>Ga0209640_10005895_pt1 | contig 10724 bp, 8 predicted proteins | sample RifCSP10_1_FD_184018 | JGI IMG/M metagenome (GOLD analysis project Ga0209640, IMG submission 184018) | Soil microbial communities from Rifle, Colorado - Rifle CSP2_sed 10_1 (SPAdes) (version 2) | ecosystem: Environmental > Terrestrial > Deep subsurface > Rock core/Sediment | place: Rifle...
GGGGGGGAGGGCGAGGGAGGGGGTGTTCTTTTTGTTAGGGAAGCTCTGAACAAGTATTAACGTCGTCATGCCGGCGACCGCTCCCGCGCATCCCTGCGCTTTGCGGAATTCGCACATCCCTGTGCAGCAAAGCCGGCATCCAGAATCGGCCTAACGGCCGATGTTTTCAAATCCTGGATTCCGGCTGTCGCCGGAATGACGGACTTGTTCAGAGGTTCTTTAGGGGTTCTAAAGATGGATATGCCTTTCTTTGCGTCCTTCGCGCCTTTGCGGTGAAACCGGAGATCAATTGGCGGCTAAACAATTTTCTGTCGCCGCAAATCGGCGATCGCGCCGTCGTCGTAGCCGAACTCGCGCAGAATCGCGTCCGTATGTTCGCCTTTCTCTGGTGCGGCGGTGCGCAGTTCGCTTGGCGTGCGCGACAGATGCACCGGCTGCCCGACCAGCTCTATTTCGCCGAGGGTCGGATGCGAAACAGTTTGCGCGATGCCGAGGTGCCGAACCTGTTCGTCCGCGAAAACTTGATCGATCGAGTAGATCGGACCGCAAGGCACGCCGGCGCTATTCAGCAGGCGCATCCAATCAGCACTCCTGCGCATCGCGGTTATGGTGGCGAGCTCTTGGTTTAGTCGCGCGCGATGCTTGGAGCGACCGGCGTCGGTTTTGAATTCGGCGTCGTCGAGCAAAGGCTCCGCGCCGATCGCCTTGCACAATCGCGTCCACATCGCTTGCCCGGTTGCGGCGATGTTAATATGGCCGTCGGCGGTCGGAAACACGCCGGTCGGGATGCTGGTCGGGTGATCGTTGCCGGCTTGTTGCGGCACCTCGCCTTTCAGCAGCCAGCGCTCCGCTTGGAAGTCGAGCATGGAAATCTGCGCTTCAAGTAGCGAGGTCTGCACCCATTGGCCTTCACCCGATGTTTCGCGTTCAAGCAGCGCGATCAAAATTCCCATCGCGCAAAAAATGCCGGCGGTGAGATCGGCCACGGGAATACCCGCGCGTACCGGGCCCTGTCCGGGCAAACCGGTGATCGACATCAACCCGCCCATGCCTTGCGCGATTTGATCGAAGCCGGGCCGATTGCGATACGGTCCGTCTTGGCCGAAGCCGGAAATGCTGGCGTACACCAAGCGCGAATTGACGGCGCGTAGGCTGTCGTAGTCGACACCGAGTCGATGCTTCACGTCCGGTCGAAAATTCTCGACCAGCACATCGGCGTGTTGCGCGAGTTTTTTCAGTACCGCGATGCCCGCCGGCGATTTTAGATTGAGCGTGAGACTGCGTTTGTTGCGATGCAGATTTTGAAAATCCGGTCCGTGACGCGGCCCGCCTAATGGTTCTTCGCCGTCGATGCCGGAGGGCGTTTCAATCTTGATAATGCGCGCGCCCCAATCGGCGAGTTGGCGCACCGCGGTCGGGCCGGCGCGCACGCGGCTCAAATCGATCACGGTGAATCGGGAGAGGGGACCTGCGTTCATGTGTGCCGCTTGCGGTTAAACCGGAATGCGTTTCTTCCCGAGCCAGTAAGCGACGACGGCGAAGATTCCGTATCCCAACAGTGCAGTTGCGGCAAGCTCCTTGTCGGAACCGGGCGGCGGGCCGAAAAGGACTAACGCCTGTACCGCGAGCATGATCACGCCGAAAATAATCATCCCGTAACGGCCACCGGGGGTTACGGCCTTGGTTCGGGCGAAATAAAAATACATGCCGCCAAACAGAAGCGTCGCTTCCAGCAGGAACGCTAATACCGGATAGTTCCACAGGCCGAAGCCGACTTTGGCGGCGTTGTCGTACAATGGCAGATCGGGGCGGTGCACCAGCAGATCGAGTATCCAATGCGAGAATACCGCTGCCGCAATTAGCAGTCCCGCCTTCCAGTTACCGAGGCGCGGCGTGAATTTGTACGCGACCGCGGCGACGCCAGCCCAAACGATCGATCCAATCAGGCTGTGCGTGTACGGCATATAGTAGAGGTCTAGAGGGTTGGTGGCGGTAATACCGGGAACGATGCGGACCTTTTCGATACCGAGCAGAACCAAGACGGCCCACAGCACGTCGACCATCTGAACCGCGATAAACAGAAGCCACAACGGGATCGACTTGTCCGTAGCCTTAATCGCAAAACTGGGTCCGTAGTGTCCGATGAACATGTTGGCCTCCATTTCTTGCGTGCGTTCAGATTACTCGTGCCATGTGCGCGCTCGCGCTGGGTTCGATGAAGGTGGAGGCAATCATGTTACCCGTAGTGAAACAGCGAGGCCACCGCGAGCGGGGCACTACTCGGGCGATGCCAACGGTTCAATTGGATAGGCCGGCCTGAAACGACGCGAACGAGTTCGCGACCGCATGAATCAACATCGGCGTTGCGAGCGAGCCGGTCTGTACGCGTGCCGCGCCGAGAAATAGACCGAAGGCGAAAATGGTGAATACGCCATACCAATCGTATTGAACATGGATGATCGCCCACAGCGCCGCGCTCACCAGTACCGCACCGGACAGACCCAGCCGCGACCGCGAAAAACCGGACACCATGAAGCCACGAAAAAAAGTTTCCTCGAACGCCGGCGCCGCGACAACCAGCGCGATCCAGAGCAGCAGCTTGGTATCCGTGGAGGAGTAGGCCTGCTTCATAAAATCCGGGACGATCGGATTCCCGCTGATGAGCGACAGCGCGTCCGAGGCGAGGATGAACACCGCGGTAAACCCAAGCCAACGCAGCAGCACGTTGCCGGGCGGAATCGTCATTGGCAGGTAATCGTCCAGCCGCGCTCCTTTCTTAAGGTGCACGATGCCGAAGATCATCGGTATGCAAAGAACGGTTGTCAGTAAGGTAGAGATCGCGATGACGTCGCCGTCGTACTGCAGCTCGCGAATCTTTTGCTCGATATCCGATTCGCCGGAATGTGTGGTGACGTACCAGCCGAAAAAAAGCGATTGCACCAGCACAAATGCCATCAAGACAATCGCCGACCATAAGACGGTTGCCCGAGTGCCCCAGCGCGGATCGGGTGTCGTGTTCGAATTCATTTTTTAGCTGACCCTTTCACCATGAAGCTCGGATGTGCTCGCGCCGCGCCGCAGTTCCGGTAGGGACCCCTAGAGCGAATGGCGCTTACTTAACTAGAAATGTAGGGTGGGTTAGCGTTTTTTGCGTAACCCACCAGGCGTTGCGCAGCAACACCACGCATTCTTTATGAGTGCCTGGCGCCACCGCTGGTGGGTTACGGCACAAACGACGTGCCTAACCCACCCTACAATGATCAAGGTGGAACCGCCTAAGTAAGTGCCATTCCCCCCTAGAGCCCATCGCAAAATACCATGTAGTGTGGGTGGAGCGAAGCGCAACCCACCGAGGATATTATTCTGTTGGGTTGCGCCGCTCGCGCGGCTGCACCCAACCAACAATGGACGCGATTTTGAAATAATTTCTAATAAGACTTCGGAAGTCCAAGCACGCGTTCGGCGATAAAGCACAGGATGAGCTGCGGGCTCACCGGGGCGATGCGCCCGATCAGCGATTCGCGCAGATAACGTTCGACATGGTATTCGCGCGCGTAACCGAAACCACCGTGTGTCATCACTGCTTGCTGGCAGGCATCGAAGCTGGCTTCGCCGGCCAGATACTTCGCGCTGTTGGCCTCGGTGGCGCACGGTTGTTTTTGGTCGTACAACCAAGCGGCCTTGAATACCATCAGATCGGCCGCTTCGAGTGCCATCCACTTTTCCGCCAGTGGATGTTGAATGCCTTGATTCTGCCCGATCGGGCGATCGAACACGATTCGTTCCTTGGCGTAGTTGGCCGCGCGTCGCAGCGCGCAGCGACCGAGGCCGACGGATTCCGCCGCGATCAGTATGCGTTCGGGGTTCAGGCCATGGAGAATGTATTCGAAGCCGCGGCCTTCCTCGCCGATACGATCCGCCTGCGGCACCGGTAGCGCATCGAAAAACACCTGGTTCGAGTCAATCGCCTTGCGACCCATTTTGGCGATCTCGCGCACCTCGACGTAGCGGCGGTCGAGATCGGTATAAAAGAGTGTTAGTCCCTGCGCCGGACGTTCGCACTCATCGATCGGCGTGGTGCGCGCCAGCAGCAAAACTTTCTCCGCCACCTGCGCGGTCGAAATCCAAACCTTCTGGCCGGAGATGAGGTAGTTATTGCCGCGGCGCTCGGCTTTGGTATTCACGCGCGTGGTATCGAGGCCAGTGTTCGGTTCGGTGACGGCGAAACAGGCGCGGTGTTCGCCGGCGATTAGCGGTGGCAGCATGCGGCGCTTCTGTTCGTCGTTGCCGAACACCACGACCGGGTTCAGCCCGAAAATATTCATGTGCACCGCCGAGGCACCGGAGAAACCGGCGCCGGATTCGGCAATCGCTTGCATCATAATCGCCGCCTCGGTCATGCCGAGCCCGGAGCCGCCGAATTCTTGCGGCATGGCGATTCCGAGCCAGCCATCGCCGGCAAGTGCCGTGTGAAACTCCGTGGGAAAACCGCCGTGCGTGTCTCGCTCCAACCAATACTCATCGTCGAAGTATTCGCAGATCTTCTCGATCGCATCTCGAATCTGCGTTTGTTCCGGCGTGAAAGCGAAGTTCATGGGTGCACGTGCGGCATAGGGCGAAAGCCTTTTCGGCCATGCTATCAGGGCTGCGGATTCTCGGGCAAACTGGGTGTGCGCACTTCGGCGCATGAATCTGACGCTTTGTGGTGCCAGCGCCCAACGCGACAGTCAGCGACTGCGAGACTCGAATGGCAAGAAAAGGTGTGATTGATTCGCCGTACTTTTCGTCTCCGTCATTCCGGCGAAAGCCGGAATCCAGAAGGCGGCTGATTTGGCGCTACCCTGGATTCCGGATCGCGCTCGCAGCTGGCTCGCTTGTCCGGAATGACGAGTGCACGGGACTCGTGCTAGCCGCATCACGCTAACGTGCGCACTATGACGTCCCCTCGATCGCCGACGAAAGAACGCCATCCGCCCGGCCTGCCGGTGTTGTTCTTCACCGAGATGTGGGAGCGTTTCAGCTACTACGGCATGCGCGCGTTGCTGGTGTTGTATCTGGTCAACGCGGTCGGCTATGCGCGCGAAGACGCGCTTCAGATTTACGCCATATACACCGGGCTGGTTTACCTGACGCCGATTCTCGGCGGTTATCTCGCCGACCGCTATCTTGGATTGCGCAAGGCGATCCTTATTGGCGGCATCACGATGATGCTCGGGCACTTCGCCATGGCGGTGCCGTCGCTGCTGCATCTCGCGTTGGGGCTTTTGATAATCGGTAACGGATTTTTCAAGCCGAACATCTCCACGCTGCTCGGTAGCCTCTATCGTGAGCATGATCCGCGCCGCGACGGCGGGTTCACGATCTTTTATATGGGCATCAACCTCGGCGCGTTCTTTTCGCCGCTGATCGCGGGCACGCTCGGCGAGAAAATCGGTTGGCATTGGGGCTTCATGTCCGCCGGTGTCGGCATGGCGATCGGTGTCGCCGTGTTTCTGCGCGGCCAGCACAGGCTCGGTGTCGCCGGTTTGCGCGCGGGACAAGACCGGCTCGCCGCGTCGGACTGGGTGCATGTTCTAGCGATAAGCGCCGCGGCGATTCCGGCGGTGCTTCTCGCAATCGAAACGTGGCAGTGGGCGGGCGGGTGGTGGACAGCGCTGCCGCTATTGGCAAAGTTTGGTACCGGCATTGGCGTGTGCGCCATCGCGGGCGCGGCCCCGCGTTTCTTCGCGCGACGCGACGCCGAAGCCAAGCCGCTCACGGCGCAAGAGTGGCGCTCGATGTTGGTGATCGGTTTGATCGCCGTGTTCGTGATTCTGTTTTGGATGGGCTTCGAGCAAGCCGGCGGCACGATGAATCTGTTCGCCGATAAACAAACTGACCGACTACTGTTCGGTTGGGAAATGCCGACGTCGTACTTTCAGGCGGTGAACCCGCTTGCGATCATCGCGCTCGCGCCGCTGTTCGCGATGGCATGGACGCGCCTCGACCGGTCGCGCTACGCGCTATCCGATCCGGCGAAGCAGGGCAGCGGTATGATCGTGCTCGGTTTGGGTTTCGTCGTGATGGCGCTGGCACAAGAGCGTGCCGATGCCGTCGGCTTGGTCGGGCCGCAGTGGCTGCTGTTCGCATACTTGCTGCACACGATCGGCGAGCTGATGCTGTCACCGATCGGCTTATCCATGGTCACCAAGCTCGCACCGGCGCGACTAGGCGCGATGATGATGGGCTTATGGTTTACTTCGAGCGCGATCGCGAACTATCTCGCCGGTATACTCGAAGCGCTGCTCGCCGGTTCCGGTATCCCGCTGTATTGGTTCTTGGTGGCGACGTCGATCAGCGGCGGCGTCGTGCTATTGTCGATCGCGCCGTTGCTCACGCGCCTAGCGCGGGGGCGTGAAGCTACAGGGCAGTAACTTGAACCTCAAACTCTCGCTATTAACAAAACACCAACAGCAACCATCACACTTCCAGCGACAATATTTATTGATTTTGTTGCCTTAGAGTTTTTAAGAATCAGGCTGGCTCGATCCGCCATAAATGCATAACAAATTTTTGGTCCGCCCACTGCGACGGTGGCAATGGCGAGAATAACGGTTGTGTCTAAAACGGAAATCGTCGATAAATCTACAAAGGCCGGAAAGAAGCCGAGATAAAACAGGATCGCCTTCTGATCGCCCAATGTAATCAGCAGTCCGGTCATGAAGCTCGACGGCAGCGAGCTTTTCCCACTGTCTGCTACCTTTTCTACTTTCGACTTAGATCGCCACAGGACTATTCCCAACCAAATAAGATAAGCGCCGCCAAGATATTTGATCAGGAAAAAATAGTTGCCCATCAAACCGGCAAGAACCGACAAACCGTAAATGGCGATTAGTATGAATGCCATGTCGCCAACCACGATCCCCAAGGACGTGAAAATACCGTGAGCAAATCCAAAAGCGGCGGATCTTGCGGAAACTGCCAGCACACTAACACCGGGAATCAAGGCCCCGGCAACCATGATTCCGGATAGTGAGGCGATGCTGGTTAGCGTAAGACTACTTTCCAAATGACTAATAAAAATGATGAGCCGCGCGGACACGAGGCGTTAAAAGCAAGCGTAACGTGCGCCACGCGCACGATCAATTACGCACCGAAGCATTTGGACCGCGATGGTTTCCGGGCATGAATCAGAGTAACTGGTCCGTCGCGACAGTTACCGACGACTACGTGGAATGTGTCAACGCAAGACCTGACCGTGTGCCGCAATCGGCTGTTCATTCTAGCGGGTTCAAGTCCCGTGAAAGGAGTTGTCCGCACGCCTTTCTAGCACCTGGAAGCAGCGCCTGAGCAATCAGGGGTTGTAAGTTTCTGTGGAGCAAAGTTGCAGGCCGCAGCGAAAGCGATCGGACAGCAACTCCTCATTCTCGATGTCAGCAGCGACCGCGACATCGAGACAGCCATTGCAACGTTCGTCCAACGCGGGGCGCGTGCGCTGCTGGTCGGTTCGGGCGGGTTCTTGACCTCCTATCGGGAACGTGTCGTCGCGCTGGCGGCTCGTTATGCAATCCCCGCGATTTACGCACAGCGCGAGGCCGTCGTGGCCGGTGGCCTGATGAGCTACGGGCCCAGCAGTACGGATGCCTATCGCCAAGCCGGCAGCTACGCCGGGCGGATTCTCAAGGGTGAAAAGCCGGGCGACCTGCCGGTCATGCGGTCCACCAAATTCGAGTTCATGATCAATCTCAAGACCGCCACGACGCTCGGGCTCGAATTCCATCCGCAACTGCTCGCCACCGCCGACGAGGTGATCGAATGAAGCGGCGCGCGTTCATCACTTGGCTCGGCAAGGCGGCGGCGGTGCCGCTCGTCTGGCCGCTTGCTGCGCGGGCGCAGCAGCCGGCGATGCCGGCGGTCGGGTTTCTCCACAGCGCCTCACCCGACACCGTCCCGCACTTCGTTGCTGCGTTCCGTCGGGGTCTGCGCGAAACCGGCTATGTCGAGGGTCAGAATGTTGCGATCGAATATCGCTGGGCGGAGAACCAATATGATCGCCTGCCGGGGCTGGCAGATAATCTGGTTCGCCGCGGGGTGACGGTGCTCTTCGCGGGCGGTGCCGGCGGCCTTGCGGCGCGCGCGGCCAAGGCTGTAACCGCAACAATTCCCATTGTCTTTGTGAGCGCCGACGATCCAGTCAAGGCCGGCCTCGTCTCAAGCTTCAATCGGCCGGGCGGCAACGCGACCGGCATCTACCTGTTCACAAGCATTTTGGAGACGAAGCGCCTGGCGCTCTTGTATGAACTCACGCCCACCGCTCCGGTGATCGCGGTGCTCATCAACCCGACCAGTACGCTGGCCGAGACACAGGCCGTAGACTTGCAAGCGGCAGCGCGCAGCCTCGGGCGGCAGATCGAAATCGTGAAAGCAGGGAGCGAGCAGGATTTCGAGACGGCGTTTGCGACCATTGCCCGGCTGCGATCCGGTGCGCTCCTCGTTGCCGCCGATCCGTTTTTCAACAGCCGCCGCCAGCAGCTTGTGGCGCAAGCCGCGCGCCACGCCCTACCAGCGATCTATGAGGTACGGGACTACGCGTTGGCCGGTGGCTTGATGTCATACGGAATAAACATCGGCGATATGTACCGCCAGGCCGGCGCCTATGCCGGCCGCGTTCTCAAGGGTGCCAAGCCCTCCGATCTGCCCGTCATGCAGCCGACCACGTTCGAGCTGGTGATCAATCTCAAGACCGCAAAAACGCTCGGCCTCACGGTGCCTGCCACACTGCTCGCCCGCGCCGACGAGGTGATCGAGTAGCGATTGGCTGACGACAGCTTATGGCACCTTTGAGACGTCCGGTAACGTCCGCTTTGCCGCCCTTATCAGGGGATGGGCAGACTCATCGCGGACACCGCGTAACCGACGTTGTTGACCCGGCGCGCAGGGTCGTCATTCGCATCGAGGTGACAGCGGTTTTGGTCGAGGCGCCGTTCAGTCACTTCGAGTTGTCGGAAAGCACCATTGGGAGTTTGCCGCCGACTTATGGCATTGACCTGCGTCAATCCCGGTGAACGGGACCGCCTTTATCCTGCAACACGTTCAATTTTGAGGAGGACCCGGACATGGCTCAAGCGGCAACCAAACTAAAAGTGAAGACTGAGGAAAAGGAGGCTCCCGAGCGGCCAGGCACTCTGGCGGCGCAGCGACCCTTGCAAACCTTGCGCCGTGGGATCGACCAATTCTTGGAGGATTTCGAATTGGACTCCTGGCGATCCCCCTTCCGCCGCTCGGTGTTCGATTTCGAGCCGCTGCGGCGGCGTCAGTTGATGTGGAGTGCCATGCCGGCATTCGACATCGTCGAGCATGACAAGGCCTACGAGGTCACGGCCGATCTGCCGAGGCTCGACGAGAAAAACATCGAAGTAAAGGTCGTCAACGGCAACCTGACGATCAAGGGCGAAATGCAGGAAGAAAAGGAGGAGAAAAAGAAAGACTATCATCTCCGCGAACGCTACTTCGGCGCCTTCGAGCGCAGCTTTCGGATTCCGGAGGGCGTCGATACCGACAAGATCGAGGCGAGCTTCAAGAAGGGTGTGCTGACGCTGACGCTTCCCAAGAAGCCGGAAGCGCAGAAGCCTGCAAAGAAGATCGACGTCAAGAGCGCTTGAGACTTCTGCGCTTGAGACTTCAAGCGCGGACGCACCGCCTTGCACCGAGATCGCTTCGAATTGAAGCAGCGCTGCCGCGTGTGCTCTTCACCTCTCCCATCGGGAGAGGTCGACCGCGCAAAGCGCGGTCGGGTGAGGGGGCGTGCCCGCGAGTCTGAGCCCATCGAGACGCCCCCTCACCCCACCCCTCTCCCCGCAAGCGGGGAGAGGGAGCCGCGCAGTGCTCGCATCGCGCGCCGCGCATTCATTGGGCTCCTTGGCGGCGCGGCGGTAACCACCTTGCCGCTCGCCGCGCGCGCGCAGCAGGGCGAGCGGATGCGCCGCATCGGCGTGCTCATGAGCCTGGCCGCGGACGATCGGGAAGGGCAGGCCCGCTTCGCGGCGTTCGTGCAGGGCATGCAGCAACTGGGCTGGACCGATGGCCGCAACGTCCATATCGACATCCTATGGGGCGCGGGCGATGCCGGCCGCATTCGCAGATACGCGGCCGAATTGGTCGCGCTCGCGCCAGATGTGATCCTCGCCTCTGGCGGCTCGGTGGTGGGGGCGATACGGCAGGCGACCCGCACCGTGCCGATCGTGTTCACACAGACCCCTGACCCTGTCGGCGCCGGCTTCGTCGAGAGCCTGGCGCGGCCGGGCGGCAATGCCACCGGATTTACCCTGTTCGAATATGGCATGGCGGGGAAATGGCTCGAGCTGCTCAAGCAGATTGCACCGGGCATGACGCGAGCGGCGGTTCTTCGCGATTCCGCTATCGCCCAGGGGGTCGGGCAGTTGGGGGCGATCCAATCCGTGGCGCCGTCGTTCGGGGTGGCGTTGCGCCCGGTCGATGTGCGCGACGCGAGCGAGATCGAACGCGCCGTCACGGCCTTCGCGCGCTCCGGCAATGGCGGCCTGATCGTGACAGGGAGCGGGTCGGCGATCGTTCATCGCAAGTTGATCATCGCGCTCGCCTCCCAGCACAAGCTGCCCGCGATCTATTTCGCAAGCAATTTTGTCATCGGCGGCGGGCTGATGTCCTACGGGCCCGATCCAGCCGACCCGCACCGCCGGGCGGCCGGCTACGTCGATCGCATCCTC
>Ga0209640_10005896_pt1 | contig 10724 bp, 13 predicted proteins | sample RifCSP10_1_FD_184018 | JGI IMG/M metagenome (GOLD analysis project Ga0209640, IMG submission 184018) | Soil microbial communities from Rifle, Colorado - Rifle CSP2_sed 10_1 (SPAdes) (version 2) | ecosystem: Environmental > Terrestrial > Deep subsurface > Rock core/Sediment | place: Rifle...
TGTCCGTGTCGGAAGAGGTTTAGCCACGTTAATCGGCAAGCCGCACTATGGTTTGTCCGCATTGAACGTGGCTCTAATTATGCGCCCGCTTTACGTTCACGCCAACCCGACATGCCTGCGAATGAATGCGGCAATCGCCGGCACGTCATCGACACTGAATTGCGGCAGTTCGGCAGTGACGCGTTGATCGCCCGCGACCGCGATGATGCGGGGGTCCTGCGGAAACAGCAGCGGCTCGCCGAGCGTGCTACGGTAGACCTCGAGCTTGTCCAAAGGGTCACGCTTGTAGCCTTCGATCAACAGCAAGTCGCACGGCGCGATGCGCTTGATCATCTCTTCCAGAGTCGGTTCGCGCTCGCCTCGCAACTCGTGCATGAGCGCCCAGCGCAGCTTCGAGGTCACCAGCACTTCACTGCAGCCGGCGTGGCGATGGCGGTAGGAATCCTTGCCCGGGTGGTCGATGTCGAAACCGTGGTGCGCGTGCTTGATCAGCGACACCCGCAAGCCGTCGCCGGTAAAGAGCGGAATCAGCCTCTCGATCAGCGTGGTTTTACCGGAGCCGGAATAGCCTGCAATGCCGAATATCTTCATAGCGGTCGTCAAAAGGACGACGGATGATACTGCGAGCCGGCGCGTTGCGCCACTCGCGGCACGTTACCGTGCGTTGACGCGCCCCGCCTCGAGATGCAGGCGTTTGACATGCGGCATCGCGATGATCTCACGATCATGGCTCGCGATCATGACGGTGACGTCCTCGTGACGAAGTGTTTCGATCAGCGTCAGCGTCTGGCGACGCGCGTCACTGTCGAGATTTGCCGTCGGCTCGTCCAGCAGCAGCAGTCTGGGGTTGAGCACCTTGGCGCGAGCCAGCGCCACGCGCTGCTGCTCGCCGCCCGACAGCTTGTGCGGCAGCACACTGCCCAGATGCCCGACGCCCGCCCAGGCGATGGCCTCCTCCACCAGCAGCTCGCGGCGGCGTTGCGGCACGCCGCGCATCTTCAGCCCGTAAGCGATGTTGTGCGCGATGCTGGTGTGAAACAAGTACGGCTGCTGATGCACGTAAACCAGCTCGCGCCGCAGCGCCTCGGGATAATGACCGAGATCGATCGCAGCGCCCTCGAAACGCAGTGTGCCGCCGTTCGCTGCTTCGAGTCCCGCCATGATGCGCAGCAACGTCGTCTTGCCGCAGCCATTGTCGCCGGTCAGCACGTAGCTGCCTCCCGCTTTGAGCGCGAGATCGACTCCACGCAACAGCTCGCGTTGCGGGAAACTCTTGGTCAGCGACTTGAGCTCGAGCACCGGATCGCTCATTTCATCCCGCCCTCGCCCTGCAGCACAGACAGCGCAATGTTAACGCCGAGCGCCAGCACGATCAGCACGAAGCCGAGCGCAATGCCTTGCGCGAACTCGCCCTTGCTGGTTTCGAGCGCGATCGCGGTCGGAATGTTGCGCGTGAGGCCGGCGATGTTGCCACCGACCATGATCGAGCAGCCGACTTCCGACACCACGCGGCCGAAGCCGTTGAAAAGGGCCGCCATCACGCCGAACCGGACTTCGAATAACGTCGTGACGGCAGCGCGATATTTGCCCGCGCCAAGACTGCGCGCGGTCTCGTAGACGCGCGGATCGGCGCCCTGCACTGCCGACAACGTGAACACCACCAGCACCGGCAATGCGATTACCATGTAGCCGATGATCATCGCCTCGGGCGTGAACAGCAATTTGAGAAACCCGAGCGGGCCCTGCCGCGACAGCAGCATGTAGATGACGAGGCCGACCACCACCGTCGGGAAGGACAGCAACGCCTGCACCAGCACCACCAGCGCGCGCCGGCCGGGAAACGGAACTTTGGCGATCAGAAAGCCCAGCGCGACCGACGGTGGGCCGATTAGCACCAATGCGGCCAGCGAGCAGTTGAGCGAGGTGAAGATGATGCGCCACAGCTCGGCATCGCCCGTGAACAGCAGGCGGAAAGCCTCACGCGTCGGCTCGAGTAACTCCATGGTGTCTAGCGGGTCCCTGCCTTGGGGAAAAACATCTGCACGCCGTTGATCTTGAAAGCCGCGATCGCCCGCTGCCCTTCCGGCGAGGTCATCCAGTTCACCAGCGCCATCGCGCCCTGATTGTTCACGGCCGGATGTTTCTGCGGATTGATGGCGATGATCCCGTACGGATTGAACATTTTCGGGTCGCCTTCGAGCAGCGTCTCGAGGCCGGTTTTGTCCTTATACGCGGCATAGGTCGCGCGATCGGTCAGCGCATAGCCCTCGAGCTGTCCCGCCATCGTCAGTACCTGGCCCATGCCTTGTCCGGCTGACACGTACCATGCGCCCTGTGCCGCTACCCCCGCGTTCTTCCAGTAATCCTTTTCCATCTGATGGGTACCGGATTCATCGCCGCGCGACACGAATTTGGCGCCGCTTGCGCTGATTTTCTGCATGGCCGCGGCCACGTCCTTGCTGCCGCGCACGCCGGCCGGATCGCGCTTCGGACCGACGATGACAAAATCGTTATACATCACGTCCCTGCGCACCGAGCCGAAACCGGCCGCCATGAATTTATCCTCGAGTCCTCGCGCGTGCACCAGCACCACATCGGCGTCGCCGTTCTCACCGAGCTTGAGCGCGGCCCCGGTGCCCACCGACACCACTCTGACCTTGCCACCGTATTTCGCCTCGAATAGCGGCAGGACAACCTTCAGCAGGCCCGAGTTTTCGGTGCTGGTAGTGGTCGCGAGCCGGATCTCCTCTGCCGCCATGGCCGGCACCGCTGTAAAAACGCATCCGGCAAGCAGCAAAACGCGCCAGCGCCGCCCTAACCATTCGTCTGTGCCATGATGTGTATGACTTTGCATATATAACCTCCTTGATGACCTGGCATGGTAAACCACTCATCAATCGAATGAGAATAGGTTATTATTTGCATATATGGCTGAGCTACGCCTGACTCATAGCTGGCACCTGGGTGATGCCACGGCAACCCGCGTCGAACCCGCACTGGTCGCGCTGCTTGCCGCCATCGAGCACTACGGCTCGCTGCAACGCGCGGCACGCGAACTCGCACTGTCCTATCGCCACGCGTGGGGACTGGTTACGGATTCGACGCACATGTTGAGTGCCGCGCTGATCAAACTCGAGCGCGGCCGTGGCGCGACGCTGACGCCCTTGGGCAAGGAACTGTTGCGGCTCGACCGCAAAGCGCAGCGGCAACTGGCTCCGCATTTTGCCCGCATCGAGCGCGAGCTTGCCGCGGCGGCCCTGCAACATGCCGAGCGGCGGCCCGCCGCGCTGGTGCTGCATGCCAGCCACGACCTCACGCTCGAAACTCTGCGCGACCTCGCCCAGTCGCGACATCTGCGCCTTGAACTGCACTTCAAGGGCAGCCTCGAGAGCCTCGAGTCGTTTGCACGTGGCGCCAGCGAAATCGCCGGCTTCCATGTGCCGGACCGGCTCCTGCCGGATCAAGCGCTCCGTTATCGCAAATGGCTCAAGCCCGAATCCGTTCAGATCATTCACCTGTTCTACCGCCAGCAGGGCCTGGTAGTCGCGCGCGGTAACCCGAAACGCATCCAGAGCCTGCGCGATCTTGCCCGCTCCGGGGTACGCTTCGTGAACCGCCAGCAAGGCTCCGGTACCCGGTTGCTGCTCGATTCGCTGCTGGCGGCCGCGCGGGTTCCGCCGCAGCGTATCCACGGTTATCCGTCCGAGGAATTCACCCACGGCGCGGTCGCCGCGATGGTTGCAAGCGGAATCGCCGATGCCGCTTTTGCGATCGAAGCCGCAGCGCGCCAACTCGGCCTCGATTTCGTGCCGCTCGCGCGCGAACGATATTTCCTGGTTGTGCGCGACGATCTCGCGCGGGAGCGGCGCTTCACCAAGCTGCTCGGGATATTGCGCGGCAAGACATTCAAGGCGCGCGTCGCGCGGCTGCCAGGTTATGATGCGGCGCGCTGTGGCGAGGCCGTAAGCCTGGCCGAAGCGCTGCAATTCTAGGCACCGTGGCGGCTTAGTCCGTGGATATCCGGTAAAATTCCGGTTTCGCCGTAATAACTCGGAAATGAACAGATGAATGTCCAGCCGAAGTCGCTCCGCGCCGCCAGCTGCGCCGACGATTACGACCCGAACTCGATGCCGGTCGCGAAAGCTCGCGAGCTCATCGCACAGTTCCTCACGCCGGTCAGCGCGATCGAGCGTCTCAATATCCGCGCTGCGCTCGACCGCGTGCTGGCCGCGGATGTGATCTCTCCGTTCGACGTGCCGGCGCACGACAACTCGGCAATGGACGGTTACGCCGTGCGCTGTGCCGACCTCAAAACCGATGGCGAAGTCACGCTCAGGATCGCCGGCACCGCTTTCGCCGGCGTGCCGTTTCCGGGCCAGGTCAAGGCTGGCGAATGCGTGCGCATCATGACCGGCGGTGTCGTTCCCGGCGGATGCGACACCATCGTGATGCAGGAGCATGCCATAGCCAAAGGCGACAGCGTCAGGATCGGCGCTGGCCACCAACGCGGACAAAACCTGCGCCGCGCCGGCGAGGATCTGAAGGCCGGGCAGATTGCACTCAAGCGCGGGCTGTTGTTGCGTCCGGCAGAAATCGGCTTGATCGCCTCGCTCGGGATCGGTGAAGTCGGCGTATTCCGCAAGCTGCGCGTTGCCTTCTTCTCAACTGGCGACGAATTGCGCTCGATCGGCACCCCGCTCGGCGCGGGCCAGATCTATGACAGCAACCGTTATACGATACACGGCATGCTCGCGCGCCTGGGCTGCGAAGCGATCGACATGGGCGTGGTGCGCGACGACCCCAAGCTGCTCGAGCAGGCATTTGCCGATGCCGCGGCTGCCGCCGATGTCGTAATCACGAGCGGCGGCGTCTCGGTCGGCGAAGCCGACTTCGTCAAGGAGTTGCTGGAGCGGCTCGGCGAAGTTGTGTTCTGGAAAATCGCCATGAAGCCGGGGCGCCCGCTTGCTTACGGGCGCATAGCCAACGCACATTTTTTTGGCCTGCCCGGCAATCCGGTGTCGGTAATGGTCACGTTCTACCAGTTCGTGCGCGAAGCGCTGCTCAAGCTTGCCGGGCGCGATCCGGTACCGCCGCTGCCGGCGTTCACGGTACCGTGTATGAGCAGCCTCAAGAAAGCACCCGGCCGTACCGAATTCCAGCGCGGCGTGCTCGCGCAGGATGCGTCCGGCAACTGGAGCGTGCGCGTGACGGGCGAACAGGGTTCCGGAATCCTGCGCTCGATGTCGGAAGCCAATTGCTTCATCATCCTGCCTGAGGCGCAAGGCAACGTTGCGGCCGGCGCGATAGTGGAGGTGCAGGTGATGGAAGGCATCGTCTGAGTGATGATGCTGGCAGGCACTCTTAGCGCCAATGCGCTTGCCTGCGTGCGCGGCGAGCGCCGGCTGTTCACTGACCTCAGCCTCACGCTGGCGCCGCACACGCTGCTCGCCGTGCGCGGCGCCAACGGCAGTGGCAAGACCAGCCTCCTGCGCATGCTGTGCGGGCTGCTCAGCCCGGCCGCCGGCAGCATCGCCTGGAACGGCAACGACATTCACTCCGCACGCGAAGAATACTGCGCCCAGATCGCCTACATCGGGCACCTCAACGGCGTCAAAGACGACCTGTCAGGGCTTGAAAATCTGCAGTTCGCGGCGGGTACTGCCGGCATCGTCACCAGTGCGGACGCCGCGGACGCCGCGTTGCGTGAACTCGGTCTCGATGGCTTTCAGCGCCTGCCGTGCAAGACCTTGTCACAGGGGCAGCGCCGCCGCGTTGCGTTGGCACGCTTGTGTCTGAGCACCGCCCGTCCGTTATGGGTGCTGGACGAGCCATTCACTGCGCTCGACGCCGCCGCGCTCGCACTCACGCAAGGGTTGCTCGAATCGCATCTGCGGCGAGGCGGCATGGTCGTTCTGACCACGCATCAGGATGCGCCGATCACGGCGCCTTCGATGCAGCGCATCGAGCTTGGCACATGAGCGGGCCCGGACTACTTGATGCCGTGCGCTGCGTCGCGGGCCGCGATCTGCTGGCCGCGCTGCGCCGCCGCGCCGACGTGCTGACAACACTGATCTTCTTCGTGATCGTCGCGAGCCTGTTCCCGCTCGGCGTCGGGCCCGAGACCGCCATGTTGCGCATGATGGGTCCCGGTGTCGTATGGGTCGCGGCGCTGCTGGCTTCCATGCTCGCGCTCGGGCGTCTGTTTGCGAGTGATTATGCCGACGGCACGCTTGAGCAGCTCACGTTGGCACCGCAACCGCTCAGCATGCTGGTGCTGGCCAAAGTCGCCGCGCATTGGCTCGCCTCGGGATTGCCGCTGGTGGTGGTCGCCCCGCTGCTCGGATTTCAGTTTGACCTCGGCACTGACGCGCTGCTGATTCTGCTAGCATCCCTGCTGCTCGGCACACCGACGCTCTCCCTGATCGGCGCGATCGGCGCGGCGCTCACGCTGGGTCTGCGCGGCGGCGGCGCGCTGCTGTCGCTGCTGGTGCTGCCGTTGTACGTGCCGGTGCTGATTTTCGGTGCCGGCGCGGTCGAGGCGGGTGCCGCCGGGCTCGGCGCAACTGCCCATTTGTCGCTGCTCGGGGCACTGTTGCTGATTGCGCTGGTATTCGCGCCGTGGGCGGCCGCGGTCGCGCTGCGGATTGCCGTCGAGTAATGAACTGCGGATAAGGACGCCACCCAAATCATCATGACTGCCAACAAGATCAACTGGTTAAAATACTCGTCGCCAGCGACTTTTTATCCCCTCGCGGGCAGGCTCGCGCCGTGGTTTTTTGTTGCCGCAGCGCTGCTCGTGGTGGCCGGAATTTACGTCGGCTTTTTCGTCGCACCGACGGACGCCCAACAGGGCGAGGCCTACCGCATCATTTTCATTCACGTGGCAAGCGCGTGGTTGTCGATGTTCCTCTACATCATCATGGCGTTCTGGGCCGGCATCGGGCTCGCCTTCAACACGCGCCTGTCGTCGATGATGGCTTCCGCCGTGGCGCCGACCGGGGCGCTGATGACGTTCATCGCGCTGTGGACCGGGGCGTTGTGGGGCAAGCCGATGTGGGGCGCGTGGTGGGTGTGGGATGCGCGCCTGACCTCCGAGTTGATCCTGCTGTTCCTTTATCTCGGCTTCCTGTCGCTGCAGGCGGCGATCGACGATGCGCGCCGCGCCGACAAGGCGGGCGCAGTGATCGCGCTGGTCGGTGTGGTCAACGTGCCGATCATCTATTTCTCGGTGAAATGGTGGAATACGCTGCACCAGGGCGCCTCGGTGAGCCTGACGCGCAGTCCGAGCATGGCAGCCACCATGCTCATCGGCATGCTGCTGATGGCGCTGGGATTCTGGATGTACAGCATTGCCGCTACGCTGCTGCGTGTGCGCTGCATCATCCTCGAGCGCGAGCGCAATTCAGAGTGGGTCGGGCAATTACAGGAGTTGCGGCAATGAACTGGGGCAGCGTATCGGCATTTCTGGCGATGGGCGGCTACGGCGGATTCGTGTGGGGATCGTATGCGGTGACCGCGGTCTGCATCGTGCTCGAAATCACGCTGCTGGCGGCGCGCCACCGACGCCTGCGCCGCGAACTGCGCGGCGGCTAAGGTGTCACTGAGTCGATCACGACCACGACATCGGTGGTGCCGACTTTGACTTTCTGGCTGATTCCCTGCAGATCTCCGCTCTGCGGCATGGCGCTGCCGGACTTCGCGACGCGCGCGCCGATCACGACTTCGCGAAAGCTGGAAAGCTTCATCTCGGCAGACATCGAATGGCTGTCGTCGAGCGTGAATCCCGCCGGCAGATCCTTGACCTGCCGCCGCAATGCCGCAATCGGCTGCCGCGGGCCTTCAGCCGCGCGCACGAAGATGAACACGCTATCCGTGGGTTTGGCCTTTCCGGCGAGCGCGGGGCTCAGGCTTACCGTGCCGCGCACGCCGGCCGCTGTCGCAGGCTGAGGGCTCGGTGAAGCGTCGGACTTGATTCCGCCAAGCTGCCGCGCTTCGGCAATGCTCGCCGTCAGCGATCCCCGGAGTCCCGAATCCGGCGGAAGCCCCTGCACGAGTTTTTCCCAGTAGGTGACGGCAGCCTTGTAGTCCTTGCGGTCGAACGCGGCGGTCCCCGCCAGAGCCAGCGCTTTCCAGTGGTTGGGATCAAGCTCGAGTGCCCGCCTTATCAGTTCAAGCGGCCTGCCTTCGAGTTTGCGGCCTGCGCTCACGGCCAGCGCATCAGCATAATCGGCGAGCAGATTGGCGTCGTCTTTGTTCAGCGCGGCCGCCTTTGCGAAAGCCGCGGCCGCCTCCGGAAAACGCTGCATCGCCGTATACGAACGCGCGAGTATCGCCCAACCATTGGCGTCGTCCGGATTCTGCTCGAGCCGCGCCGCGAGCCTGGTAACCATCGCTTCAATCTGCTGTGCCGTGATCTGGTGCTCGCCAGCGGCAACACTGGCTGGTTGTGGCGACAGCGCATTCGGATTGCCGAGCAGCCAGTAGAGCGACGCGGCGCACAGCGGAATCGTTGCGGCAAGCACCGCCGCCGTCCAGCGTCCGTCGCGCGATGGCCGGGGGGCCGGGGTCTCTTCCCAGCCGGCTTCGTCGAGAACGCGGCGCTCGATTTCGCGTTTCGCCGGTTCGTATTGCGCGGCCGACAGCGTGCCGCTGTCCAAGTCGGCGTCGAGTTCGGCCTGTTGGTCGCGGTACACGGCAAGGTTGGAAGCAGCGCTGGCAACGCCGTCATTGGCGCCGCGACGCCGCAGCAGCGGCGGCAACACCCACGCTACGGCTGCTGTCGCCATTGCGACAGCGATGAAGACAAAGACGGTCACCGGCGCTCCCGGTCGGAACCCGCCGCCAGCAACCGCTCAGCCTGTTTCTGCTGGGCCTCGGTCAGAGGCTGTTCGTCGCGCTGTGTACGCCGCCGCCGCAGGTTGTAGATCAGCACTCCGAGACCCGTAGCAAACAATAACCCCGGTCCGAGCCACAACAGCAGTGTCGTCGTCTTGAACGGCGGTTGGTAGAGCACGAAATCGCCGTAGCGCTGCACCATGAAGTCGATGATATTTGCATCGCTCCTGCCCTGCGCAATCATTTCCCTGATCTGGCGCCGCAGATCGACCGCGAGCTCGGCGTTCGATTCCTCAATCGATTGGTTCTGGCATACCAGGCAGCGCAGTTTCTCGCCCAACTGTACCGCACGTTTGTTGGTCATCGGATCGGCCGCAGTCGGCACTGCGTTGTCAGCCGCCACCGCGCACGCGAATAGCAGCATCGCTAACAGCGCAAGCAGTCTCATGACTGCAAGCCGTGGATCGTTGTTCGTGGATCGTTGTTCGTCATAATTGCAATTCCTTCACCAGCGGTAATATCTTGTCTTTCAGCGCCGCTGGGGTGACCGGTCCGATCTGCTTGTAGCGGATCGCGCCCTGCTTGTCGATAACGAAAGTCTCTGGAACACCGTAGACGCCGTAATCGATGCCGACCCGGCCGTCGCGGTCAGCAATGCTCAACGCGTAGGGATCGCCGAATTGCTTAAGCCACGCGATTGCGTCCTCCGGCTTGTCCTTGTAGTTGAGTCCGTAAACCGGCACCACGTTGCTTTTTGCCAGATCCATCAGTACCGGATGCTCCTCGCGACAGGACACGCACCACGAAGCCCAGACGTTGAGCAGCCACACCTTGCCTTTCATGTCCTGCTGTGAAAAGGTCTTAGCGGGCTGATGCAACTGCGGCAGTTGGAACGCCGGCGCGGGCTTGTTGATCAGCGGCGACGGCACTTCGCGCGGATTGAGACCGAGCCCGATGGCAAGGAACGCCACCAGCACGACGAAAATGGCAAGCGGGACGAGAAAACGGGTCATGGAATGGGGAACTGAAAACCTAACCAGCAGCGACTTCGCCCACGCCCGGAGCTTTTGTGCTGCCGGTGGCGATGGCCGCCTCGTTGCGGCGTACTGCGACGCGGTAGCGGCGGTCGCAAAGCGCGAGGAAACCGCCGAGCGCCATGATGATGAAACCGCCCCAGATCCAGGTCACGAACGGTTTGTGATAGACGCGCACGCTCCAGGCCCCGCCTGACACCGGCTCGCCGAGCGACACATAGAGATCGCCGAAGATGCCGGTATTGATCGCGGCCTCGGTCATCGGCATCTGCTGCGCGTTGTAGATGCGCTTCTCCGGATGCATCACCCGCAAGTGCCTGCCGTCACGGCTGACGTCAATCGCGCCGCGCGAGCCGCGGTAATTCGGGCCGGTAATTGCCTGCACGCCATCGAAACGGAAAGCGTAGCCCCCGACCGTGACGCTGTCGCCGACCGCCATGCGCACGTCGCGCTCGGTTTCATAGCCCTTGACCAGCGTCACGCCGACGATGAACACTGCCACCCCGCAGTGCGCGAGCAGCATCCCGTAGTAGGCGCGTGGCTGAGCGCCCAGCCGCGCGCGGAGACTGCCCTCGCCACGCGACAGGCGATGTTTCAGCGCCACCACTGAAGTCGCAATAATCCACGCCGCGAGTAGCAGTCCGAACGCGATGAGCGGAGTCCATCGGCCCAGCGCAATCGGCAACAGCAATGCGGTGATCAAACTTACGCCGAGCGCCCATTTCAGCCGCACCGCTAGCTCGGGCAGGCTCGAGTCCTTCCAGCGCGCGAGCGGGCCAATACCCATCAGGAACACGGCGGGCGTCATCAGCGGCACGAACACCGCTTCAAAGTACGGCGGGCCGACGGAGATCT
>Ga0209640_10005897_pt1 | contig 10724 bp, 9 predicted proteins | sample RifCSP10_1_FD_184018 | JGI IMG/M metagenome (GOLD analysis project Ga0209640, IMG submission 184018) | Soil microbial communities from Rifle, Colorado - Rifle CSP2_sed 10_1 (SPAdes) (version 2) | ecosystem: Environmental > Terrestrial > Deep subsurface > Rock core/Sediment | place: Rifle...
GCCGGAATGCATCGACCCTGCTCTTGTGGCTTGAAACCGATCCGGTAATCAGCATTCCTATGCGAATGAGTTTCTTTGGCTGCTGCGCTTCCACTGGGAAGCTAAGAGCCAAGAGCAAAGCGCCCAGAGCAAGGCAAATAAATTTTTTAGTCATCGTTTTTCTCCTCAACAAGGGACTGCGGTGATATGCTTGACCGTAGCCCAGGCGCACCGCTATAATGGCCGTTGTGGCAGAGTCTAGAAGGTCTCGTCCAGCGGAAGAAACGTTTAGAGCGGTGTACGAGAATGGGGTCCTGAGACCCCTCCAGCCGCTTCCACTGAAGGAGCAGTCCCACGTCCTGGTTACCCTCTATCCAGAGTCTCAGTGGCGGAATGAATTCGAGCGCTTGCTTCACAGGATGAAAGCTCGTACCAGGGCGGTCCCACAAAAGGTCATCGAGTCGGAGCTGACTCGGGCGAGGGCCGAGGTCAAGGCGAAACGCCGTGCCGCTCGCCGCTCTGCTTGACACCAACGTTTGGGTCTCTGCCTTTCTCAAACCCACGGGTCCTCCCGGAAAAATCGTTGCTGCCTGGCGGCGCGGCGACTTCAGCGTTATTACATCACTGTCGCAGCTCACCGAAATCATAGAGGTTCTTAACCGGCCACGGCTGATGCGACGCTTTATATATCCACCCGAGGAGGCAGAAACATTTGTCCGGCTTATCGCGGCTCGTGCAAACGTCGTCCAGATTTCTGGGGATCTGAAGATCTGTCGTGATCCCGATGACAATGAGATCCTGGAAGCGGCCATCCGTGGCAGATCGCAATTCCTGGTGACCCGAGATGATGATCTCAAGCGCGACCTTGACTTGATCAAAGCGGCACAGCGCCGTCGAGTTCGGGTGGTCTCGGTCAGGCAGTTTCTTCGCCGCCTCTCACGCCAGCCAAAGACTTGAGTGGTCTCGTCAAAATTTGTGATTTTTGATTGATTGTGCATTCAACCGTTGCCTATTGCCGATTCCCTTTGCTTCACTTGATTGCTTTATCCGCCCGCATCAGCACCTCAGGTGGAATCGTGATGCCGAGGGCCTTGGCTGTCTTGAGGTTGATCACCAACTCAAACTTGGTCGGCTGCTCCACGGGGGATACATTAGGCGTGCTTTGTGCCCTTTCAGAGCTTTTTTGAGCGCAATGGCAAAGAAGAAGGCCACTTGCGATGGGTTCACCTTACGGTTATACTTTCGGTATGAAAACTGCAATTTCGATTCCCGATAAACTATACACTGAGGCAGACCGGCTAGCCCGCCGTCTCAAGAAGTCGCGTAGCGAGCTTTACGCCGAAGCCGTGGCAGAATATGTTGCACGGCATGATCCCGAGGCGATCACGGAAGCGATGAACCGGGTCTGTGAAGAAGTGGATACCAGGGCTGACCCTGCTTTCTCAGCGGCTGTTGTGAAGACTCTGAAGCGCGTTGAATGGTAATTGCCCAGGGCCACATCTATTGGGCTGATCTGCCTGCTCCGACCGGCTCTGGCCCCGGTTTTCGAAGACCCGTCCTCGTTGTCCAGGGCGACGCCCTTAATCGTAGCCGAATCCGTACCGTTGTCTGTGTTCCGTTGACGAGCAATCTTCGCTGGGCTGACGCTCCAGGCAACGTTTTGCTTCCTGCGCAGGCCACGGGTCTCCCGAAAGACTCTGTTGCCAACGTATCACAAATCGTAGCGATCGACCGCAGCTTGCTCACTCAAGAGGTCGGCAAACTATCCAAGCGTCAACTTGAATTGATTTTCGTGGGCCTCGATATCGCTCTGGGCCGCTAGACCTTCTAGTTTCGATCCGCGCGTTTAGACCTCCAGCCGATCCAAAATCATTTGATCACTTTATCGGCCCGCACGAGCACTTCTGGCACGTCCCGCAGAGTTGTGATGCCGAGGGCCTTCGCGGTTTTAAGACGGATGACCAGCTCGAAGCGCGCGGGCTGCTCTAGAGGAAGGCTCCCCGGCCTGGAGCGTTTTAGAATCAGCCGCACGTAAACCGCGACAGGCCGGTAATGAGCTGTGAGGCTTGGCCCGTCGGAGATAAACCCACTGACCTCGGCATGCTACCTCAAAGGATACATTCCGGGCAGAGGATTTTGAATGGTGAGATCCGTGAGTCGACCGCGGTGAAAAGATCTTCCGAGCATCCTCGGGCAACTTGCAGCTCACATCCCTTCCGCCTATAGTGTGGGGCCATCTCCGGGCTTACTTTAGGAACATGAACCAGAACTGGCTCGTCACCATTTTCTTCTTTGCCCTGCTTCTGATCCTTCTCTGTCTCGCCGTCCTGATCATCAGTCCGTTTCTCAAAGCCATCACCTGGGCAGCAATTTTGGCGGTCATCGTCTACCCGGCATATGCCTGGCTCCTAAAACTCCTCAGGAGCAGAGCTACGATAACCGCCCTGATCGTCACAGTTCTGATTACCTTGCTGATCCTTTTTCCCGCTTTCAGAATGATCGGATTCCTTTCACAAGAAGCAGTGGAGCTGGCCAAGACCGTGCGTGCCCTGACCAGCGGGGAGGAAATCAAGCTCGCGACAAGTAAACCCTGGGTCAAAGACCTCCTTCATTTGTGGGATGCCTTGTCCCTGCAACTGGCTTCGTTTGGCATCGATCTTAAGAAAGTCGCTGTCCAAGGGGCCCAAGTGGCATCGGGCTTCGCGGTGGCCCAGGCCAAAGAGATCGCCCAGGACGTGTTTACTTTCGGCGTCAACTTCGTCATCAGCCTGTTCACGTTCTTTTTCCTCCTGCGCGACGGCAAAGGCCTGTGCGACAAGATACGCGCGATCCTCCCCATGGATCCGAAGCACCAAGAGCTCCTCTTCGACAACATAGTGAACTCCCTTTCTGCTGTGATCCATGGCACCCTGGTTACGGCTCTGGTCCAGGGTCTGCTCGCTGGACTCGGGTACTGGTTCCTAGGCGTACCCTTCGCCGTGTTTCTGGGGTTCGCCACTGGCTTTGCGGCGCTTTTCCCCATCGGTGGCTCCGCCCTGATTTGGCTTCCCGCCTCACTCTATCTCTTCCTGCAGGGGACTTACCTCCAGGGAACGATCCTCCTGGTGTGGGGGGCCGGGATCGTCGGGGCCGCCGACAATGTGCTGAAACCCATTTTCATAGGCAGCCGGCTGCGGCTTCCCACGCTCTTTCTCTTCTTCGGCATCCTCGGCGGGCTCAGCCTCTTTGGGCCTCTCGGAGTGATCCTCGGTCCGGTCCTCCTCGCGCTTCTCGCCGCTTTACTGGATCTTTACCTCAAGGAGTACGCAAAGACCTGACGGCAAAGGCGGGGACTCTCTACCTGGCCACCTTTGCGCAGATTTACCGCCGTCCGTCGCCCCACGCCGCCGGGAAAACAGTGGAAAAGTGAAACGAACCTCAGTATAGTATAAGCGACCGTCGCTCCGGGCTCAAAGTACGGTTCCTGAAAGGGGGCAACAAAGCCGAAAAAAACCAGGATCGAAGGACGGGTTGTCACGACATGGCCACCACAAAGAAATGTATCTTAGTCTGCGACGATGAGGCGGATGTCGTCAACATCGTGAAGCGGATACTCGAAGCCGAAGGGCACGAAGTTTTGTGCGCCTATGACGGGTTAGAGGTCTTTCCTCAATTGCAAGAGCGGAGACCCGATATCATCATCATTGACCGGATGATGCCCGGAATGAACGGGCTGGAAGTGGTGAGCCGGCTCAAAGAAACCCCGAAGACCTCCTCGATTCCCGTCATCATGCTCACGTCCATGGGCAAATTCGACGATGTCCTCGAGGGCTACCAACACGGTGCCGACTGTTACATCACCAAGCCGTTCACCAAGAACCACATCCTCGGCGGCGTGAAACTCGTCACCGCTTCCCGGCCTGAACTGCCGGCGGATAAGCTGGACGCCAACGCCGTTTCGTTCCTAAGGGCATGTTATCAATTAAGCAGGCGCACCGAGGAACTGACGGCGCGATTTGCGGCCCAGGAAGGTCTCTCGGCCAGCGCCTGGTTATACAAAGGGCTCGAAGCCCGGTTGCGCGCCGACGAGATGCAGGTGGGCGTTCTCGAAGACGAGCCCGATTGGCGCTACTGCTTCCACGGATGGGGGGTCGATTACTTCAACACGAAAACCGGAGAGGAAGTCAATCTCGCCATCGGGCCCGGGGGAAGATGCGACACCTTGGATGAATGGCGGGTGCAGTGCTTTATCGAAAATGCCGCCGAGCGGGGCGCCGGGTTCACGGATCTCCAGAACGTGATCAAAGGTCATATGAGTGCCGTCAAGGCGCTGACCGAGCGTCTTTCCCGCAACCAATGGATCGAGCCCGCGCAGGGTCAAAGCCCGCCCGCGAATCAAGAAATTGATGCCCAACTGGGAGACCGGTGGATCGTATCGGCACAAGGAGCGCAACTCCTCGACCGCTCTTAGCCCCCACCACCAAGGCCCCGAAGCCCCGGTGGCCAAGCCCCCATGAACTCGTGGACAGTAGAAGTTAGCGAAGCCGATTTCGAGGCCCAGGTTTTGCAGCGCTCGGACGAGCTGCCGGTCATGGTGGATTTTTGGGCGCCCTGGTGCGCTCCGTGCCGCATCCTGGGCCCGATTTTGCAGCGGCTCGCCGAGGAGCATGCGGGAGCTTTCCTCCTGGCCAAGGTTAACGTCGATGAGAACCCGACTTTGGCCGCGCTCTTCCACATCCAGGGGATTCCCGCGGTGAAAATTTTCAAAGACGGCAATCTGGCCGCTGAATTCACCGGCGCGCTTCCCGAAGCCGCCGTGCGTGAATTGCTCACCCGCCTGCTACCCTCGCAGGAAGACCGCCAAGCCGAAGAAGCGGGGACGTTGGAGGAAGAAGGGCAACTCGAAGCCGCCAAGGCCATCTACGAGAAAATTTTGGCGCAGGACTTGACCCATCCGAAAGCGCTTCTCGGAATGGGCCGAATCCTCATGGAGGCCGAGGATCCGAAAGGCTCTCTGGAACACCTCGAGAGAGTCCCGTTGACGGCGGACGAGCGGAGGGAAGCCGAGCAACTGATCGCGCGGCTGCAGCTTGAAGAGGGAGCCGAACAGGACGAATCGGCACTGCGCGCCACGCTGGCGTCGGACCCGGGCAATCTGGAAGCAAGATTCGGACTCGGACAGTTTTTGGCCGCCAAAGAAAGATACGAAGAGGCCCTCGAAGAATTCTTGACCATAGTCAAGCGAGACAGAGGCTTTCGCGACGATGGGGCCCGCAAAGCGATGCTCCAGATCTTCGAGGTGCTCGGATCCGACAGCGAGCTTGCGGAAAAGTACCGTTCAGAACTCGCCAAAGTCCTTTTCCGTTGAGAAACCTAACTGTTCCTTGGGCTACCTCTTCATGCGCGGTCGCTATTCAATCGTGACCCAATTTCCCTTGACGATTTTCACGAGAACCGGACCTTCATCTTGGTTCCCGTCGTGATCCTTAGGCCCGAAGTTCACGACATTTTTCGTGGTTCCTGAGACGGGCTTGTAGCCCTTGATGCTTTCGATGGCTTCCTTGAGCTTTGTTTTGTCCAGTTTGGCTCTTCTGAGTGCCTCTGCCAGAATCATTACGGAATCATATCCCTGCATGGGTCGTCCCCATGCCTCCATGGTAACACCGGTCCGCTTCTTGTATTTCTCGACGAACCCAAGCGCGGATTTCTTGCTTAGGTCGTGTGAGACTAGAGTGATGACTCCTTCTGAGAGTTCTTTGGCGGCTCCCAGAGTACCGGTCTCACCGAAGCCGAGGTGACCGAGAATCTGTGCCTTGTATCCAATCTGGTTCATTCCCCTCAGGACGCTGATGGCGTCTCCGGGCATGGCCTGGATGATGATGGCGTCGGCGCCCGTGGCTCTTATCTTCAACAGCTCGGGCGTCTTATCCGGGCTCCCAATGGTGTGTGTCTCCGTAAGTACAGGGACCAGATTGGCGGCGGTGAAATGTTTCTCCAGCGCCCCTTTGAAACTCTGTCCTGCCGGTCCGGAATCGGAAAGCACGGCGCTTTTCGAATAATGCTTGCGCCCATAGTCGATCAGCTTCTTGGTGGTATATTTGTCTCCAAGGCCCATCCGGAAAAAATACGGGTACTTGTTCAACCCCGGACCTGAGGTCATCAGATCAGCAGTAGCGCCCTGCGAGAACTGTACGATCTTTGCCTCAGTCGTCACCTGGAGTGCTGCCAGGGTGGTAAAAGATACCTCACAGCCGATAATGGCTAAGACATTGTCTTTCTGAATCAGTTTGGTGGCCCCCGTTACGGCCTTGGCCGGGTTGCCCTCGTTGTCCTCAACGATGAGTTTGATCTTTTTCCCCTGGATTCCACCACCCTGGTTGATCTCGTCCAAGGCGATCTGCATCCCGATGAGATCGGTTTCCCCCATATGACCAAGGGTGCCGGTGAGTGCCGTCAGCACACCGATTTTGATTTCCGCGTCTTGGGCGTTTGCAATGGTTGTGAACGTACCAAGGGAAACAATGAAAATTGCCAGCCAGAGAATTCTCATGGCCGCTCCGACAATCTTTGACTCTTTCATGATATTCTCCTCCAAGAAAATGCCCCTGTTTGCTAGGATCTGCAACGCCATCAATTCTTGAGCATGCCCTCCTCCTTTCTGTGTGCTCGGGTTTTGTTTACGTCCTTTTTGGCCAGATAAACCTCCAGGATATTTTCCAAATCAAGATCCTTGCCGATCTCGTGGACTACGATTTCTCCGGTGTCCATGAGATACACGTTGGTGGCGAGGTTGAGGACATTAGCTACGTTCTGTTCGACCATGACGATGGTCAAACCGCCATTGTTGAGCCGCTTCATGACCGCGTAGATTTCCTGAATCACCATGGGAGCGAGCCCCAAGGAGGGTTCGTCGAGGAGGAGCACCGAAGGGTTGGACATGAGCGCGCGTCCAATGGCCAGCATCTGTTGCATCCCGCCGCTCAAGGTCCAGGCGGGCTCCTGGAGGCGATGGCGGAGCAGGGGGAACAGTTCCAGGACGAGCTTGAGCTGGGAGGGGATCTCGTCGCGGCGGTTTTGCTTTACGAGGGGGAGAGACCCCATCTCGAGGTTTTCGCGAACCGTGAAGGGGGCGAAGATTTGGCGATTTTCGGGAACCAGGGCAATCCCATTCAGGATGATCTCATGGGTGTCGAGACGGCCTATCTCCCTGTCGCGGAAGAGAACTTTTCCTTCCCGGAGCTTGAGGAGACCGGTGATGGCGCGGAGCAAGCTGCTTTTTCCCGCCCCGTTGGGTCCCAGGACGATTGTGATCTCCCCCTCGGGAGCCTGGAAAGACACGTTCCGAAGCGCTTGCACTCGGCCATAAAACGCAGACACTTTGTTAAGCACCACAGCGTTCATACGAGTTTCCCTAAGTAGGCTTCTTGCACTACGGAGCTTTCCTGGATTTCCTTGGGGGATCCCTGTGCGATCAGTTGCCCCGAATCCAGCACGATGATGTGTTGGCAGATGTCCGTCACGAAGTGAACGCTGTGGTCGATGAGGATAATGGTGATCCCGAAAAGATCGCGGATCCGCAAGAGGGTCCGTTTCAGGGACTCTTTTTCCCAGGAGGCCAAACCTGCCGCCGGTTCGTCCAGCAAAATCAGTTGGGGCCGTGCGGCGAGGGCGCGGGCCGTTTCGACGATCCTTTGCTTGCCGAAAGGGAGGTTGCGGCAGAGTTGATCCCTGACATCGTTCAGGCCGGTAATGTCCAGAACCTCTTCAGTGATCTGCTGGGCAAGAGCCTGCTTGCGGCTGAGGGAGGGAAGCCTCAGTATGGCCTCAAGAACCCCGGAGGTATAGTGCCGATGGGTTCCGATCAGCACGTTCTCATGAACCGTCAGGTCGGGGAAGAGATTGACGCTCTGGAATGTTCGGATGATTCCCTTGTGGGAAATCATATGGGTTTTCAGCCCGCTGATCGGATCGTCCCGAAAAACAACCTTTCCCTGGGAAGGAGGAAACACCCCGGTGATGATGTTGAACAGCGTGGTTTTTCCGGCGCCGTTCGGACCGATGATTCCGGTGATGGAGCCGTGCGCCACGGAAAAGCTGACGTCGTAGAGCGCTGTAAGCCCGCCGAAAAACTTCGACAAGGTCCGTACTTCGAGGAAACTCCGGACTTCTCTTTCGGGCGCGTTGAGGATGGCTTGGGATTCCTGCAAAAAGGCTGGGCCATGGTTCTGGCGAGGCATAAGAATATGAGCGGTCCGGGGTGCAAGCTTGTGCACCAACCCCATCAAACCGTGCGGAGCGAAAATGACGACCAGGATCAAAAGGAGGCTATACACCATCAGGTGAAATTTACCAAGGAGGTGCGTGGATTCCGGCAGGAGCACCATGATCATTCCGCCCAGAACTGCGCCAAGATTGCTTCCTAATCCCCCGAGAATGACCATCGCCAGGATCACGAACGACAGCGTCAAAGTAAAGTTGTTAGGGCTTACGTATCGAGCGAGAGAGGCGTACAGTGCTCCTGCCAGCCCGGCAAAGACGGAGGCAAAAACAAACGCCATGAGTTTGTACTTGGTGGCGTTGATTCCCAGAGATCCGGCGGCGGACTCGCTGTCCCGGACGGCTACCATGGAGCGGCCCACGTCCGAATTGCGGAGGTTATGAATAATCCAGAACACAATCACCACGGAAAAAAGAATGAGGTAGTAGTAACTCCGTTCGGTGGCCAGCTTATATCCCAGTACAGTCGGCCGAGGAATCCCAAGAAATCCCATGGCACCGCCCGTGAATTCCCGCCACTGACTGGCGGTCACAAACACCACGACCCCAAAAGCAAGTGTCGCCATGGCGAGGTAAAATCCTTTTAAGCGCAGGGTCGGGAGGCCGATCAAGAGACCGACCGTTGCGCATGCCAGCAGGGCGATCAAAACGGACAAAAAAAAGGGGATTCCCCACGTCACCACCGCATTGGAAAACACATAGGCTCCTATGGCGTAGAACCCGGCATGACCGACGGATATTTGCCCTGCAAAACCGAAGACGAGGTTCAGGCTAAGTGTCAAGATGATGGAAATGCCAACCATGTTGGCGAGGTGAACGTAGTACTCGTTCGTCAGAATCGAGGGGAACAGGATTGCTCCCGCTGCTCCACAAACCATGAAACCCCAATAAAGGAATTTGTTTCGCCCGGGAGCGCCCATCACTCGGAAATTCCCCGCGAGGAGACGAAGAGTCCGGCAGGCTTCAAGAACAGGACGAGCAGCAAGGCGGTGAACGCCAGGGCGTCCTTGTAACCCGACGAAATATAGCCGGAGCAGAAAACCTCGAAAAATCCAAGCAGGAATCCTCCCGCCACGGATCCCCGGCTGCTGGTTAATCCTCCAATCAGGGCGGCTGCAAATCCTTTAACCCCCAGAGGCATACCGATGAAGGCATTGGCGTTTGTAATCGGGCTGAAAGCGAATCCCGAAACCGCGGCCAGCACCCCGCTCAGGCCCAAAGTCAGCATCATCACTCGTTTGACGTTGATGCTCATGAGACTTGCGGCCTCCCGGTTGATGGCGACGGCGCGAAAGGACCGCCCCATCATGGTCTTTTCATAGAAGAACCAGGTCGCAAAAAGAAAGAGGATCGTAACGGCAAAAACCAGAAAGCTCTGCGGAATGAAATTGGCTCCGAGAAAAGCGATCGGCTCGTTGCCGAATGGTGGCCGTGCGTAGAGATCGTCTTTTCCCCAGAGCAACTCCGCGGCGTTGCTGATGAAAAAGGCCGCGGCGAGGGTAGAGATGATCAGGTTGTGGGTATGCCCCCCGCGGGACATGATGGGATGAAGCACGAGCCTCTCGAAAAGGATCGCAATAGTTGCCACCAACACCATGATCAGGGCCATGGCAACCAAATACGGGAGCTGGAGCACGGAGAAAAAGGTGACGCCCAGCAGGGCCCCGAGCATGACCATTTCCCCATGGGCAAAGTTGAGAATTTTCGTGGAGGTGAAAGTGATGCTGAAGCCCAGTGCAATGAGAGCGTAGATGCTGCCGATGGTCAAGCCAGAAACGACAAGTTGGTTAAACACCCTCAGTCCTCCATTTCTCGAGGAACCCCGTGTCCTGGGCCGGTCATGGGACAAGGACGATTTTGCCGAACTGCTCCTGACGCTCCAGGATGCGGTGGGCGTCGGCGGCTTCTCGCAAGGGCAGAACATGGCTGATAACCGGATCAATCCGCCTTTCCCCGGCCAGCTTCAAGACAAGCTCCTGCTCGTGGCGGGTGGCCCCGCGAGTTCCCAACACATTGAGATGCCTGCGGTAGAGCAGTTCCACGTCGATGGCGGCGAATCGGCCACCGTGCTGTCCCGCCGATACCAAAGTGCCATCCATCCTCAGGCACCGCATAGCCAGGGGGAGCATTTCGCCACCGACGTTCTCCAGAACCAGGTCAACCCCTAGGCCTTCGCTTACCTCCAAGACCCGGGCGGGCACATCATCCTCCCTGTAGTCGAGGACATGGGTCGCCCCTATTTCACGTAGGCGCGTGACCTTGTCTGGGGAACTCGTGGTGGCAAAGATGCGCCGCGCTCCTGCCAGCCTGGCAATCTGAATAGATGCTGTGCCCATGCCGCCGCTGGCTGCGGTGATGAGCACATCCTGTCCGGGCTGGAGCCGGCCCCGGCCTACGGCCATGTGCCACACCGTCGAGTAGGACCACAGCAAGCAGGCCAGTTTTTCGAAAGGGAGAGAGTCGGGAGCACGCAGAAGTTCATTTTCCTT
>Ga0209640_10005899_pt1 | contig 10723 bp, 11 predicted proteins | sample RifCSP10_1_FD_184018 | JGI IMG/M metagenome (GOLD analysis project Ga0209640, IMG submission 184018) | Soil microbial communities from Rifle, Colorado - Rifle CSP2_sed 10_1 (SPAdes) (version 2) | ecosystem: Environmental > Terrestrial > Deep subsurface > Rock core/Sediment | place: Rifle...
TATGTCGGCTACTGTCATCGCCGTGATCGTCGTCATCCTTGCCGCCGTCGTGCTCGGCGCGATCGTGACGGGCATCTTCAACAGGCTCGTCACGTATCGGAATCGGTATAAGAACTCGTTCGCGCAGATCGAGGTGCAGCTCAAGCGGCGCCACGATCTCATCCCGAATCTGGTCGAGGTCGCCAAAGGCTACATGCAGCACGAGCGCAAGACGCTCGAAGCGGTAATCAACGCCAGAAACCAGGCCGCCGGGGGGCTGCAGAAGGCGGCCCAGGATCCCGGCAACGCCGACGCCATCAAGGGCCTCGCAGCGGCCGAAGGCGTCCTCACCGGAACGGTCGGCCGGCTGTTTGCCCTGGCGGAGAGCTATCCGGACCTGAAGGCCAATCAGAACATGATGCAGCTCAGCGAGGAGCTGCGTTCGACCGAGAACAAGGTCGCCTTTGCCCGACAGGCCTTCAACGACGGCGTCACGCTGTACAACACCTACAGACAGACGTTCCCGACGATCGTGTTCGCGGGGATGTTCGGCCACGCGCAGGACGCCGCCCTGTTGGAGTTCGAGGGCGAGGCGATTCAAGAGGTTCCGAAAGTCTCGTTCTGAAGCGGATGGCCACTGACTTCTTCGAGCGTCAGGACATCGCACGGCGGAACACGACTCGCCTGGTGATCCTGTTCGTGCTGGCGGTGCTGGCGATCATGGCGTCCATCGATCTCCTCCTCGCGGCCACGATGGGCTATCTCACGCGAGATCCAGGAACGGGAACGATGGACTGGACACTGGCGGCTGATCCCCAGATCCTGGCGTTTGCCGTCGCCGGCACGCTGCTCGTGGTGGGCGGCGGAAGCCTGTTCAAGGTTGCGCAGTTACGCGGCGGCGGCCGGGTCGTCGCGGAGGAGCTCGGCGGCCGGCGCCTCAATCCGGACACCGCGGTGCCATCCGAGCAGCAGCTCCTGAACGTCGTCGAGGAGATGGCGATCGCGTCCGGGACGCCTGTCCCGCCGGTCTATCTGCTGGATCAGGAAGCAGGGATCAACGCCTTTGCCGCCGGGTTCACGCCCGGCGACGCGGTGATTGGCGTCACCCGAGGCGCCGCCGAGCAGCTCACGCGCGACGAGCTGCAAGGCGTCATGGCTCATGAGTTCAGCCATATCCTCAACGGCGACATGCGGCTCAACATCCGCTTGATCGGTCTTCTCCACGGCATCCTGATCATCGGCATCCTCGGCTACTTCCTCCTTCGGATGACGGCCTTTTCGGGATACCGCCGGCGCCGTTCCAGGCAGGAGGGCAATCAGCTCCCCATCCTCGCGCTCGGGGCGGGACTGATGGTGGTTGGCTTCTTCGGGACCTTCTTCGGCAATCTGATCAAGGCGGCGGTCAGCCGTCAGCGCGAGTTTCTGGCCGACGCCTCGGCCGTGCAGTTCACCCGGCAGCCGGCGGGACTTGCGGGCGCGCTGAAGAAGATCGGCGGGTTGGCGTCGGGTTCGGCGATCCAGAGCCCGAACGCTCCCGAGGCCAGTCACATGTTCTTCGGGCGAGCCACGCGGGGGCTCAGCGGGCTCTTTTCGACCCACCCGCGACTCCCGACGCGCATCCGCCGGATCGACCCCTCGTGGGACGGCTCGTTTCCCGAGGTGGCTCCCGTGAAGGGCGGCGGCGTCGCCGCGCGATCGGCCGTGGCCGGTGTCGCCGGCTTGGCTGACGCCGGCGCAGCCGGCGTCGGGGTCGGGCCGCGCGTGGCGCGCGCGATCGACCAGCTTGGGCAGCCGAGCGAGGCGCACATCCGATACGCGGCCAGACTGGTCGGCGGCCTCCCCCCGTCCATCGTCAGCGCTGCCCACGAGCCGCACGGCGCGCGCGCCGTCGTCTACGCGCTCCTGCTCGATCGCAAGGCCGGGCCGCGACAGGCTCAGATCGCGCACCTGTCTGCGGCCGCCGATCCGGGCGTGTACCGGGAGACGCTCCGGCTCGCGCCGGCCATCGAGCAGCTCGACGTGAGGGCGCGGCTGCCGCTTCTGGACATCGCGCTGCCGGCGCTGCGCGGCCTCACTGCCGCGCAATACCAGCGCTTCAGGCAGAACGTCAATCAGCTCGTGCAGGCCGACGACGCCATCGACCCGTTCGAGTGGTCGCTGCATCGGATTCTGCTGCACGAGTTGGAGACACATCACTCGAACGTCGCACCGGTCCGGATTCGGCACCATACGCTCGCCCCTCTGCGGCCGCAGTGTGAGTTGTTGCTCTCGGTCCTGGCCCGTGCCGGACAGCGCGACGCCGCCGCGGCGGAGCAGGCATTCGAACAGGGGTGGCGGAGCCTGAACCTGCCGCAGGGACGCCTGCGCCCGGCAGACGGGAACGGCCTCGCAGCGCTCGATGGCGCGCTGGCGGCGCTCGAAGAAGCCGCGCCCCGAGTCAAGCGCCAGATCCTGCAGGCGGCCGTCGCCTGCATGACGGCTGACGACACCGTGACCGCCACCGAAGCGGAGCTGCTGCGCGCATTCTCTACGTCGCTGGGCTGTCCGATGCCCCCGCTCCTGCTCACGTAGTCGGCGTGTGGGGCCTTTACAGGACTGTGCGACATTCGCCCATCGCGTGACGCTCGTTGAGGCTCGGAAACGATGCGTCAGTGAAAAGGGGGACTTCGATATGACACATCCCCGATCCGGCGACACCGTCAGGGTCCATTACACGGGACGTCTCGACGATGGTCGCGTCTTTGCCAGCTCGAAGGCACGGGAGCCGCTTGAACTGACCGTAGGCGAGGGCACGCCGATCCCCAGCGTGGAGGAGACGCTCACGTGGATGGAGCCGGGTGAGGAACGGACCGTGAGAGTCTCGGACGAGCAGGTGACGATCGATGCGAACCACCCACTGGCCGGGGAGAACCTCACCTTCGATTTGGAGCTGGTGGCGGTGGGCCCTCAGAGGCCGCGTCGACGGGACTGACCGGCGTGCAAGTGACAACGCATCCGCGCCGCGCATTGTCATGCGCCATTGCCGCGTACAACGGCGGGCCGGCACGGGTTCGGCCGCGCCGGGGGTCTTCCGCTGGAGACGCTCCAATACGTCCTGGGCGTCGGGCAGTATGGCACGGTGCTGAAGCTGTACGCCGCGTCGCTCCGGCACCATGCCAGCGCCGTCTGCTACTGTTGTTGACAAGCTTCCGAGTCCGAACTACGGTTGTCGACATGGGATCGCCTCGTCAGTCCACTTACCCGCGCGAGGTTGTTTCCGACTTCCGTCCGCCCGCGTCGCGCTGGCTCCCTCGCGCCTTCAAGAATCTCGGCCGCGGCGTCTTCTGACGCAGCGTACGTCTCCGCACCACCTGATTATCAACCCCGGTTAGCGTCCTACTCTTTCGCCGGAATTGTCCGCACGCATGCGGGACCGGACGCGCACACGCGCCGTTGTCATTGATGGTTGGTAGCCCGGGCGAGATTCGCACACGTCGTGCCGATGGCGTTAGACACTCGCGTGAGGTCCAGCGGCACGCTCGTTCACGCCATCAAGGGTGCCGGAGCCGTGGGCGCTGCCCTCACTGGGGCAGTCTCGGATGTCGTGCGCGGTGGCGTCCAGGGCGTTACGCAAATCGGCGGGGACATGGGCGAGGCCTCGAAGGGCGCGCTGATCGGTGTACTGCGAGGCACCAAGGAGGTGGGCACTGAAGCGATGACTTCGGTCGCCGAGGGTGCCAGCACTGCGGTGAAGAGTGTCAGTGATGTGGGAGGCGACGTCGCCAGCGCAGCGAAGTCGGCCGTGGAAGGCGCCATTGAGGGTGCACGGGAACTCGGGCTGGATGCGACGAAGGCGGCCTCGGCAGCCGCGACGGGCGCGTTGAAAGGAGCCGGGGAGATCAGTGTCACGGCCGTTGAACAGGTGAAGAACGCGCTCACAGGCGTGATCGCCGGCGTGAAGATGGTGGCGACGGAACCTTTCAAGCCGTCGCCGAAGGAATGATTCGCCGCGGGAAGTGCAAGCCCCTGATGAGGCGCCACCTGTGGGCAGCGTGTGCCGGTCATGAATATGGTTGAGGGAAGTCTCGACACCACGAACCTGTTGCTGGGAATCCTGGCGGCGGTCAGTGTCCTCGAAGCGCTCGTCCTCGTCGGCATCGGCGTCATGGTCTGGAGACTGTATACGCACGCGCGTCGGACCATCCACGAGATCGAACAGCGGCAGATTGCGCCGTCGCCGCGCGTGCCAAACGGGTCATCGGCGTCATGCGCGGCGTCCGCGTGGCGTGCGACAGCTTCTTTACGCGCAGAACCGACAACGGCAGGGCTTCAGGGCCCAGCACGATCAGGGGGGCGGGGAGCCCCAAGGAGGAGTAGATGGCGGATCGTAACGATCGAGACGAACGCCGAGGTGCTGGCGTTGGGCTCGTCATGGGCCTCCTCGTGGGCACGGTGTTTGGCCTGGGACTCGGCATGTTGTTGGCGCCGAAGTCCGGGTCCGAATTGCGCGGCCAGATTGGCGAACAGGCGCGGAACCTGCGCCGCAGGGCCGTCGATCAGTCTCGCAGGGCCGGCGAGTGGGCCGCGCGCGGTCGGCACTGTGCTGGCTTGACAGAAGCGTCAAAACGAAGCTACGGTTTCGAGCATGAGATCGCTTCGCCGATGTCCGGGCCAACGCGCATCTCTCTCCGCCCTCCGCTGGCTTCCTCGAGTGTTCAAGAATCTCGGCCGCGGCGTTTTCTGATCGTCCCCGCACGCCCTCGCCTCAGCCTCGTCGCAGGCGAGACCCCCATAGGCAACTAAAAGTCCCCGGTTGGAGGTCATCATGAAAAAGCACGCGGTGATCGCGGGCGCCAGCGTCATTCTTCTCCTCGCGGCCGCTGGCTGCGGTGGACAGTCTCAAACCGTCGCGGATACGGATCCGGCGGTGGCCATGGACTCGACGAACGCCGAGCCGACAACCACCGAAGTGACCACGACGGGCGAGGAGCCTGCCGCCACGGAGCAGGCCAAGCCCGCAACGCCGCCGGCCGCCTCGGCGAAGTTTGTGCCTGCGATTCGGGGATTGGCCGAGGTCGCGCTGACCAAACCGGTGACGAAGCGTGTCGGCAACGAGATCGTCACGACCATCAAGGTGAAGAACCCGTCGACCACGAACTCTATCGCCGGCCTGAGAGTCGATGAGTTTTGGTACGACAAGGCTGGCGAGCCGGTAACGGGCGATACGTTCCGGTACCGCATGCCGTTGCAGCCTGGCGAGATCGTCGAGGTGACGCTGCGAACGCCGGTCAACCCGAGGATGGACCGCAACCAGTACCAGTTCGTGCACGCCAACGGCGACATCAAGACAACGGTCGTGCCGAAGCTCTAGCCTTGGCGTGGTGCGCGACGATCTTCGTCCTATCGAGGGCATGGACAACTCCACGGCGCTCGCGATCCTCGGTGTTGTTGTGCTTGGGGCCTGGTTGTGGCTGCGTCGCAGAAGCCCCCTGTCGCCGCGGGCGGAAACACAGTTGCGGCGCATTTGCTTTGGCGACGACGGTCAAGTGGAGCGCCTCATCAGCGCTGAGATGACTCGCACTCCGGGGATCTCCCGGGCCGAGGCAGCGAGTCGCGCGGTCCGGCGGTACCAGCGCGACAACCGCTGAGCATCGCTGCCGTATGGAGCCTGTCTGCGTGTGATCTGATGCCACGAAATCATCGAACATGTTGAGGTAACCGCACATTCTCACAGGCCTTCCGGGAAGCACACGACCTATGGCGGACGGAGCTGAGTGTTCTGATGGCGGTTCCCGCTATTCAGCGCGCCAACTCGCCGGGTCGGCGCACGGCCATCCGGATTGGACAACGGTTGCGGATTCGCACGAGGTGAAGGGACCACACCTGTTATCCCAATGAAACGCTCGAGTTGGCGGCGCTCGGTCAGACGTCCGCCCCATGTTTGTCGTAATCGGCTTCGTGCGTGCGCAGCCATGTGCCGCTCATGGGCGATACATGGATTCCCCTTCCGAGGAATCGGGACGACCACCGAACGACGGAACCGCGACCAGTCGCCACTTTGCGAACCAGAAGCCTCAACTCACCACCCAGTGGCAACAGCATCGGCCAATAGCCCGATTCGACCCGACTCCGCCTGTGGTCGATGAGCGCGCGGTCGTGCGTCATGGACATGTGCATCTCAAGCCTGCAGGCGTGTGTTCCTGTGCACGAATCCAGTAGACAACGCGGCATACGCGTGCAGCTATCCGGCAGAGACGGGGCTCTCCACGGTTTGGGGGGGGACGAGATGCGTCACTGCGGTTGGCCGCCCTCCCCTGTTTGCAGGATGCCTCCGGAATTGCTGGACGCGTTACGCTTACTGAATAGCCCCGTTGGAGCGGTGGGAGGTTCGTGATGCGGTTCAGAACGTGGATCGTGGCGGCGCTTGGACTGGGTGGCCTTCTCCTGCTGATCATCGTGTCGATGCTGGCTTCGTCGAGCAAAGCCCAGGAGATCTACACCCAGCTCGATCAACTGAACGTCCACCACCAAAATGTGGACGCCACACTCAGGCGCCTGCGATCGGACGTTAATCTCTCGGGCATTTTCGTACGTGACTATCTTCTCGACGTGGCGCGCGAGCGTGCACCGGAATACCGCGAGAGTCTGGCGGAGTTCCGCCAGAGCAACAAGACGACAGTCGCCGAGCTTTTGGTGCTCGACGAGCCACAGACCGGGCGAATTCGCAGCCTTGGGGTGCAACTCGATGAGTACTGGCAGACGTTCGAGCCGGTCTTCGATTGGACGATCACGGAGAAGATCTTCCGCAGCGCGAACTTTCTTCGGCGAGAAGTGGTGCCACGGCGCGAGTCGGTCCTGGCCATTGCGCAGGAGATCGAGGAGCTGAACAACGCCAACCTTGCCGCGCAGCGCGCCGAAGTCGCGCGCCGGCAGGCCGTCTTTCGCGATGATCTGCGTCGGCTGCTCTGGCAGACGGTCCTGCTTGGTGTAGCGGTGGCGCTGGTCGCCGTGTTCCGGCTTCGCACCCTCGAGCGGCGATCGGAGGAACAGCGGGCGATCGCGCAAGAAGCCGAGCGCCAGATGCGCCAGCTCGCCCAGGAGCGGGATGCCGCGCAGGAAGAAGAACGAAAAAACCTGTCGCGCGAGCTCCACGACCACGTGGCGCAGGTCCTCACCGCCTTGCGGATGGAGCTGGGCCGTATCGAGCGGACGCGCGCGCCTGCCGACGCCCGCATCGGCGCGGCGGTCGCGGAATGCAAGACACTCGTGGACAACATGTTCCGCACGGTGCGGGATCTGGCGCTCGGCCTGCGTCCGAGCATGCTGGATGACTTCGGCCTGCAAGCCGCGCTGGAATGGCACGTCCGCGATGTCGCCAGCCGGTACGGCGTGAACGTCCAATTGCACATGGATGGCGATTTCGACATCCTGCCGGACCGCTACCGGACGTGCGTGTATCGAGCGGTCCAGGAGGCGCTGACCAATTGCGTCCGGCACGCAAAGGCGCGCGCCATCAATGTGACCGTCACGCGCGAGAGCGATCAACTCGATGTATCAGTGACCGATGACGGTGTCGGTTTTGATTCCGCCCGACGCGGCACTGGCCTTGGCCTACGCGGCATCGACGAGCGCGTCAAAGAACTGCACGGCGTGATGACGATCGGGAAGGTCGAGGGGGGAGGCACCACGCTGGCGATTCGTCTCCCGTGGCCAGTGCCGGTGCGCTCGACGGAGGTTCAGCGTGCGCGTGCTGCTGGCTGACGACCACAGTATCGTGCGCCGTGGCCTGAGGAGCTTGCTGGAAGAGGCCGGACATGTTGTGGTGGCTGAAGCCGCCGATGGCCTCGAAGCCGTACGGCTCAGCGAGGAGCATCGCCCCGATCTCCTCATCCTTGACATCGGGATGCCGAAGCTCAATGGGATCGAGGTCGCCGCCCGGACCCAGAAGCTCGAGCGGCCGCCGGGCGTGATCATCCTCAGCATGCATGCCGACGAGTCGTACATCATCCGGGCGCTCGCAGCGGGTGCTCGTGCCTATCTTCTGAAGAGCGCAACCGACGAGGACCTTCTCCCGGCTCTGCGCGCCGTGGCTTCAGGGAAACCGTTTTTCAGCCCAGCCGTGACGGCCGTGCTCGTCGAAGACTACGTCCGCCGGCTGCAGACGCGAGGCCTGACCGATTCGTTCCATCTGTTAACGGACCGCGAGAAGGAAGTGCTCCAGTTGCTCGCCGAAGGACGCTCCAACAAGGAGGTGGCCACCCAGCTCAATGTGGGGCTGTCGACCATCGAGACCCATCGGGCGAATCTGATGCAGAAGCTCGGTCTGCACAACACGGCCGAGATCGTGCTCTATGCGGTGCGGAAGGGAATTATCGCGTAGCGGCCAACGGACGTGCGCACCCATGCGTTTCGTCGATGTGCACGAGTTTCTTCCCTTGCGCTCACCCTAAAGTGGACTGCATGCGCAGGCGAGTCCGAGCGCGCACAATCAGGAGAGATCGATGATCCGGGTGATGCGGCTGCTTCCCGCAAGAAGCCGCGTTTGGGTGCTGGCAAAGGGCAAGAAAAGGGCAATGTTTCAAGCCCTTGGACGAAGTGAAGGGGCCCACGCGCGGGAAAGATCTACACGGTGTTCTCGCAGGACGAACTCCGGGATCTTCGTGAGACGTTGGGCTGGCTGAAGGCCGCGGAGAAGAGTTTGGAGTTCTGGAACAACGACGAGGACGCCGTTTACGACACCCTATAGACGAGGGGACATCGTTCTCGTCCCATTCCCCTTCATCGATCTCACTTCCTCCAAGAGACGACCCGCTCTCGTAATTTCCCCGAACCGCTTCAACGCGCAGCAGCAGGACCTACAGCGCTTTTCACTTCAACGTAGCCATGGGCGGCGTTGCTGAACCGAATGGCCATTCAACGCTGCCGAGCCTTGATCAGTGTAATCGCGCTTCCTAAGCTATTCTGAGCTAAGGAGTGATAGTACGGCGAAGTGTTGGCATCAAGGACCTGAAGCGCCGCACGAAAGGCGACGACCGCAACTGTGCACGCCGGAGCGGGTGGCGCGGGTCCAGGCCGCGCAGCGCCGACGGGACGGAGGAAGCCTGGACGCGCGGCAGCCGCTCCCGCAGAATTGCCGCCTGGAGCGCCACAGCTACCGTGTCACCGGCCGACCCGGGCACGGGGTGGAAGTTTGCGGAGGTCGATGGCTTCGGCTACGCTGGTGTCATGTACGCCACAGCCGTGGTCGACGGCAAGGTCGTTCGGTTCAGACTCTCTCCGGCGCTGGCGCGCGCGCACCGTGAAAACCGTGGCAAGACGATGACGGACCAGGAGGCGGTGGAGTTCGTGGAGCGGAAGCGTCGAGCACGCGCTCTACGCCGTGCCAAGCCGTATCTTGAGAGTCGTTCTTGACACCTGCATTCTGAAGCTCGCCACGTTTCCTGGCGAGAACAACGCGTCAGCGCTCATCTTCGAACTTGCCCGCGCCGGCCTCGTTGAGGCGTGGGTGAGTCCTGCCATGCTCGAGGAGTACGCGGATGTGCTCGGGGATCATCCTGAGTTCGTCGCTGACATCGTCGATGTATGCCGCGAGTGCCACCCGCTGACGGAACTGAGTGTCATTCGTCACGAGCCCGACAATCGTTTCCTGGAATGCGCGCTGGCGGCGAGCGCGGACTTCATCATCACAGTCAACACCGCACCGGGTCACTTCGACCGGAAGCAGTATCAATCCGTGCGTGTCCTGCGGCCAGGCGAATTCCTCAACCTCCCGGAGGTCGGTGGCTTGGTCAGGAAACTCGTTCGAGATTGACGCGTCCGTTACGTCCCGAGCGCACGGCGCCGCGGTGGCCGGTTCGGCCCCGTCGCTCCGGTCATTCATTCTGCGGGAGGGCTTGGGCGCGTCAAGGGTCCACTTCGCCGCTCCATGCCAGGTCCGTCGCGCCCTTGACCCGCCCGGCGCTCTCCCTTGTCTGCATTTGCGGAGCGACGGTAGCGTTGCCCAGAGTTCATCCGAAGCCGATTCCGGGCAATTGGCGAACTCAACGAGGCGCGCAGTCACTCGTGGTCAAGATTCGAGAGCCCAATGAGAACGAGTTCGATAACTTCCGTTCGATCCGAAGGGCCGGCTCGCTCCGATTCTGAAGCGCAGGACAAGTCTCGGCCCGCAGGCGTTCGTGTTCGGGTCATCAGACGGCGAATTCCAAGACAGCTTCAAGACGGCCTGGGAGTCGCTGCTGCTGGTGGCCAATGGACACGAGACGAAGCGGGCCAAGCCGGGAGTTCGGGTCGAACGCAAGAAGCTGCAGGAGATCGATCTCCACTGGCACGACCTGCGCCACGAGGCGCCTGCCGCTTACTGGCGGACGGCGTCGACATCCGAGTCGTTCAACTGATCCTTGGACACTCGGACATCAAGACAACGCAGCGATACCTCAACATCACTGACGAGGAGCTGCGGAAGGCACTCACTGGCGTATGGGAAAAGCGCCGGCAGTTGGCAGTCGTCAGCGCGCCGGTCCGGCTGAAGCCGGACACTATGTACGAGGCGGTTGCCGAGTAGAGGCAACAGGAAACGACCGTGAGCCGCTATGAATTGTCAGTCATTTGTCAGTCGGCCTCAGCCGCCGCTGACGCGCGTCATCAAGACCGTCAAATTTCTTTGGAAAAAGTGGCGCGCCCTGCAGGACTCGAACCTGCGACCTCCTGGTTCGTAGCCAGACGCTCTATCCAGCTGAGCTAAGGGCGCGAAGGGGAACATTGAAAT
>Ga0209640_10005901_pt1 | contig 10721 bp, 11 predicted proteins | sample RifCSP10_1_FD_184018 | JGI IMG/M metagenome (GOLD analysis project Ga0209640, IMG submission 184018) | Soil microbial communities from Rifle, Colorado - Rifle CSP2_sed 10_1 (SPAdes) (version 2) | ecosystem: Environmental > Terrestrial > Deep subsurface > Rock core/Sediment | place: Rifle...
CGCGGCTCACGGCGATCTGCCCTTCCGTGATGTATCCCGTCAGGTCTGCGATCGGATGGGTCCAGTCGTCGTCCGGGATCGACATGATCGGGATCTGCGTGATGGACCCGGGCCTGCCGTGGATGCGGCCCGCGCGCTCGTAGATCGTGGCTAGATCTGTGTACATATATCCGGGATAGCCGCGCCGCCCGGGCACCTCCTCGCGCGCCGCTCCGATTTGCCGCAGGGCATCCGCGTAGTTCGTCATGTCCGTCAGGATGACGAGGACGTGCATGCCGACCTCGTACGCGAGGTACTCGGCGGCGGTCAACGCCATGCGCGGGGTGATGAGCCGCTCTACAGCCGGGTCGTCCGCGAGATTCAGGAACAGGACCGCCCGCTTCAGCGCGCCCGTGCGCTCGAAGTCGTTCATGAACACGCGGGCCTCCTCGTGCGTGATTCCCATCGCCGCGAACACGACGCCGAAGGGCTCCTGGCTCCCGAGGACCTTCGCCTGCCGGGCGATCTGCAACGCAACTTCGTTGTGTGGCAGGCCCGCGCCGCTGAACAGCGGGAGCTTCTGGCCACGGACGAGCGTGTTGAGTCCGTCGATCGTCGAGACGCCCGTCTGGATGAACTCCGCCGGATGCTCCCGGGAGTACGGGTTGATCGCGGCGCCCTGGATCTCCACGCGTTTCTCCGGGATGATCGGCGGTCCGCCGTCCCCCGGTTCGCCCGATCCCGTCAGGACGCGGCCGAGCATCTCCCGAGACACGGGGAGCTTGATCGTCTCCCCGAGGAACTTCACGCTCGCCTGGCGATCGATCCCCGCCGTCCCTTCGAAGATTTGCACCACGACGAGGTTCGTCGCGGAGTCGAGGACCTGGCCCCGCTTCCGCCGGCCGTCCCCGAGCTGCACCTCGACGAGTTCGTTATAAGCGACGGGCTCCGTCTTCTCGACGAAGATCAGCGGGCCTGCGATCTGCGTGATCGTCCGGTATTCCTTCGCCATCTCACCTCATCTCCAGTTTCTTGAAGTCCCCGTCCATCGCCGTCAGGGTGCGCTCGAGCTCTTGGTCGAACTTCTCCTCATACTTGATGCGCGTCAGGAGCTCCCGCGATCGGGCCGACGCGATGTCTTTGACCGGGACGTCGAGGGCAAGGGCCTTCTTCCCCAGGTCCGCGTACTTCTTGATCGCCGAGATCAGCTTGAACTGCCGCTCGGGCGGGCAGAACGTGTCGACCGGATGATAGGCGTTCTGCTGCAGGAAGATCTCGCGAATCATGCGCGCGACCTCGAGGGTGAGCTGCTGCTCCGGCGGGAGCGCGTCCGCGCCGACGAGCCGGACGATTTCCTCGAGTTCCGCTTCCTCCTGGAGGGTGCGTTGCGTCCAGGAGCGGAGCTTGGGCCACTCCTCGTTCACCTTCGTCCGGAACCACTCCTCCAGGGCCGGGCCGTAGAGGCTGTACGACGTCAGCCAGTTGATCGCGGGGAAGTGCCTCCTCGCCCGCAGTGCGGTGTCGAGGGCCCAGAACACCTTCACGATGCGCAGGGTTCCCTGCGTGACCGGCTCCGAGAAGTCGCCGCCGCTCGGAGAAACCGCTCCGACGACGGAGACGCTCCCTTCCCTGTCGTTTAAGGTGGTCACGCGCCCCGCTCGCTCATAGAACTCGCTCAGGCGGGCGGACAGGTACGCGGGGAAGCCTTCCTCGCCGGGCATCTCCTCGAGGCGGCTCGAGATCTCCCGCATGGCCTCGGCCCACCGCGACGTGGAGTCGGCCATGAGGGCGACGTTGTAGCCCATGTCCCGGTAGTATTCCGCAAGCGTCATTCCGGTGTAGACGCTCGCCTCCCGCGCCGCCACGGGCATGTTGCTCGTGTTCGCGATAAGGGCCATGCGGTCCATGAGGGGCGCGCCAGTGTAGGGGTCCTCGAGCTTCGGGAAGGTCGTCAGCACTTCCGTCATCTCGTTCCCGCGCTCGCCGCACCCGATGTAGATAACGACCTGGGCGTCGCACCACTTGGATAGCTGCTGCTCGGAAACGGTGTTGTGCAGGATCATCGGAAGCTCACCGCCGACGAAGTTGTGCGTCCCTTCGACGGTCAGGTCGTAGACGTCCGTCTCCTCCTCCCAGGTCCGCACTTCGACGACTTCGTCGTTGATGATCCCACCGCTGACGAACGGAACCTCGACCAACGCGACGGTTCCCGCGAATTCATTCGACGAGTTGTTCACAGCCGAGGCGGCGATGGTGATGGGAACGATTAGTTCATTGCCGGGTCTGAGCTCGCCCGCGGCGGTTCCTGTGATCCCCTCCTCGCCTACGCGAGGCAACCTGTGAATTGGCGTGACACGGACGGAACGCCCACTCCGGAGCTTGACCTCCGTAAGCCGATTTGTTCTGCCTCGGTACACCGCCGTCGCGAATCCCGTGGTGACTCGATCCCCGTCGAAAGTCCACACCTGCAAGGGATGATCGAGGAACACGAACAGCTCGGTGCCTTCGTCCGGCAGATCGCGAAGCGCGGCGAAGTAGAGTTCCTTGATCGGCACAGCTCTGCCATCGGCTAAGTACACGGGAGTGCTTCCGACAACGCACTTCCCAGTTCCGAACCCGCCCGGGATCGCGGCGGTCCCGCCCTTCGCGAGCGGGAAGAGGAAGTCCATGACCCGCTGCCCCGTGATGAGCGGGACGGACGGCATGAGCCGCTCCTTCGTCGGCCGCGGCTGGCGCACGGGCCAGTCCTGTTTCATCGTCAGCTTGCGGCCGCCCTCGAGCTCGACGACAGCCTCATCGACCTTCATCTTGCCCGAGCGGACGCGGGCGACCTTGCCGCTTACGTCCGGCGGCACGAGGACGCGATGCTCGACGTTCTTCGCCTCCTGCACGGTTCCGAGGGTCTGCCCGCCTCGGACCGTTTCGCCCTCCTTGACAGCGGGCTTGAAGTCCCACTGCTTCTCACGGCTCAAGCCCGGAGCGCGCACGCCTCGGAGCACGAAGTCCCCCATGACCTGCTTCAGGACCGGCAGCGGGCGCTGCACGCCGTCGTAGATGTTCCCCAGGAGGCCCGGACCGAGCTCCACGGTCAGCGGCTTCCCCGTGTCGACGACCGGCTCGCCCGGCCGCACGCCCGAGGTCTCCTCGTACACCTGGATGACCGTCTTCTCGCCGAGGATCTGGATGACCTCGCCCATCAGCTGCTCCGTCCCGACGAACACGACGTCGTACATTCGGGGCCGGAGCCCGATCGCGGTCACGACGGGACCTGCGACGCGCTCGATCGCGCCCGTTCCTCTCACGTCTCCCAGCGTCCCCTTCGCGCTCGTTGCCACCATGCCCACCTCACTTGAACAGATCCACGCCGATGGCCCGCTTCACCTTCGTCCGGAGGTCCTCGTCCTCCGTGGCCCCGATCGCGATGACGACGGGCCGCGCGGCCGTCTCGAGACGGCGCCGCATCGAGTGACTCAGGCTCTTCATGTCCGCGGTGTCCAGGACCAGGATGCCGACCTCGGGATCGTCGAGGACCTCCGCGAGCTTCTTCTCGATCTCGTCCTTCGTAACCGAGAACGCTCGGCGCACACCGACGAGCTTGAACCCTTGGACGAAGTCGTCCCGGCCGACCGCCGCGATCTCCATGCTCACACCACCAGGAGGTTCTTGATCACGTCGTTGGAAAGCCCGCTCTCCTTCCCGCGGGCGATGAGCCGGATGTTCTGCACCTCGCGGTCCTTCCGGACGATGTAGTCCAAGATCGGGAGGACGCTGAGCGGGTGGAGGTACGAGTACCGCCCCGCCTCCTTGAGATGCACCTTCTCGACCTTCCGCAGCAGCGCGCCCACGCCCGTCGACTCGACGCGCTCCAGGTCGTCCGCGATGTCCTCGTAGAACGAGTATGCACTCAGGTGGGCCATCAGGGCCGCCTTGTCGAGGGCCACCATCTCCTCGAGCTCCTCCGGGGTCATCTCCAGCCCGCCTGGCAGGAAGATGTCCCGGTCGAACGCGGCCTTCGCGGCCCACACGCGGAGGAGCGTCTTCAGGTTCACGATGTCGATCTCCCGCTCGATGAAGTGCCGCATCAGGCGGTTCGCCTCCGTCGAGGGAGGCACGGACTGCAGGAGTTCCATGTAGTACAGTCGGGACACGCGATCCTCCCACGCCGCCCAGTTCGGGACCTCGGACGCCCGCACGCCGAGTCCTTCGAGGGCCGCCGCGTAGATCGTGCCTTCGAGGAGGGAGAACGTCTCGTCGAGGTCCGCCGCGGCGATCAGCTCCCGCAGGTAGTCGAGGGCGAAGCTCCCCGCGGGCACGAGGTCCTCTTCGACCTCCTGCGGCGTCGCGCCGTACGTCTTCGCGCGGACAATCGTCTTCACGTTTTGCAGGTCGTAGCGGTCGAGGTAGTGGCCGACGATCGTGCGGAGATGGCCCTCGCAGAAGTCGAAGATCTGGTTGTACGTCTTCGCGAGGTTCCAGGAGGTGGCCATCTCGATCAGGTCCACGCCGGCGTAGCGCGTCCCGAGGGCGAGGGTCTCCGCCTTGTACTCTCGCTCCCCGAGGAACCGCGCGATCTCCGGGATGCCCATCTGCAGCAGTCGAGCGTACGTGTCCGCGGGGAGGAGGGAGGCGCGCTTCGCCCGCACCCTCGCGGTGACGTAGGGATAGTTGCCAGACTCGTACGGGATGCGCTGACGGATCCAGCGGTACCGCTCGAGGAACCAGTCGATGGCTTCGCGGTCGACGAAGCTCAGCCGCTCGAAGGCCATAGGGTCTCCGCGACCTCCTTCACCGCATCATTCCACACGTCCCGCAGGATCGACTCGTATCGCAGGTCGACGCGCCTCGTGCCGTCTCCGCTTTCGATCACGACGCCGCCCGCGCAGTCAATCGTCCCCGCGAACGAGCTGCCGACGCTCTTGCGCACGGCGGCCTCGTCCCGCGAGGCGCAATACACCTTGCCCCCGGAGCGCCACTCCGCCTCGTTCGCCTTCAGGAGGCGCCGGAGGAACTCCGCGTTCTCCGGCAGGGTCGCGAGTCGTCCGAGCGCCTTCGCATACACGGCGTCCAGGGCCTCCTTCTGGGCGGCGAGGACGATCTTCCTCGACCCTAGGTCTGCGCGAGCGAGGGCCTGGACCCGCTTCCGCTCGGCCTCCTGGCGGGCCCGCGCCTCGACCTCCGCGAGGTTCTTCGCGGCCTCCGAGCGGACCTCCGAGAGCATCCGCTCTCGCTCGGCGCTTGCCTCCTCGAGGATGCGGTCGGCTTCCGCCTTACCCTTCTCGAGGATCGCCTGGACGGCGCTCTCGAGGCTCATTCCCGAACTCGCCTCGACTATGGCGTTTCGGGGATCTGGCCAAGCAGCAGGAAGGCGATGATCAGGCCGAAGATGACGATCGTCTCCGGAATCACGACCAGCGGAAGAACCCGACCGAACAGTTCGGGTTTCTCCGCGATCGCGCCCACGGACGCCGCTCCGATCACCTTCTCGGCCCAAGCCGTCGCCAAGCCCGTCCCGATGACGGTCAGGGCAGCGGCCATCGCCACGAGTCCCTGCGCCTCATCCGCTACTACCATGTGGTTTCACACCTCCGATTTCGTTCGCTCACCAAAGGGCCGGAACGCAATCCCGGCCCCCTTGAAGAACTTGATGAAGAACTCGACGTAATGGAGACGGATGGACTGGATCGCCGCGCTCACGGCGCCGAGGAGGAAGACGATCGTGTGGAACAGGAAGGCGAGGACGAAGCCAAGGATCACGAGGATTATGTTGCCTCCATCCCACCCGGGGAAAATCAGGCTCTCGAGCACGATGACATTGAAGGCGAACGCCATCGCGGCCTTCGCGACGCCCACCGCCGCCAGGCGGGCGTACGACACCACATTCGCCGTCAGGCCGAAGAACTCCATGACGTGCAGGGCTCCCTCGGTCGCGAGGAGCAGCCCGATGCCGCCGACGAGCATGTAGATGGACACCCAGGGGATCGGATTGCCGGCGCCGAATCCGACCTGGGTGTAGGTCATGCCGTCCTTCGGGAACCAGCCCAGGGGCCCGTGCCAGATCGCGTACCCGTACGGCGTGAGGCCGTCGATCTCGGGCCAGCGGGCGGTCCGCGCCATGATGACCGTGAACAGGCCGGTGAGGATAAGGATCCACGATACCTTTCCGAGCGCATGCTTCCGGTTGTGCCCGATGTCGTTGAAGAAGCCGACGACGAACGCGGCCATGAGGTGCACGTACGCCGCGACGATCGACAGCACGATGAAGTCGGGGACTTGTTCGAGCTTGTGCAGCTGCGCCTGGATCGGGATGCTGAATCCGAGGATCGCGGACCAGTCGAGGAGCTCGACGCGGCTCACCGCGCGCTCGGAGTGGTGGAACGGGATGCCGAACGCTTCCGCGAAGAAGAATAGCCCGAAGATGAGGGACCAAAAGCCGCCCCACGTGATCGCGATGATGAGGTCCCGGAACGCGCCGGGCTCGCGGACCTTCTTCGCGAGGAGCCATGCGCCGAGACCGAGCCATGCCGCCCCGTAGCCGGCGTCCCCGATCATGAGGCCGAAGAAGATCGGGAAGGCGAGCGCGACGATGAACGTGGGGTCGATTTCGCGATAGTCAGGGACGGAGAAGAGTTTCACGAGCATCTCGAACGGCCGGAGAGGCTTCGCGTTCCTGAGGAGAACGGGCGGCTCCGCCTCGTGCTCCGAATGCTCGTCGTGCTCGAGGTCCGTCACGAACAATCCGGACATCTTCGCGAGCTCAGACTGGAGCTTCGGGAACGTCTCCGAGGGCACCCAGCCTTCCACGATGAACGTGTGGTCCGTGACCGCGAAACGCAGCGGCGCCTCCGCCTTCTCGACCATGATCTCCAGGTGCACTTTCGCGGCGGTCAGGAAGCCGGCGTATCGCTCCCGCAATGTCGTGAGGCGTTCCTCGATCTCCGCGAGGCGCCTCTCCCATCGCTCCTTGTCCTGGAGGAGCGTCGCGAGAATCTCCCGGGGGTGTCCGTCGCCCTCGGGGACCCGGCCGCTCGTGAAGCCGCGCGCGGTCAGGAAGTCCCGCATTGTCGCCGTCCGTTCCTTCATGACGATTACGACGAGGAATCCTGGGACCGCGAACGCCTCGTAGTCCGGCGTCACCGTGTCGAGGCCCTCGATGTCCCGCGGCACCTTGCCGACGAACACGTCCAGGCTGTCGTATCCCCGGTAGTCGGCCAAGGCGAGCGGGATTTGCGCGAACGGGGTGACCTCCTCGATCTTGCGTGTCAGGTCCCCCAGGAGCGCATGGATCTTCTTCTTCGTGGCGTCCTCCTCGGAGATGTTCAACTCAAGGGACAGGATCTTCTCGCGGATGTCGCCCGCCACCGCCTCCGTGGGGACCGGGGCCGCGGCCTCGGACACCCGAAGGACGGAGGCGATCGAGCGGAGCTTGACGAGGATCTCGGAGGCCTGCGAGGCCTGGGACAGCGGCTTTCCGATCTCGAGTCCTTCCTCGCCTGGCGCGTGGTCGACGATGTGGAGGAGCTTCATCGCGTAGAGGGTGTTGACGGTCGCCTCGAGGTCGTCCCGCGGCCCGACGATCAAGGTCCGGGTCATCGGAACGGGCCTAAGCATTGATGGCACCTTTGAACTTCCCGACGAGGCGGTCGATCGCGCGGTCCATGTTCGCCTCGGCCTTGCTTTTCAGAGCCGCCGCGTCTTTGCGACCCGATGCGAGGACGCGCTCCGTCTCGCGGGCCGCGACCGCCTCCGCCACGCGGAGGATTTCCTCGTGCCGAGCCTCCGCCTGCTTGCGGAGCGTCTCGCGCAACTCGAAGGCCTCCCGCCGGGCGTCCCGGAGAATCCTCTCCTGCTCGGCCAGCACGGATTCCTTCGACCCGCGGACCTGGCCTTCCGCCTCCTTGATTCTCTGGAGAGTTTCCTCCTTCTTCATAAGGGACGGGCTCGGGGAGAACCCGGCCTGTTTTTAAAGGTTTTCGTCGCACCGAAAATCATCGACGCGCCTGCGTCGGCGGACAGCGCGTTTAATTTTCATATGTCCAATTTTATATTCGTCGGAGGATGTAACTCGCCCACATCGGATGGATGTGCGAACGACGCGCGAAATTTGCAGTTCTAAGGAGAGAATTCCCGACCGCTGCACAACGTATAAATAGGAAACGTCCTTTGTTGCCGCCACCCGGATGCATGGTCCCCAGAATCGGTGGTCAGAGGGTCGTGGGATGAGAAGGGTTGTGCTCATTGTCGCCACGGTCATGGTCCTCGTATTCTTCGCGTCCTCCGGGGTCCCGCGGTCCGCCGCGCAGCCTCCTGTGCCTACGATCGCCGTGACGATCTTTGGCGAGACGAACGCTGCGGGCCGGCAGGTGTTCGAGCCGGAGAACATCCTGATCCCGCAGGTGCCGATCATCCTCGTCGTCACGTTCCACAACAACGACACGATAGACCACACGTTCACGATTGACGATGTGAACCAGACCCGCCAGGTTAACACGGGTCTGCTGTCCGCAGGCGAAAACGCGACGCTCACCTTCATGGTCGAGTCGATGACCCGCATCGTGTTCAACGACACAGCCTTCAGGCCGGAACGGGGGCCGAACGGGATTCTCTTCTACTGCATCCCGCACCGCGGCGCTGGCATGGTCGGTCAGATCCGGCTCGCGAGCGTCCAGGAGGGCGGCGTCGTGGACAAGGGCATCCTCCTTCGGGCGTACTGGATCGGCATGATCGGCATCGTATCGACGCTCGCGTGGATCGGGGTCAGTTACTTCGTGATCAAGTCCTCGAGCCGCCACTTCACGGACCAAAGGGAGCACGTGAGGAAGGGTCTCCCGTGACGGAGCTGATCCGGAGCGATGCGCCTCGGCGGAGCACGATGGCCGCCTTGGCGATCGGCGGCTTGATCGTCGGCGTTGTTTGGTTCAGCATCCTGACGATCGTGATCGCGCTCCAGGTCCTCTCCGGGGTGACGGATGCCCAGTCGGACGCGATGATGTCGATCTTCATGGGCATGGTGTTCGTCCTCCTCGCCGTCGCGGTGGACATCTATCGCAGAGAGTTCATGCCGGACGACCTTATACACAAGATCCGAAGGCCTAAGATTGTGCTTCCGAGGGCGTTCCGCTGAGGTGCATCGATGAGCTGGGAAGACGGAGAGAAAGAGAAGGGATGGACCCGCCGCGAGTGGGTGCGGCTCTCCCTGACCGCCGGGGCGATCGGCTCGATCGGCGGGCTGGGCGGCCTCGTGACCGGTCAGATCCTGCCTCCCCCCGTGAAGTTCTCCGGCGAGATCCGCGAGTCGATCCAGTACACGAAGTTCCCCACGCCCCAGTGGTGGAACGCGAGGGCGGGCACGCCCGTGCGACCGGGCGACTTCGCGGAGTGGCAAGGGGCCACCGGCGTGTGGCGGGGCCTCTTCCAGGAAGGCCGTTACGTCCCCGGGACCGGCCTGGCGTGCCTGATCATCCGCGTGAAGCGCGAGGACACGTTCTTCACGTTCCCGTCGGAGTCTGAGCTCCCGGACCCGCTGCCGGAAGGGTTCCGCCTCTTCTTCGACGACCCGGACCTCGACGCCGCGAACGGGGGCACGCGGATCGTCGTCGTCTTCGACCGCTGCGTCCATCTCTGCTGCTACCCCGGATGGCACGTCGTGTTCGACCCGCCTCCGGCGCGGGACTACAGCGCGTACAACGCGGAGCCGCCGACGTACAAGGAGTTCGGCGTGGACCCGATCTACTGCGTCTGCCACGGCTCCCAGTACGATCCGATGCTCCTCGTCGTCGACCGGAACACGAAGAACGGCGCGCGCTACGTCGGCGCGCAGCGGGTCCACGGGCCCGCCTTGCGAGCGCTTCCCGTCATCCCCGTGAGACTGGAAGGCGGTGCGATGGTCGGCGGCATGCCGAACCCCGCCTGGTTCGTGTACTGCTGAGGTGACACGATGGCGACGGGGGACATCCGGAAAGACACGGGGCGTACGGTCTTTGGCTGGATCAAGTCCCGCTTCCCCACGACGCCGTATGCGGACCTCACGCGGGTCGTCGTCGAGATCGACCAGCGGCAGATGCCGCGCAGCCACGCGGAGAAGTACGAGCTGAAGACGATCTGGTACTGGTACCCGCTCTACTGCCTCGGAGGCATCAGCTTCGTCGCGTTCATCGTCCTCACGATCACGGGCATCCTGCTCGGGTTCTTCTACGTGCCCGACGGACGTCTCGAGATTACGACTTCGGGGGACCTGACGAACCCCGCATGGCGCTCCATGCTCACGATCATGAACGACATCCCGTTCGGCTTCATCGTCCGAGGGATGCACCACTGGGCCGCGCACATCATGATCGCCGCGGTGTTCCTTCACATGTGCCGCGTGTACTTCACGGGCGCGTACAAGAAGCCGCGGGAGCTGAACTGGCTACTTGGAGTGATCCTACTCCTCGTCACCCTGGTCTTCGGCTACTCCGGCTACCTGCTCCCGGCGAACAACCTGAGCGAGGGCGCCGCGAACATCGGGATCAACATGGCCCGTGCTTCGCCGGTTATCGGGGACGACCTCGCGCGACTCTTTTTCGGGGATCTCAACACCCTCGCCGGCACGTTCATCCTGCGCTGGTACTGGATTCACGTGTTCATCCTCCCGCTCCTCGGAACGGGCCTCATGATCCTACACATGTCCCTCGTCTGGCTGCAGGGCGTGGCGGAACCGCACTGAGGTGGCCGATGGAACTCGAACGGGTGAAGGAACGGATCAT
>Ga0209640_10005902_pt1 | contig 10721 bp, 7 predicted proteins | sample RifCSP10_1_FD_184018 | JGI IMG/M metagenome (GOLD analysis project Ga0209640, IMG submission 184018) | Soil microbial communities from Rifle, Colorado - Rifle CSP2_sed 10_1 (SPAdes) (version 2) | ecosystem: Environmental > Terrestrial > Deep subsurface > Rock core/Sediment | place: Rifle...
CCGATCAGCTCGCTATACGCCACGCTCTTCGAGGCGTCATTCCGGGCGCGAATCGACCCGTCGACCGCAACGAGACTTTCGACAGGCACGCCAAGGCGCTTGGCCCCGAGCTGCAGGAGCGTTTCACGGGCCGTTGCTCCCGCCAGCGCAAGGTTGCCTTGATTGAAATTCGTCGGGTGCGACTGGGCGCCGGACGTCGTGCCCTGGTCGGGTGTCATCGACGTGTCGCACTGAATGAGCGTGACGCGGTCGAGTGGAACGCACAGTTCCTCGGCGACGAGCTGTGTCTGGGCCGTGAACAGACCCTGACCGAGCTCGCACTTGCCCGTGTATGCGGTCACGCGGCCATCGGCGCCTATGGCAATCCACGAGTCGAGCTGCGGATTGCCGGGGCCGTTGATGCCCTGGGCCGAAACGGTGCCGGGTGCAATGCCGAAATCACCCGCCAGGCGGGCCGCGCTGAACGCGACGATCAGCACGCCTGAGCGCTTGACGAAGTCGCGTCGCGTGATTCCCGCTTTCGCGAGGGCGGCTTCGGCATCCGGTGTCAGAGTGCGTGTCATGCCGTCCTCCTTGCCTGCTGCTCCTGCGCGTATCGCTTGATCGCCGCCACCATCCGAACGTGGGCGCCGCATCGGCACAGCACGGTGGCGAGCGCCTGCCGGATTTGTGCGTCGCTCGGGTTGGGCGTGCGATCGACCAGCGCTTTCGCCGTCATGATGACGCCGTTGATGCAGAACCCGCACTGCATCGCCTGCTCGTCGATGAACGCCTTCTGAATGGGGTGGAGGTTCTCGGGCGACCCGAGCCCTTCCAGTGTCGTGATCTGCGCTCCCGCCACCGACTGGACGGGGACCGAGCAGGAACGGACGGCCTCCCCTTTCACGATCACCGTGCAGGCGCCACACTGGCCAAGCCCGCACCCGAACTTCGGACCCCGCATCGCGAGGTCATCGCTCAGCACGTACAGCAGGGGTGTTGCTGGATCGACGTCCACCGTGTGGGGCTGGCCGTTGACGATCAGGTTGATGACGCTCATGTTGGGTTCCTTTCGCGCCTGGTCATCCTAACGCGATCGCGGGCTATCGTCCACATGTGGGCTTTGGGCTTTAGGCCTTGGGCTTTGGGCCTCCTACGCTTTCCAAACGGCCCGTTTTCGGGCATCGTGGTGGTCTGGGTACCGGCATGAGTTCATCTGCAGCAACAAGCGGGCGCCTGCGCGTCGGACCGTTCGAGCTCGACGTCCGATCCCGTGAGCTGCGCAAGGACGGGAGTTCCGTCCGGTTGCAGGACCAGCCATTCGAGATTCTGCGGATGATGCTCGAGCACCCGGGCGATGTGGTCACCAGGGACGAGCTGCGGCAGCGCTTGTGGCCCGAAGGCACCTTTGTCGACTTCGAGCACAGCCTCAATGCCGCCGTGAAGCGGCTGCGGGCCGCCCTCGGCGACGACGCCGAGAATCCGCGGTTTGTCCAGACGTTGCCGCGCAGAGGTACCGGTTCATCCGCATGGCTGCGGTCGATGAGGAGGAACGCCCAGCCGGCGCGGCTTGATCAGTAGGGTTCCGCGACAACCCCGGACCATCAGGCTGCTACTATCGGCAGACGAATTGCCCGCGCTGCAACCGATCAAAATCACTGCGGCGGGGTACTAGGGCTAGACGGACAGGCAGACTTCCTGAAGAGGCAGATGGCGAAGCTCGGAACTGCGAAACGACCAGCCGTCGTGCACGTGCGAACCATGGACCGGGCTGAAGAGATTGTCTCCGTGTGCGATCGGCATGACTGGAAGGTCATTGTCGGCATCGAACCCGACGAGCCTGAGGATATCTGGGACGTCAAGGCTCTTCTCACTGGAGAACAACGACCGTCGGTGACCGTTGCCTCGGCTCCATCGGTTGGTCGGAACGATCGCTGCCCATGCGGAAGCGGCAGGAAGTTCAAAAAGTGCTGCGGGCGATCGTGATCACGCGGGCGCGCAGGTAGCGGTCATTCCAGGTACGGGATCGGCCTCGACTTGAAAGGGCTGCAGCGTTGCGAGGAGCGCGGCACACGGCGACGAGCAGCGCAGCAGTTGGTTGGTGCGGTCGTCGGGGTCATTCGGGTCAGGTCGGCGTCCATACCGAGGCAGCTGCGGTCTCTCGGGTAGCGGCGTGCGGTTACGTGCATGTCCCGACCAAAGGTAGTGTCTGAAATTTCAGACACTACCCGAGCAAACGTGCGCGAATCGTCGCTGGCGGCGAGTCCACCGGCCCGCCCACCACCAGTTCGCCAAGTCGGTTGCTCGGCAAGTGGTGCTCATCTTAATCGCGGCCACCTGCCGTGCGCACGCACGTCGGATCGCTGGCTCGATGTAGAACGTTTCGGCACGCCAGTCGGCGTGGGTCTCGGCTCACGCGGTCGACTCCGCACTGACAACGCTCTTTTCCGGATCGATCAGGAAAATCCAGATCAGTGCTCCCACCATCATCACCGCCGCACTCACAACAAAGGGCGCCACCCAGTAGCCGCGGCCGAACAGCGTGCCGTAGACGATCGGCGTCAGCGACGCCGCGAGCGCCCCCGCCATGTTCATCACGCCCGTAACTGTGCCGCTGAAGCGGCCGCCTACATCCATCGGAACCGCCCATGCCGGTGCGATCACCCATTCCAGGAAGAAGAACGAGGTCGCCAGGCACAGGATCGACATCGTTGCGCCCCCGACCATCGCCGCGGGCAGTACGAACGCGCCGGCGAGCAGAAATCCGGCCGCGGCGACGCCGCGGCGCGCGAGCTTCGCGTTGCCCGTGCGCTTCAGCGTGACGTCGGACAGCCAGCCGCCAACGATGTCGCCCGCCATGCCGGCGAGCAGCGGGATCGAGCCCCAGAATCCGAGCGCGAGTATCGACAGCCCGCGGTACTCACGGAGGTACGTCGGGTACCACGTCAGGTAGAAGTTGGTGCCGAAGAAGAAACAGCAGTAGCCGAGCGCGATCCACCACATGTTCGGCGCGGAGAGGATCTGCCGCCACGGCGTGGCGGGACGCGACGTCGAGACCGCCCTGATGGTGCCGTCGTCATTGACGCCGCGGATCTGGGCGAGCTCGGCGCGATTGACGTGCCCGTGATCCTCCGGGCGCTCGCGGTAGAACCACCAGAACGCCACCACCCAGACGAAGCCGATTGCCCCGAACACATAAAACATCACGCGCCAGCCGTAGGCGAGCATCAGGCCTCCTGCGGTCAGCGGGGTGATGGCCACGGCAAACCGGCTGAAGAAATGTGTGATGCCCTGGATGCGGCCTCGCTCCGACGGCGCGAACCACAGCTGCATGCCGCGGCTCGCCACAGGGAATGCGCCCGCCTCGCCCACGCCGAGCAGCAGGCGCGCCGTCACGAGCGACCCGAATCCGGCTGCGGCGCCGGTCAGCATGGCCGATGTCGATGTCCACGCAAGCAGGACGCTGAGCACCTTTTTGGGCCCGAAGCGATCGCCGAGCCAGCCGACCGGCACCTGACCCAGCGCATAGGCCCACGTGAAGGCGGCGAGCACCAGACCCATCTGGCCCAGGGTCAGGCCGAACGTCTCGCGGATCTCGGGCTGCGCGACGGAGATGATGCCCCGATCGAGGTAACAGATCAGGTACATGAGGCTGAACAGGACCAGCATCCACCAGCGCGTCCGCGTGGCGGTGGCGCTTTTGTCGAGAACAGCCTGCTGCAACAGCGGATCGGAAACGACCGCCGTACGGTTCACCTCGGACACATGGGCCCCGCAGGAGGCATGCAGCGGGTCAGGCGATCGCGCCGGCGAGCGCCGGCGAGTCCTCGACAACCAGGGCGACCGGCTGATTGGTTTCGACCGACAGGTCTGCCGCCTTGTACACCTGCATGACCATCCGCGCGTGCTCGGCCGTGACCAGCGGCTGTGTGCCTGTGGCGACGCATTCCAGGAAGTGCAGCGTTTCGGCCTCCATCGGGCCAGCGTAGACGTGATTCACCTTCTCGCCCGGCATCGACGAGATCGGGAAGCGGATGCCGTCCTTCACGTTCGTCACGTAGACGTCGCGATGCGTGTCGTCGACCATCACCGCACCCTCCGTGCCGATGAACTCGATCCAGGTGGAGGCGAAGTTCGGGTACGCGGGCGGCAGCACCCACCCGCCGCCGATCGTGAACACCGTGCCATCGTCCATCGTCACGATCATCCAGACGCAGTCGGGCGCGTTGTACTGCGCCTTCATGATCTTGGCGGCTTCCTGCGCGTAGACCCGGATCGGCTTGCGCGGCGCGAGGCACCAGAGGACGAAATCGATGTCGTGGGTCGACTCCATGGCGGCCGGCGAGAGCTTTACGCGACCGCTGATTTTCTTTCCGAGGCTGCGGGTGATGTGTCGGCTCACCAGCGCGCTCACGGGCTCGCCGATCGTGCCGTCCTCGAGCGAGCGCTTGACGTACGCGAACTTCGGATTGAACCGCTGCGAGTACGCGATGGTGAACAAGAGCTTCCGCTCCTTCGAGAGGGCGATCAGCTCGTCGGCTTCCGACAGTTCGATGGCGATCGGCTTCTCGAGGAGCACGTGCTTGCCCGCGAGCATGCTCTCTTTCGCGATCGGGAAGTGCGTGCCCTCCGGAGTCGTCGAGATCATCACCGCATCGATCGACGGGTTTTCGAGCAGCCGGCGGTAGTCGGTGGTCGCCGTGACGGGTTTCGTCTGCGCGGCGACTTCCTTCAGCCGGTCCTCTTTGATCTCGGCGATGTGCAGCTCCTTCACCCACGGGCTCGCGGCCGATGCCACCGCACGGATCCCGCCGCACCACCCCGTGCCGATTACTGCCACATTGATTCGTCTGATGTCTTTCATCGCTGCAACCGTTCTCAGTTGTTCCATTCAGCTGATGCTTCGCCCGGCGTGGTGACGATGTTCGCGGCCGGTTGTAATTTACGTGGCGGTTCCACCGGTGTCAATCGAGGATTCCTATGTTTAAACGATTACACGATCATGGCGGCGCCTTCGTCGCCGTCCCGAAAGTGGTGGAGCCTTGACGCGTGGGCACAGCGCCGCAAGGTGCCCTCAAGTTCGTGGGAGCCGGCCAGTGGCGTGATGTGAGAGGGGCAGGTACTCGATCGTAGAATGGTGTTCCTTATGAACCGCTTCAGGTCGATGTCTCTTCTTGCCGCTGCACTCTTCGGTTCGGTCGCGATCCAAGCTGTCGGTGCGCACGCCGCGGGCCCGCCAAGGCCGCAAGCACCGGACCAGACGCTCCCGGACGCACCTGGACGAGACGAGATCCTTCGAATCTGTACCATGTGTCACGGCGCGGACTACCTTTGGCCCTCGGAACGGACCGTGCCCGTGTGGAGAGACACGTTTGACTTGATGAAGAGCTATGGTGCTACCGCCAGCGAACAGGAATGGAACACGATCCAGGGGTATATCATGTCGACGCTGGCGTACCTCGGCGTGAACGAAGCGCCGGCGGAAGACATCGCCGTTGTGTTCGGCGTCGACGAGAAGACCGCGCAGGCGGTCGTCGCCCATCGCGACAAACAAGGCGCGTTCAAGACAATCGACGACGTGAAGAAAGTACCCGGGCTCGATGCCGCCCGGGTTGACGGGGTGAAAGCACGCCTGATTTTTTGATGCCTATACCCGGAATCGCGGGAACAAACGCTCGGCATTGCCACGCAGCATCATCTGCTCGAATTCGCGCGGCAATTGGAGCCCGGGCAGCTCGTTGACGGTCGACTCGATCGGTTCGGGCGAAAAGTCGGTACCGAAGAGAATCTGCGATTCCGGCATGAACGCTTTCATCGCGGCAAACGGCCACGGGAAGCTGGCGTGGGCGATGTCGTAGTACCACTTCCGCAGCTCCGCATACAGTCCATTCGGAAGGTACTTCTGCGCGTCCTGCGGGACGCGATCTTTCATGCGCCCGGCAAGCATCGGCACTGCGCCGCCTGAGTGCACGGTGACGAAGCTGATGTTGGGATAGCGGAACATCACGCCGTTGACGACGATGCTCGCCACGGCGCGGGTGACGTCGAAGTCGAACTCGAGCATCGCCGCTGCGGGGCCGTACTGCAGGCTCCGGCAGCAGAGGGGCGCCATTGGGTGGACGAACACGATGGCGTTGCGACGGTTCAGCTCCTGCCACATCGGCTCGAAGTGCGGGTCGCCAGGCCAGCGCCCCTGGTTGTCGTTGGTGTGGATGCTGATCGCGTCGGTCTTCAGCGTGTCGTACACGTACGCGATCTCCTTCAGGGAGCCTTCGACGTCGGGCAGCGGCAGCGTCCCCATCATGCCGAATTTGCCAGGGTGCTGCTGTACCAGCTTCGCCGCGTACTCGTTGGCGCCGCGGACGGCGGCCCGGCCCTTCTCCGTGCCGTCGTAGTACACGGTGCCGTTCTGCTGCGCCGACAGGATTGCGACGCCGATGCCGAACTTCTCCATCTCGGCGAGCCCGACCTCGGGCGTCCATCGGCGCAGGTTGCCTCCCCCGGGGACGTTCGGCGGCACGTAATGGTGGTGCACGTCGATCGCGCCGCCGCGGACGTTCAGCTTCACGACCTTCTGCCGGCCGACCAGAGCCTGCGGAACCATGGCCGCCGCGCCCGCGGCGGCCAGCGTCTTCACGAACGTGCGTCGGTTTTCCATGACTAGAAATCCACCTGCAGGGCGAACTTCGCCATCATCGGCGTCAGCACCGTCCGCACCTGTTCCCACTGGGGTCCGTAGCGCGGGTTGATGGCGAGGATTGCCGGCGAGTTGAGCGCGTTGTGCAGCTCGAACCGTGGCTGCACGCGCGTCGTCCCCATGCGGAAGACGCGGTTCACGGCGAAGTTGAGCTGCGTGATGCGTCCCTCGCGGTAGAGGCTCTGCGGCGTCATGAGCTCCACGTTCGCCGTGGCGCGCGCGCCCGCCGCGAGGTTCCGGCCGAGCGACGGCAGAATGTCCGCGTTGGTCGCCACGAAAGTAGCCGTCGTCTCGATGCCGGGGTTGTTCTGATAGCTGGCGCTGACGCGCAGATCCCACGGCAGGTCGTACGCGCCGGCGAGCTTGAACTGCGTGCCGGCCGAGAGCGGCGGATCGACGCGGCACACGCGCTCGGGGCTCGCCCGCAGCGGATCGGCAGCGACCGGACCGATCGCGGCCCCGGTCATCTCGGGCAGCTTGGCCAGCACCTCACAGCTGTCGGTCACCGTCTTGCCCATCGAGACGCCGCCCGTCAGCAGCCCCCCGCGGCCGAAGCGCGCGTTCATCGTGATGTCGACCGCATTGTGGATGTCCTGCTGATCGCCGTAATGCTTGGCGAGCCGCACGATGTTGTCCTGGATGCCGAATTTCGCCGGCTTGATGGCGAGCAGGCCGCAGACGCGCTCGCCGGGATTCGGCAGCCGCGCATCGTTCGGCGCGGTGACGCAGAACGTGTCGTAGTCCTCGGGCCCGACCGCGAGGTTGTCCGTCGCGTAGAAGTTCCCCCACCACGTGCGGAAGTAGGCGACGTTCACCGCGAGGCCGGTCACGAGCTCGTGCTGCAACGCGACGGAGCCCTGCCAGCTGTACGGCCACACGCCCCACCCGCGGAGCACCTCGTCATCGAAACGGGTGACGGTGCGGAGCTGACCGAAATTGCGCGCCGAGTGCGGACCGAGCTCCGACTCCTGCGGGACATAGTCGCCGTTCGCGTCGGTCCACGTGCGGGTCGAGCTGACGACCATGAGGGCTACCGGGTTGTTCTGGAATGCCATGCCCGACCCGGGCACGCCGCCGATCGTGATGTTGCTCTGGATCGGCGCGAACCGGCCGATCGATGCCTTCACCGCCGTGCGGCCGTTGCCGAACAGGTCGTAGGCGAAGCCGAGCCGCGGGTTGATGTCCTTCCAGTTCGGCACGTTCTTTACTTCCGCGAAGTCGCGCGCCGGGACCCACGGCCCCGCGGAAAGATGGTGCTCGGGCACGTAGCCGTTCAACCATTCGAGCCGGACACCCAGGTTCAGCGTGAGCCGGTCGATCGTCCACTGATCCTGTGCGTAGTACGCGCCCTGGAACACGCGGTTCTCGTTCTTGTACGGCGTGGCCCAGTAGGTGACCGCTTCCGGCACCCGGCCGGCGAACGTATAGGTCACGTCGTTATTGATGAACGGCCGGTTGTCGATCCACCCCCGCCGGAACTGGATGCCCGTCTTGAAGTTGTGCGTGCCCGTGACGTACGCGACCGAGCCGCGCAGATTGAACGACGAGTAATCCTGGTAGCCGCGGGCGTTTCCCTGCCCGAGGTTCTCGCCGGGAGAGCCGTACCAGAAATTGCGGACGCGATCGAACACCGGGATGTCGCCCGAGGTGCCGTCGTCGGGCGTTCCTCCGTTGCTGAACCGGCTGACGATCCGGCTGCCGAGCAGGTTGAAGCCGGATTCGAGCAGGACGCGGTTGGTGAGCGGATTCGTCCAGCTCCCCTGGAACGTGTAGTTCCCCCAGGGATAGCGCCGGTCGCCGGCGCCCTCGGGTGACTTGCGGCCGAGCAGCACGTCGGTGAAGCAGGCGCAGCTGCGCTCGGTGCGCGCGAGGAACGTGACCTTGTGCGTTGGCGCCGCCTGCATCGTCATCTTGACGCCGGCCTCCTGGTAGTAATTGAGCTCGTATGCCCGGCGGCTCAGGTCCGGCTCGTAGAACAGCGTGCCGGCCGCTTTGTTGTAGTAGTTGCCTGCCGCGTAGGTCGAGGACTCGACATAGCGCGAACTGGCGAAGAACCAGATGCGGTCGCGGCGGATCGGGCCGCCCGCGCCGCCGCCGACGTCGTACAGCCGGCGCAGATCGCCCGGCCGCGCGGCGCCGCGGGCCCGGAGCTCGTCGTCGATGTTGTCGGCCTGCAGCGCCGAATGCCCGAAGTCGCTTGCGAACGAGCCGCTGAAGATGTTGCCGCCGTCGCGCGGCACGAAGTTCGTCTGCGGGCCGTCGCCCATCGCCTCCGCCGTCAGCGTGCCCGGCAGCTGCACGACGACTTCTTCGATCGTGGCGGGATTCACCGCCGAATTGAAATTGGCGCCGCCAATCGGCAGCCCCATGAACATGCCGTCGCGTAGCTGCGTGCTCCGCCCGCTGTTGTGCATCCGGAACCACTGCGTGTTCTCGCCCTTGGTGCCGCCGACGTCCTGGGAGGTCGGGCTGAGCGGCGCGGCGCCGGGGATGAGCGCCGCGTAGATGCCCGCGTTCTTGCCGATCGGGAGCGTCCGCACGTCCTCGCGCGAGAAGACGTGCTGCTGCAGGATGCCCTGGACGTCGACCACGGGGGCCGAGCCGGTGACGGTGATCGTTTCTTCGAGCGACCCGACCGCGAGGTCCGCGTTGACGGTGGCGACCGCGCCGGTCGTGATCTCGACCATCTCGCGCCGGAGCGTCCGGAAGCCCTGGAGCGTGAAGGTGATCGTGTAGGTGCCGGGCCGGAGATCGATCAGCCGGTAGCGCCCTTCGCCATCGGTGACCGCGGTGCGGACCTTCTCGATCAGCGCCGGGCTCGACGCTTCCACGCTGACGCCGGGGAGGACGCCGCCGCCCTCGTCCCGGGCGATGCCGGCAATCGTACCGCTCGAGGCATCCTGGGCGTGCGCGGCCGACGCCGCCAGCGCGCCCACGACGAATGCGAGCACCAGACTCCTCGTTGCTCGTGCCATAGCGCCTCCTCGTATCCGGCCCGCATCCGGCCAGCGGAATCGTTTACAGACGCGGGGAGTCTACCTGCGGGTGCGCTCCACGCGCAACCCCCGCGATATCATGGGTGCTCCGTGCCTACAATTTTCGATGTCGCGAAGCGTGCTGGCGTATCGATCGCCACCGTTTCGCGTGTGTTGACACAGCCGGATGTCGTCGCCCCGACGACGCGCCGCAAGGTGATGGCCGTCGTCGAGCGGCTCGGCTACGCGCCCAACGCGAGCGCGAAGAATCTGCGCGTGCGCAGCACGCGCAGACTCATCGTGACCGTGCCGCACATCACGCGGCTCGTTTGGTCGACGATTCTGCTCGGCATCCAGGACCTGGCGAATCAGGAAGGCTACGCCGTCCTTCTCGGCGACACGCGTTTCGACCGCACCCGCGAGGAACGCTACGCGCAGATGTTCAAGGAACGGCAGGCGGATGGCCTCATCTTCCTCGGACACCAGGTGGGGGACGACATTGCCGGCATCGTGCGCCGGCATCGTGACACCGTCGCTCCGATCGTCAACGTCATGGGCTTTCGGCCGCCGCTCGGTATTCCCAGCGTCCAGATCGACAACGCGGCTGCGGGCGGGGACGCGATGGATCACCTCTACGGCCTGGGACACCGGCGCATTGGCCTCATCACCGGTGGGTCTCCGAGCTTCGTGACAGGTCAGCGCCTGCGCGGGGCGCTCGCACGCGCAAAGAAGGCGCGCGGCGAGCGTGACGTGCTGGTCGAGAATGGCGATTTTTCACTCGAATCGGGGATCGTGTGCACAGAGCGGCTGCTGGCGGGGCCGAAGCCGCCGACCGCGATTTTCTGCTTCAACGACGAGATGGCGCTGGGCACTCTGCATGTCGCCCGCAACAGGAAGCTCCGCGTTCCCGACGATCTCTCGGTCGTGGGACTCGACGACATCCACCACGCGCGATACTGGGATCCGCCGCTCACCACAGTCGCGATGCCGATGCGTGACATGGGCGAGCACGCCGTGCGTGTCCTGCTCGGCATTCTCAACCGCGGTGAACGACCTCCCGAGCGCATCCT
>Ga0209640_10005903_pt1 | contig 10719 bp, 10 predicted proteins | sample RifCSP10_1_FD_184018 | JGI IMG/M metagenome (GOLD analysis project Ga0209640, IMG submission 184018) | Soil microbial communities from Rifle, Colorado - Rifle CSP2_sed 10_1 (SPAdes) (version 2) | ecosystem: Environmental > Terrestrial > Deep subsurface > Rock core/Sediment | place: Rifle...
GCATTCATTTGTCTCCTGAGAAAATCCGTGGATCCGAAACACGCACAGTCGGCAATCGGTGGCGAATGACTGCATACCAGTTCTTGGAATTCGGAAAGAAGCGTGATTTTACCTGTTTGGCGGTGGGGTCTACAAATGTCATGTGGCCATCGTCTATAATACTTTTGACCTCTGATAATAATCGTGATCGTTGTAAGGGAACCGAAATGAATCTCTGCCCGGAGCGGGTTCTTCACGCACACTTCCATTCTTTGACCGGATGCCATGGTGTCGCCCGGGTCATCATTCTCCTTTTACTTTGCCAGATGTGGCTGCCAGCCTGTAGCACCTTGACCATAGCCAGCTTGGTGGCTTCCACGGTCGCCAACAGCGTGGAGAGGCAACAGTCAGAACCGAAGCTCGACAAGACAGAGATTGCTGCAACGAACATCAGTCTCGGTATTGAATACATGCGTAAGGAGGAATACGAAAAAGCCCTGGAGAAATTATCGATGGCGCGCAAGGCCGAACCTCGCAATCCCATGGTGTACAGTGTGATGGGATTGGTCTATCAGCGGATGGGCGAAGCGGATGAGGCGGAGAAATATTTCAGACAATCGGTCCGGATGGATCGCTCCAATTCCGATATTCTTAGTAATTTCGGCCAGTTTCTATGCACCCAGGGCGCCAGTGAGGAGGCTGAGAAATATTTTATCGAAGCAGCGGGCAACCCCCTGTACGAGTCACCGGAGATTCCCTACGCGAATGCCGGAACCTGCGCCTATAAATACGGCAGGACAGAACAGGCGATTGAATATTTTCAGAAGGCTTTGCAGGCGCAACCCTATCTTCCGAGTGTGCTGTTACAGATGACTGAAATCAGCCATGACCGTGGAGAATTCCTGGTTGCCCGGGATTATCTGACAGCGTATCTCCATACCTCGAGTCACAATGAGAAAAGCCTGTGGCTTGGTATCCGGATAGAGAAGCAACTGAATAACAAGGATGCGGTTTCCAGTTATGCTCTGTTACTCAAAAACAATTTTTCCGGGAGCGAGGAGGCATTAATGCTCGAAAAATCAGGCATCCGATAAGCAAACCGTATGCATTCCTCCGACCCATCCTGCTCTATCTTCCACAAGGTGATAGATTACATCCGATGATAATTACTATTGCTATCAGTAACCGCCAAACTCATTTATGATCTATCGGTAGAAGTCCGGTAATTGCCGGCTGGTATCACGGGAAAGGATGAGACGCACAAAGATCATTGCCACGGTCGGGCCGGCTACCGATGAGCCGGGCATGCTGGAAAAACTTCTCGAAGCCGGTGTGGACTTGTTTCGGCTGAACTACTCCCATCAGAATGGTGACCGCCATGAACAGCGCGTGGCGCGCATTCGTGAAATCTCAACACATCTGGGGGTCGAGACGGGAATTATCGCCGATCTCCAGGGGCCCAAGATCCGTCTGGAGAAATTCAACAAAGGTCGGATCCAGCTGAGGGAAGGGCAAGCCTTTTCCCTTGAGGTGTCCATGGACGGCAAGACCGGGGATGAGAACCGGGTAGGAGTCACCTACAAGCAACTGCATGAGGATGTGAAACCCGGAAACACCTTGCTGCTGGACGATGGCCGGATTGTACTGGAGGTCCAGGGTGTCTCCGGTACCGAGATCGTATGCAAGGTGTTGGTCGGAGGTGAGCTTTCTGACAGCAAGGGGATCAACCTGTTGGGCGGGGGATTATCGGCGCGGACCCTGACGCAAAAGGATATCGGTGATTTACAGCATGGAGTGAAGATCGGGGCTGATTATTTCGCCGTATCTTTCATACGCAGCGCCAGCGACGTAAACGAGACACGGAGGTATCTGGAGGAGGCCGGCAGCATCGCCGGCGTGATTTCCAAGATTGAACGCGCCGAGGCGGTCGAGAATGCCGGGGAGATCATCGATGCCTCGGCGGCGATTATGATAGCCAGGGGCGATCTGGGCGTGGAGATGGGCGATGCGGTCCTGCCGGCGATACAGAAGAACCTGATCACCCTTGCCCGCACGAAGAATCGTCCGGTGATCACGGCCACGCAGATGATGCAATCCATGATAGACAGCCAGATACCCCTGCGCGCCGAGGTTTTTGACGTGGCCAACGCAGTCCTGGACGGTACTGACGCGGTGATGCTGTCGGCGGAAACCAGCATCGGAAAATACCCGGCCAAGGTCGTACAGGCGATGGCCAGGATCTGTGAGGAAACGGAGAAACAGGCGCTTACCAGGATCTCGGATCATCGTATCAACCAGCATTTCGATCGCATCGATGAGGCCGTTGCCATGGCTACCATGTATACGGCGAATCATATAGGCGCGAGGGCGATCGCCTCGCTGACGGAAACCGGTACAACCTGCCGCTGGATGTCCCGGATCAGTTCTTCCATACCTGTTTTTGGGTTTACCCGCAATCTCGAAACCATGCGGAGGATGACTTTGTATCGGGGGGTCTGTCCTATTCGCTACGATATCACTCATTCCAATCCCCTGGAGGCCAACCGGGAAATCATCAGTATCCTGCTGGGGAGGGGGTACGTGACTGAAGGCGATCGGGTTATCATCACCAAAGGTGACTTGCAGGGTATGCGTGGGGGAACCAATAATATGAAGATCATCCAGGTTGGCAAGTCACTGGAAACAGTTGCATGAGCCCGTACACCAATGACTATTCCCGCTCTTATTGCGGATTTCCACAGGGTTTTGGCCGGCCTTCTGCACACCCCCTGCCGGGCTTCTATACTTGATTTTGTCGGTTTTCCGGAATAGACCGAATACGAAATAACACCCACACTTAATGGAGTAATGACATGAACGATTCATTAATCGAGCTTGCAGCTACTGCCGGCGCAATGGTTGCGAAAGGGAAAGGAATACTGGCGATCGACGAGAGTTTCCCTTCCATAAAGAAACGTTTTGACAGCATCGGGATCGAATCGAACGCGGAAAACCGGCGTGCGTACCGGGAATTGCTGATCGCCAATCCCGGCGCCGGGGATTATATCAGCGGCATGATCCTCTTCGATGAAACGATACGTCAGGCCACGCTTGACGGTGTGTTGTTCCCGGAAATCCTGTCCCGCCAGGGGATCCTGACTGGGATCAAGGTGGATGCCGGCACCAGCGACCTTGCGGGACATCCTGGTGAAAAGGTGACGGAGGGACTGGATGGTCTGCGCAAACGCCTTCTGGAATACCGGCAACTCGGAGCGCGATTCGCCAAGTGGCGGGCCGTGATTACCATCGGTGCGGATATACCGACGAATGCCTGTATCGAGGCGAATATGCACGCGCTGGCCCGGTATGCGGGGCTCTGCCAGGAATCCGGTCTGGTGCCGATGGTGGAACCGGAGGTGCTGATGGATGGCGACAACACCATTGACAGATGCTACTCGGTAACCAGGACCACGCTGCATAGCCTGTTCGACATGCTCTACCGACAGGATGTCCGTTGTGAACACACCATCCTGAAGGTGAATATGGTGGTTCCCGGCAAACTGTGTCCACGACAGGCAGGCATCGATGAGGTCGCCGCGCAGACCGTACAATGCCTGCTGGATGCCGTACCTGCCTCGATCCCGGGTGTCGTATTCCTCTCCGGGGGGCAGAGTGCGGAACTTGCCACTGCCCATCTGAATGCCATGAATGCATCCTGTCCAAGCTTGCCCTGGCCGCTCAGTTTCTCCTATGGACGAGCCCTGCAGGCGCCTAGCCTCAAGGCCTGGGGTGGTAAGAAAGAAAATGTCGCCAAGGCACAGGCGCGCTTGCTGCATCGGGAGAAGTGTAACAGCCTTGCGTGTCTGGGACGGTATACACCGGAAATGGAGCAGGCTGCATGAGTATGCCTAAGCTCTTTTTTCATGGGGACAGATCCGGCAACGCTTGCTTGATTTGCCATGGGTAATCGCCTTAGCAGAATCTATACCCGCACGGGTGATGACGGCACCAGCGGCCTTGCGGACGGCACCCGGATCGCCAAGTCATCCCCGCGACTGGACGCCATGGGGGAAATCGATGAACTGAACAGCTGGCTGGGGTTGTTGATCAGCGAAGGAATTCCCGAGCAGGCCACGGAACAGTTGCGGCATATTCAACATATCCTGTTCAACCTGGGTGGCGTCTTATCACTCACTGAACCCGGAAAGGCAGAATTGAAGGATTACACAGGTCTATTGGAAGCATGGATTGATGATTACAATTCTCATCTCCCGCCGCTTCGGGAATTTATCCTGCCCGGTGGTAACCGGGCCGCCGCCACTTGCCATATTGCGCGGACCGTTTGCCGCAGAGCGGAGCGAAAACTGGCAGGATTGGCCGATACCCTGGTACTACCCCCGGCCATGACGGTATTTATAAACCGGCTCTCGGACCTGCTCTTTGTACTGGCGCGAATCCTGGCCAGAAGTGAAGGCGATGATGAGATCTACTGGAACCGGGATGTTTGAGTTGCGGGTTTCGAACAGTGGATGGAAGCCCACAGGACATGCTTAACAAGACTCAGGAACTGGTGTATCCCTATCCCGGGATCCCTGCGCCGGGTGCAGCAACCGAGTTGGAGAACGGGATCTTCTGGATGAGTCTGCCGTTGCCTTTTGCCATGGGACAGATCAATGTCTGGCTCCTGGAGGACGGTGATGGTTGGACGCTGGTGGATACCGGACCTGCGATACCTGAATGCCAATCCATCTGGAATACGCTGCTCAATGCCCACCTGCGGGGCAGGCCGATACAGCGGATATTCGTAACCCATCACCATCCTGATCATGTCGGACTCGCCCGGTGGTTGTCTGACCGTTTTTCCTGTGATGTGTACCTGTCCAAGGAAACTGCTGACAAAGTGACTTTTCTATTGCAGGACGATATTAGCTACTATGAGGCTGCCGTGTCTCAATTCTACCGTGCCCATGGTATTTGCGAACCTGCAGCTTTCGTGGAGTTTGAAACCGGCAGGAAATACCGGAGGATCGTTTCCGGCTCACCGGAGCGGATGCGGTATTTGGAGGATGGCGATACCCTCGAAGTTGGGGGCAGGGCCTGGCGGGTCCTCCTGTGCAACGGACATGCCCGGGGACATGCTGCATTGTATTGCGATACCGCCGGTGTATTGATCTCCGGTGACCAGATCCTGCCAAAAATCACCAGCAACATCAGTCTGTTTTCAATGGAATCCGAAACGAATCCCCTGGCTGAATATTTTGCGTCCCTGCAGCGGTTGCGGACGCTGCCGGGAACAACGCTGGTCCTGCCCTCGCATGGCAGGGTTTTCAGCGGGCTGCATCTGCGGATTGACCAGATCGAGCAGGACCATCACGCACGCCTGACCCAGGTGGAATCCTTCTGTGATAGACCCAGGGATGCCGCCGAGATCAGCTCCCTGCTCTTTCCACGACAGCTTAACGAATTGAACCGCTTGCTGGCACTCGGCGAGACCCTGGCCCATCTGCGTTTTCTGGAAAGCGAGAGACGCGTGCAGGGATCAACCAGCAACGAGCGGATAGTGTATTCCCGGCTTCCGGGATAATGGTTTATATTTCGTCATACCGGAAACGCCGCAGGCGTTATCTGGTATCCAGCCAATGTAGAACAACTCAAGTCTGGTCGGGCATTCGCCGTGATCTCGCCAAGGCGCAAAGCCCGCCAAGAATTAAACTTGTTTTCTTGGCGGCTTGGCGAGAAACACATGTCCGGCATCTGCCGGTTTGTCGGACGTTCCTTAACGGTTCTGAGTGTGCCCGCAGGCCATACCGGCGATGATCATCTTCTGCACATTCGAGGTTCCTTCGACCACCTGTAAAGATTTTGCGTCTCGATATAAACGTTCCGCCGGGAATTCCGTGGAGAATCCGTAGGATCCAAATATCTTCATGCATTCATTGGCGGCATGCACTGCGGCCTCTGAGGCGGCGTATTTCGCGATGGAGGTCTCGTATTGGTTGGGCATGCCTTTATCCTTGAGATAGGCCGCCCGGTAGACCAGCAGTTGAGCCGCATGGTGTTCTACGACCATCTCCGCAATCTGGGCCTGAATCATCTGATGTTGTGAAATGGGTTTGCCAAACTGGGTGCGTTCATTGGCATAGTTGACCGAGAGATCCAGTGCCGCTCCCGCCACACCCAAGGCGCCTGCAGCACATCCCAGACGGGTATTATTCAGCTGCCACATGCAGATCCCGAAGCCGTCACCAGGTTTGCCCAGGATGGCATCCTTGGGGATTTTCACCCCATCGAAGGCGAACTCGCCTGTCGGAGCGCAGTGCAGCCCGAGCTTGGTTTCTATGGCGCGCACTGTACAGCCTTTCAGGTTCTTCGGTTCAAGGATGAAAGCCGACATGCCCTTGTGTTTTTTTTCACGATCTGTATAGGCATAGAGAAGCCCTGCGTCTCCGACATGGGCCTGGGAGATCCAGGTCTTGGTTCCGTTGATCTCCCAGTGGTCGCCCATATCCCTGGCCGTGGTTTTCATGCTGGAGACATCCGAACCGGTGTTGGGCTCGGTCATTGCGAAGAAACCCAGTTGGGTGCCGGCGATCCAGCCCGGTATGTAGCGTTGTTTTTGCGCCTCGGTGCCGAATTTCTCCACCGTGAGCGAGGGCCCAAGATTCTGCATATTGAATGGCAGGCGCCATGAGGCGGAAACCTTGGCAATCTGCTCAGCTATCAGGACGGATTCCATGAAGCCCATGCCGTTGCCACCGAGTTCTTCATTGATGATGCAGGAAAAGAAACCCAGCTCGCCCATAGCGGCGACGCGGTCGGGACGGAAAATGTGTTTTGCCTCCTCCACGACCTGGGTTGGGGCGATCTCTTCCTGGGCGAAACGTTTTGCGGTTTCCTGAACCAGTTTCTGCTCTTCTGTAAGCTCAAAAATCATGACTACTCTCTATGCGGTTGGTTATTCAAGAATCATGAGGACGGCGTCCTCCTGCACCTGCTCCCCCTTGCTCACCTTGATCTCCTTGATGACGCCGTCACAGGGGGAGTAGACAGGGTTTTCCATCTTCAGTGCTTCAATAATGACCAGTTCGTCGTCTTCTTGCACCTTGTCCCCGACCTTGACGAGGATTTCCCAGATATTACCGGCCAACGGGGCCAGAACTTTTTCTGCCATTCAATTTCTCCCGGTTATGTTTATATTACTGAAGCATGGTTAGAAAGATGCCTGCAGCGATGACAGTGCCTATCACTCCCGCTATATTAGGTCCCATCGCAAACATGAGTAAATAATTCTTTTTGTCCACACGGGAACCTTCCTTCTGCACCACCCTGGCCGACATGGGTACCGCGGATACTCCGGCTGCGCCGATCAGAGGATTGATCTTGTTTTTGGTAAACAGGTTCATGAATTTCGCGAGCAGCACGCCGCTTGCCGTACTGGCCATAAATGCGACGAGTCCGAGCAGGAAGATGTAGATTACTTGCTTCTGCAGGAAATGATCACCATCCATGGTCGCCCCGATGCTGACGCCGAGAAAGATGGTCACAATATTCATCAGGGCGTTCTGGGCCGTATCGCTCAGACGGTCGACCACACCGGACTCCCGGAAGAGGTTGCCCAGCATGAACATGGAAATGAGTGGTGCGGATGCCGGGACCAGCAGGACGATTACAATCGTCGCAGTGATTGGAAAGATGATCTTCTCCCTTTGAGTGACCTTACGGCTCTTTTTCATCCTGATTCGGCGTTCGGCATCGGTTGTCAGCAGCCTCATGATGGGGGGTTGTATGAAGGGAACCATGGCCATGTAGGAATAACCCGCCACGGCCACTGCGCCGAGCAGATGTGGCGCAAGCTTGGAGGCCAGGAATATGGTTGTCGGGCCGTCCGCACCGCCGATAATCCCGATGCTTGCGGCTTCTTTCAGTGAAAATCCCATGAACGCATAGGCAACGAAGAAGGTGACATAGACACCGACCTGTGCGCCCGCCCCGAGGAATATCAGACGGGGTTGCGCCAGCATGGGTCCAAAATCGGTCATCGCACCAAGCCCGAGGAAGATCAGGGGGGGTATCACTTCCCACTCGATGCCGAAGTGATAAAAGAGCCAGATCAGACCCGTGTCCGGTTTCATCAGGCCGGCTTCCGGCAGGTTGGCGATGATGATCCCAAAACCGATGGGCAGCAGCAGCAAGGGCTCATATTGCTTTTTGACCGCCAGATAAATGAGTAAGAGGCCGATCAACCACATCGTAATCATGTTGGGGGTCAGGTACAGAATCCCCATGGCCTCCAGGAAGGGCATGGTCTTTATTCCCCGCTTTTTTCTGCCTTGCCGGCAGCAAAGGAGAGGAGTTTGATAACCAGATACAGGATTGCCATTCCGCAAAAAACGCCGGCGAACCCGTTCACGAACACTTTGAATGCTTCTTCCATAGAGGAACTCGCTAAGTTTGTAGTCGGATGATGGTCAGATCCCTGGGAGTATTCCCGGTTTATCCTTTAATGATGCGGGGCAGCAGCAACTGATGCCGCGGGCAGATGGAACGGGGGTTCTGATAGGCCGCGCCGGCAAAGGCCTTGAGGTAGCTGCGCAACTCTGCCAGCTTGACCACTTCATCCACAAAACCATAGTGGGCGCAATAATCCGGTTGCGAGGTGTCACGGTATTTCTGTGCCAACTGGTTCATTTTGTTGACCACGTCATCCAGCGGACGACCGGCATCCTTTTCCTTCATGGCTCTACGCGCGTAGGTGGCAACAGCGGCAGTCTCCCCGTGCATTACCGCGATCTCGGTGGCTGCCGTTCCCAGAGTAAAGGCATTGTGCCGATTTGCTGTCGGGCCCCCCATGACGTAATGAGCGGCGGCGCTACCCTTACGCAACACCACGAGCATCATCGGCACATCGGTTTGCTGGATGGAATAAATCAATGATTGGCCGAGTCCCAGCAACTCCGCTTCTTCCGCGAGATCGCCCACGTCGATCCCGGAGGTATCCTGAAACCAGATCACGGGGATTCTGTCCCGGCCGCAATGGGTCACGAATTCATTCATCTTGATGAGACCCTGACGGTAGAGTTTTCCGCCAATACCGGGATAATCGGCATATTCCGGATAACCCTTGCCCAGAAAACCCTGGCGGTTCCCGATGCAGCCAATCAGCACACCGTCGATCTTGCATAGGCCGGTATAGACCTCCGGACCGTAACCCGGTCTGAATTCCATCTGTTCACTGCCGTCAACCAGCCTGGCAAGCAACTCATCAAAGGAATAGACCTCTTTCTGGTTATGCGGAAGGATGGAATACAAATCCTCCGCAGGAAAGGCCGGTTCCGCCGGCTCGGCGACTTGGAAGACCATTGCGCCGTAGGCGGGCATGTTTTCCATGTATTCCCGAATACCATCGAGGACACCGGTTTCCTCCTCGTAAACGCGTGAGAAAAAGCCGGTTTTGTTGTAATGGGTTTCCACGCGGCCCGGCGGAGTGGCCCTGAAATCCCTGGTTTTTTCGACCAGCTCTTCGATCAATTCAGCCGTGAAGCCACCCCTGGGAGCCATTCCGGAGACGATTCCCACCCCGCCCACCGCGATGTTGGCATCCTTGTGGGCGATGAGAATCGTCGGGCTGATACCCTGATAACCGCCGCCGGCGGGGTTAGTGCCGTAGATACCTGCCAGGATGGGTATGCCTGCCTGTTCCAGCTCTGCATGACGGTAGAACGGGGCGCCTGCACCACGGCGATTGGCGTAGAACTTTTCCTGGTCGGGCAGTTTTGCGCCACTGCAGTTTACCAGCCATACCAACGGGATATTCAGCCGTTTCGCAAGATCCGTAACCCGCAGAATATTTTCCGATTGGCCGGGGAGCCAGGCGCCCGCCATTACTTTGTTATCAAAACCGATGATGACCGCCCACCTCCCGGCAATCTTGCCCAGGCCATCGATGACATTGGTGGTTCCTTCCTCGTTATCCAGCGGGTTGTAGAGAGAATGCAATGGATGCCAGGTGCCCGGTTCGACCAGGTATTCAAGCCTCTGGTTGATAGTCATCCAGCCTCTTTTATTGATTTCTTCCGTAGAGAACCCGGCATTCAGAATTTCACTCTTCTTCTTTTCAATATCTGCTTCAACCGCACAGAGTCGTTCATGGCTATCGGCGGCACGGTTTTTCTTGTTTTGCTTCAACTCCTTGCCGAAGTTGTCCATCTTTTCAAAATAGGGTCTCATGCAAAATCCTCATCCGCGGGTCGCGGGGGTTGCTCACAGGACACCGGATTCTATGGAGAATTTCGCGCTTTCTCAAGTTTTAAGCACATGAGATCGTTGAAAAAGTCTTTTTACAACCTGTAAACCTATTGTAATCACATTCAGAGAGTGAATAATCCGTTATCATTAAATTCCATTTCTGGGTATCGGATGGTCTTTGCGAAGATAAGCCGGAGAAAAAATGCCGCGACACCATCCTCGGGTGGCCGGCAGACGGGCCGTTGGGCTACATCCTACTGACTTCATCAGCTTGGGAGGGACATGCGGGAAATCCTGATACTGGGCCGGGGAGGCCAGGGTGCGCAGACTGCGGGTAAGCTGCTGGCAAAGGCTTTTTTCGCCGAAGGATGCTATGTACAGTCCTACGCGACTTATGGTGGAGCGCGTCGCGGCACGCCCGTGAGTGCGGTGATCCGGATCGATGAGAAACCAATCCGATTGCGTTGCGATATCAGCAAGGCGGATGCCATTCTCTGTTTTGACGCCAGTCTGCTG
>Ga0209640_10005905_pt1 | contig 10719 bp, 9 predicted proteins | sample RifCSP10_1_FD_184018 | JGI IMG/M metagenome (GOLD analysis project Ga0209640, IMG submission 184018) | Soil microbial communities from Rifle, Colorado - Rifle CSP2_sed 10_1 (SPAdes) (version 2) | ecosystem: Environmental > Terrestrial > Deep subsurface > Rock core/Sediment | place: Rifle...
CGGGACAGAACGCGCCGGAAGTGGTAGAGTCTACGGACGAAAGCCGGGGTAGCTCAGTGGCAGAGCAACTGATTCGTAATCAGTAGGTCGCGGGTTCAACTCCCGCCCCCGGCTCCAGCAGTTCCGTTCCGCCGGCGACGGCGCGGTCGCCTCCACGCGAGGGACGCATGACCGACGACGCGCTTATCCGCTTCACCGCGCACCAGCTCCCGCGCGAGGACCTCCACGCCCTCATGGCGCGCTCCGACGGCCCCGCGCTCCTGCGCGCGGCCTGGCATTTCGGCGCGCTCGCGGTGACCGGCGCCGCGCTCTGGCGGCTCCGCGCCACGCTCTGGGTCGTGCCGCTGCTGCTCGCGCACGGCTACGCGCTCGCGTTCGTCTTCTGCGCGTTCCACGAGACCACGCACCGTACCGCCTTCCGCACCCGCTGGCTGAACACACTGGTCGGCACCCTGGCCGGCTTTCTCACCTTCTGGCTCTACCGGAACTATCGCGTGTACCACTGGGAGCACCACCGCTACACGCAGGATCCGGAGCGGGATCCCGAGCTCTTCTTCGCGAAGCCCGCGGGGCTGCCGGCGTATCTGTTCGGGCTGACCGGCATCCCGAACGCGATTCGCCGGGTGGGCGACATGCTGCGGCTCGCCGCCGGCCGGGCGGACCGGCCCTGGATGGCGCCGGCGGAGCGCCGGCCGCTGATCCTCGAGGCGCGCGCCTATCTCGCCGGCTACGCCGCGGTGGCGGCGGCCTCCGCGCTGGCCGGCACGCCCATGGCGCTGCTCGTGTGGATCGCGCCGTGGATGGTCGGCCAGGCATTCTTGCGGCCGTACCTGCTTGCCGAGCACACCGGCTGCGCGGTCACGCGCGACTGTCTCGAGAACACGCGTACCACGCTCACCCTGCCGCTCGTGCGCCTGTTCGCGTGGAACATGCCGTATCACTCCGAGCACCACGCCTATCCGGCGGTGCCGTTCCACGCGCTGCCGCGGCTGCACGAGCGGGTGCGCAGCCGGATCGAGCACCTCGAGCCGGGCTATCTGGCCGCCACCGTCAAGGTGAATCGGCATCTCTTCGGCCGAGGGCCTGGCATTCTGCGGCACCCGGGCTGACAATACCCGCGCTCATCCCCCTGCCGATCCGTCCTGCAACTCCCTGAGTTGTAAGCGTTCGAGGCCATGGCGCGGGCTTTGCTCCCTCCGTTCGGGCAGGCACATCATGACGCCCAGTGTGGTCACCTTGCAGGAGGTGCTGAGGCACCACCGGACGCTGTCCCGGCGAGGGCGGGAGTTCTACGAGAGCCTTCTCGCCCACGGCGACGTCCTGGCGGTCCGCCTCGACTACCTGCCGGGCGCGATGATGTGGCTGGTGACCACGCCCAAGCAGGCCCGGTTGATGCGCAAGGCCCGCGAGGGGCGCAACACGTCGGATGTCTGCGTGATGAGCCTGGCCGAGGCGCAGGAGCTCTTCAGCACCCTGGGCGACCCGGCGCCCACCGGTCTCTACGAGGTGGCCGCCTGGCTGCTGGCCCCGGCGCCCGAAGACTTCTCGATGCCCGCCCGCGAAGAATTCCCGGAGCCCGAAGACCCCACCACGCCGTAGCGCCGTCGCTCGGGGAGCTAGCTCACTCCCGGCTCGAGCAGGGTGAGCGTGCCCGCATCGGCGTCGAGCTCGGCCAGGCAGCCGACCGGTAGCGTGGTCTGGTCCTCGATGTGCCCGACCATGATGCCGGAGACGGCCGGCACGCCCAGGGCCCGGCAGCGCTCGCCCAGGATGTCCTCGATCGGCCGGTTCTGCAGGAAGAACGGCGACGGATCGCAGTTCGTGAACTTCCCGAACGCCACCCCCGCGATTCCCGCCAGCGCGCCCGACAGCCAGAGCTGGGTCAGCATCCGATCAATGCGGTAGTACGCTTCCTCGACGTCTTCGAGGAACAGGATCGCCCCGCGCAGGTCCGGGAAGTAGGGCGTGCCGCAGAGGTGCGCCAGCAGGCAGAGATTGCCGCCGAGCAGCCGGCCCCGCGCCCGGCCCGGTACCAGCGTGGCCACCCGGTTGTCCCAGTCCACCCGGCCCTCGGCCTGCTCGAAGGGCGGGGGCCCGCCCAGACGCGTCGGCGTCTCGCCGGTCCAGAGCACGCGCTTGAGCTCGCCCAGCGAGTAGGGCGTGAAGGCGCGGAGGGCCACCGGCCCGTGGAAGGTGACGAGGCCGGCGTGGCGGTGGATGGCCATGTGGAGCGCGGTGATGTCGCTGTAGCCGATCAGCGCTTTCGGCCGGCGCTGCATCAGCGTGTAGTCGAGCGCGGGCAGGATCCGCGAGGCCCCGTACCCGCCGCGCACGCACCAGATCGCGTCCACGCCTTCGTCCGCGAACATCGCGTTGAGGTCGGCGGCGCGGGCCGCGTCCGCGCCGGCCAGGTAGCCGTCGCGGTCGTAGAGATGGGCACCCGGCTTCACCTTGAAGCCGAGCGACTCCACGGTGTCGATGGCGAAGCGGATGCGCTCGGGCTCGTTGGGCGCCGATGACGGCGCCACCATTCCGATGGTCTGTCCCGGAGCGAGCCGGCGCGGGCGGAGGAGTGCCATGCCGGCATCTTACCGCGCCTTGACTTGTCCAGGGAGCGCGGCTAGTCTCGGGCGCGCCACGCCATGCCTGCGACGAAGCGCACCGCCATCCGCGCCGGCCACGTCGTCGCCTTCGACGGCCGCGGCCATCGGCTCCTGCGGGACGGCGTGGTGGTCATCGAGGGCGACCACATCCTCCACGTCGGGCTCCGGTTCGACGGCCGTGTGGACGAGACGGTGGACGCGCGGGACCGGGTGGTCACCCCCGGGCTGATCTCCACCCACGCCCACATCGGCGGCTCGCCGCTCGACCGGTCCTTCATCGAGGACCGCGGCACCCCGCAGTTCTGGTACTCGGGCCTCTTCGAGATGCTGCCGGTGCGCAGCGAGGGACAGGACGAGGAGGGCGGGCGCGCCTGCGTGGACTTCTCGATGGCCGAGCTGCTCCGCGGCGGCGTCACCACCGTCATGGAGATCGGGGCGCTGGGCGAGTACGTGGTCGAGCGCGCCGCCCGGTACGGCATCCGGGTCTACGTGGGCCAGGCCTTCCGCTCCGGCCGCTGGCTCACCCGGGACGGCAAGCGGGTGCAGTGGGAGTGGAACGAGGAGCAGGGCCGGCAGGGCCTCCGCCGCGCGGTGGAGTTCCACCAGCGCCACGACGGCGCCCACGGCGGGCTCGTGCGCTGCTTCTTCTCGCCGGCCCAGATCGACACCTGCACCCCCGAGCTGCTCCGGGAGGCCAAGCGCTGCGCCGACGAGGTGCGCGTGCCGTACCAGGTGCACACCTCGCAGTCGGTGGTGGAGTTCAACGAGATGGTGGCGCGCCACGGCAAGACGCCCATCGCCTGGATGCGCGAGCTGGGCGTGCTGGGCCCCAACACCATCCTGGGCCACGCCATCATCATCGGCGGCTCGTCCTGGACCAACTACCCGGCGGGCGACGTGCGCATCATGGCGGAGGCCGGGTGCTCGGTGGCGCACGCGGTCTGGGTGTTCGCCCGGCGGGGCGTGGCCATGGAATCGTTCGCGCGCTACCGGGAGGCCGGGGTCAACATGTCGCTCGGCACCGACACCAACCCGCAGAGCGTGATCGAGGCCATGCGCTGGGCCGCGGTCTGCTCGAAGATGATGGAGCGCAACACCGAGGCCACCACCGCCGCGCACGCCTTCGACGCGGCCACGCTGGGCGGCGCGCGCGCCCTGGGGCGGGACGACCTGGGGCGCATCGCCTCCGGCGCGAAGGCGGATCTGGTCCTGTGGAAGGCCGCGTCGTGGCGGATGACCCCGCTGCGCGATCCGGTCAAGAACATCGTGTACAACGCGGCCGACGAGGACGTGGACCGCGTCTACGTCAATGGGCGCCTGGTCGTGGACGGCGGCCGCGTCCTCGCCGCCGACGAGGGCGCGATCTTGAAGGCACTGCAGGCGGCGGGCGATCGGATGTGGCCGCGCATGGCCAAGGGGGACTGGGCCGGACGGAGCGCCGACCAGCTCTCGCCGCAGACCTACGCGGAGTGGACCCCCTGAGGAGGGGGCGAGCCTACCGTCGGCCCTTCAGCAGCCAGTCCACCGCGGCGGAACCGTCGGTGGTTTCGCCGCCCTCGGCGCCTTGGGCCGGCTCCGCGGGACGAGGGGCCACCGCGGCCGGCCCGCGGGGGGCCTCGACCGGGCGCGCCGGCTCCGGTGCCGAGACATTGCGCGTCGGCGCCGTGGTGGACGCGCGCTGCGGCGGTGCAATGGCCTCCGCGGGTTGCGGCCGCGCCGGCGCGGGGGCGGGTGCCGGCTCGAGTCGGGGCGCGGGCCGGACGTCGGCCGGGCGCGGTGCCGCCGGCTGCGCGACGATGGGGGCCGGACGCGGCGCGGGCACAGCGATGGATGGGGTCGCGGGCGGCGGCTCGGGGGCTCTCGTCGCCGGCGCCGGGCGCGCGTCGGGCGCGGGGGCGGTCGTGACCCGGGCGGACTCGCGCTCGGGCGGCGCGGGCGCTCCCGCGGTGCTCCTGAGCTGGGGTACGGGGCGGACGGGGCGCCGGGAGCCTTCGTCCACGAGGAGCTCGACGCTCCGGGCGAACCGCCGCCCGTGGTAGAGCTCGTAGGCCACCTTGACCTGACCGCCGGGCCGGATGTCCTCGAACCAGCCCTCCTTGGCGCCCACCGTGATCCGGGTGGACTTGGTCACCACCAGCGGCACCACACCGCCTCCGAAGGGACCGGAGTTGACGTGGATGGTGTTGGACTCCACCTTCGACACCCAGCCCACCGTCTCGCCGTCGGTCTGATCGCGCCCGGAGCTGAAGGTGTAGTCGGTGGGGTCCGCCGGCCAGAGCATCAGCACCACCGCGGCCAGGAGCACCAAGCTCCCGGCCGCGGTGCCGATCGCGAGAAAGCGGTTGCCGCCGGCCGCCACGTGTCTAGTCGTCAAGAAGCCCTTTGATCGCGTTGAAGACCGGATTCTCGCTCGCGGCGGGCCGCGCCGCGGCCGCGGGCACGCCGGCGGCCCCGGTGCCGATGTACTTCCGCACGCAGTCGTACTGCTCCCAGCCCTTGAGCGGATAATTGAGATCGACCACCTTCCACTTGGGGTGGCCGTTCTGGTGCAGCCAGCTCATCTGCCGCGACAGGGTCTGGGCGAAGCGGCCGACGTTGTCGCAGTCCTTCCGGCGGAAATCGAACGACACCAGCACCGCCTTGACCGCCACGCTGTTGACCGGCGTCCGCTGCCAGTCGTACACGTTGGCCGGGATCTCCGCGCGCGGGTAGAACTCGGTGACGCTCTTGTTCGTGATCGGGATCAGCTCGAGCCCGTCCTTCTCGGAAACGTCCTCCTTCAGCAGCTTCACCGGGTAGCCCGCGACGTAGAACATGGCGTCGATGCGCCCGGCTTTGAGCTCGCTGAGCGCCTCGGCGGTGTCGATCGGGACCATCTCGGCCGGGCCCACCTCGGAGAGCTTGAAGAGCAGCCGCGCGGTGAGATAGGTGCCGCTGCCGTCACGGCCGATGGCGACCCGCCTGCCGGTCAGATCGTCGAAGTCGCGGATCCCGCGGCGGCCCAGGAGATGGACTTCCTCGTTGTAGAGCGGGAAGACCATCCGCGTCTTCTTGGCGATGCGGCTCAGCACCGGATCGGTCTGCACGCGCGAGACGAAGGCGAGCACGTCGGACTGCACGATCCCCATCTGCACGCCCGGCCGCTGGTAGACCGCGTAGACGTTCTCGATCGAGCCCTTCGACGTGTGCACGGTGAGGTTCACGCCGGCGGTCTTGGTCAGTCGCTGCAGGTCGAGCCCGAACTGGTAGTATGTGCCCTTGTCGCCCCCCGTGATGAGCCCCATGTCCTCTGCGGCCGGGCAAAGGCTCGCGGCGACCAGGAGCATCAGGATGGCGATCCCGGTCTGGATGATGAATCTCGATTTCGTCACAGGTTGTTCTCCTCTAGGCGAGAGTTGCCCCGCGGGGGGCGGAGGGGCAAACGCCGTACCAGTCGCCCGAGTCGAACGGAATCGGTGAGTTACACCGGACAATGCGAACCTTGCATGGAATGCGATCCCACATGACTGGATAATCCACTACCCAACCTGGCCTCCCAGGGCCTTCTCGCCCGCCGGCCCCCATCGCCGGCCCCGAGCTCAAGGCGATCGCGGGGCGCGAACATGACACAAGCGCCCAGGGCAGTCAACCGTGATCACGCGTCGCGTCAATCCGCTTGGGCTTGCGCGGAGTGCACGACCCGGCGTAGAGTCCCGCTCCCGGAGGGAAGCCATGCCCGAGCGTCCGCTGCCGACCGAACAGGAAGTGCGTGCCTTGATCCGCGACCGTCGGAACTGGGCGCGCTGGGGGAAGGACGATCAGCTCGGCGCGATCAATCTGATCACGCCCGCCAAGCGCGCGGCCGCCGCGCGGCTCGTGCGCGCGGGCCGGAGCGTCTCGCTGAGCCGCCCGTTTCCGAAGGAGCCGGGTCCCAACAACGCGCTGCCCGCCCACCACTACATGCGGACGCTGCCGCGGGGCAAGGGCGGCTTCGCCGCCGACTATTACGGCATCTTCTACCACGGGGTGGCCTCGACGCACCTCGACGCGCTCTGCCACACGTGGGACGACGAAGCGATGTGGAACGGGCGCGATCCGAAGAAGGAGATCACGTTCGACGGGGCGACCTTCGGATCCGTCGAGCACTGGGCCGAGGGCATCATCACGCGCGGGGTCTTCCTCGACGTGCCGCGCCACCGCGGGGTGGTCTCGGTCACCGAGGACCGGCCGGTGCACGGCTGGGAGCTGGAAGACATCGCGCGGGCGCGCGGGCTCACGCTCGAGCCGGGCGACGCGGTCTGCGTCTATTCCGGACGGGAGGCCTGGCAGGCCGCAAACGGCGACCGGCCCTACGGCCGGCCCTTCGGGCCCGGCCCCATGGAGCGCCCCGGGCTGCACGTTTCCTGCCTCGAGTTCCTGCGCGATCACGACGTGAGCGTGCTCGTCTGGGACATGCTGGACCACCTGCCCATTGGCTACGACGTCCCCTGGGCGGTGCACGCCGCCCTCTTCGCCTACGGGGTGGCCCTCGTGGACAACGCCTTGCTCGAGCCGCTCGCCCGCGCCTGCGCGGAGGAGAAGCGAGACGAGTTCATGCTGATCGTCGCGCCGCTCGTCGTGGTGGGCGGCACCGGCTCGCCCGCCAACCCGCTCGCGGTGTTCTGAGCCGGGGGACCCGCGCTCAGCTCGCGCGGTACTTCCGCTCCGCGCCGGGCGCCAGCGCCATGCCGTGCCCGGGCCGATCGGGGATGAGGAAGTCGCCGGCCTGCATGACCGGCATCTCCGCGAACAGGTCCTCGGGCACCCAGTCGATCCACTCCACCAGGAAGCCGTTGCTGAGCGCCCCCGCCACCTGGAGCGACAGCTCGTGCACGACGTGCGGCGAGACGGCCAGCTGGTGGGCGGCCGCGAGGTGGCCGATCTTGAGGGTCTCGCTGAAGCCGTTGGCGCGGCAGATGTCGGGCATGAGATAGCGGGCGGCGCCCCGCTCGATGAGGTCGCGGAACTCGAAGCGGGTATAGTTGTTCTCGCCGGTGGCCACCGGGATGTTGATGCCGCGGGCGACCTCGGCGCACGCGGCCAGGTCGTCGGCCAGCACCGGCTCCTCGTACCAGACGAGATCGAGATCCTCCAGCAGCCGCGCCTGGCGCAGGTTGCCGAGCACGTCGAGCTTCTGGTTGACGTCCACCATGAGGCGCACGCCGTCCCCCACCGCCTTCTTCACCGCGAGGACGCGCGCACGGTTCACCCGCGGATCGGGGTCGTGGATCTTCAGCTTGTAGTAGCGGCAGCCCCGCGCCACGTAGGCCTGTGCCTCGCCGATCAGGTCGTCGAGCGTGTAGCTCGGCCACCCACCGCTGCCGTAGGCCGCGACCCGGTCCGTCACCCCGCCCCAGAGCTTGTAGAGCGGCAGCCCCGCCGCCCTGCCCACGATGTCCCACAGCGCGATGTCCAGCGCGCTGAGCGCATAGGCCGCGACACCCTGACGCTTGATGCCGCGATCCGCGCGGTACATCCGCTCCCACAGCCGTTCCACGAGCAGCGGGTCCTGGCCCACCAGTAGCGGGGCGAGCCGCGTGTCCAGGTAGGCCTGAATGGACTCCACACCGCCGCCCCCGAAGGCCAGCGTGTAGCCCAGCCCGGTGACGCCCTCGTCGGTGCGCACGTGCGCGACGACGAGGCTGTGGTGCGGGAAGTCGAGCGCGATGGGCTTGCGGGTCGGGATGCGCAGCACGGCGGTGTCGACGGCGGTAATTTTCATGGCCGCCATCCTAGGCCGCAGGGGCGCGCAAGCGCAATGGGGTGGGTACCGTCTTGCCCTGAGTGAGGCCGTGTGTCCTCTCACGGGCGCGGGCGGTTTCCGCGCAAATCCTGCTCGGACTCGGACGTCCATGTCCAAGTGATTGACGCGGCAGGCGTTCGGCCGGCTCGCGCCGTGGCATGGGCTTCGCTATGTCCTCGTCATCATGGACGCCGAGGCTCCGCCTTCGGGCCGCGGGCGGAGGATCCTGGTCGCGCTGCTGATCCTCCTGCTCATCCTGCTGCCGCTCTATCTGTGGCCGCTGCGTGGCGGTCTCGGGGGGCCACCGGGCGCCACCGCGCTCCCCGCCTCGCCGCTCGATCCACGGAGCGCGGCGGCGGTGGCGCGGATCCCGGATCATGTGTGGGACGCGCTGATGGGGCGCGCCGACGCCCCCGCGCCCGGCGCGCCCGCCCCGGCTCCGCGGAACCTGACCATGATCGCCCAGCTCGACGAGCCTGCTGGCGGTGGGCTCGATGCGGGCGTCGGAGAGTCTGCGCTCTCCGGAAGCCCGGCGTCACTCGGCCGCGCGATGATCGCGCAGTTCGGCGGGCCCTCCGATCTGGCGGCGGGAAACTCGGAGGGCGATGGCTCGTCCGCCACGCCCGGGCAGTTCCTCGCCGGCCCTGCCGGCGGGCCGGGAACCGACAACCCGTGGAGCGGGTTTGCTCTCGATGGCAATCTCGGTCCGTGGAACGGTGGCGGGCCCGGGGGCGGCTCGCGCTTGCCGATCCCAGGATCCACGTTCGATCCGGGCGCGCCCGAACCGACTCCGGAGCCGGCGACGCTGTTGCTGGTCGGCTCCAATCTCGCGCTGTTGGGAGCGGCCGTGTGGCGGCGTCGTCGCCGCGGCCAGGAGAGCCCTTCCAGCGGGTGACAAGATTTGGAGTTTCAGCAACCAGCTTTTGGCGACGTGTCCTCCCTCTGACCCATGTAAATACTTGCCGCTATTGCAGTCCTTCGATGGCATACGCGTTGCGTGGAATCCTCTGCGTAGCGCAAATCCTTCGAGGAGCGCAAAACTGTGAATGTCCTTGTTCTCGATGAAACCTTGGAGCTCGCCGCCCCGGTCCGCGGGCTCGCGAGTCTGTATGGGTGGGAGCCGCACTTCATCGGCTCGCTGCAGGAGCTGGATCTGGCGGTACGGGCGCACGGCCGGCCGGCGCTGGTGCTGGTGAATCTGCAGGCGCCGCTGACGGCGTGGGAGCTGGGGCAGCGGCTGCGGGGGCTGGAGGGCGACAGTCCGGTGGTGGTGCTGCGGGCGGCGGGGGAGCGGGAGAGTCCGCCGGCGCTGGCGGGGGTGCAGTGGCTGGAGCGGCCGCGGGAGGAGTCGGAGCTGATTGCAGCACTGGAGCGGGCGCTGAGCCGGCTGGGGCTGGGGAGCCGGGGGGCGGGCGGGAGCGGGGGGCCGGGGGCGCACGGGCTGGTGGGGCAGTCGGCGCAGCTGGCGGAGGTGCTGGCGAAGGTGGAGAAGGTGGCGGCGGGGGATGCGAATGTGTGCATTTCGGGGGAGTCGGGGACGGGCAAGGAGCTGATCGCGCGGGCGATCCACGCGCAGAGTCCGCGGGGGGACCGGCCGCTGGTGACGCTGGACTGCACGGCGATTCCGGAGGGGCTGATGGAGAGCCATCTCTTTGGGCACGTGCGGGGCAGCTTCACGGGGGCGGTGGAGCACCGGACGGGGTTTTTCGCGCTGGCGCACACGGGGACGCTGTTCATCGACGAGATCAGTGAGCTGTCGCTGCCGCTGCAGGCGAAGCTGTTGCGGGTGATCCAGACGCGGGAGTTCGTGAAGGTGGGGGGGAGCAAGCCGACGCGGACGGACATTCGGCTGATCACGGCGAGCAACAGGGATTTGCGGCGGGCGGTGCGGGAGGGGCAGTTTCGGGAGGATTTGTACTATCGGATCGCGGTGGTGATGATCGAGGTGCCGCCGCTGCGGGCGCGGCGGGGGGACATTGGGCTGCTGGTGGAGCATTTTGTGCGGAAGTTTGCGGCGGCGCACCACAAGCGGGTGCCGCGGCTGACGGGGCGGGCGACGGAGCTGCTGCTGGGGGCGGAGTGGCCGGGCAACGTGCGGCAGCTCGAGAACTGCATCGAGCAGGCGGTCGTGCTGAGTGAGAACGACGTCATCGACGTCGACGTGCTGCCCCTGGCCGAAGCGGCCGGCAAGCGCGGGGGCGACCCCGCCAAGCCGGCGCTGCCCTCCGGTCTGACCCTCAGAGATCTGGAGCAGCAGTACATTCTCCAGACGCTCGACAGCGTGGGCGGCAATCGGACGCAGGCGGCGCGGCTGCTCGGGATCAGCCTCCGGTGCCTGCAGTACAAGCTCAAGGC
>Ga0209640_10005906_pt1 | contig 10718 bp, 8 predicted proteins | sample RifCSP10_1_FD_184018 | JGI IMG/M metagenome (GOLD analysis project Ga0209640, IMG submission 184018) | Soil microbial communities from Rifle, Colorado - Rifle CSP2_sed 10_1 (SPAdes) (version 2) | ecosystem: Environmental > Terrestrial > Deep subsurface > Rock core/Sediment | place: Rifle...
AGCAGCTGCTCGAGGGCCTCGTCCGAGAGCATGCCGCCGCTGAAGAGCGCCTCGAGGATCGCGTCGTGCAGGGCCTGCATCGAGCGGTCCTCGTCGCCATCCTGTGGGGAGCCCCAGGGGTTGCTGAATCCGCTCGACAGCAGGAGGTCGGACAGTTTCGACACCAGATCGTCGATGTCGATCTCGTCGAGCAGATTGCCCGTGTATTTGGTGTAGCGATATTTCATTCCAGACCCGCGGGGGCTGAAGCCCCGCTCTACGCGTCAATTGTAGTACTTCTTCCGTCCGCCACCGCTCGGTCTCGGCTCGTCGTCGAGGCTCACCTCGCGTGCCGGCTTGCGCACCGGAATCTCGGCGCCGTGATAGCCGCGCTCGTCGCTTCGACTGATCTTCTTGGTGGCGTACAGGCCTTCCAGCAGGAAGTCGACGCCGGCCGCGAGCATCGGGTCCGACGCGTTGTCTGGGATGCCGGCCGAGCGCGCGAGCTCGACCAGCCCCTGCACCTGGCGCGCGTGCGTCAGCACATCGGCCGCGCTCATCGTGTCGCTCAACTGCAGGCTGCCGCCCAGGTCGAACCACTCGATGACCTGCCTGGCGTCCAGGTGCGAGAGGTAGCCGCTGGCGACCGACGCCACCGACGCGCGGATCAGGTCGCGCGCCACGGCCTCGGCCCCCTTCAGCTCGCCCTCGTATTCCATCTCGAACTTGCCGGTGATGGACGGGAGCGCCGCATACACGTCGGTGACACGCGCAACGGCGACCGTTTCACCCGAGGCGATGGCGCGACGCTCGGCGTTGGACACGACGTTCTCGATCGCCGAGATCGGAAGCCGCTGGCTCACCCCCGATCGCTTGTCCACACGGCGGTCCTGCCGCGCCTGAAAGGCGATCTCCTCGACGACCTCCGCGACAAACGACGGCACGTCCGCCGTCGGCGCCACGCCGTTGCGCGACAGCCATGCCTCCTGCGCCGTAATCGTCATGGCGTCCGCGCGCCCGGCAGGGTAATGCGTCCTGATTTCCGAGCCGATCCGGTCCTTCAGGGGCGTGATGATCTTGCCGCGCGCCGTGTAGTCCTCGGGGTTGGCCGTGAACGCCATCAGCACGTCGAGGGGCAGGCGAATCGGGTAGCCCTTGATCTGGACGTCGCCCTCCTGAAGGATGTTGAACAGGCCGACCTGGATCTTGCCGGCCAGATCCGGCAGCTCGTTGATGGCGAAGATGCCGCGATTGGCGCGCGGCAGCAGCCCGTAGTGCATCGTCAGCTCGCTCGCCAGCTGCAGGCCCGAGCGGGCGGCCTTGATCGGATCGATGTCTCCGACCATGTCGGCGATCGTCACGTCCGGCGTGGCGAGCTTTTCGACGTACCGGAACCCGCGCGGCAGCCACGCGACGGGCATGTCATCGGCCTCGGCGGCCACTCGCGCGCGACACGCCCCGCAGAGCGGCGCCAGCGGATCGTCGTTGATCTCGCATCCGGGTACGACGGGGATCGCCTCGTCGAGCAGCGTCGTGAGCGCGCGGAGCAGGCGCGTCTTGGCCTGACCGCGCAGGCCCAGCAGGATGAAATTGTGCTGCGAGAGCAGGGCGTTGACCAGCTGCGGCACCACGCTGTCGTCGTAGCCGATGATGCCCGGGAACAGCGGCTGACCCGCGCGAAGCTTGCAGATCAGGTTGTCGCGTACTTCCTGGCGCACGGTGCGGCGCGCCACGTCGCCGCGTTCGACCGCCTCGCGCAGCGCACCCAGGGTGGAGATTGCCGATCTGGACATGGGGTGATCCTATCAAGGCTCAATGCACAATGCTCAATGCCCAATGCACAATGTGCATTGTGCCTTTCTTTGGCGTTCCCAGGCCCCGCGTCTTCGCCCATCGAGGCGGAATTGCGCTCGGGCCTGAAAACACGATCGCCGCGTTCGACCTCGGACTCGCGGCAGGAGCCGATGGGCTGGAGCTCGACGTCCACTTGTCCGCCGACGGCGTGGTCGTCGTCTGTCACGATGCCACGCTCGACCGTACGACCGACGCCTCCGGCCCCGTGGCGACGCGAACGGCAGCCGAGCTGTCTCGTGTCGATGCAGGGTTCCGGTACAGCGGCCGAGACGGTTCGTATCCCTTCCGAGGTCAGGGCATAGGCATCCCCACGCTGCGAGACGTGCTCCGCCGGTACGCAGACATCCCGATCATCATCGAGATGAAGGCGGATCACGAGGAAATGGGCCTGTCGGTGGTGGCCGAGGTGGTGTCGGCGTCGGCCCTCGGCCGCGTCTGCGTGGCATCCATTGGATGCCGCGCCATTCGAGCGGCGCGCGCGACGCTGGCCGACCTGGAAACCAGTGCGTGCCGACAGGAGATCCGCCTGGCACTGTACCGCTCACGGGTGCGTTGGCCCGTACGCGGGCGCGCCTACGGCGGGTATCAGGTCCCGGAGATCAGCGGCAAGACTCGCGTGGTGTCGCCTGTCTTCATTCGCCACGCCCACCGGGCCGGCCTCGAGGTGCAGGTCTGGACCGTGGACGAAGAACCCGACATGCAGCGGCTGCTGGCGTGGGGCGCGGACGGGTTGATCACCAACCGCCCCGGCCTCGCCGTGACAGTTCGAGACCGCTTCATGTCAGCAGGGCAATCGGATGCCGTCTCACGAAGATAATGTGCAGGTGGAGCCGCCGACCCTGGACGATGTGCTCGCCGCGAGAGCGCGTGTGTACGCACACATGCGGCCGTCGCCGCTCCTGCACCACCCGCTGCTCGACGCGTGGGTGGGCTGCACGGTGTGGGTCAAGCACGAGAACCACAACCCGACAGGCGCGTTCAAGATTCGTGGCGGCCTGAACCTGATTGCCCAACTGGACGCCGCTGAGCGGCAGCGCGGCGTCATCAGCGCAAGCACCGGGAATCACGGTCAATCGGTGGCGCTTGCGTGCCGGATTCACGGCGTGCGCTGCCGCGTCGTCGTTCCGGTCGGCAACAATCCGGACAAGAACGCCGCCATGCGCGCCTTCGGCGCGGAGGTCGTCGAATACGGGAGCGACTACGACGAGGCGCGCGAATACGTCGAGGGACTGGCCGAGCGCGAAGGATGGCGCTACGTGCATTCCGCCAACGAGCCGCACCTCATTGCCGGTGTCGGCACCTACGCCGTCGAGATCTTCGAGGCGCAGCCGAGGGTGGACTGCATCTTCGTGCCCATCGGTGGCGGCAGCGGCGCGGCCGGCTGCGCGATCGTGGCAACCGGGCTGGGTGTGCCCACGCGAGTCATCGGTGTGCAGGCGCAGGGCGCCGACGCGTTCGCCCGCTCGTGGCGCGGCCCGGCCCGTGTGACGACCGACCGTGCCGAGACGTTTGCCGAGGGGATCGCCACCCGGGGGACCTTCGACCTGACCTTCTCGATGCTCAAAACCGCCCTGGACGATGTGGTCACGCTCGACGAAGACGAGCTTCGAGGGGGAGTGGCGGCGGCGGTCGAGTGCACCCACAACCTGGCCGAGGGCGCTGGCGCGGCTGCGCTGGCCGCGGCACGCCGGCTCGGCCTGCCGAAGGAGGCGACCATCGTCTGCGTCATGTCCGGTGGCAACGCGGACAGGCGGACGCTCCTCCGGGCTCTTGCCTGACATGACGGAATCGGTCACCATAACGCCTCACTTTTCGCTCACTGTTCAAGGAGGCACCTGATGCGCCGGCTTCTCACGTACTCGACCGCCCTGCTCGTGGCCCTGGCGGGCACCGTGGCGGTTGCTCAGAAAGCAACGAACCCTGCGGAGCTCGAGGGGGCCATGAAGAGGGTTAGCGCCGCCAACGGCGCGACGGTCAAGGCGATCAAGTCCGGGGCGTTCGCCGACGCCAAGACCTCGGTGGCCGCCGTCAAGCAGGCACTGATGGATGCGGAAAACTTCTGGGACATGAACAAGAAGGCCGACGCGGTCAAGATGAGCCAGGACGCGATCGCGAAAGTCACGGCCGTGGAGGCCGCCGTGTCTGCCGCTGCCCCGGACCAGCAGGCCGCTTTCGCGGCCTTCAAGGAAGTCGGCGCGGCCTGCACCGCCTGTCATATGACGTACCGCGTGCAGAACGAGGACAAGACGTACTCGCTCAAGCCGGGCACGATCTAAACTCCCAACTCCCAAGGAACCCAACTCCCAACAACCCCCAACTCTCGAGACGTCCCAACACTGGACGCGTCTTGGGAGTTGGGATTTGGAGTTGGGAGTTGACAAGGATCAGGTGAGAAGCCGCCGTGCCTTCCTGAAGACGCCCTCCATCATCGCCGGCGTCAGCTTCCCCGTGTTGGTGTTCTGTCGGCTCGGGTGATAGCACCCGATCAGGACGGCTGGCGCCCTCGACTCTCCGGTCGCGCGCACGACGACGCCATGAGCGAACTGTGGCCGCGGCGACGGAACGGCGATGCTCGCGCGCTTCATCACCCGCAGCCACACATCGAAGGCAACCTTCCCCAAGGCGACGACCACTTGTACGCGTTCGAGCTCGGCCACCTCGGCCTCGAGGTGGGGAAGACAGCGTGTGATCTCGTCCGGCTTCGGGGCGTTGCCCGGCGGCGCGCACCGGACTGCGGCGACGATGTAGGCATCATTGAGCGACAGACCGTCGTCGACGTGCCGCGACGTCGGGATATTCGCAAAGCCGGTTCGATGCAGCGCTCTCATCAGGAAGTCCCCTGATCCGCCAGCCCCGTCACCGGTGAACACGCGGCCCGTACGGTTGGCGCCATGGGCCGCTGGTGCAAGGCCAACGAGCAGCAGGCGTGCGGACGGATCGCCGAACCCCGGCACCGGACGGCCCCAATAGATCTCGTCGCGATAGGTACGCCGCCTCTCCCGCGCGACCTGACGGCAGTACGCGCGAAGGCGAGGGCAGCGTTCGCATTCGACGATCGCATGATGAACATCAGCAAGACGCGCACTGGCACGCACAGGTGTGCTGCCACGGACGGGGCCGGCCGATACGGGTTTCATCGGGAGCGCAGCGGAGACTACAATGAGTAGTTGTCACACGCGGCAACGACCCTGTCAATCCGTCACCTAGGGGGTTCATGCGCAATACCGCTCGCAAGGATGCTGCAGACGTCGAAGCGCTGGAAACGCGCGAGTGGCTCGAGTCGCTCGACTACGTGCTGCAGTCGGGCGGTCCGGCCCGGGTCGGCCGGCTGCTGGCCGCCCTCAGCGATCACGCGAGGAGGAACGGCGTCACGCAGCCGTTCACCGCCAACACCCCCTACGTCAACACCATCCCCGTCGGCGATCAACCTCCCTTCCCCGGCAGTCGCGAGATCGAGCGTCGCATCAAGAGCCTCGTGCGCTGGAACGCGCTCGCCATGGTGGTCAGGGCGAACAAGCTCGAGGAGGGCATCGGCGGCCACATCTCCACCTATGCCTCCGCGGCGACGCTGTACGAAGTGGGCTTCAACCACTTCTTCAAGGGCAAGGGCGAGGATCACGACGGCGACATCATCTACTTTCAGGGGCACGCCGCGCCGGGGATCTACGCACGGGCGTTCCTGGAGGGGCGGCTGTCGGTGGAGAAGCTGGCGAACTTCCGTCGCGAGCTGCGGGAGGGCGGCGGCCTCTCGTCCTATCCGCATCCCTGGCTGATGCCGGAGTTCTGGGAATTCCCCACGGTCTCGATGGGGCTCGGCCCGATCAAGGCGATCTACCAGGCGCGCTTCATGCGGTACCTCGAGGATCGCGGGCTCAAGAAGCGATCGAATTCGAAGGTCTGGGCCTTCGTGGGCGACGGCGAAACCGACGAGCCCGAGTCGCTCGGCGCCATCACGCTCGCCTCGCGCGAGCGGCTCGACAACCTGATCTTCGTCGTCAACTGCAACCTGCAGCGGCTCGACGGCCCGGTGCGCGGCAACGGGCAGATCATCCAGGAGCTCGAGGCCATCTTCCGCGGGGCGGGCTGGAACGTCCTCAAGGTGATCTGGGGCAGCGAGTGGGACGCGCTCCTCGAGAAGGACCGCGACGGTCTGCTCGTCACGCGCATGGGCGAAGTGGTCGACGGCGAGTACCAGAAATACGCGGTCGAATCAGGTGACTACGTCCGCAAGCAATTCTGGGGGGCGGACCCGCGGCTGCTCGAGATGGTGGCGCATCTGTCGGACGAGCAGCTCAAGAAGCTCTCCCTCGGAGGCCACGACCCGTTCAAGGTCTACGCGGCGTACAAGGCGGCCGTCGAGCACACGGGCCAGCCGACCGTGATCCTGGCACGAACGATCAAGGGCTACGGAATCGGCGAGGCGGGTGAAGGCAAGAACATCACGCACCAGCAGAAGAAGCTGAACGAGGACGAGCTCCGGGCCTTCCGCACCCGGTTCGGGATCCCGATCGGCGACGAGGACGTGGCCGCCGCGCCCTTCTACAGGCCGCCGGACAACAGTCCCGAAGTCAGCTACATGATCGAGCGGCGCAAGCAGCTCGGCGGCTTCGTTCCCGCCCGCAAGGTCCAGGTCGAGCCGCTCAAGATCGACACCCTCCCCGCCCTCTTCGCCGAATTCCACCAGGGCAGCGAGGGGCGCAAGGCCTCGACCACGATGGCGTTCGTGCGCATGCTGGCGAAGCTGCTGCGCGACAAGGAGATTGGCGAGCTGGTCGTGCCGATCGTCCCGGACGAGGCGCGGACGTTCGGCATGGAGGCGCTGTTCAGGCAGGTCGGCATCTACTCGCACGTGGGGCAGTTGTACGAGCCGGTCGACATGGACACGCTCCTCTATTACAAGGAGGCCAAGGAAGGGCAGATCCTCGAGGAGGGCATCACCGAGGCGGGGTCGATCTCCTCGTTCATCGCCGCCGGCAGCGCCTACGCGACGCACGGCATCAACACGATCCCGTTCTTCATCTACTACTCGATGTTCGGCATGCAGCGCGTCGGGGATCTCGTGTGGGCCGCCGCCGACACGCGGACCCGCGGCTTCCTGCTGGGAGGAACGGCCGGCCGGACGACGCTGGCCGGCGAGGGCCTGCAGCACCAGGACGGTCACAGCCACCTGCTCTCGCTCGCCGTGCCCAACCTGATCTCCTACGATCCGGCGTTCGCCTACGAGATCGCCGTCGTCATCGAAGACGGGATCCGGCGGATGTACGTGAACGGGGAGGCCATCTTCTACTACATCACCGTCATGAACGAACAGTACGAGATGCTCCCGATGCCGCCCGACTCGCGCGAAGGCATCCTCAAGGGGCTGTATCTCCTGCGGCGGTCGGAGCGGAAGAAGGCCAAGGGACGTGCGCAGCTCGTCGGCAGCGGCGCGATCCTCAACGAGGTGCTCGCGGCGCAGCAGATCCTCGACGAGAAGTACGACGTGGCCGCCGACGTCTGGAGCGCGACGAGCTACCAGGAGCTCTATCGCGACGGGCACGCGGCGGAGCGGTGGAACCGGATGCATCCGGGCGCGACCGCGCGGATCCCGTACGTCACCACGTGCCTTGGCGTGACCGAGGGCTGCATCGTCGCCGCCAGCGACTACGTGAAGGCGCTGCCGGATGCCGTCGATCGCTGGGCCGGCCGGCGCGTGACCTCGCTCGGGACAGACGGCTTCGGGCGCAGTGAAGGGCGGTCGGCGCTTCGCGACTTCTTCGAGGTGGACGCCAGGCACATCGCGCTCGCCGCGCTGAACGACCTGGCTCGTGACGGCGCACTCGAGACCTCGATCGTCAAGAAGGCCATCAAGGACCTCGGGATCGACCCGGACAAGCCGAATCCGGCGACCACGTAGACTTCGGTCTCCGGTCTTCGGTCCCTCTGGGTTTGGAAGTCAGGGCAGCGGGGAACCGTAGACCGTAGACCGTAGACTGCGTAAATCGAATGATCGAGTTCAAGATTCCCGAACTGGGTGAGAACATCACGGCCGGCGACGTCACTCGCGTCCTTGTCAGCGTCGGCGACACCATTGCCCTCGACCAGCCGGTCGTCGAGCTCGAGACGGACAAGGCCACCGTCGAAGTGCCCTCGTCGGTAGCGGGGGTCGTCAGGGACATCAGGGTCAAGAAAGGCGACAAGGTCAACGTCGGCGCCGTGGTGTTGACGGTCGACGGGGCCCCGGCGACCGATGCGCCGCGAGCCCAGGCCACACCACAGACGGCAGCGCCCGAGCCGGCAGCGCCCGAGACGACCGCCCCTTCCGCACCAGCGCTGCCCCCCGGGCCGACGCGCATCGTGCCGATGCCGGGAAGACCGGTGCCCGAAACGGCCCCTCCCCCGGTTGCTCCGTCGAGGCTCGACGGCGAGCGCCCTCCTGCGGCCGCGTCGCCGGCCGTCAGGCGTCTTGCGCGCGAAATCGGCGTGGATATCAACGCCGTGCACGGCACGGGCCCGGCCGGGCGCATCTCGCAGGAGGACGTGAAGGAGCACGCGCGCCGGATCCTGACGGGCGCTTCGGCTGTTCCTGCTGGTGCGCCGGCTGCTCGCGCGGCGCGGCCGCTGCCGGACTTCCAGAAATGGGGAGAGATCGAGCGCCAGCCCTGGAGCAACATCCGGCGCACGACCGCCGAGCACCTCACTCACGCCTGGACGACGATCCCGCACGTCACCCAGTTCGACAAGGCGGACGTGAGCGCCATGGAGAAACTGCGGAAGGAGTACAAGGACCAGGTTGCCGCGGCGGGAGGGAACCTGACGATCACGGCGATGCTCGTGCGCGTCGTGGCGACGGCGGTCCGGAAGTTCCCGCAGTTCAACGCGTCGCTCGACGGCGAGCGGGGCGAGATCGTCTACAAGAAGTACGTCAACGTCGGTGTCGCCGTGGACACCGACCGCGGCCTCCTCGTCCCCGTGATCCGGAACGCCGACGGGAAGAACCTCATGGAGATCGCGGTGGAGCTTCACCGCGCCGCCGAACGCGCCAGGGACCGGAAGCTCTCCCTCGAGGAGATGAGCGGCGGCGGCATCACGATCTCGAACCTCGGGGGCATCGGCGGCACGTACTTCACGCCGATCGTGAACTGGCCCGAGGTGGCCATTCTCGGCGTGTCGCGGACGGCGATGGAACCGGTATTTCGGGACGGTCAATGGGAGCCGCGCCCGATGCTCCCCCTGGCGCTGTCCTACGATCATCGCGTGATCGACGGGGCCGATGCGATGCGGTTCATGCGGTGGGTCGTCGACGCGATCGAGCAACCCTTCCTTCTTTCACTGGTTGGCTGATGGCGGAATCCTTTCAGGTGGCGGTGCTCGGTGCGGGCCCAGGCGGCTACGCGGCGGCGTTCTATGCGGCCGACCTCGGCATGCGGGTGGCGCTCATCGACGAAGAGAAGAACCCCGGCGGCGTCTGCCTCTACCGAGGCTGCATCCCGTCGAAGGCGCTCCTGCACGTGGCGAAGGTGGTCGACGAAGCGCGCCACGCGAGCGACTGGGGCGTGACCTTCGGCGAGCCGGCGGTGGACGTCGACAAGCTCCGCGCCTTCAAGCAGGGAGTGGTCGACAAGCTGACGGGCGGCGTGGGCAGCGTGGCGAAGCTGCGGAAGGTGACGTTCCTGCAAGGGCGCGGGACGTTGACTGGCCCCACGTCGCTGAAGGTCTCCGGACCCGGCGGCGAGACCGAGGTGCGGTTCGAGCATCTGATTCTCGCGACCGGATCGCACCCCACGCGGGTGCCGTCGCTCTTGCTCGAGAGTCCGCGCATGATGGATTCGACGTCCGGTCTGGAGCTGCCGGACGTGCCGAAGTCGCTCCTGGTGGTCGGCGGCGGCTACATCGGCCTGGAGCTCGGGTCCGTGTATGCGACGCTCGGCAGCAGGGTCTCGGTCGTCGAGATGACGCCGGGGCTGCTTCCTGGTGCGGACCGCGACCTGGTTGGCGTTCTCGAGAAGCGGCTGAAGAAGCTGTTCGCGGCCATCATGCTCAACACGAAGGTCGTCAAGGTCGCCGATGAGGGAAGCGGCATTCGCGTGACATTCGAGGGCGACGTGACGGAGAAGGAACAGGTGTTCGACCGCGTGCTGGTGGCCGTGGGGCGGCGCCCGAACTCGGAGATCCCTGGCCTCGAGGCCACGCGCGTGAAGGTGGACGCGAAGGGCTTCATCGAAACGGACGGGCAGCGCCGGACGGCCGAGCCGACGATCTTCGCGATTGGCGACGTCGCGGGGGAGCCGATGCTGGCACACAAGGCGTCGCACGAAGCTCGCGTGGCCGTCGAGGCGATTGCCGGCCATAAGGCGGTCTTCGAGCCGCAGGCGATTCCTGCCGTGGTGTTCACCGACCCGGAGATCGCCTGGTGCGGGCTGACCGAGGCGCAGGCACAGGCGGAGAAGGTCGAGATCGAAGTGGCCAAGTTCCCGTGGGGGGCTTCCGGCCGCGCGATTACCGTCGATCGGCCCGAAGGGTTGACCAAGCTCGTGCTCGAGCCGGGGACGGGACGCATTCTCGGCGTGGGCATTGCCGGATCAGGCGCGGGGGAGCTCATCTCGGAAGGCGTGCTTGCCATCGAGATGGCCGCGACGGCCGAGGACCTGAAGCTGGTCATCCATCCGCACCCGACGCTGTCGGAGACGCTCATGGAGAGCGCGGAGGTCTTCTTCGGACAGAGCACGCATGTCTATAAGCCGAGACGGAAGCCGGTAGCTGGTGGCCGGTAGGCGGTAGCAGGTTCGGGGTTCAGGTTCTTGCTACCAGCTACCAGCTACGAGCTACCAGCTGGGTAGGAGGTCGTCGTGAAGAATATGCTCGCAGCACTCGTATCGGCTGGCGTGTTCGGTGTTGCACACTCC
>Ga0209640_10005908_pt1 | contig 10716 bp, 11 predicted proteins | sample RifCSP10_1_FD_184018 | JGI IMG/M metagenome (GOLD analysis project Ga0209640, IMG submission 184018) | Soil microbial communities from Rifle, Colorado - Rifle CSP2_sed 10_1 (SPAdes) (version 2) | ecosystem: Environmental > Terrestrial > Deep subsurface > Rock core/Sediment | place: Rifle...
CGGCGACGAAGCGCATCTCCTCGGGCTTGCGGGTCCACACGAACAGCATATCGGCGCCGGCCTTATTCATCGCCTCGGCCCGCTTGAGCGCGTCCTCGATCCCGCCGACCCGCACCGCATTGGTGCGCCCGACGATCAGCAGATCCGGGTCGCTGCGGGCGGCGACCGCCTCCCTGATTCGGTCGGCGGCAAGCCCGATCGGCACCAGGTGATCGATGCCGACATGGTGCTCGACCCGGCGCGGCAGCAGTTGGTCCTCGATCTCGATGCAGGCGACGCCGGCCGCCTCCGACATGGCGATGGTGCGGTGGATGTGGACCGGATCGCCGAAGCCGCCGCCGGCGTCGAGCACGACCGGCAGCTTGCAGACCGTGCGGATGTCGACCACCACCTGGATCATCTCCGTCAGGGAGAGTCCGGCCTCGGTCACGCCCTTGTACCAGCCGAGCGAGCCGCCGGAGAGGTAGCACGCCTTGAAGCCGGCCTCGGCCGCCATCTGCGCCATGATCGGATTGAGCGCCACCGGCGCGACGATGAGGTCGGGGCCTTTGATGAGGTCCTTGAGTTTGTCCACGCGGTGATCCTTTCCTGTTGCCTGGCGCATGAGCGGCATACTCTCTTTACCCTCCCCTGGAGGGGGAGGGTCGCACGCCTGAGCGAAGCGAAGGCGGGCGGGGTGGGGTGAGTTTAGCGTTCAGTTCACCCCACCCCGGCTCGCATCGCGCATTGCGCGACGCTCGCCGACCCTCCCCCTCCAGGGGAGGGTGAAGCCTGCGGCCCGCGCCTCGAAAAATCCGCTGGCGGCGGAGTATGCGGCAGGGAGAACAACGTGGCCAAGCTCAAGGTGATGTGCGCGCGCTCGATGCATGTGGCGGTGGGGGCGCTGGGGCGGGAATTTGCGCAAGGCGCCGGCCATGAGGTCGCGTTCGACTTCGGCACGGTCGGCGGATTGCAGGGCAAGCTCGACTTAGGCGAAACCGCCGACGTGCTGATCCTCTCGCTGCCGGCGATCGAGAAGCTGGAGCAGGCCGGCGCGCTCGCCCCCGGCTCGCGTCGTGACGTGGCGAGGACCTTCATCGCGCTCTGCATCCGCGCCGGCGCGCCGATCCCGGATTTCTCCACGCCGGAGGCGTTCAAGCGCCTGCTGGAGGGCGCCCGCGTCATCGCCACCAGCGATCCGGCGGTCGGCGGCTCGGCCGGCGTTCATCTCGCCAAGGCGTTCGCGCGCGCGGGGCTGGCGGCGATGATGCAGGGCAAGAGCCTGCCGCAGCAGACCGGCGCCGAGGTCGCCCGCCGCGTGGTCGAGGGCAAGGCCGAGATCGGCCTGACGCTCTCGGGCGAAGTGGCCTCGGTCGAAGGCGCCGCCATCGCCGGCCCGCTGCCGCAGCCTTTCGGCCAGGACACGACCTATTGCGCGGCGGTGATGGCAGGGAGCGGCGAGCAGGCGGCGGCGGCGGATTTCATCGCGGCGCTGACGCGGCCGGAGACAAGGCCGACGTGGAAGAGGGCGGGGTTTGAGTTGCCGTAGCATCGTCGCCGGGGTTGACTCCAGGATGGTCCCGGCCGGGCGTTCCACAGCAGGAGGTCAATCATGGGAAAGCGCGTATTGAATCCGCCGTCGTTCAAGGTCCGGGGCAGCTACAGCCCGGGCTGGGAGGTCTCCAACGGACGCCTGATCTACGTGGCCGGCCAGGTGCCGTGGGATGCCGAGGGCCGGACGGTCTGCAAGGGGGACGCCGCCGGGCAGACGCGGCAGGTGTTCGAGAACATCCGCACCATCCTCGCGGAGTCCGGCGCCAGCCTCGACGACGTGGTCAAGATCACGATCTTCGCCGCCGACATCCGCTACCGCGACGCCATCAACAAGGTCCGCGGCGAGACCTTCAAGCCGCCCTATCCGGCGAGCACGCAGGTGGCGGTGGCCGCGCTGGTCGATCCGGAGTGGATGGTGGAGATCGAGGCGGTGGCGTTCGTGCCGGCTTGACCGGCGCGACAATGTCAGGTGGGCAAGTGCGCGCAGCGCCGTGCCCACGCGGAGAATGTTGCGATCCAAAATTGCGTCAGACCGCAAAATTGCGTCAGACCGCAAAATTGCGTCAGACCGAACGTGCGGGCATGCTTCGACCGAATCAATGGGAGAATTAGATGCAGAAGAACAGCGGCAAGAAAAAAGCGAAGTGCAAGAATTGCGAAGGCAAAGGCCTCGTCAAGAGTGGCGACAAGAAAGTGAAATGCCAGCGCTGCGGCGGGACCGGCTTCAAGCCGTAGGCGCGCGACCAAGCCGGAAAGACGAGAGAGATGCAAGCCGGCGGGTTTGAGGCGCCGTGACGAATCTTTCGGATTTGAAGATGGGGCAGCGGGCGGCGATGATGGCGCGGAGCGCGGCGAAGGCGGCGGCGGCGTTCATTGCGGCTTTGACGCGGCCGGAGACAAGGCCGACATGGAAGAAGACGGGGTTCGAGGTGGCGTAACCTCACGCCGCGCGGAAGACGTGGGCGCGCTTGGCACGCCCACCCTACGCTGATCGCCCGCGGCCTGCGTTCGAGAACGGCACCCCGGCGTTTAAGCCGGGGCTCACCTGCATCGAACTTACTTTGCCTGGCTCAGCAGGCTGGCGCAGGCTTCCGCCACCTTGCGGTCAGGCTCCGAGCCGGGGAACTTTGTCCACCCGGCCTTTTCGATCATCTCGTCGCGCTTCCACGAATCGGCCTTCTTGAGTGCGTCGAGATTTGCGCCGGCATCGGCAGAGCGCTGGAACTTGTCGGCGCAGATCGGCGCCAGCACGCGCACGACGCTCGCCTGCTCGGCGGCGCTGACAAGCTTCTCGCTGGTGCTCGCGAGAGTCCATCCGCCCCAGTAGAAGCCGACGACGATGGTTGCCACGGCGCCGGCCGCGGCGCCTTGCAGCAGGCGCGTCAGCGAGTCGCCTTGCAGGATCGGAGGGAGTTGCATAACAGGTTCCTTTCGCCCGACATGTTTCGGAGCGAGGTTAACGGACACCCGGATGGGTTCCGGTCGATGAGTTGGATTGAAGGGCCGGCCGCTTTGAGCTGGCGTTTCGGTCGCTGCCACAGTGCGCTCTTTTCCGGCCAAGGTCGATGGCTGGAGGATGATCCGGGATGGGCACATTGCCGCACAAGGCGCGTGCCGAGCGTGCCGCCGGGCATCGCGAGAACCGGCCACCTTTCTTAGCACCTCGTGCCACGGGTGGCGGACCAGGCGATCGAGATCATGCGCCATCGCCGCGCAGCCGCCGAGGCCGTAGACCGGATGACCTTTGACCAGAGCCTCGTGTCCAGTGTCGTCAATGAATACGACGAGGCTTTTCTCCGGCAGGTTCAGATCCATGGGATTTTCGGCACCTCCTTTCGGTTTTGCTTTATCGCGTCACGAACGCGCAAAGGCCAGCAGCGGCCCGATGTCATGGCCGTCTGCCGCCTTGAGCGCCGCAACGTATTGCGCGCGCAGTTCGCCGACATCGGCGAGACTGCCCCCGGCCCAGCTAAAGGGCTCGCCGCCCAGAGCTTCAATCAGCAGATCGGCCATCAGGCGCGCATGCCGCCCGTTGCCGTTGGGAAACGGGTGAATCGCGGTCAGCCGGTGATGCAGGCGCACGGCGATTTCGTCGGGCGGATAGGTGCCGTGATCCACCCAGTGGCGCACGTCGTCCAGCATAGCGGGCATATCGGAGGGAATCCGGTACGCCTCGATCCCGATGTTGCGCTCGGTCTGCCGGTACGTGCCCGCCCATTTCCAGACATCGCCGAACATCCGCTTGTGCAGCGTTGTGGCGAACTCGCCGCTCAGCAGGTCAGCCGCCTTGACACCCCGGCGGCGGCGCGCCCAAGCCGCGCCCTTGACGATGTTCTCCTGTTCGGCCTCGTTAAGGTCGCTGCGGTCGGTGATCCAGCTTTGCAGCAGGCCGTCGCGCCTCCCAGGCTCAAGGGGTGTCGCGTCGTCCGGCTCCTGAAATAGATCCGTCATGGCTCTTTCCAGAGATCGCGCTCTTTCAGCACGTCGCGGATATAGCCGTCGATCCGCGCCTCCAGATTGGCGTCCCCGGTTCCCTGCGCTTCCAGCTTCATTGTATGGGCGACGCGGCCCAGATCGTGGATGGCGATTTTGCGCGCGCGCTCGCGCACCGCGCCTTCAAGCGAAGTGTTCGGAACAAGCGCGTAGACCAGCGTGCAGTCGAGCGCTTCCGCCGCGCGGCGCAATGTCTTGAGCTGAATCGAGCCGTTGGCTTCGGATTTCTCAAGCGCCTCGACGCTTTGCGGACGGATTCCGAGCCGCCGGGCAAATTGAACGCCGGTCATGCCGAGGGCATCACGGATCGCCCTGCCCCAGCCCTTGGGTGGCGCCTTGAACCGTTCTTCGGGTTTGAGTGCCAGAAGGCGCTCGTCGAGCCGCTGCCGGGCCCGCTGTCGTGTGTCGTTTTTCATATGGTGGCCTGATTCTTTGAATGAAATATCAGCCTGTGGCCTTCTATACGATCGTGATTATCAGATTGCAATCTGATTTTATATTGCCAGAATCAGGCTGCATCCTTATTTTTTTCCGGCCCACGGTGCCCGCTGCGTTGCCGGCCTTCGGTGACAGGTAGCCCATACGAGACCCGAGATGGGTCACGAACTGCATTGGCGACTTGCCCGCGCTGCGTCCACTCGACCTCACCAGACGGCAATCGCGGGTTCCTAATCGATTTTGACGTTATTGGGTCACCGGCTCGCCCGAGCAACTGCGGAAATTCGTCCAGGACGAGATCGTGCGCTGGAGCGACATCGTGCGCCGCGCCGGCGTGGCGGGGCGCCTATGACGGCTTTCCCGTTGCCGATGAATGACTTGTGGGCAACGCGCCGGCTCCGCCCGGGCCGGCCCTTGGCTGTGGCCGATAAGCCACATCGCTGGTCTATGCACAGGCCGCTGCTGGCAACATGCTTTACTACCGCCCGATATCTTGGGACCATTATGACGGTTCAGTGGCGGGGAAGGGGGGGCTTATCGTGTCTGTCCATAGGGCGTTGCTGCAGACGACGATGCTTGCTGGCGTTGTTGGCGCGGCATTCTTGTCGGCCCGCGATGCGCAGGCAGCCGACCTGTCGGTCGGCACTTCGCTACCGGTTAAATCGGTCTTTGCCCCCAACTATTCGGCGGTCGACGGCGTCAACGGCAAAGTCGAGGCGCTCGGCGGCACGTTGGCGCACAAGAGCCTGTACGGCTCCCGCGGCGCCCTCTCAATCCCGTTGGCCGGCCATTATGGCCTGCAGATCGACGGTGCGCTTGGCAGCCTGCAGAACCGCGGCTTTGGCACCATCGGCGGGCATCTGTTCTGGCGCGATCCCGCGCAGGGCCTCCTCGGCGTCTACGCCGGCTACACCCGCTGGAATCAGTTCGGCGGCGTGCATGTGACGCAGGTCGCCGGCGAAGGCGAATATTACTGGCAGCGGTTCACGCTGCAGGGCGTCGCCGGCGTTGAATTCGGTAATTCGGCGTCCAACGCGACGGTAACAACCTCAATAGTCCCACATGTCCCAGAATCGCCAACTCCCGGCGTGGCCACCACCACGACGTTCATTGAGGGTTATGACGTCAAGACGCGTTTCTTCGACCAGATCAACCTGAAATATTATCCAACCGACAATTGGGCCGGCTATATCGGCCACCGCTATCTCGGCGGCAAGCATGCCTTGGCGCTGGGCGGCGAGGCGGCATTTCCGCTCGGCGGCGGCCGGATGGCGTCGGCGTTTGTCGAGGGACGGATCGGCGAGGGCGATTTCCAAGGCGTGTGGGGCGGGCTGAAGCTCTATTTCGGCCAGAAGGACAAGACGCTGATCCGTCGTCATCGCGATGATGATCCTCCATATGTTGAATCGCTGATCAGCATCGCGAACTCCCGCTTCACATCGGGCAGCTCGACGTCGAGTTTCTCATGCGACCCCGACCCCTGGAAAACTATTCCGACAACGTGCGAGACTCCAACTCGTAACCCTGGGTAGGCTGCTCCGGCTCAATGAAAACCTCCTAGCATCGTGGTCAATGCGGTCTTGAGGGTGGTGGACGCGCTCAGCGACAGTCGGGTCTGTCGTTCGAACGCAATCGAGTTGGCACGGAGTGCATAAATTTTCTGCAGCACGCGCCCTGTCTCGAACGTCTGGCGCGTTGTCGCGGGCGGCTCAGGCGCTGCGCGGCACGGTCGAATGTGCGATGTTCGAAACAAACTCCTCGAGCTTTCCCCCCGGCCCGGGCAACAGCTGCTTGACCTCCACCACGCTGAGCTCGACCGATGGGTGGAAGACACGCCGCGCGTAGTCGTTGAGGCCGGCAAGATCGGGCTTGCGGTCAGAACCGTCAGGTTCATAGCGAAGCTCGATCGTCTCGTAATCGAGCTGGACGAGCTGATAGCGGCGGAACGGGACAAATTCATGCATCGGCCGGACCGTGGAGCCGCGTGGCCAAATCTGCGAGCCGTCGCGGAACACGAAAGCATTGCGGGTGCGTCCCAATATGCGCTCGATGACCGGAAGGCTGCGCCCGCACGGACATTGGAGCGCGCCCGCCACGGCAACGTCGCCGATGGCGTAGCGAATGAACGGCATCGCGAAGTTATAGAGGCCTGTCACAACCACGCGGCCGCGCTCGCCAGGCCGCACATCGCGCCCCTGGTCGTCGACGATTTCGACCAGCACATTTTCCGCGGCGACATGATAGTGAGGCGCGATTTCGCATTCGCAGGCGATCGCGCCGACCTCCTGGCAGGCGTACATGGCGGCAAATCGGGCGCCGAGCCGCTCGGCAATGAACTCGCGCGTCCCGTCCGGGATTGTTTCCCCGATCGAGATCACCATCTCGATGCCGAGGGCGCGACCGCTCTCGGGCGTCACCGCATGTGCAATCCCCAGCGCCCCCGAGGCCGGCGTCAAGAGGTAAGGCGCTTTCTTGCGCGAGAGCCACTCGATTTGCCGGTCGACCGGGGTCTTCAGTTCAAGAATGTAAAGCGGCGCCTGCGGATCGGCGAAGGACCAGCCCTTCCTTGTGGCGCCGTCGGGATAGGGCGGCACAGGGTCGTTTTCGGCTCGCCTGATCATCGCCAGCGGCCGCGAGGGGTCGAGGCCAAACCACCTCGCCATGCGCGTGAGCAGCGCGTTCGAGCTGACCAGAACCAGTCCATTGATCGCAATCTCAAGCGGCTGGCCGGTCGATCCTGAGGTTCGAATTTCCCCGATTCCGCCGTAGACCGGAGGCAGTTGCGAGGCGCGCATGTCGCGGCTATGCGCGATGACGTCGTCGCGGGTAAGGATTGGAACAGCGTTCCAATTCGCGAGATCGATTTCACCATTCGAATCGAAGAGACAAGCCAGGCGGTCGGGATAGAACGAGGTGTTCTCGCATGCATGACGCACGAGAGCGGTCAACAATTGCTCCTGGTAATGCGCCAGTTCCGGCAGCGGCAGGCGCTCGGTCTGTTCGAGAACCCTCATATAGCGGTCGAACAATTCGTCCATCGCGGCGGTTTTCCATTATCTCGACTTGGCAACCGCCAAGAAGCGTTGCTTCGAAAGCTTTGCGGCGAATTGCTTGAAGGGGGCAGAAGGGCTTGCTTCAATCACAGTGACGCTTTCGATCGCAAATCCCGCAGCCTCGATCAAGCGCTCCACGTCGGCGCGGCTGGTGTGGGCGCCTTCACGCGCCCGCCGCTCCTCGGAATAAACCTCGACGCGGCGGCGAAACTCTTCGCGCGGCTCCGGCAATGCGATGTTCATGTGCTCCAGTTTTTCGATCAGTTGCTTCGGATAGGCTTCGCGATATTGCGGCAGCAGGTTCCCTTCGATGCGCGCGCTGGTGCGAAATAAGATCACCAGCCGGCCATCGGGCCGAAGCGACCGCCGCAACCGAGACAGGGCATCCACGCGGCGATCCGCCGGAATGAACTGCAGCAGCGCATGCGCGAACACGACGTCGAAGGTCGACACAACAGACAATTGCGTGAGATCGGCTTGCAACGTCTCGATCGGCAGCGACCAGCGCGTGGCGAACCGGCGGCACAATTCGATCGGCGTCTCGCAACGGTCGAGCACAACGATGCCGGTACCGGAGCTGACGGCGCGAGCCACGACCGCCAGCAGGCCAGTATCCGCAGCTCCCGCGATCAGGATCTTGCGACCGCTGCCCGAAAGCAGATGATTGAGGGCGGCGTGAATGAGCGGTTCACCGACGCTAGCCCCAGATGCTCGGGCGAGCCGCAGATAAGGCCACAGCAAATGGAAATTCTGGCATGGACCGCACAGACGACGTGCAAGGTCGGCGGCTTCTGCCGCAAGCCGCGGAAGGTCTTCAGTAAATTGCGAATCGCCGCGCATGCAAGCATTCCACCGTGGTCCGCGCGTCATGATCGAAGGCAATGGAATTGGGGTCAACCCCGCGCCTTCCTCGTGCCGGTTGAGATCGGATGATATACGACGTGTCCGATGATCTACTACCTCGTCACCGAGCAGCATGCCTATCCGATGCGGTCATTCCTGGAATCATGGGGGGAGCACCTCGCGGGACGGCTCAAGATCGTCACGTACGGCTCGCTCCTCGCCGGGCGCGAGCAGCTGCCGGAGCGCGGCGGGAGCTATATTTTCACCAATTTCGGCAGTATCAACCGCATGAGCCCGATCGCGCGGTCTGCGATTTGCGAGTTGCACGACCGACTGGTTGAGGCAAATGGCGCCGACAAAGTGCTCAATGATCCGGGGCGATCGCTGCGGCGTTACGAATTGCTTCGACGGTTGCATGAGCACGGCGTTAACGTGTTCAATGCGTGCCGAGCGACGGAGCCCGTTAATCGAGTGCGGTACCCCGCATTCATTCGCCACGAATCCCGCTCGATATTCGATCGGCCGGCGCTCGCACACGATCCGGAGCAGTACGCGGCGCAGCTGCGCGGCATCAAATGGCTGGCAGGTTCGCTTGACCAATTCATTGTCGTGGAATTCTGCGACACTGCGGATTCCAGCGGCCTTTTTCGCAAGTATGGAGCATTCGTCGTCGGTGATCGCATCGTTCCGCGTCATATCTTCTTCAGCCGCTATTGGCACATCAGATTCGCCGACCTCACAGATTCGGCGATGATCGAAGAAGAGCTGGCATTTCTGAATGGCAACCCTCATGCCGACCGGCTGCTTGAATGCGCCCGGCTGGCGGGTATTTCCTACGGGCGCATCGACTACGGGCTGCTCGACGGGCGACCGCAGATTTGGGAGATCAATACCAATGCCGGCTTGGCCACGAGTCCACAGGCGGCACTGCCGGAGCGGCGCATGGGGCTCCTGAAGTTCGTGGACATGTTTGCCGACGCGCTCGCTGCCGTCGATTCCAAGTCTTGACTTGCCACGCATGACGGACGTGACCATTCGAAAAATGCGCCACGAGGATCGGGCCGGGGTCATTGCGATCCTTGCGCAATGGAACATGGCCCCGGTCGCCCCGAGTCGGGAAGTCCCCGATTCCGAACGCGCCGGCATTGCAGCCGATGGAACCACGATTGTGGCTGTCGCCGGCGATCAGATCGTCGGAGTGGCGAGCTACGTTTTGCATGGGAAGCGTCGGGCGGAAACCGCAAGCCTCGCTGTCGATCCCGGCTGGCGTGGGACCGGCGTCGGCGCGCGGTTGCAGCGGGCGCGGCTGGCTGAGCTCAAGTCGCGCGGTGTCGAAGAAATTTTCACCGAAACCGACCGGCCGGAAGTGATCGATTGGTATGTGCGGAAGTTCGGCTACCGCATCGCCGGCACACGGCGCAAGAAGCACGCCTTCAGCCTCGCTGAGGTCGATCACTGGACGGTTCTCGAACTCGACCTGCGCGATTGGAAGCTCGAGGGCTGAGCCGCGCCGGATAAATCGCTCAATTCACCTGCAGCCCGCTTCCCTTCACCGGTTCGGCCCATTTCTTGGTCTCGCTGGCGACGTAGTTCTTCAGATACTCCGGTCCGCGCCGGGCGGGCGCGGCGGGGATCAGGCCGATGTCGTCGAGCCGCTTCTGCAGCGCCGGATTGTCGAGCGCCTTGCTCACCGCGGCGTTGAATTTGGCCACGATCTCCGGCGGCGTGCTCTTGGGCATGAACAGCGCGTTCCAGGCCGAGATGTCGAAGTCCTTCAGCCCCTGTTCGTCGGCCGTCGGAACGTCGGGGAAGGCCGAAGCGCGCGTGCTGCCGAGCACCGCCAGCACCCTGGCCTGGCCGTTCTTCACCGCCGGCAGCGCGGTCGAGATGTAGTTGCAGATGTAGTCGATGCGGCCTCCGATCAGGTCCTGCAACGCCGGTCCGCCGCCGCGATAGGGCACGTGCACGATGTTGGCGCCGATGGTCTGATTCAGCAGCACGCATCCGACATGCGAGGAGGTGCCGGTGCCGCCCGAGCCGTGCTGCATCTTGGCCTGGTTGGCCTTGGCATAAGCGATAAACTCCTTGAGGTCTTTCGCCGGGAGGTCTTTGCGCACCAGCAGCACCAGCGGGGCGTCCGCCACCAGCGAGACCGGCTGGAAGTCGGTGAGCGAATTGTAGGACGGCGTCTTGCGCAGCGATTGGCTGATGGCATGGGTGCCGACCGAGCCGAGCACGAACATGTGGCTGTCGGCCGGGGCCTGCGACACCCGCAACGATCCGACCGTGCCGCCGCCGCCGGGCTGGTTCTCGATGATGACCTGCTGCCCCAGCGTCTCGTTCAGCGAGGGCTGCA
>Ga0209640_10005910_pt1 | contig 10713 bp, 12 predicted proteins | sample RifCSP10_1_FD_184018 | JGI IMG/M metagenome (GOLD analysis project Ga0209640, IMG submission 184018) | Soil microbial communities from Rifle, Colorado - Rifle CSP2_sed 10_1 (SPAdes) (version 2) | ecosystem: Environmental > Terrestrial > Deep subsurface > Rock core/Sediment | place: Rifle...
GGAGTTTCTGCCCCCGCTCGCGAAGGGAAAGTGGATCGGCTGCTTCGGCCTGACCGAGCCGAACTTCGGCTCCGACCCGGGCTCGATGGCGACGCGCGCGAAAAAGGTGAAGGGCGGCTACAGCCTCGGCGGCTCGAAGATGTGGATCTCGAACTCGCCGATCGCCGACGTGTTCCTCGTCTGGGCGAAGGAAGTCGACGAGAAAGGCCATGTCGGGCCGATCCGCGGCTTCCTGCTCAGGAAAGGCGCCAGGGGGCTCTCGGCGCCGGCGATCCACGGCAAGGTGGGCTTGCGCGCCTCGATCACCGGCGAGATCGTGATGGACGGCGTGTTCTGCCCCGAGGAGCATGCCTTTCCCGAGGTGCACGGGCTGAAGGGCCCGTTCACCTGCCTCAATTCGGCGCGCTACGGCATCGCCTGGGGGGCGCTCGGCGCCGCCGAGGATTGCTGGCACCGCGCGCGCCAGTATGTGATCGAGCGCAAGCAGTTCGGGCGGCCGCTCGCCGCGAACCAGCTGATCCAGAAAAAGCTCGCCGACATGCAGACCGAGATCGTGCTCGGGCTGCAGGGCTGCCTGCGCCTGGGCCGGATGAAGGACGAAGGCACCGCGGCGGTCGAGATCACCTCGATCATGAAGCGCAACTCGTGCGGCAAGGCGCTCGACGTCGCGCGCCTTGCGCGCGACATGCTCGGCGGCAACGGCATCTCGGACGAGTTCGGCGTGATCCGGCACATGGTGAACCTCGAGGTGGTGAACACCTACGAGGGCACGCACGACATCCACGCGCTGATCCTCGGGCGCGCGCAGACCGGCATCCAGGGATTCACCGCCTGATGGACAAGTGGGAGTTCGGCCTCACCATGATGATCGTCGGCGTCGGCGGGACCTTCCTGACGTTGTGGATCCTGAGCGTCGCAGTCGACCTGCTGAAGAAAGTGTTTCCGCTGGCACAGCAGGAAAACACGGCAGAAAAGAAGCCGTAAGGGGGGGCGATGCTCGAGAGCGTGATCGCCGGGCTCGCCGGGCTTGCGAGCGGCAGCGTGTTCCTGTTCACCCAGGGGCTGCCGAACCTGATCATGCTGCTCATCAGCGGCACGCTGCTCTATCTGGGAGCGAAGAAGGGCGTCGAGCCGTTGCTGCTGGTACCGATCGGCTTCGGTTGCCTGCTCGTCAACGTTCCGCTCTCCGACCTGATGGACCAGGGCGGGTTCCTGCGCACGCTGTATGAAGCCGGGGTCGCCAACGAGCTGTTTCCGCTGCTCATCTTCGTCGGCATCGGCGCGATGACCGATTTCGGCCCGCTGCTCGAGAACCCGCGCATCCTGCTGTTCGGCGCCGCGGGCCAGGTCGGCATCTTCGTCACGCTGCTGCTTGCGCTCGCGCTCGGCTTTCCGCAACTCGAAGCAGTCGCGATCGCGGTGATCGGCGCCTGCGACGGCCCGACCGCGATCTACGTCGCTTCGCAGTACGCGCCCCAGCTGCTCGGCCCGATCTCGGTCGCGGCCTACTCGTACATGGCGCTGGTACCGATCATCCAGCCGCCGATCATGAAGGCGTTGACGACGCCTGCGGAACGCGTGATTCGAATGAAGGCGTCGAAGAAAAGCGTCTCGCAGACGACCAAGGTCCTGTTCCCGATCGTCGTCACGCTGCTCGGCGGGCTGATCGCGCCCAAAGGCCTGCCGCTGCTCGGCACGATCATGCTCGGCAACTTCATGCGCGAGTGCGGCGTCGTCGCGCGGCTGACGAAGGCCTCCGAGAACGAGATCGCGAACATCGTGACGCTCTTTCTCGGGCTCGCGATCGGCGCAACGATGGAAGGGAATGCGTTCCTGAAGCCGACGACGCTGGCGATTTTCGGGCTCGGGTTCGTCGCCATCTGCCTCGACACGGTAGCGGGCGTGCTGTTCGGCAAGCTCGTGTGTTTCGCAACCGGCGGCAAGGTGAATCCGCTGATCGGCGCCGCCGGAATCTCCGCCTACCCGATGGCCGCGCGCGTCGTGCAGACGCAAGGCCTGCGCTACGACAAGAAAAACCACCTGCTGATGCATGCCGCGGGCGCCAATACCGGCGGCCAGATCGGCTCGGTCGTCGCCGCCGCGGTGATGCTGTCGGTGCTGAAGGGGATGGGGCTGGTCTGAGGCCGCTGCGGTGCCTTAGAACCGCAGACCGAAACGGATCAAGTAACGATCGTCGCCGCGGCGGAACGCGTCGAGCTCGCTCGCCGGACCGTAGCGATCCCATTCGAATCCACCGAACAGGCGGTTCGTAAAGCTGTAGCGCGCGCTCATGCCGTACGTGGGCCACTGCGCCGGTCCCGACGCCCACGGCGCCGCAGGCGCCCAGTCGTAGCGCTGCCGATCGTGCCTGCCGTAGCTTCCCTCGATCGTGAAGGCGGGTCCGAATCGGTACCCCAAGCCCAGGCGGCTGCGCGCAGCGTCGAGCCCGCCATACCAGCCGCTTTCCTGTGCGGGCGGCGCGGCGGACACGGTCCCGCCAACCAAGAGGAGCGCGCCGGCGAGTGCAACGGAAAATGGCCTTCTCACGATCACAACATTAGACCAAAAACGTGGCGCGAAGTCGTTGCGACCCGACGCCGGCGAAGGAATGGCGCGACGGGGTGTTGCCATGAAGCTACAGTGCGTTCCCTCGTAGGAAACGCACGATTCGAATCTCGTTATCCCTTGATCAGCCGCGGCAGCATCAACTGGTGCTTCGGGCAGATCGACGTCGGATTCTGATACGCGGCGCCCGCAAAAGCCTTCAGGTATCCGCGCAATGCCGGCAGGTCGACGACCTCGTCCACGAACCCGTAGCGCGCGCAGTACGCCGGGCGCGACGTGTCGTAGTATTTTTTCGCCATCTCGTTCATCTTTTGCGCAATCGGCTCGAGCGGACGGCCGGAGTCCTTCTCCTTCACCGCGCGGCGCGCATACGTGGCGACCGCCGCGGTCTCGCCGTGCATCACGTAGATTTCGGTGGCCGCGGTGCCGAGCGTGAACGCGTTGTGCCGGTTCGCGGTCGGCCCACCCATGATGTAGTGCGCGGCCGCGCTGCCCTTGCGCAGCACGACGAGCATCATCGGTACATCGGTCTGCTGGATCGAGTAGATCAGCGACTGTCCGAGGCCGAGCAGCTCCGCCTTTTCCGCGGCGTCGCCGACGTCGATTCCGGTCGTGTCCTGAAACCACGCCACCGGTACGCGATCGCGCCCGCATTGGGTCACGAACTCGTTCAGCTTGATCAGGCCCTGGCGATACAGCTTGCCGCCGATCCCGGGGTAGTTCGCGTATTCCGGATAGCCTTTCGGCAGGATCCCCTGGCGGTTGCCGATCGCGCCGATCAGCATGCCGTCGATTTTCACCAGGCCGGTATACACCTCCGGGCCATAGTCGGGCCGGAACTCCATGTGTTCGCTGCCGTCGACGAGCCGCGCCAGGACGTCGTCGAAGACGTAGCTCTCCTTCTGGTTGAACGGCAGCAGGTGGTACAGGTCGCTCGCCCCGAAGCGAGGCTCGGCCGGCTCGGCGACGCGAAAGAACATCGGGTCGTAGGCGGGGATCGCGCGCATGTACTCCTGGATGCCTTCGAGCACGCCTTTCTCGTCGTCGTACACGCGCGTCAGAAAACCAGTCTCGACGTGATGCGTCTCGACGCGGCCGGGCGGGCGTTCCCGAAAATCGCGCGTTTTCGTGATCAGTTCCTCCAGACCCGCGACATCGAACCCGCCGCGCGGAGACATTCCCGAGACGATGCCCGCACCGCCGACGGCGAGGTTCGCATCCTTCTGCGCGAGCAGGATCGTCGGGCTGATCGCCTGGTAGCCGCCGCCCGCCGGGTTGGTGCCGTAGATTCCCGCGAGGATCGGCACTCCCGCCTGCTCGAGCTCGGCATGCCGAAAGAACGGCGTGCCCCCGCCACGCCGGTCGGCGTAGAACTTCTCCTGGTCCGGCAGCTTCACGCCGCTGCAATGGACGAGCCAGACGAGCGGAATGTGCAGCCGCTTGGCGAGGTCGGTGACGCGCAGGATGTTCTCCGACTGCCCGGCGATCCACGCGCCGGCGAGCACCTTGTTGTCGAACCCGATGACGACGGCCCAGCGGCCGGAGATTTTCGCGAGGCCGCCCACGACGTTCGTGGTGCCCTCCTCGTTGTCGCGCGGGTTGTACAGGCTGTGCAGCGGGTGCCAGGTGCCGGCTTCGACGAGCGCCTGCAGTCGCTGCCAGACCGTCAGCGAGCCGCGCTTGTTGATCTCGGCCGCGGGCAGGCCGACGCTTTCCCGCGCTTTCTTTGCGGCCGCGATCTCGGCTTCGACCGCCTCCAGCTTCGCCCGGCTCTCGCGCGTGCGCGCGATGCGGTTCTCCCTCAGCTCCCTGCCGAGGGCCGGCATCTTCTCGAAATACGGTCGCATGGCGGCTACTCCCGGTTGGGCGTGTGCCCGCAGGCCATGCCCGAAATGATGATCTTCTGGATGTTCGAGGTCCCCTCGACGACCTGCAGCGACTTCGCGTCGCGGTAGAAGCGCTCGGCCGGAAACTCGGTCGAGAAGCCGTACGAGCCGTAGATCTTCATGCATTCATTGGCCGCGTGCACCGCGGCCTCCGACGCCGCGAGCTTGGCGAGCGAAGTTTCGTACTGGTTCGGCTTGCCCTCGTCCTTCAGCCATGCCGCGCGATAGACGAGCATCTGCGCCCCCTGGTGCTCGAGCGCCATGTCCGCGATTTGCGCCTGCACCATCTGGTGCTGCGAGATCGGCTTGCCGAACTGCGTGCGCTGGTTGGCGTACTGGATCGCCAGATCGAGCGCGCCGCCCGCGACGCCGAGCGCGCCCGCAGCGCACCCCAGGCGCGTCTGGTTCAGCTGCCACATGCAGATGCGGAATCCTTCGCCCGGCTTGCCGAGCACGTTCTCCTTCGGCACCGGCATGCCGTTGAACACGAATTCGCCGGTCGGCGCGCAGTGCAGCCCGAGCTTCGTTTCGATCGGCTGCGCGCTGCAGCCCTTCATTTTCTTCGGCTCGATGAGGAATGCGGTGATTCCCCTGTTTCCCTGCTGCCGGTCGGTGTAGGCGTAGAGCAGCCCGGCATCGCCGACCTGCGCCTGCGAGATCCACATCTTGTTGCCGTGCACCTCCCAGTGGTCGCCGCGGTCGATGGCGTGCGTTTTCATGCTGGCGACGTCCGAGCCGGTGTTCGGCTCGGTCATGGCGAAGAAGCCGAGCTGGGTGCCGGCCACCCAGCCGGGCACGTATTTCTTCTTCTGCGCGCTGGTGCCGAATCTTGCGACGGTGAGCGCCGGGCCGAGGTTCTGCATGTTGAACGGCACGCGCCACGACGCGGACACTTTTGCGATCTGTTCGGCCAGCAGCACGGATTCCATGAAGCCCATGCCGCTGCCGCCGAGCTCCTCGGGCAGCGCGCACGAGAAAAACCCGAGCTCGCCCATCTTCGCGACCCGGTCGGCGCGAAACTCGTGCCGGCGTTCCTCATCCACGAGCGTCGGCGCGATTTCCTCGGCGGCGAAGCGCCGCGCGTTGTCCTGGATCAGGCGCTGGTCCCCGGTCAGTTCGAAATTCATGATTGCCTCGCTTTCGGCTGCGGTCCGCGTTAGCCGATCACGAGAAGGACCGTGTCCTCCTCGACCTTGTCCCCCTTCTTCACCCGCACCTCGCGCACGGTGCCCGCGCAAGGCGAATACACCATGTTTTCCATCTTCAGCGCCTCGATGACGAGCAACTCGTCATCTTCCTGCACCGCGGCGCCGGGTTCGACCAGCACCGACCAGATGTTCCCCGCGAGCGGCGCTCGCACTTCTTCGGCCATGATTGCTCCCTTTCCTGTGGATCTCCCGACCGCACCGATGGTGCCCCGGAACGATAGCGCGCGGCAAGCGCACCCGGGCGGGATGGTGTTCGACCCGGCGCCGGCACCCCTTGACCTACCGCAAACCGCGTGAACGCGATAGCCGTTTCGCTGGCAGAATCTCGCGCGCTTGCGGTACGCTAGCCCCCGCATGCCCGGGCTCTACATGGTCGTCGAACATTTCCGCAACGCGGATGCGGCCTGCGTCTCGAGCGAAGCCGCCGAGCGGATGGCCCCCAGGCTTTGATGTCGAGCGCCCGGCCCGAGGCAGGCAAAGCGAGCGAACCCGTCGAGCGAGGCTATGTTCCCGGCGCGATCGGCCGCATTGCCGAACTGCACGCCCTCTTCTACGAGCGTCACGCCGGCTTCGGCCTGTATTTCGAAAGCAAGGTCGCAAGCGAACTTTGCGAGTTCCTGAACCGCTACGACGAAAAGCGCGACGGGATCTGGCTGCTCCGGCACTCAGGTCTCATCCAAGGGTCCATTGTCATCGACGGCATCGAGGCCGCGACGAAAGGCGCGCATTTGCGCTGGTTCATCGTCTCCGGCGCCTCGCGCGGAAAGGGCTCGGGCCACCTTCTTCTCGGCACGGCGCTCGATTTCTGCCGGCAACGGGAATTCGCGAGCGTGTATCTCTGGACGTTCGGCGGGTTGCAGGCCGCGCGGCATCTGTATGAAAAATACGGGTTCCGCCAGACGCAGCAGAACCACGGCAGCCAGTGGGGCCGCGAAGTCGACGAGCAGCGCTTCGAGTTGCGCCTGTGAAGCTCGCGCAGACCCTGCCCGACTTCGCGGCGGACCTGGAGATGGCGCTGCTCAACCTGGGGCGCGGCGACCTCGTCGTGCAATTGCAGAAGGCTGCGCTGCAGCGCTGGACGTACGACGATTTCACCGATGCGACGTACCTGTTTCTCGGTCCGACGGCGTGCAGTGAACGACTCTCGCTTTACGATGAATTGGGAGTGAACGTGGACACCGACGACCGAGGCCAGCTCTGCGGCATCGAGATCCTCGAGGGCCGCGCGATTGCCGCACGTCTGGAAAACTCCGAGGCTTGAGAAGATGCTGGGAACGAGGGGGCACGCGGGTTGAGAACGATCCTGGTCAAGGTGAAGCCGAACGCGAAGGCGAGCACACTGGAGGCGCCGCAGGGCGACGGGCCGTGGCAGGCAAGATTGAAGTCGCCCCCGGTCGATGGCAAAGCGAACGCCGAACTGGTGGCCTTGATCGCCGAGCGCTTCGGCTGCCCGAAGTCGGCGGTCGTCATTCGCGGTGGCGCCTCGGGTCGCCTGAAGCGGGTGCGCATCGAAGACCGATGAACGGGGAAACCGGGGAACCCTTCCAGCTCGAAGGCGGATGCACCTGCCGGGCGGTGCGTTACCGGATGGCATCGCGGCCGCTTTTCGTTCACTGCTGCCATTGCCGCTGGTGCCAGCGCGAGACCGGAGCCGCCTTCGCGCTGAACGCCATGATCGAGGCGGACCGTGTCGTGCTGCTGAGCGGCGAACCGGAGATCGTGAACACGCCCTCGAACAGCGGCAAAGGACAGAAAATCGCCCGCTGCCCGGAGTGCCGCATCGCGGTGTGGAGCAATTACGCAGGCGCGGGCGACGCCGTGCGCTTCGTGCGGGCCGGCACACTCGACCAGCCGGACCGCCTGCCGCCCGACATCCACATTTTCACGGCTTCGAAGCAGCCCTGGGTCGTGCTGCCGCCGGATGTTCCGGCCGTGAAGGAGTATTACGACCGCGATCGGTACTGGCCGGCCGAAAGCCTCGAGCGCCGGCGGGCGCTGCTTGCCAGCCGCTAGAGCTGTGATGGCGTTGCGCGCGTCCGTGATCGTCCTCCTCGTGGCGATCGCACTGCCGGTCACCGCGCAGCAGCATGAGGCGCCGAACGGGCTCTTTCTCGTTGCCAGGCGCGAATTGATGGACCCCAATTTTCGGCAGACCGTGGTGCTTGTAACGCAGGCTCGAGACGGCAGCACCGTGGGCGTGATCCTCAACCGGCCGACGCGGCTCGATCTTGCGACCTTGTTGCGCGACCGCACCGCCGCCCGCCACTACCGCGACGCCGTTTTCTTTGGCGGCCCGGTGATGCCTCAGGTCCTGGTCTCGCTGTTTCATGCCGAACAGACACCGCAAGCCCCGGCGTTTCATGTGCTGAAGGGGCTTTACCTTTCCATGCATCCGGAAAACCTGCGACCCCTGCTCCAGGAGCGCGGCTCGCGCTATCGGCTCTATGCCGGGTTTTCCGGGTGGGCGCCCAATCAGTTGCAGGGAGAGATGGAGCGCAACGGCTGGCATGTGTTGCCGGCGGAAGTCGAGACGGTCTTTCGGCCGAACACCGAAGGTCTCTGGCAGGAACTCGTGCAGCGCGCCGAAAGACGGCCCGTGCTTTGGAAGCAGGTGCGCTGGCAGAGCGGAAGCCTGAAATGAAAAGCCCCGCCGCAGGCGGGGCTGTGGGCCCGGAAACACCGGGCAGCGCCGCGAGAGCGGCGCTTTTTCCCGTGGCGGAAAGCCACGCATGGCACCCGCAAGTTGCGCCGCCTCCTTCACTGCGGTGCGATATTCCCCGGTACCCGGACAGATCGCCCGGAATCCCGTTGGGTCCGCCGCCGGAAACCCGGCTGCGGTCTTGCGAGTCCCGGAGAAAAGTTACCACCGCTGGTCGCCGGATTCAAGGGGCAGATGCGAACGCGCGATCGGCGCGCGAACGCAAGCTAGGTCGCCGACGCACGACGCTCGCTTGCGAACACGCGTAACAATGATCACGGTAGAATGTTTTCGGATCGTGTGAGGGAGCACTTCATGGTTCTGCTTCGGCTGCTGGCGATCGTCGCGCTTGCGGTTTCTTCGCTGTCGGCCGTGGCCCAGGAAGACGACGCGATCCTGCTCGTGGCGCACCCGGCATTCCGCGATCTCGACTATCGGCAGACGGTGCTGATCGCCAGTCCGGCGCCCAACGGCGGGCACGTCGGCGTAATCCTCAATCGGCCGACGCGGCGCTCGCTGGGAAGCCTCTTCCCCGACCATGAGCCATCCCGGAAAGTGATCGACCCCGTCCACTACGGCGGGCCGTTTTCGCGCGGCGCTCTGGTCGCGCTGGTGCGCACCGACGCGAACCCGGGCGGCGGTTCGGTGCCGGTGATGAAGAATCTGTACCTTGCCTTCCGCGCCAATACGATCGACGGCATCATCGAAAGCATACCGAACGACGCCCGCTATTACGTGGGTTACGTCGGCTGGCGTCCGGGCGAACTGAAGAGCGAGATCGATCGCGGGCTCTGGTCGGTGCTGACGGCCGACGTCGATACCGTCTTCCGCAAGGACCTCGACAACCTGTGGGAAGAGCTGCTGCAGCAGACGCGGCGCATCCGCGCCGAACTCGCGCCGCTGCGAAAGTTCGCCTACCTGGAGTAGCCGCCGCCGGGGCGCGTCAGGCGGCTGCTTTTCTCTGCGCTTTCTCGAATGTCATCCGAGCGCCGCGGTAGTCCACGCGGATCAGGTCTTTCGGCGCGAACAAGCCCTCGAGAATCGCCTTGGCGAGCGGGTTCTCGATCTCTGACTGGATCGCTCGCTTGAGCGGTCGCGCGCCATAGACCGGATCGAAGCCGACCTTGGCAAGCTCGGCAAGTGCCGCATCCGACGCTTCGAACGTGAACTCCATCCGCGCGAGCCGCTGGCGCAGATAGTCGAGCTGGATGCGCGCGATCGCGCGAATGTGCTCGTCGGCAAGCGCGTGGAACACCACGACCTCGTCGATGCGGTTGACGAACTCCGGCCGGAATTGCGTCTTCACTTCCGCCATCACCGCGAGCTTGACCGCGGCGTAATCGCTGCCCGCCATGCTCTGGATCATCTGCGAGCCCAGATTCGACGTCATCACGATCACCGTGTTGCGGAAATCGACGGTGCGCCCCTGGCCGTCGGTCATGCGCCCTTCGTCGAGGACCTGCAGCAGCGCGTTGAATACGTCCGGATGCGCCTTCTCGACTTCATCGAACAGGATCACCGCGTACGGCTTTCTGCGCACCTGCTCGGTGAGCTGGCCGCCTTCGTCGTAGCCGACATACCCGGGCGGTGCGCCGATCAGGCGAGCCACCGAATGACGCTCCATGTACTCGGACATGTCGAGCCGGATCAGGTGATCCTCGGAGTCGAACAGGAACGCGGCAAGCGCCTTGCAGAGCTCGGTCTTGCCGACGCCGGTGGGTCCGAGGAACAGGAACGAGCCGTACGGCCGGTTCGGATCCGAGAGGCCGGCGCGTGAGCGCCGGATCGCGTCGGCGACCAGGCGCACCGCCTCGTCCTGGCCGACGACGCGCTCGTGCAGCCTGTCTTCCATGCGGATCAGCTTTTCGCGCTCGCCCTGCATCATCTTCGCAACCGGGATGCCGGTCGCGCGCGAAACGACCTCTGCGATCTCCTCGGCGCCGACCTGCGTCCGCAGCAACCTGGCGGTCTTGCTCTTCTTCTCTCCGATCTCCGCCTGCCCCAGCTGCGATTCGAGCTGCGGGATCCGGCCATACTGGATCTCGCTCATGCGCTGCCAGTCGCCCTTGCGCTTGGCCTCTTCCATCTGAACTTTCAGCTTCTCCAGCTCTTCCTTCACGTGCTGCGAGCCCGCGACCTGGGCTTTCTCCGCCTTCCAGACTTCCTCGAGGTCCGAGTACTCTTTTTCGAGCTTCGCGATCTCCTCCTCGATCAGCGCGAGCCGCTTGCGCGAGGCTTCATCCTTTTCCTTCTTCACCGCCTCGCGCTCGATGCGCAGCTGGATCAGGCGCCGGTCGAGCCGGTCCATCGCCTCGGGCTTCGAGTCGATCTCCATCTTGATGCGCGCGGCGGCCTC
>Ga0209640_10005911_pt1 | contig 10710 bp, 11 predicted proteins | sample RifCSP10_1_FD_184018 | JGI IMG/M metagenome (GOLD analysis project Ga0209640, IMG submission 184018) | Soil microbial communities from Rifle, Colorado - Rifle CSP2_sed 10_1 (SPAdes) (version 2) | ecosystem: Environmental > Terrestrial > Deep subsurface > Rock core/Sediment | place: Rifle...
GGTATCCGGCTACGCCGGAGGCCCCGTTTGGTGGGATGAAGCAGTCGGGGATGGGGCGGGAATCGGGGCCCGAAGGGCTCCACGAGTACCTCGAGCCGAAGACCCGGTATTTTGGGGGAATCGAGTAGCGGGTCCCCACTCGTAATTGGGACGTGCAGGGGTCATATGTGGCCCTGTGCCTCCCAATTACGAGAGGGGGGTGCGGTTAGCGGTCTCTGACCTGCTAGATTGGTGCTTGCCGCACCGGTAGGGAGGCCAGCGTAAGACGCTCCACGGTGACCAACGGCACCCTTCTCATCCGGCTCGACTGCCTCATCTGCCGATCTCGTGCTCGCCGCCGCCAGCGGTGACCTCGAGGCGAGATCGCAACAACACCCAAGTGTTCCGCTCAGGCGGAACGGAGAGCAGTCATGACCAATACCTTCGCCGAGCTCGGCCTGCCCGAGCATCTGATCGCGATTCTCGAACGTCGCGACATCACCGCACCATTCCCCATCCAAGCCCTGACCATTCCCGATGTCCTCGCCGGGCGGGATGTCTGTGGGCGAGCGCCGACAGGCTCGGGCAAGACCCTTGCCTTTGGCCTGCCCCTCATAGTCCGACTCGGTCGCGGCAAAGCCCGTCGACCAAGGGGTTTGATCCTCGCGCCGACTCGGGAGTTGGCTGAGCAAATCACCGCCGAGCTTCGTCCCTTGGCCAAGGCCTCAAACCGTTCCATGGCCTCGATCTACGGAGGGGTCGGTTATGGCCCTCAAAGACGCCAGCTCCACCAGGGTGTCGACCTGGTGGTTGCCTGCCCCGGGCGGCTCGAAGATCTGATCGCCCAGGGCGACGTCGACCTCCGTGACGTCGATTTCGTAGTAGTCGACGAAGCGGACCGGATGGCCGACATGGGGTTTCTCCCGGCGGTCCGTCGTCTCCTGGAGATGACATCGCGCGACCGTCAAACCGTCCTCTTCTCCGCCACGCTCGACCGTGACGTCGCGGTGCTCACCGAGCGCTACCAGCGCAACCCGGTTCGCCATGAGTCGGAGCTTCAAGAACATGCGGCCAACGACGTCGAGCATGTGTTCTGGATGATCGATCGCGCCGATCGGGTGGCTCACACCGCCGAAGTGGTGGGTTCGGCCAGCCCTTCGATCGTCTTCACCAGGACCCGACATGGCGCCGACCGTCTTGCCCGCCAGTTGGATCGTGCAGGAGTCACCGCGGTGGCCCTGCATGGGGGACGGTCCCAGGGGCAGCGAAACCGAGCCCTCAAGGACTTCACCACAGGCCGGGTCCAGGCTCTGGTCGCCACTGACGTTGCGGCGAGAGGCATCCACGTCGAAGGGGTGGCCAGTGTGATTCACTTCGACCCTGCCGAGGACCACAAGGCCTACCTTCATCGGTCGGGGAGGACTGCCCGGGCAGGGGCCTCGGGCGTGGTGGTGTCCCTGGTGGACGGGTCCCAGATGCGGGAAGCCAAGCGCCTCCAGCAGTCGCTTGGGATCGCGACTCATATCCCGACACGTCCCGTGCCCACTCGCCATTTCATGGAGCCTGAGCGGGAGGAGCACCGGACGAGGCCTTCGACCACAGTCGTACCAGCACACCGGCCCCTCGATCGAGACTACTCGGGAGGCTCGACGCTCTATGTGGGCAACCTTCCGTACTCGTTCACCGAAGATGGTCTGACTGCGATGTTCCGCGATCATGGGCCGGTGCAATCGGCCACGATCGTCAAGTACAAGGACTCTGACCGCTCCCGTGGATTCGGGTTCGTGGTGATAGCCGAAGGCAATGAGTCCTCGGCGATTGCTGAGATCGATGGTCGCGAGGTGGCGGGGCGCCGGCTGAGAGTCAAGGCGGCTCGTCCCCGGCGTTGACCTGAGGCGACGGGCTCACCATTTATGGTGGGCCGGTGCGCACTTCTGCACCGTTGGCCGTAAAGGCCTGGAAACTCGCACTGATCGGGCTGACCGCCGGTCTGCTCTCGGGCGGCTTCGGAATAGGTGGGGGGATCGTCATGGTCCCGCTGCTGGTGGCGGTGGGCCTGGACCGACATCGTGCCCACGCCACATCACTGGCCGCAATCGTTCCCATCGCCGTCGCCGGTGCCGTTGCATTCGGAATCTCCGGGGAGATCGATCTCGGCGTCGGCGTGCTCGTCGGTGCCGGGGGAGTGGTCGGCTCCGTGCTCGGTGCCTCCCTGATGAATCGAATGAGCTCACGCTCTCTCAGCATCGTCTTCGGGCTGGTGCTGCTGGCAGCCTCGATCCGGATGATGGCCGGTGGGGACCCGTTGCCGGGGTCCGGTGAGCTCGGTTTCCCCTCCCAAGCCGCCATTGCGGTTGGGATTGGCCTCATCTCCGGATTCTTCGCCGGGGTGGCCGGGGTCGGAGGCGGCGTCGTGATCGTTCCCGCCGCCGTCCTTCTCCTTGGGTTTGGTCAGCATGAGGCACAGGGGACTTCTCTGGTGGCGATCATTCTCACCGCCATCGCCGGGACCGTGGTCAACCTGAGGAACGAACGAGTCCGCCCTGGGGACGGACTCGTTGCTGGTTTGGCGGGGGTGGCCGGCTCGGTTGTGGGAGCCCAGATCGCTCTCGGGGTCGAAGGCCGCACCCTTTCGCTGGTGTTCGGGGCCCTGGTGATGGTCCTCGCCCTGAGGACTCTCTATCAGGGGATCCGCGGTGCGCAGCCTGTCACCTAATCGGAGTCGCCGGATTCGATCGCCTCATCCTTTTTGGGCATCAGCACCGGGATGATCACCGCCAGCCCGACAATCAGGAGGGCGATGGGCCAGAACCAGGCGCCGGAATCCACCAGGACATCAACGATCTGCTCCGGCGTCTCCGGGATCAGAAAGAGGAGCCCGACGGCGATGGAGACGAGGCCCGATATGAACGAGACTGTGTCGAAGGAATGTGTCTTCATGTTGCTTGATCCTTTCGATCAACCACGGGAGATTTCGATGTTGCCGATGTCCACCCGGGCATCGAGATCCACTGTCCCGCGAGGGCCGGGGGTGTTGAACATGAGTGCGGGATTGCCCAGACCGGAGCTCTCCCGTCCTGGTCCCGCCACCCGACCAACCGAGACCTCAGCGCTACCGATGAGGCCAACACCCTCCGGGAGTCTGAGCTCGACATTGCCGGCGTCGACCGATATCGACATCTCGATGGTTTGCCCATTCCAGGGGAGCTCAGTCAGGTCGATGAAGAGATTGCCGACGTCAAGTGAGTAGCCGCTTTCCACCTCGGCGAAGGTGTCCGGCGTCACTGAGCGCTCGAAGTTCTCATGGGTCCACTCGTACTCGAAGACCGGTGAGAAGAGCAGGGTGGGCACCATGATCATGCCGATCACGATCAACCATCGGGCGCGCCCGGCGAAGGCGCCGACCACGAGCCCGATGCCGAGGATGGTCACGGCCAGCGCCATGTAGTGCCGTGGCTCCGGCTCGATCGCCACCCCTGGCAAGTTGTCGAGCAGAGCGAGCACGCCGAGTCCGAGCAGCATGAATCCGATCGTCAATCGCCCCAGGAACGAATGCTCCCGTGGTTTGTGAGCCGCCGGGGGCAGGATCGGCGGGGTTGGCGTGGGAGTCGGGGGAACGCCTCCGCCGACCGTGCCCCCGGACGGGGGGGTGGTGGCTTGGATAGGGGTTTCGGTGGCCGAGACCCCGGTGTCAGTTGTCATTTGTTGAACTCCCTCCTTGTCGTTAGGGCTCGAGGCCGCTCCCTGCCCCTCTGACCTGTTCATCAGGCGAGGGAGATCGCCCGTGTAGAGGAGAAGGCCCACAATCAACAGGCCGACAGCCCAAACCACCCCTCCGGAGAGGAAGGTGAAGTTGTCGAGCAGGATCAGGGCGGCGAGGAACACCAGACCTATCCCGATCCAAGACCGGGAGGTGGTGGCTCCGGTGAACACCCGTTCGGCAGCGGACTCCGTTTCCTCCGAGGAGCGAATCAGGAACCATCCGGCGGCGTAGAGGGCAACTCCGGCTCCTCCCGCAAACGCGAGAAGGATGAAGACTGCACGCACCACCCATGGTGCGATGTTGAAGCGATTCGCCAGGCCCTGCGCTACGCCGGCGATGACCCGACCCTCCGTGGGCCGGATCAGCTCCTCTTGCGCAACGACCTTGGGCTCGGGCGGCGCCTCGGTGGTTGTGTTGTTCTGTTCCATGAGCTCCATTTGCCCAGAAAGCCAGGCAGCGGGCAATCGGGGACCACCCTGAGACCCCCCCTGGTTGCTCAGGGTTGTTCCCGATTGAGGTTGTGAGCCCAGCCCGCGATCATCTCCATGTGAGTCAACAGCGGGTGTTCGAGTTTCGCCGTCGCCGAACCGACCGGATGGTCGCCGGTGTCGCCGGCGGTCTTGCCGACGCGCTCGGTGTGAACGATGCCTTTGTCCGGGCGGCTTTCGTCAGTCTGAGCATGGTCTGGGGTCTTGGGGCCCTCATCTATATCGGTATGTGGCTGATGGCCATCGATCGGGTCGAGGATGCAGAACCGGTGCCCGCCGAGCCTCAACAAATGCTCGGGCTGGGTTTTGCCTTCGTCGGGTTGATGCTGCTCCTCGGGGCCTTGGGGTGGTGGCCGTCCAATGCTCTGGTCCTGACCGTCTCCGCCCTGGGATTCGGATTGGCCGCAGTGGCCGACCGCAACATGCCCAGCTCGATCGCGTCTTTCTTCGACCCCAATGCGTCTCAACCCGGGCGGTGGCGGCTTTTGATCGGCGTCGGGCTCTTGATCGGCGGCCTGGCGATCCTCTCCACCGGCGTCGGGCCTCTTCTCGAGGTGGGCCCGGTCCTGCTGGCGGTGGCGCTGACCCTTCTCGGGATCCTGATTGCTTTCGGGCCCTGGGTGACCCGTCTCGCCCGGGATCTCGGCGCCGAGCGAAGGGAGCGGATCCGTCAGGAGGAGCGAGCCGAGTTGGCGGCTCATCTCCATGATTCCGTCCTCCAAACCTTGGCCCTGATCCAGCGAACCGACGATCCGGCCCGAATGTCGATCCTGGCCCGTCATCAGGAAGGGGAGTTGCGCGAGTGGCTCTACGGGAACGCGCCTGTCGAGGGTGCCGACCTGGTGTCGACTGCCCTCAAGGAAGCCGCCACCCGGATCGAGTCGGATCACCAGGTACCCATAGACGTGGTCACGGTCGGGGACCATCCGGTCGATGAGTCGTCGAGGGCGTTGGTCAGTGCCGCCAGCGAGGCCCTGGTGAATGGTGCCAAGCACTCCGGCTCTGATCGGCTCTCCCTCTATTTCGAAGCCGAGGAGGACCAGCTGTCTGTGTTCGTGACCGACTACGGGAAGGGGTTTGACCGGACCGCGGTCCCCAAGGACCGCAAGGGGATCACCCAGTCGATACTGGGGAGGGTGGAGCGTGCCGGCGGGAAGGTCGAGATCAACAGTGAGCCTGGCGAGGGCACCGAGGTGATCCTGCGGATGCCGGTGAGAGTCGAATGAGGATCAAGGTCTATTTGGTCGACGACCACCGGCTGTTTCTGGCAGGGGTCAAGGCCGAGCTAGAAGAGGAGTTCGACATCGTCGGGTCGGCCCATGACGTCGACGCTGCCATCGAGGAGATTCGAGGCTTCAACCCGGCTGTGGTGTTGGTCGACGTCCACATGCCCGACGGCGGCGGTATCGCTGTCGTCGAGGCGGTCACCGAGACCAATCCGGATGTGAAGTTCCTCGCTCTGTCGGTATCGGATCAAGCCGAAGACGTGATCGCGATGATCCGGGCGGGGGCGAGGGGGTATGTCACCAAAACCATCGAGCCGGCAGATCTGGCGGACGCGGTGAGGAGGGTCGAGGCGGGCGATGCGGTCTTCTCACCCCGACTCGCCGGTTTCGTGCTCGACTCATTTGCGGGGGCCATGCCGTCGGACGAGGACCCGGAGCTGGACCAGCTCACCTCGCGGGAGAAGGACGTCTTGCGTTTGATCGCCAGAGGTTTCGCTTACAAGCAGGTGGCGCGGAAACTGAATATCTCCATCAAGACGGTCGAGACCCATGTCTCCTCGGTATTGCGCAAGCTCCAACTCTCCAACCGGCACGAGCTGGCGCGCTGGGCGAGCAAAAGAAGGATCGTGTAGCCATGCCCGTAATTGGGAGCCACAGGTCCGCATATGACCCCTGTGCCTCCCAATTACGGAAGGGAACCGCCCTTGAGCAGGCTCCCGGCCTTCAACACGTGAGTGATGTTGTCCGGGTCGGCGAGGATGGTCACTTCTGAGCTCGGGTCGCCGTTGACGCATATCAGGTCGGCGTCGAAACCCACGACCAGCTGACCGCTCTTCGGCGCCTGGGGCCCGAGCGTGTCCGGCCCGTTGGCGGTGGCGGTCTCGATCGCCTGGAGCGGGGTGAGCCCGGCGTCGACCATGTAGGCCAGCTCCTCGGCGTTCCTTCCCCAGAGCCCGGTGGCCCAGATGTCGGTCCCCAGAGCGATCTTCACTCCCTTGTCCACCGCGGTTGCGACCGCGTTGGCGTGATTCCGGGAGGCGACCTCGCCCTTGACCCGGGCGTACTCGGGCATTCCCTTCTTCTCGCCTTCGGTCATGAGGTACTCGAGGATCCATCGAGTAGGGACCAGGATCGCGTCGTTCTCGATCATGGCGTCGGCGGCCTCCTCGTCGAGGTAGGTGCCGTGCTCGATCGTCTTCACCCCGGCCTCGAGGGCGGCCATGATCCCCCGTTTGCCATGACAGTGGGCGCCGACCAGGCGTTCCATCCGGGAGGCCTCATCGACTATGGCCTCCAGCTCCGCTTTGGAGAACTGGGGGAGCTGGGGGTCATCCAACTCGCTCATCACACCTCCTGAGGCGTGGACCTTGATCACCTTGGCGCCGAGTCGAAGCATGCGCCGGACTCCCGCCCGGCATTCGTCGGGGCCGTCACAGATGTTGTCCTCGCCCCATTGGCGGGCCATGGACAAACGGGCAAAGTCGAGATCCATCCCATGCTCGTCACCGTGACCCGCGGTCATGGAGAGCATCGAGCCGCTGGCGTAGACGTTGGGCCCGACCACCTGGCCCTCTGCGATGGCGCGGGCGAGGAAGGTGCCCATTCCCCCCATCTCCCGCACCGAGGTGAATCCGGCGTCGAGGACCCGTTTGGCGTCTGCGGTGACCCGCATTGCCCCCAGCTGGGGGCGCAGGGTGTGCATCTCGGAGATGTTGGCGGTGTAGGTGCCGATGAAATGCCCGTGACACTCCCACATCCCGGGCATGACCGTATCGGCGGTGATGGTGCCTGCGCCCTCTGCTGGAGGGGCGTCGGCTGCGGTTCCGGCGAACTTGATGACAGCGTCCTCGACGATCACCACTGCGTCATCGATTGGTTCCCCACGGCCGGGGATGAGGCGTTTGGCCTCGATCCGGGTTGCGGTCATCGACCTACAACTTCCAAGGGAGACTTGGTGGTGGCCCGTAACCCGCCGCAGAGGATGATTCCCCCGATCCGCACCATCGGGGCGTCGGGGTCGGCGGTGGTCTGGGTGGCGTCGTTGAAACCACCGAAGAGCACCTTCCCGGTGAAGTCGACCCGCCAGCCCAAGGGGACCACCAAGTCGACCCCGCCCATCCACAACAAGACATCGAGATAGATGCCGGTGGGTGCCGGAGTCACCTTTCGCAGGTCGAGCACCGTGCCTCCGCACATGGTGAGGATCTTGCCCCCGTAGAAGGGGTCGGCCGAGGAGACCAGGTTCTCGCCACCGAAGATGGTGACCAGGTCGATCTCCTGGGTCTCCGCTCCGGCATTCGATTTGAGCATGAACTTGGCGACCAGCGCCGTCCCCAACATGGTGAGGAAGGCGAGACGAATCGTCTTGAAGATGAATCTGAACACGGTCCTACCTTACGTGTCTGTCGAGGCCGGTTGCCCGGGGGCGAGACGTTCCCCAGCCGACACCGCGAATCCGAGCCGGTTGGCGGGCGGTGCCAGCGGGCAGGACCAGCGTGGGGAGTGGACACACGAGGGGTGATAGGCGTAGTTGAAGTCGAGGACCACCTCGTCGCCACTATGGCCCAGATCGGCGCCCTTGACCGTGTCGAGGAGGTAGCGACCACCGCCGTATGTGGTCTCGCCGTTGGTGGCGTCCCGGAAGGGGAGGAACACCCCGCCCCCGTAGGCGTCGAGCCAAAGGACGTCGAGTGAAGCCTGATTCCCTTTCACCGCGAAATGGAGGGTCCCCGTATTCACAAATCGCGCCGTGCCCTCGTCGGAGGTGCCGATGACCTCGGGCTCGTTGTCAACAGGAATGAATCGGGCGAGGGTTCTCCACTCCGGGTCGTAGGCGAAGTAGTCGAGTCCGTCGAATCCCCCCCGGTCCTCGATGGGAGATTGCGGATGCTCCTTGAACAGACGATCACGTGCTGCCCGCCACTCCACCCAGGTCTCCTCACCGGGGCGGCCCTCCCGCATCTTCCGGTAGATGTCGTGGACCCGACGGCGGTAATCCCAGAGATCGAGGGTGTGGCTCACGTCCGGGTCAAAGGTAACCGTCACGAAATCCGCTAATTGCCTTGACGGATCGGCTTCGTTTCGCCATCCTCCAGGGGTCGAATCGGAGGTACCGCGTTGGTGAACCAGCAGATGACCGGAATCGCAGGCAGGAAACTGCGTTTCGGCGCGCTCGCGCCCGACACAGCCGGCGCCCAGCCTGGCGCCATCATCCGGCGGCCTCTTCTCACATGATGTGACCCATCAAGCCTTTTGGTTGTGAAGCCGCCGGAGATCCGGCGGCTTTTTGATTCTCCTGGGACCCAACCGAAGAACAAGGACTTGAAATGAACGACCATCTGAGACAAATCCATGAACACGGACGATGTAGCGAGGAAGGGGGCCACGAGCTCTTCTTCTCCGAACGACCCTCGGATCTGGCCGAGGCCCAGCGCATTTGCGCGGGCTGTTCGGTCCGGGTCCAGTGTCTCGAACTGGCCCTGCGCGAGCGTCACGAATGGGGAGTTTGGGGCGGGGTGATCTTCTGGGACGGCCAGCCTTTCCATCGAAGGCGGGGCCGGGGCCGTCCCTCGCGAATCGACTCGACGCTACCAATCGAAGCCGACCTGAAGGAGCTCTGGGAGCTGGTTAAGACAGCCTGATTGTTGTCAGGAAACGGCCAGCTCCCGGAGCCCTCCGGGGGTGGACGGGTGACGCATCTTGGCCAGTGCCTTGGCTTCGATCTGGCGGATGCGCTCGCGAGTGACATTGAAATGACGACCAACCTCGTCGAGGGTGGCCGGCTCTCGGTCACCGAGGCCGTATCTCATCTCGATGATGGTGCGCTCCCGCTCGGTGAGACGGTCGAGCACGAACCGCAGGTTCTCGATGTTGAGCTTGGAGGCGATCAATTCGAATGGAGCGGCGGCTTCGAGGTCTTCGATGAAGTCGCCGAGCATGGCGTTGTCCTCACCCACCGGCTCGAAGATCGAAACCGGCTCGGGGGCGACCTTGCGGGCCTCGGTGAGCTTCCCGATTGTGAGCCCCGACTCTTCGGACAGCTCCTCGTCGGTGGGCTTGCGACCGAGACGCTTGATCAGGTTGGCCTCGGCGGTCTGCATCTGGGTGATGGTGTCCATCATGTGGACCGGGACCCGGATGGTGCGGCTCTTGTCGGCGATGGCACGGGTGATGGCTTGACGGATCCACCAGGTGGCGTAGGTGGAGAACTTGAAGCCCTTGCGGTACTCGAACTTCTCGACGGCGCGGATCAATCCGAGGTTGCCCTCCTGGACCAGGTCGAGGAAGGGGAGCTTGGCGTGCCCGTATCGCTTGGCGATGGAGACGACGAGACGGAGGTTGCAGCGGATGAAGGTCTGCCGGGCCTCTTCGCCGTTATGAACCATCTCGTGAAGCGTGCGCCGTTTGACGGGGTCCCGCTCCGATTCGAGGGCGATCTCTGCCTTGCGACCGTTCTCGATTGCCTTGGCGAGAGCTACCTCGTCCTCGGCAGTGAGAAGGTGATACGTGCCAATTCCGTCCAGATACTGGCGGATTGCCTCGTCGCTTACTTCTCGTTCGATGGCGTTGCCTCTACCCATGGTCCTTCGAGCCTCCAGCCAGCGTAGGTACACATCTGGTCAGTCCTGGGGATTGTCAACAGGGGTATCGACCGATTATCCACAACGGGTAAATAGGTCCAGCGACCCAGTTGTCGGCGGTTTCCCCAGGCACCGCTTGGCGGTTTTCGAGCGGGTTCCCGCGAGCAGAGAGGTGCAAATCTTGTCACTGAGGTGTGGGCTCGGCGGCTCGCGACGCCCTTCTCGAAAACCGGTCGGTCAGGGAGATCATTGCGGCGCACAACACCAGCAAGGCCAATGGGGCGAAGATGCGTTGACCGCCGTCCAATGTGGTCCTGAACAGGATCTCGAGTATCAGAAGAGGAGAGAGGACGAGATCGACCACGGCTGGGGGTAGAACGGTCTCGAGCATTGCCGAGAAAACTGCGGTGGTTTCGGTTCCGCTCGTCTCGAGGCTCTCGGAGACCTGAGCGGTGTCAACGTCCGATAACTGTTCGGGTGTCTGCGCGGCGAGGGTGAGGACGTTGGATCCCACCTGGTCGTCGACTGAGTCGGCGCTTGTCGGGTCGGAGCCTCCGATTGGCGAGGGGACCGGGTCGTTTCCCGGCTCAGTGGTTTGACCACCCGAGCCACCCGAGTTCGGCGGATCGTCGCTGTTCCCATTCCCGTTCCCATTCCCCGGTGCGGGTGGGACG
>Ga0209640_10005912_pt1 | contig 10710 bp, 7 predicted proteins | sample RifCSP10_1_FD_184018 | JGI IMG/M metagenome (GOLD analysis project Ga0209640, IMG submission 184018) | Soil microbial communities from Rifle, Colorado - Rifle CSP2_sed 10_1 (SPAdes) (version 2) | ecosystem: Environmental > Terrestrial > Deep subsurface > Rock core/Sediment | place: Rifle...
CGACGGCGGCGGCGGTGATCGGCACCACCTCGAAGCCCTCGGCGCGCGCCTGCTCGGCGTACTCGTCCTCGCGGTTGCCGATGCGGACCTTCGCGCCGGCGTCGCGCAGGTTGAGCGCGGCGCTGCGGCCGAGATGCCCGTAGCCGAGGACCGCCACCGATTCGCCCGCGAGCGCGCCGGGCGGCGCGTCGGCCGCGCGATATACTCTGACCTGCGATGCGTGCGGATTGGTCATTGCGTGATCCTAACCTAAATCGCGGGCGTTCGCTCCGGGTTCCGGGTGCCCGCGCCCGGGCATTCTAGCATCGGAGCCGTGGCCAGCGCGGCGAGAGTGGTCCGCTGCTGCATCGCGGGCGGCGGACCCGCCGGCATGATGCTGGGCCTGCTCCTGGCGCGGGCCGGGGTGCCGGTGCTGGTGCTGGAGAAGCACGCCGATTTCCTCCGGGACTTCCGAGGGGATACCATCCACCCCTCCACGCTCGAGCTGATGCGCGAGCTGGGAATCCTGGAAGAGTTCTTGCAAATGCCGCATCAGGAAGTCTCCCGGCTGACCGCCCAGTTCGGGGACCTTCCCGTCACCATCGCCGATTTCACGCGCCTGCGCACCCGGTGCCGGTTCATCGCGATGATGCCGCAGTGGGACTTTCTCGACTTCCTGGCCCGGCACGCCAAGCGGTACCCCACCTTCCAGCTCGAGATGCGCGCCGCGGCCACCGGCCTGATCGAGGAGGCGGGGCGGGTGACCGGCCTCCGCGCCACCACGGACGGTGGGGCGCTCGAGGTGCGCGCCGATCTGGTGGTCGCGGCCGACGGGCGCACGTCCGTGCTCCGGGAACGGGCCGGGCTGCACGTGGAGGATCTGGGCGCGCCCATGGACGTGTTCTGGTTCCGCCTCTCGCGCCGGCCCCAGGATCCCACCGCGACCATGGGCCGCTTCGACATCGGGCGGATCTTCGTCCTGATCAACCGCGGTGAGCACTGGCAGTGCGGCTTCGTGATCCCGAAGGGCTCGGCGGAGGAGGTCCGCCGCCGCGGGCTCGAGGCCTTCCGGGCCCAGGTCGGGCAGCTCGCCCCGTGGGCCGCCGACCGGGTCGGCGAGATCCGCGACTGGGAGGACGTCAAGCTGCTCACGGTCAAGGTGGACCGCCTGCGCCAGTGGTATCGGCCCGGGCTCCTCTGCATCGGCGACGCCGCGCACGCCATGTCGCCGGTCGGCGGCGTCGGCATCAACCTGGCCATCCAGGACGCGGTGGCCGCGGCCAACCTGCTCTGGGAGCCGCTCCGCGCGGGCCGGCCGAGCGCCGATCACCTGCGCCGCGTGCAGGGACGCCGGCAGTGGCCGACGCGCGTGACCCAGGGCCTGCAGGTGCTGGTCCAGCGGCGGATCATCACCCAGGCGCTACAGGGCGGCGACGGCGGCCGGCTGACCCCGCCGCTCTTCGTCAGGCTCCTCGCCCGCTACGCCTTCCTGCAGCGCCTGCCCGCCCGCCTGGTCGGGCTCGGGATCCGCGCCGAGCACGTCCGCTCGCCGGGCTGGGGTCAGGTCTTACATTCCGGCATTTCGGGCGCCTGACGACTCATCGACCAGCGTCAGAATGTCGGAATGTAAGACCTGACCCCATTTAGCGCTGGCGGGGACTCTAGGTGCGCGGCCCGGGCCCTGTCAAGCCGGCTCCGGCCGCGATGGTAGACTGCGGCTGCCCATGAGCCAGCCCTGCTCGCGCTGCGCGCACGTCGCCCCCGCCGGCGCGCGATTCTGCCCCGCGTGCGGCAGCCGGCTCGGCTCAGCCGAGCCCGCGCGCTTCGCGTCGCCGGGCCTCTACACGCCGCCGCATCTGGCCCGGCGCATCCTCGACTCCCGCGAGGCGCTGGAAGGCGAGCGCAAGCAGGTGACCGTGCTCTTCGCCGCCATCCACGGCATGATCGAGATGGTCGCCGACCGGGATCCGGAGGAGATCGGCCCGGTCATCGATCGGGTGCGCGAGCTGATGATGGAGGCGGTGCACCGCTACGAGGGCACCGTCAACCAGGTGTTGGGCGACGGCATCATGGCGCTCTTCGGGGCGCCGCTCGCCCACGAGGACCACGCGGTGCGCGCCTGCTACGCGGCCCTGCGCATGCAGGCCCAGGTCACCGCCTTCGGCGACGAGGTGCAGCGCTCGCTCGGGCTGCCGCTCCAGATCCGGGTGGGACTCAACTCGGGCGCGGTGGTGGCGCGCTCCATCGGCCGCGACCTGTCGTTCACCTACACCGCGGTGGGCCAGACCGTGCACCTGGCCTCGCGCATGGAGCAGATGGCTAAGCCCGCCTCGATCCTCGCCACCGAGCCCACCGTCGCGCTCGTGCGGGGCCGGGTGGCCGCGCGGGCGCTGGGCCCGGTGCCGGTGCGCGGCCTCCAGACCCCGGTCGAGGTGCACGAGATCAGCGGGGCGGTGCCCATCCGCTCGCGCCTGGACGCCGCCTCGCCCCGGGCGCGCTCGCCGCTGGTCGGGCGCGAGGCCGAGCTGGAGCGGCTCGACCAGGCGATCGACGCGATGCTGGCGGGCACCGGGCAGGTGGTCTCGCTGGTGGGCGAGGCCGGGGTGGGCAAGTCGCGGCTCTGCCTCGAGTTCGCCCGGCGCTGCCGGGCCCGCGGCTGCCTCGTCATCGAGGCGCCCGCCGTCTCGTACGGGCGCGCGGCCGGGTATCGTCCCGGCGTGGAGCTGCACCGCCGGTACTTCCAGATCGAGGCCGGCGACGACGCCGGGACCGTGCGGGACAAGGTCGCCGCGCGCCTGCGCGCGCTCGATCCCGAGATCGAGGATGGCGTGTCCGCGATCCTCTGGGTGCTGGGCGTGGCGCAGGACGGCGCGCTCAGCGGGATGGATGCGGCCCTCCGCCGCCGCCATGTGATGCGGGCGGTGCACCGGCTCGTGACGCTTCAGGGCCGGCGCCAGCCTTTCGTCATGATCCTGGAGGACATGCAGTGGGTGGACTCCGAGACCCACGCCGCGATGACCGCGCTGGTGGACGCGCTGCCGCCCTATACGATGGTGGCCTCGACCTACCGGCCCGAGTACGTGGACCGCTGGAACCGGCATCCCGGCTACATCCAGGTGCGGGTGGACGCGCTCGATCCGCCCGCCGCCGGCGGCATGCTCGCCGCGCTGCTGGGAGAGGATCCGGCGCTCGCCCCGCTCAAGCGCCTGGTGGCGGAGCGCGCCAACGGCAACCCGCTCTTCCTCGAGGAGTGCGTGGCGAGCCTGGTCGAGACCGGCGCGCTCGCGGGCGAGCGCGGCGCCTACCGGCTCACCCGGCAGATCGTCGGTCTGGAAGTCCCGGCCACCGTGCGCGCCACCATCGCCGCGCGCATCGACCGGCTGCGCTACGAGGACAAGCGCCTGCTCCAGGCCGGCTCCGTCATCGGCGACACGGTGCCGGCGCGCCTGCTCGAGACCGTCGCCGACGCGCCGATCGACGAGGTGCGCCACGGGCTCGACCGGCTCCAGGCCGCCGGCCTGCTCGACCAGCGCGCGCTCTTCCCGGATCTCGAGTACGGCTTCCGCCACGCGCTCGTGCACGACGTGGCCTACGAGAGCCTGCTGCACGAGCGGCGGCGCTCCCTGCACGCCCGCATCCTGGAGGCGATCGAGCGCTCCTACGAGGGCGCCCGCCTGGTCGAGCAGACCGAGCGGCTCGCCCACCACGCCTTTCTCGGCGAGGTCTGGGACCGCGCGGTCGGCTACTGCCGCCAGGCGGGCGGCCGGACCCTGGCGCGCATGGCGAGCTGGGAGAGCGTGTCGTTCTTCGAGCGGGCCCTCGCCGCGCTCGCGCACCTGCCCGCCGACCCCGTGACGCGCGCCACCGGAGTCGACCTCCGCTGCGACCTGCACAACGCGCTGGTCCCGCTCGGCCAGCACGCCCGCAGCGTCGCGGTCCTGCGCGAAGCCGCCGCGCTCGCGGAGAGCGTGGGCGACCGGGAGCGGCGGGCGCGCGCGCTGTCCTTCGAGAGCAACGTCCACTGGGAGCTCGGCGACTCGGACGAGGCCGCGCGCGTGGGCGAGCGCGCGCTCGTCATCGCCGAGGAGACGCGGGACCTGGGGCTGCAGATCGTCGGCAACTACAACGCCGGCGCCGGCCGCCGGGCCCTCGGCGACTACCGCCAGGCGCTCACCGTCCTGCGGCGCAACCTCGCGCTCCTGCCGCCCCACGCCACCGGCGAGACCTTCGGCCTGCCCGGCATCGCGGCGGTGTTGACGCGCTCGCACCTGGCCTGGACCCTGGCCGAGCTGGGCCAGTTCGACGAGGCGGTGCGCGTCGCCGAGGAGGGCGTGCGGCTCGCGGGCGAGCGGCGCGACACCTACAGCCTCACCTACGCGCTGCTCGGGCTGGGCGGCACCCTGGTCCGCCGCGGCCGGATGTGGGAAGCCAAGGGCGTGCTCGAGCGGGGCATCGCGCTCTGCGCCGAGATGCCCGCGTTCTTCCCCCCGTTCGCGGGCGACCTCGCCGTCGTCTACGCGCTCACCGGGCGGACCGCGGAGGCGCTCGACCTGGCCGGCCGCGGGGTCGGCCAGGCGCGGAGCATGCAACGCTTCGGCCGGCTCTCCCTGATCACCACGCACCTGGGGGAGGTCCACCTGCTGGCGGGGCAGCCCGCCGCGGCGGAAGCGGAAGGGAAGCGGGCGCTCGAGCTGGCGGAGGGCCACCGGGAGCGCGGCAACGTCGTGTACGCGCTGCGGCTGCTCGGCCTGGCCGCCGCCGAGAAGCAGCCTCCCGACCTCCCGCGCGCCCACGGCCACCACGCGGAGGCGCTGGCCCTGGCGGGCGAGCTGGGGATGCGACCCCTGGCCGCGCGCTGCCATCTGGGGCTCGCCCGCCTCGCGCGCCGCGCGGGCGACGGCGCGGGCGCGGACAAGCACCTCGCGGAGGCGCGCGCGCGGCTCGAGGAGATGGCGATGACGTTCTGGCTCGAGCGCCTGCACCTCGACTCGAGCCCGGCGCCCGGACCGGACAGCGTCAGGTTCTGATCGGCTCGACGAGGCGAACGGCGTCCCGGCCGCGCAGCGTCTCGATCGCGCGCGCCGCGTCCGCGTCCGGCGGCACCACCACCACGTAGAAGCCGGCCGCCGACGGGCCTTCCACGATCTGCGCGCCGACGCTCTCGAGCGCGCTCCGGATCTCGCGCTCGGTGGCGGTATCCCGGAACGCCACGCGCAGGCGGGTGCCGGCCGCGACGGCCCCCGGCGCCGGCGGCCCGCCCTGCGTGGTGTGCTCGCCGGGCGTGACCTGGTAGAGGCGGGTCGCGAGCACCGCGAGCGCCCCGAACTGGAGCACGATCATCCCGACCGCGAGGGCCGGGGCCAGGCGCGGCGCGAGCAGCGCGCCGGCCAGATCCGGGAGCCGCGTCCACCACGAGCCGCGAGGCTCCGCGGCGGTGCGGGCCGCCACGCGCGCGAAGAGATGAGGCGAGGGCGCCGGCCGCGCCTCCACCGCCGCTCCGACCGCGGGCTTCAGGCGCTCGAGCGCCTGGAGCTCGCGGCGGCAGTCCGGGCACGCCTCGAGGTGCGCGGCCACCATCGCGCGCTCGGCCGGGGGCAGGGTGCCGCTCAGGTACCACGGCAGGAGCGCGGCGGCCTCGTGCGGCCAGGAGCGCCGAGCCATGGCTAGCGCTCGCCCGCCGCCGGCGCCAGGTAGCGCTTCATCTGCTGGCGCGCGTGGAAGACGCGGGTCTTCACCGTGTTCACGGGGCAGCCCACGATCTCGGCGATCTGCTCATAGGCGAACTCCTGGTACAGACTGAGCTCCAGCACCTCGCGGTGCGCCGGGGAGAGCCGGTCCAGCGCCTGCCGCACCCGCTCGGCGACCTCGGCCTGGGTCATGTCGCTCAACGGATCCGGCCCGTCCGCGGCGATCTGATCGAGCACCTCGTCCTCCACGCTGGCCGGCGCGCGGCGCCGCAGCAAAGTGAGCGCCTTGTGCCGCGCGATCCCGTACACCCAGGTGGACACGGCGGCGGCGCCGCGGAAGCGCCCGGCCTGCCGCCACACGTCGAAGAACGTCTCGGCCATCGCATCCTCGGCGCGCCCGGCGTCGCCGCCCACCATGCCGACCAGGTAGCGAAACAGCCGTGGCTCGAACCGCCGGTAGAGCACCTCGAGCGCCTCTTGATTTCCCGCGGCGATCGCGGCGAGCACCTCGGTGTCGGGCGCCGCCGCGAGGTTCAACAGCCGAGCCGCGCACCCAGCGTGCGGTCCACCGCGCGGCAGCCGTTGACGAGGCCGTGGCCGAGCTGGAGGCTGCGGCCGCCCGGGCTCGCCGCCTGGGCGGTGCTCTCGAGCAGGCCGCGCACCGCCGCGGGCGAGAGCTCCGGCCGGGCCTGCAGCAGCAGCGCGACCACCCCGCTCACGTGCGCGGCCGCCATCGAGGTGCCGGTGTGCGTGGCGTAGCGGCCGCCCGGGAACGTGGTCACGACCTCGACCCCGGGCGCGGCCACGCTCACGAACGGACCCTGCACGGCCGCCGGGTAGATCGCGGCGCGCGCGTCCACTGCGGTCACCGCGATCACGGTCTCGATGGCGGCCGGGTAGGGCGGGGACGCCTTGGGGCCGAGGTTGCCCACCGCGGCCACCACCACGATCCCGCGCTCGTGGGCCCGGGCCAGCAGCCGGGGCATCAGCGCGTCGCGCGGGCCGGCGACGCTGAGGTTGATGACGCGCGCCCCGTTCATGATCGCCCAGTCCACCGCGCGCCCGAGCGTATAGGAGGTGCACACGCCCTCGGCCTGCTCGGCGGTGCGCGGGCGGCAGGCGCGCAGGGCGAGGATCTCGGCTTCCGGCGCGACCCCATAGATGCCCACCGTGTTACCGGCGGTGGCCGCGATGATGCCGGCGACCGCGGTGCCGTGGATCTCCCCGGTATCCTCGCCCTCGGCGAAGTTCACCCGCCGCGCGACCCGCCCCGCGAGATCGGGATGCCGTCCGTCCACGCCGGTGTCCACGACCGCCACCCGCACCGCCTTGCCGGTGACGCGGTCGTGTGCCCGCGGCACCTGCATCATCACGGGCCCGTACTGGAGACCGGCCAGGGCATCGCGGTGCTCGGCCGCGGTGATCCAGTTGAAGTTGGCCTGCGCGAAGAACACCCGCGGGTCGGTGGCCACCGCCGCGGCCGCCCCCGCCGCGGTCTGGCGGCCCGTTACCTCGAAGAGCACGGCCTGGGTGTTGATCGAGGGGAGCGCGGCCGACTCGATCCGCCGCAGGCCGAAGCGCGCCTCGAGATCGGCCACGATCGGCGCGAGCACCGCGGGCGGGCCGAGGCGCAGCCCGACCACGATCTGCCCGGGCATGGCGCTCCACTTCAGGAGCGGGAGCGGCGTCGCGGGGCGCTGCTGGATCAGGCTGCCGAGCCGGGCCACCGCCTGATCGTTCGCGAACGTGCTCTCGCCGAGCGAGCCCGGCACGTAGGGCACCGCGGGCGCGGTGGGCTCGGCGGTGAGCGCCCCCGCGCGCCCCTGCAGCTCGTGGATACGCTGCTGGCGCTCGACGCGCGCCTGACGCTCCCGCTCCTCCCGCTCCGCCCGGCGCAGCTCCTCGATCTGCTGCTCGGTCAGCGGCTCCCCCGCCGGCGGCAGGTCGACGCGTGGCGGCGGCGGCTGGGGAATCTGCGGCACCGGCGGGACCGAGGACGATTCAGGCGGGGGCGGGGGCACGTAGGCCGGCCCCTCGAACGGCCGCTCCGACCCGATGCTGCCGATCACGCTGCGCAGGGTGTCCTGCGTCGGCGCGCCGGGCGCCGGGGGCGCGGGGGCCGGCGGGGCCTGCGGGACCGGCGGCGTCGGCGGTGATGCGGTGGCCGGGCCGGCAGCCGGGGGCGCGGGGGTCGGCGGCGCGTCGTAGGCGCGCGCGAGCGAGTCGAGCAGCAGCTTCCACCGCGGATCCTGGGACTTGTCGCAGGCCTTGATCTTCTCGTACGCCTCCTTCAGCGTCGCGTCGGCCGCGGCCAGGGTGGCCACCACCTGGCCCAGGTCGGCCTCGGTCTTCGCGGTCGACCCGTCGAGCGCGGCCTTCGCCTGCTGGACCTCGCGCTGGTCGCGATCGACCTTGGGGAAGGCGGTCACGCCCGCGCCGGCCTTGGCCTCGTCGTACTGGGTGGAGAGCGTGTCGATCTCGGCGCCGCGCGTCTTCGCGGCCTCGAGGGCGCGCTCGGTCTCCTCGACGTGGTCGCCGGCCTTCCCGGCGGCGGCCGTGTAGCGCTCCACCGCCCGGCCGAAGGCCTGCATGTTGCACGGATCGGCGCTGGCGGCGGCGAGCGCGGCGGCCGCCGCATCCGAGGCCGCCTTCGCCTGCTGGGTGGCTTGCCCCAGTGACCTGCGGGCGGCCGCCGCGTCCGGCCGCGCCTGCGTCAGCGCGCCCTGGGCCCGGGCGATCTGGCTGCCCACGCCGACCAGGAAGTCGCCGCACGACCGCTCGCGCGCCCGCCGCTCGAGCCCGCCGAACTCCCGGGTGCTGGGGAATTTGCCGTGCTTCTCCACGTGGGCATACTCGGCGGCCTCCTGAGCCAGGAAGCGGTCCACGAGCTGCTGGATGTTGGCCTTGAAGGCGGCCTGCCACGCGGGGTCGTCGGTCCGGCCGACCTGGCCCGGGTTGGGCGCCGAGGCGTTGTACCTCCACACCTCGATCTTGCGGCCCCGCGCGTCGACCTCGGTGCCCCGCTTGCCCGAGGCGAGCACCTCCCGGACCCGCCGCTCCACGATCTCCTGCAGGTGCTCGACGTGCTCCAGCTCGTGCGACTTGATGAACTCATCCGTCATCGCGAAGGTCAGGCCCTTGCACGGGCCGTCCTCCTTGACGGTGTACTGCTCGCCGAGGCGAGCCTTGTTGATCGTGAACTCGAGGCGGAGGGTGACGGTGATGACGGCGGTCGGGCCTTCGCCGGTGATCGAGAGGTCCACCCCGTTGAGCCGGGTCTCCCCGAACGGGCCCTTGTCGCCGGGCTTGCTCAGGTCCTTCTGCTTGAAGTCTCCGGCCGTACCGCCTTCGGGAATGACCCGGACCGTCTGCGCGCGAGCGGGGAGCGGCGCGAGGGCCAGGAGAAGGGCCACGAGGAGCGAGCCGAGGGCGCGCATGGCATGCCTCCGTCCGCTCCGCCTACTGACCGGCGACCTTGACCAGATCGCCGCGCTGCGTCTGGAACGGCGCGATCATGGCCGCGATCGAGAAGTTGTCCTGGGTGCTGACCACCCGCACCTCGCCGAGCTTCTGCTCGATCACGCCGAGCGAGAGCCCGGTGGCCGGATCCGTCAGCTCGCGGACGACGGTGGAGATGGCGAAGCGGTCGCCCGCCTTGAGGCCCGACGTGCTGCCCGCGTTGAGGAAGACCTGCTCGCCCGCCACGTCCACCACGCGCCCGGTCCACGGCACCACCTGCGCGGACGCCACGATCTCGGCGACCGCCCGCTCGATGGCCTGCCGCGTGGCCTGGCCGAGCACGGTCTTGTCGAAGGCGTCGCCGCCGAGCGTGATCTGCCGCACGTTGATGTCGGCGGACAGGCCGCGCTGCTCCACCTTGCTCTCGGCGCGCCGCGACCGGACGACCTGGCCGGTCGAGGTGTCGATGAGGCGGAGATCCATGCCCACGATGCCCGCGGTGCTCTGGGCCCCGAGGGCGCCGCCGAACGGCCCCGACGCCACGCCGAGGCGGAGCCCGCCGCCGCCCGCGCGCTGCTCGAACTCGGTGACGGCGCCGCGCACGAGGATCTGCGCGCCCAGCACCTGACCGACCTGGGCCGCGGTCTCCTTGGAGACGATGCCGGTGAGCCCCAGCTCCTGCTCGCGCAGGACGCTGGCCAGCTCGCCGCGCTCCACCACGATGAAGTGGCCCGAGTTGACCAGGGCCGTGGTGAGCTGGGCGGCCAGCCCGCCGCCGATGTCCCAGCCACCGTAGACCGACATGAAGGCGCCATGCGCGTCGAACTTCGCCACCGCGATCCGCTTCTTGGGGCCCGTGGTCATGGGCACGGCGGGCTGGAGCGCCCCCGCGGCGGCCGGGGCGGCGAAGGCGACCGGCGATGCGGTGGGCGGGGGGGCCGGCGAAGCGGAGCTGCAGCCGGCCAGGATCAGCGTGATGGCGGTGAGGCGGGCGAGCATACGGGTCTCCCTGGGCGGAGCTTCTCCAGGCGCCAGGCCGGGGGCGGAAGTGCGTCCCGGGCGCCTCTCGTTCGCGCGAAGGTAGTGGATACCACGGGTCCCTGTCAAGCGCCCCATCATCTCTCGGACCGTCGTCATGGCGTTCATGGCTGGCTCCCGTCTTGGATTCGTCGTGGTGGCGTGGGCGCCGACCGCGCGGGGTGCGGCTGTCCGCACCCCGCGCGTGGCTCAGGTTATCGGCCGATGACCAGGACCGAGGTCGGCTTGGCCGCCGCCGCGGCGGCCTGCGCCGGGGTGACCGGACCGGCCTTGAACTGGGCGGCCTGCGTGGCCCGAGTAGCCTGCCGGGCCTGTGTGGCCTGCGTGGCCTGGGGGCTGAGGCCGAACCCGCCCCGGAACTGCGGGGTCAGGGCTGCCGGCGCGGCCGGCGCGGCCTGGACCTGGGCCGGGCGTGGTAGCTCGAGCACCGACTTCGGCGCGGGCCGCGGGGCAACCGCCGGGATCGCGTAGGTGAGCACGGAGACGCTGGGTGCCGGCGCGGGCGGCACCGACTTCGGCGCGGGCCGCGGGGCAACCGCCGGGATCG
>Ga0209640_10005913_pt1 | contig 10707 bp, 10 predicted proteins | sample RifCSP10_1_FD_184018 | JGI IMG/M metagenome (GOLD analysis project Ga0209640, IMG submission 184018) | Soil microbial communities from Rifle, Colorado - Rifle CSP2_sed 10_1 (SPAdes) (version 2) | ecosystem: Environmental > Terrestrial > Deep subsurface > Rock core/Sediment | place: Rifle...
GGTTTTAGGCAAAGGATGAAAACTTCCGGCGGCCGAAAAGTTTTATCTCGCCGCCGCCAAAAAGGAAGAAAGATTGTTTAGCGGATGCTTCCCAAAAAAAACCGCATCTCAAAAAAAAGGTCGCCCTCACAGATTGGAATAAAAAGAGTCTTTGGTGATAATTTAAATTTGAAAATATCCCAAAACGATCTTGACGTCAGTCGTTTTTCTGTGGTTGTTGCTAAATCTGTTTCAAAAAAAGCAACAATTAGAAATCAAATAAAAAGAGAAGTCAGGCAATTTGTTAGACAAAATCTAACGTCAATCAAAGTCGGGCTGGATGTTATAATTATCATCAAAAATCAAAATTTTAATTTGGAAGACGTAAAAAGAATTTTTAAAAAGGCAAATATTTTCCTTATTGATAAGTAATGAAGTAATGAAATTTTTAATTCTTAAATTAATCAGATTCTACCAGGCAAATTTAAACTTTAAAGGTATATTTGCTACTTTATTTTTAACCGACAGCGCCTGTAAGTATATTCCGACCTGTTCGGAGTATAGCTGGCAGGCAATAAACAAATACGGAGTTCTAAAAGGCGGTTATTTATCGGTTTTGCGAATCATTCGCTGTCACCCTTTTACCAAAGGAGGATTGGATCCGATCCCCCAATAAACTAAATGAATATTTTTGACACTATTTTAATTAATCCTATTATTAATGTTTTAGTGGCTCTTTACAAAGCCTTTGAAACCTTAGGCTTTCCTTATCCTTTGGCATTTTCAATTTTCGGCTTAACGGTTCTTCTAAGGCTGATTTTGTGGCCGCTGACAACCACTCAACTTAAAAGCGCCAAAAAAATTCAAAGCTTAAGACCTCACCTTAATGAAATTAAAAAAAAGCATGGCCACGACAAATTAAGACACCAGCAGGAACAGGCAAAACTTTACAAAGAACACGGGGTAAACCCGGCAGCAGGCTGTCTGCCTTCTTTAATTCAAATTCCGGTTTTAATTGCTCTTTACCAGGTTTTGATCAGATTTTTACAAGCTTCAAGCACTTCTGAAGCAATTGAGTCAATAAATAATGTTCTTTACTCAACATCAATCGCCATAAAAAACGGCATCGACACAAGTTTTTTGGGTTTAAATTTAGCCCAAAGACCAAACGATTTAATTTCCCAGGCCCCTTTAATTGTTCTAATACCGGTAATTACCGGTATTTTGCAACTTACTTTGTCCAAAATGACTATGCCGCAAAAAGTAAAAACGGTTGTAAAAAAGGTAAAAGAATCAGGTAAAAAACAGGAAGAAAAAGTTGAAATGACGGAAATTGTTGACCAAATGCAGTCGCAGATGCTTTTTGTAATGCCGGCAATCGTCGCTTTTTTTGCTTTTTCTTTTCCTTTGGGATTGGCAATATACTGGAATACTTTTTCGATTTTGGGTATTATTCAACAATACTTAGTTTCAGGCTGGGGCGGTTTATCGGAATGGCTGCCTGGTAAGTTAAAACCCAAAGTCGCATAAAAACGCAATAAAATTTAAATATGGCAAAAGCAACAAAGTCAAAAAAACCAAAGAAACAATCATTAAAAGATATCGAAATAGTCGAAAATCTGACAAAAGAACTTTTTGAAAAAGTAGATCCGCAAGCATCGGTTACGATTAGTCAGGTAGAAGACGACTCCTACTTAATTGATATTAATTCCAACGATGCCGGTATCTTAATCGGTCACCACGGATCTGTTTTGGAATCTTTAAGGCTAATTATTTCGTTGATGTTTTTTACAAAAACCGGCAAGTGGATACAAATTGCCTTAGACGTCAACGGTTGGCAGGACCGCAGAAATCAAACCTTGATTGATAAAGCAAACGAGCTTGCGCAAAGGGTTATTGAAACCGGAGAGCCGGTTACTTTATCCAATCTCAACGGACGCGAAAGAAGAGTTGTTCACATGGCCCTCTCCGAAAATAATGAGGTGGCCACTGAAAGTTTCGGTGAAGATGAGGACCGCAAACTGGTTATTAAACCTGCCTCGCAGAATGCGAGCTAAAAAAGCTCAAAAAAATCTTCTTGATTTTGTTTTAAAATTTTCAACATTTGTTCTTGTTGGCTTAATTCCTATTAATTTAGGCAGGCATTTTTGGCCAGAATATTCGTATGTGTTGGGTATTAGAGTAGATTATCTTTCCCCTACTGTTTTCGTTTCCGATTTGATAGCTGCGTTTTTAATAATTACTTTTTTAATAAGTCTTTTTTTTAAATATCAAAAAATTTCAAAAACAATACTGTACTTAATTATTGTATTGTTTGTTTTTACTCTTATATTTTTGGGGTCAAGTTTTTTTAGGGCTGATTTTTGGCTTGGTATTTATCAACTCTTTAGAATTGTTCAAACATTCCTTTTGGCAATAATTATTTCGGTTGTCCTAAATACAAAACGTGACCAGCGAATTCTTTTTTTGATTTTGGCTGCGGCAATAATTTTTGAAAGCGCACTTGCATTTTTGCAATTTTATTTTCAGGCATCGATGGGTCTTAAAATCTTAGGTGAAGGCAGTTTTAATTCACAAACCCCTGGAATTTCACTGGTTGATTTATATGGTAAGCAATTACTGCGGCCCTACGGTACTTTTCCTCACCCGAATGTTTTGGCGGGCTTTTTAACCATAACCTTACCTTTAATTTATTATCAGTTAACTAGTGAAATAAAAATTAAAGTCAGATATTTTTTAATATTGGGTTTATTTTGCGGACTATTTATTTTAGGACTTAGTTTTTCCCGAACTGCCTGGGTGGCTACCCTTGCCTGTTTTGTTTTAATTGGTGTTTTAACGAAAGGCAAATCACTTGTTAAAAACCTTTTAAGAAACCCCAAGCAATTGACATTAATAATAATTTTAATAATTACCTTTTTTGGGCTTTTTGGGCCCTTGGTTTTAGAAAGGTTTATTACGCTTTCCTCGACCGACGTTCACACGGTTAGCTTAAGATCCAAACTTAACTCGAGCGCGATTGAAATGTTTAAAGACTCGCCTTTAGTCGGCGTGGGATTTGGCCGGTTTTTGACAAATTTACCGCAGTATTTTGTGATTAGCGAAACAATTCGGGTTATTCAGCCCGTTCACAATATTGTCTTGTTGATACTGGCCGAATCCGGCTTGGTCGGACTGGGTATATTGTTAATAATGTTTTATTTAGTAATTGCTTTTCTGCTTGTAAAAATTAGAAAAAAAGAAATATTCGCAAAAATTTTAATCTCGACTCTTTTGGGAATTTTTATAATTTCTAATTTTGATCACTATCTTTTTACACTTAATCAAGGCCGATTGATGCTCGCTTTAATTCTTGGCCTTTCACTCACACGCACAACAAGTTAAAATTTAATTTGATGAAAAAATTATTAAATTTTTTGCCTCCCGCAATTACAACCAATACTTTTTACCAATTACTGGGAAAAGTATTTACTACTCTGGCTGCTGTTTTGACGATCAGCATTATCGCCCGCAGTTTAGGCCCCGAATCCTTGGGTACTTTTACTAAAGCAACTGTTTTTGCCTCACTTTTTTATATGCTGGCCGATTTTGGGTTTAACGCAATATTCTTAAAAAACAATCCGGACAATGAAAGGTTCAAAGAAAACTACGGAAATTTAATGGGAGTTAGAATAATTGCTGCGATCGGTTTGTTTTTAATAGCAACCCTAGTGGTACTGGTTTTACCGTTTGATCCTGTAAAAAACTCCGGATTTAACCAACAGGCAAAAATTGCGGCGATTCTTGCGAATTTTACAATTATTACATTTGCCCTGTTTACAACTTCCAATGCATATTTTCAATTTAAATTACGTTATGATCTGTCAGTAGCTTCGTCGATTTTTGGCTCTGTAACAACGATTATATTGGTTTTGATTGCCTCACAATATTTTGTTAACCTAAATTTCTATATTTTGGCAAGTGTCGTTGGTTCTTTGGTTACAACCTTAGTTTCCTTAAAATTCGTTTTTAAATTTATGGACAAATTTCGGCCCGAATTTAACTTTTTTAAATTTAAATTATTATTTAACAAAACCTTGCCGGTTGGAATTTCGTTGGTCTTAAATTTAATTTACTTTAGAATTGATACAATTCTGCTTTCATTTTTTAGACCGAATTTTGAGGTAGCCGTTTATGGTTTAGCTTATAAAATATTTGAATTTTCTCTTGTTGCTCCGACTTTTTTTATGAACGCTACTTATCCCCTGCTGATAAACTTTTATCAAAATGACAAGGAAAAATTTAAAAGATTAATTTTAAGAAGCGGCATTGTTTTGTTATTAATATCCGTTTTATTATCGACCCTGATATTAATTAGTGCCAATATTTTAGTAGCTATTATTGGCGGTGAGCAATTATTAGCTTCCAGTGTACCATTAAGGATCTTAGTTGCCGGTTTGCCGTTCTTCTTTTTGAGTTCACTTTCAACCTGGCTTTTTTTGGTCTTTGGGAAACAAAAATACCTTGTGCCGGTTTACGGATTTGGTGCTTTTTTGAACTTGATTTTAAACTTCATATATATTCCAAAATTTGGTTATAATGCCGCTGCTGTTGTAACGGTATTTTGCGAATTCGCAATATTATTTGCAACAATTTTAATTTTGTATAAAAACAGAAAAACTTTTTAAAATGTTTGACTTTTTTGTTTATTGCGATGGAGCATCAAGAGGAAATCCAGGCCAGGGGGCATCAGGGTTTGTGATTAAAGATAAAAATAATAAACGCTTGCTGGCAGGGGGAACTTATTTGGGGATGACAACAAATAATTTGGCTGAATATCAGGCAGTAATCGACGCACTTGGCCAATTGTCGAAATCTCCAAATATCAAAAACAAAAATATTCAGGTTTTTGTTGATTCACAACTTGTTCACGGCCAATTATCAGGAATTTTTAAAATTAAAAATTCAAAGTTAAGAGATAAAATATTTGAAATTAAACAGCTTGAAAATAACTTTGCAACGGTAAGATATAATCATATAAGAAGAACCCAAAACAAAGAAGCGGATCATCAGGTAAATAAAATTTTAGATAAACATCTTTATGGCTCAAATTAAATTTGAAAGCTACAAAAAAGATATTAAAAACAATTGGCTAATTGTTTTAGCAACCACCCTGCTTGGAATTTTGCTGTCAATCTTCGTCAACACCTCACTAAAAAACTCGTATGTAACAAGCACTTTTCTATATGTTAATTTATTGTCAACCCAAACTTTAAATCAAACAAATTTAAGCGTTGATGATTTTAGCGATAACTTAGTAGGTCTAGTTAACGGCGGAGTTGTGAAAGACCAAAATGCAAATTTTGTTGCCAAAAAAATTTCTCCGCAAATAGTTAGCATAAATTCGAAATCAAATTTTGAGGGCGGGTCAGTCAGTGGTCTAAAAACAGTAATAGAAAAAATAAATTTAGAAAGCCAAAAATTAACTATACCAAATCAACAAATTATAATTATTCCCAGCGAAAATAATTTTACAGAATTTAAAATAGAGGTAAAAAAGCAATTGAACATTTTTATTGGTTTGCTTTCCGGGTTTTTAATTGGTATCGGAATTGTTGGTTTAAGAAAATATTTTGAAAACTAAAATAAGGCCGTGTAAATTTTTTCACAAAAATTTTTTCTTTTCACATCGCTGAGAAAATATTGTGTTCTTTTTCTTCCCTTGTCAAAGTAAGCTCAAGTTAGTAAAATCCTGATATGTCTGCCCCAGAAGCAAGTCTTAAAATTTTGGTTATTGGTGCTAACAATTTTTTGGGAAAAGAGCTCTGTAATTTATTAATTTTGCAGAACTGTCAACTTTTTGCGTTTGATAAATTTAACGAAATTGATCAAAAAGATTTTGAAGCTTTAAGTACAAAAAAGAATTTTAAGCTAATAAACTTTGATGTTTCCCAAGGCTTACCAGAACTTCCGGTTTTAAATCATATTTTCTTTGTCTCTTTGAGTAATAATGCAACTTTAGACAACTTAACTAAAGCCAGTATTGGTATAAAAAATGTTTTAGATAAAGTTGTAAAAGACAATGCAAAATTTTTACTTATTTCAACTACTGATATATATAAAGGAATCGTTTCATCGACTAGTCTCGAACACTATTTTGGTACAGACGAGCAAGATTTTGAAAAGTATGAATATCAGGAAGCCTCGCGTTTTACTGAATCCTTAGTTACGGAATATTTCCGGCAATCAAAAATTGATGCAAGGATTGTTAGAACCTCACAAGTTTACGGACCGGGGATGAGTTTTGACGAAAGCGGGGAAGTCGGTGAAATTATTGAGCAAGCAATAAACGGGGACATTATTACTATTCACGGGGACGGTTTAGAGATAGTAGAGCCGATCTACATAGCGGATATAATCTTCGGGATAAATAAAGCAATGTTTGGGCAAAATACTGCCGGGAAAATATTTACGTTAATAGGCCCGGAAAGTTTAACTCTTTTATCGCTTGCTTATAAACTCAAAGAAATATTACGAAGTTCTAAAGAAATTGAAATCAAATTTAAACACAAAAAAGGTTTAAGATTACCATCGATTCACAAGACTCGAAACGGATCGGATTTGGCCTGGGAAGCAAAAACACATTTAGAAACAGGTTTAAAACAAACAGTAAATCATTTCCGGGACGTTAAGCAAGAATTTTCAGTCGAGTCCCCAATTGTTGCCGCAAATGGTTCTGCACCGTTAATTATTCAAAGATCGGACTCGATTAACAAGAATATAAAGCTAAAAATTCCCACTTTTCAACTAAAACTTCCTAAATTTAAATTTGGATTAAATTACCGATTATTATTGATAATCTTGATAATATTTTTATTTTTGCAGCCTTTTGTCGAAGCGGCTCTCGGAATGGTTCTATTGAAAAGTTCAATTACGCAAATTACCAGACAACAATTTAAATCGGCACAATTTCAAAGTGAAATAGCCGGTAAATTACTTGAAATAAGCCTGTTTCAGATTAACGGTATTAACTCCTTCATTAAAAACAAATTAAAATTTGAATTTTTGTCATATGAGACAAGTTTGATTTCAGGTATTTATCAAACGGGTCTTGCAGTAACCCAAATAACAAAAAGTGGAGAAGAAGTCGGAACTTTGTTTGGGTCAGTATTTAATCAGCAGTCAAATGATGACGAAGTAGCCCAACAATTAAAACTGATTAAAGAAGACTTGATCTTAGTTTCAGAAAAATTATCAATTGCTCAATTGAATTTTAATGACGTTCAAAAACCGCCTCTGGGAATTTATAGTGACAAGTTCCAAAAAGTAAAAGATAGTTTACCTATTTTTAAAGACTCGATTAATAAAGCGATTGATTTTATTGAAATATATCCAAAATTAGCCGGTATTGAGAATGATAAAAAATATTTAATTATTTTCCAGAATAATCTTGAAATTCGGCCCACAGGAGGATTTATCGGTTCCTATGGTGTTGCCTCAATCGAAGAAGGGAAATTAAAAGAGATTAAAATTGACGACGTTTATAACATTGATGGTCAATTAACTCAAAAATTCGAACCGCCAAAACCTTTAAAAGATAACCTGGGTGTTGAGAATTGGTATCTAAGAGATTCTAATTGGAATCCTGACTTTAGTTTGTCGGCGCCAATAATTAACCATTTTTATGAACTGGAATCGAAAGAATCGGTTGATGGGATAATCGCAATTGACGTCGGATTTGTTGAAAAGCTTTTGAAAGTGATGGGGCCGGTATATTTAGAAAATTACAATGAGACTATTTCGGCTGAAAATCTGTTTGAAAAAGCAGAATATTACTCTGAAATAAATTTTACTCCAGGTTCAACATCTAAGAAAGACTTCTTATCAAGTTTGTCAAAAAAGTTAATAGACACCATAATTTCAAACTCTGCCGACCTGAATCTTTTAGGTATGGCCCTTGCAACAAACTCGGCATTAAACGAAAAACATCTGATGTTTTGGTTTAAAGAGCCTGATTTGCAAATCTTTGCTATTGAGAATAATTTTGCCGGACAAACCAGAACCTTGGATAAAAACGATGACTATTTGCTCGTTGCCGATGCCAACGTTGGAGCCAATAAGGCTAATGCTTTCACCCAAAGGGAAATAACCTATCAGCCAATAATAAAAAGAGACGGCGATATTCTTTCAAGGCTCGAAATTACTTACAGGAATAATAGTCCTGCTGATACGTGGCCTGCCGGTAAATATAAAAATTATGTTCAAATCGTAACCCCGGCCGGATCTTCCCTTGAATCAATTTTAAACGGTGAGAATGCATTAAAAGAACAGGTTGTTCAGACACAAACAGCCGATAAAAACACTTTCGGATTTTTGGTTGAAGTACCAATTCAGCAGGAGGTTAAGGTAAAACTTGAATATAAAATACCGGTTACAATTGCAACCTCGGGAGGGGATTACCAGCTTTATATTCAAAAACAACCCGGGTCTCAAAATGACCGATTAACGATAAACGTTAGTTATCCAAGTTATCTAAAGCCAGTTGCCAGTTCGCAAAAAGCCGCTTTTAGCTCCCAATCTGTATCATTTTCCCAAGCATTAGACACCGATAAAAGTTTGAGATTAAAATTCGAAACGCAATAAATTGAGAACCGGGGGATTTGACAAAAGATTCGAAAACTCTTACAATCAACGCTTATGCAAGTTGCACTGAAGGCCGAAAACAGAACAGTTTTAGGGCGTAAAGTAAAAAAATTAAGAAAAGACGGTAAAATCCCCGGTCACGTGTTCGGCCGCAATGTTAAAACCGTTCATGTTTCCGTTGAGAAAAAAGACTTTTTAAAAACCTACAATCAGGTAGGTGAGACAGGACTGGTTAATCTAAAAATCGGCGCAAGTGAAGAAAGACCGGTACTGGTTCGCAACACTCAATTTGACCCCCTAACCGATGAAGTTATTCACATTGATTTTTTCCAGGTAAACTTAAAAGAAAAGGTTACTGCAAACGTTCCTTTGGAAATTATCGGCGAAGCTCCGGCTGTTGAGCAAAAATTAGGTGTCTTATTAACTCCGGTTACCGAGCTTGAAGTTGAAGCGCTTCCGACCGACTTGCCTGAAAAAATTGAAGTTGACGTATCTAATTTGAACGCAGTCGATGAAGCGATTTTGGTTGGGGATCTTAAAATTCCAAGCGGCGTTGAGGTTAAGGACGACCTTGAAGAAACCGTTGCCAAGATAGGCGAATTGATGGTTGAAGAGGAAGAACCGGTTGTTGTTGAAGCGGCAGAAGGCGAAGAAGCCGCAGTCGAAGGTGAAGCAGGTGAAGCTGCACCCGCTGAAGGTGAAGCTGCACCCGCTAGTGAAGACAAAGTTCAATCAGAAGAGTAGATAAACTTCTCAAATTCCCAAGCTGGAATAAAGTTTGGATCAATCAACAAAGTTTTATTTAAATATTCCCTGGATTTTACTTCGTCATAGACTTGCCAATAGAGGAGCGAAAGCTGAAAGTAGCCGTCCCGATAGTTATTCTTAACCTTAACTATTTCTTCCCAATAAACAATTTTTTGGTGAACTTTTGAAGGTTCAGCTTGTAAAGTTTTGATTTGCTCAAATAAGTTTTTAGCTTCCCGGGAGTCTGAATTACTCAAAGTTTCAATAAGTTCTTCACCGGCTTTTTGCAGGTCGTTGTTAACGGCTATTAACTGAATAGTTTCCACGTGTAAAGATTCATTTTTCGGATTTTTGATTAACTTATTTGCAAGCTGTTTATCCAATGCAGTAGAGGAGTAAAAGAAGTTAATGAGAGCCAAAATGGCAATGGTGAAACCAAAAAATACAGTGCGGGAATTAATGCGGGAAATGTGCGTTAATTGTTGCGGTAATTTCTTAGTATTTAAGCGTTTTTTGGCCATACATCAACCATAATCGACTTTTGGATTTTATCAAACTTCTGATAAATCTCTTCAGTTACAAACGGCATAAAAGGGTGTAAAAGCTTAATTGACTCGTAAAGTACGTGTTCCAAAACCGGCTGGGCTTCGCTTCTGCGGTTTTTGCTTTGTTCTAAATACTTATCAGCCAGTTTATGCCAAATAAAGTCATAAATCTCATCACTTGCTAAGTGTAAATTAAGGCTTTCAATATTTTTAGTAACGTTTTTAATTGTAATATCTAGTTCTTCTTTAACCCACTTATCATCCTTGTGCTTAAAAGAAAGGGAAGTAGCCGAATCTTCCGGTTTCAAATCAATAATGAATTTGGCAATGTTTCTAAGTTTGGTTGCAAAATTACGGAAGTTTTTGCCGCGTTCATCCATGATTTGCCTGGAAACGCGGCCGTCGCGTCCGGGAACCGAATAGGAATAAAGCGTCATTCTGGTTGCGTCCACGCCCCAGTTATCAATTAAATAACCTGGCTCGACGCCGTTGCCTAAAGATTTGGAAAACTTTCGGCCTTGCAGGTCCCTTAACATTCCGTGGAAGAACATGGTTTTGAAAGGCACTTGCTTGGTAAAAAAGTCGGAAATCATAATCATTCGGGCAATCCACAAATATTTAATCTCGGGGGCGGTAATTTCAAAGTCCCAGGGGAAATATTTTTCGAATTCTTTGTTTTTTTGAGGTTTACCCTGAGGGTTTACCCCGAAGGGCCAGCCAAGTGTTGATAGCGGCCAAAGGCCGGAAGAAAACCAGGTATCCAAAACCTGTTCATCCTGAACCCAGCCCTCACCCGGCGACTCAAGTGAAACCC
>Ga0209640_10005914_pt1 | contig 10707 bp, 7 predicted proteins | sample RifCSP10_1_FD_184018 | JGI IMG/M metagenome (GOLD analysis project Ga0209640, IMG submission 184018) | Soil microbial communities from Rifle, Colorado - Rifle CSP2_sed 10_1 (SPAdes) (version 2) | ecosystem: Environmental > Terrestrial > Deep subsurface > Rock core/Sediment | place: Rifle...
GTCTTTCTTCTTGGCCTTGGCCTTGTCGCCGAGGGTCGCGGTGTAGCGATAGCAGGCGTGGTCGGCGGCGATCGCGGCCTGGCGGATCGCCCAGCCGCCATCGCGGTGGCTGACCGTTGCGTCCGACAGCGTGAACAACGCATGGGCGACCGGGCCTTCCTTCAGCGCGCGCGCGGCATCGCCGGTGGCCTTCAGGTATTGCGGCACGCCGAACTTCGCGGTTTCGCCGAGGCCGACCACCAGCACGCGCGGCGCGATGACGCCCGGCACGTCGTGCAGCATGGTGGTCTTGCCGGTCTTGCCGCTGGCGTCGCCACGCTCCAGCAGCGCCGTGATGCGGCCGCCACTGGCGTCGTCGAGGGCACGTCCGGAGGCCGTCAGCGTCTTGTCGGCAAACGCGCCAATCACGACGCAATCGGTGGTGACGGCGGCAGGGGCGTCGCGGTTCAGGTCGAATTCGAGGGCCATGCAGCGGGTTTCCGGCAGATATGAAGGGGGTTGTTTCCGTACAATCGCCCGGCGCGGTGCGGTTTGCCGCATTACGGGACAGCCCGTAGCCGAGCGTGGCGCCGTCTTCGCGCCATCGAACGAACCACCGAGTTTAAAGCAACCGCCGCCGATGCCGAAGCCAAACGACAAGCCAGTCCCCGATGCCCAAGCTTGACCGCTACCTGATCAGCGAATTCTCCCAGGCCACGTTCGCCACCCTGCTGGTGCTGCTGATCGTGAGCTTCGGTGCGGTCATCGCCGACGTGCTCGGCGATGTCGCCTCCGGGCGGGTGCCGGTCGGGATGATGCTGCCGCAGCTGGGACTGATGCTGTTGCGGTACCTGCCGCTGATCCTGCCGCTGGCACTGATGCTGGGCATGATGATGGCGGTGGGCCGGCTGTACCGCGATTCGGAAATGCCGGTGATCGCCGCCGCGGGCGTGGGCCCCCGGCGTCTGCTCGCGCCGGTGTTGTGGGTCGCGCTGCCGGTGGTGGCCGCGGTCGCCGCCTGCTCCCTGTGGCTTGGCCCGTGGGCCGAGCGGGTGTCCAAGCAGATGATCAACGAAGCCAATCGCAACCTCATCGTCGCGGGCCTGCAGCCTGGCCGATTCACCAGCCTGGCCAATGGAGGCGTGGTTTTCATCGGCAGCATGTCGACCGACGGCAGTCGCTTCCGGCGCGTTTTCATCTACCGCCAGTCCGACGACCGAATCGATGTCACCACCTCCGACGATGGCGAACTGGTTGTCGACGAGGATGGCCACCGCTACCTCGTTCTCAACGACGGCTTCGAGGTCGAGGGCCCGCGCGCCGGTGGCCTTGACTACAACCTGATGCGATACGCCCGAAACAAGGTGCAGCTGCCGACCGGCGAGACCCGCTACGACCCCGACTCGCCCGAGATGCAGCCGACCCTGGCGCTGGTGCGCGACCCGCGCCCGGCGGCCAAGGCGCAGCTGCACAACCGCATCGCGCCCCCGCTGCTGACGCTGGCGTTCGCGCTGCTGGCCGTGCCGCTTGCGCGCAGCACGCCGCGCCAGGCGCGCTACGGGCGGATGCTGATGGGATTCCTGACCTACCTGGTCAGCATGAACCTCATGCTCATGGGCACCAAGTGGCTCGAGGCCGGCAAGTTGGCCCCCGAGCTGGGCCTGTGGTGGCTGATCCTGCCGCTGCTGGCGGTGGCGACCTGGCTGTACTTCACCGACGGTCGCCTGCGCCGGCCCCGCACCCGCGCCGCGAAGGCGACGGCGGCATGACGCCCGGCGCGTTGGCATGAAGCCGGGAGCTTCGCAATGAAACCCTTTCCGAAGATCCACGATCTGTATATCGCCCGCGTGGTGCTCGGCACGGTGCTGCTGACCTGGGCGGTGCTGCTGGGCCTGGACGTGATGCTGAGCCTGGTCAACGAGTTCAGCGACATCGGCAAGGGCAGCTACGGCTTCAGCCAGGCGGTGGCCTACATGGCCTATACCGTGCCGCGGCGGGCGTACACGCTGTTCCCGACGTCGGCGGTGATCGGCGCGCTGATGGCGCTGGGGCAACTGGCGGCGACCTCCGAGCTGACCGCGTTGCGGGCAATCGGCCTGTCGCGGCGGCGGATCAGCCTGGCCGTCGCCGGCGCGCTGGTGCTGCTGACCGGATTGATGGTGGTGAGCGGCGAGACCATCGGGCCGTGGGGCCAGCGCAGCGCCGACACGCTCAAGGCCTCGGCCAAGTCCAACGACACGATCGTGGCCCGCTATTCCGGGCTGTGGGCGCGCGAGGGCGACGTCATCCTCAATGCCCAGGGCGGGGAGCAGCGCGCCCTCGACGGCGATCGCTGGCTCGAGCTGCGCGACGTGCGCCTGTACGAGTTCGCCGCCGACGGCCGGCTGGAGTCGCTGGCGGTGGCGAAGATCGCCGAGCACCGTCCCGGCAAGTGGCTGCTGCGCGACGTCACCCGCACCACGTTCCAGGACAAGTCGGTCACCCAGGCGCGCGTCGCCGAGGAGCGCTGGGACTCGAACCTGGACGAGACCGCGCTCAGCGCCGACATCGACCAGCCGCGCTACCTGACCTCCGGCAACCTGAAGGGCGCGATCGAGTACCGGCAGCGCAACGGGCTGGATGCGAGCGACTTCGAAGAGCACTACTGGGGCCGCTGGTTCTACCCGATCAACGTGCTGGCGCTGTGCCTGGCGGCGATCCCGTTCGCATTCGGCACGCTGCGCAGCGGCGGGCTGGGCAAGCGCCTGTTCATCGGGATCGTGTTCGCGCTCGGCTTCTGGCTGCTGCAGACGCAATTCGTGCGCCTGGCGGGAGTGTTCAAGTTCGACTACCGCATGGCCTACCTGATGCCGACGCTGGTCATGCTCGGCGTGTCGTTCGCGCTGTTCAAGAAACGCTCGGGGTAGGAGCGCGCCATGCTTATGAAGAGCATGGGCGCGATCGCTCTGCTACGGGACCGCGATCGCGCCCATGGGGCGCTCCTACCTGGCCTCGCGCCGGATTCGGGTGCCGCTGGCGCGGTCGTGCCAGGTCAGCCGGTCGCGGTCGATCCACGCCCACCAGAACCCGAGACCGCCTAGAAGCAGCGATGCGCTGCCGACCACATAGCGCACCGACGCGGCACGCCACGTCGGCGCTCCGCCGTCGGCGGCGACCACCCGCAGGCGCCACGGCCGCATCCCCAGGGTCTGCCCGCCGCGACGCCAGCTGACGATCGCGTAGCCGCTGGTCAGCAGCCAGCACACCAGCCACAGCAGCAGCTGCAGGGGGCTGAAAGCGGGCAGTGGCTGGTTGTCGTTCGCCAGCAGGAACAGTGCCGCCGCCACCATCCACAGCGCGGCCGCCGGCCACAGGTCGTAGAACAGCGCCAGTCCACGCCAGCCCAGCAGCGTTGCCGGCTTGCCCGTGGCGGGTGCGATGTCCTTCAAGGTGTCAGTCGATGCCATCGACAAAGCTTAGTCGCTAAGCTGCGCCGATGACTTCCCGCACGCCGTCCGAACGCCGCATGCAAGCCATGGCGTTGCCACCTGTTCCGGATGCGGACTCCCTGGCCATCGACCGTTTCCTCGATGCGCTGTGGGCCGAGAATGGGTTGGCCCGGCCCACGCTGGACAGCTACCGCCGCGACCTGCAGGGGTTCGCGCGCTGGCGACAGGGGCAGGGTGGCGGATTGGCGGGGGCGGATCGCCCGGCGCTGTTCGATTATCTCGCCCTGCGTGCCCGCGAAGACTATTCGCCGCGCAGCAATGCCCGGTTGCTGTCGGCGTGGCGCGCGTTCTTCGCCTGGTGCGTGCGCCTGGGAACCCGCAGCGACGACCCCACCGCGCTGCTGCAGCCACCGAAATTGCCGCGGTCGCTGCCGAAGGCCCTGGCCGAAAGCGAGATCGAGGCGCTGCTGGCCGCACCCGAGGTCGACACTGCACTGGGCCTGCGCGACCGCGCGATGGTGGAACTGATGTATGCCTGCGGCCTGCGGGTCAGCGAGCTGGTCGACCTGCCGTCCACCGCCGTCAACCTGCGCCAGGGGGTGGTGCGGGTGATGGGCAAGGGCGCCAAGGAGCGATTGGTCCCTTTGGGCGAGGAGGCCCAGCACTGGCTGGAGCGCTACCTGGCGCAATCGCGGCCGCTGTTGGCGGGATCGCGTGCGGTGGCGCCGCTGTTCATCGCCGCGGGGGGCGAGGCGCTCAGCCGCCAGCAGTTCTGGCATCTCGTGAAGCGCTACGCCGTGGCGGCCGGCATCGATCCGCGCAAGATCAGCCCCCACGGTTTGCGCCACAGTTTCGCCACCCACCTGCTCAACCACGGCGCCGACCTGCGCGCACTGCAGATGCTGCTCGGCCACAGCTCGCTGTCGACGACGCAGATCTACACGCTGGTGGCGCGCGAGCAACTCAAGCAGTTGCATGCCCGGCACCACCCGCGCGGCTGAACGATCCGGCCGCGGGCTGCCGGCAGTCCGGTCGGCCATGCCACAATCGCCGCAATCACTGCCTTAGCCAGCAGTCCGACAAGCCGTCTCCGCAAGGATTTCCCGATGAAGCGCTTCCTACTCGCCGCGCTCGGCGCGATCAGCCTGTCCGCCTGCGCCCAGGCTCCCGACGCCGGTAAAACCGCCACGGCACCGGGAGGCCAGGCCAAGACCGCCGCTGTCGCGCCCGCAACGACCGCGCCTGCCCCCGGCACACCCGATGCGCGCGCGATCGCGGCCATCGCCGTGCTCAACCCGCAGGTGAAGGTCGACCGCGTCGGCAAGGCGCCGCTGCCGGGTTTCCGCGAGGCGCTGGTCGGCGGGCAGGTGGTGTACGTCAGCGACGACGGCCGCTACCTGTTTCTGCCCGGCTCCGGCGGCGCGCTGTTCGACACCAGCACCAAGAAGAACCTCAGCGAGGGGGCGCTGGCTGGCATGCGCAAGGAACTGCTGCAGACGATCCCGGCCAGCGAGCGCATCGTGTTCGCGCCAGCGAACCCGAAGCACACCGTCACCGTCTTCACCGACGTCGAGTGCGGCTACTGCCGCAAGCTGCACGGGGAGATCGGCGAGTACAACAAGCAGGGCATCGCGATCGAGTACCTCGCATTCCCGCGCATGGGCATCGGCAGCGACGACTACAAGAAGATGGTCTCGGTCTGGTGCGCGGCCGACCGCAAGGCCGCGCTGACCCTGGCCAAGAGCGATGGCCGGCTCGCCAGCAAGGACTGCAAGAACACCGTGACGATGCAGTACGACGTCGGCCAGCGCGCCGGCCTCACCGGTACGCCGATGATCCTGGCCGAGGATGGCACCCAGCTCGGCGGCTACATTCCGCCGGTGCAGCTGCGCGCCGCGCTGGACAAGCTTGCCGCCGACTCCGCCAAGCCGGCCGTTGCCGGCGGGGCCTGACCGCCCGGGCAGCACCCGGTCAGGTCAGCATCACGCCGCCGCCTCCGGGCGGCGGTGGGGTTTTCGGGTTCCGCCCGCGATCCCGGTGGGTCGGCACGCGGCCACCGATGTCGTCACCGCGGCGCTCCGCTACAATGGCCGGCCCGTCGACCACGGTTCACCGGACATGATCGTCCTCGAGGGCGCCCCCGCCCTGTCACCGTTCCGCCGCGAACGGCTCCAAGCCCGCCTGCAAGCCATCCATCCCGACCTGCGCCTGCTCGGCGCGTGGCCGGTGTACTGGGTCCAGCCCGATGCCGGGGCCGACCCCGACGCCGCCGCGCTGCAGCGCATCCTGCAGGCGGATCCGGCCGAGGCCGCACGCGATGCCGGCGCGGTTTCGCGCTACGTCACCCCGCGCCTGGGCACGTTGTCGCCGTGGGCGAGCAAGGCCACCGAGCTGCTCCGCGGCGCCGGGCAGCCCGTCCACCGCGTCGAGCACGGCACCCGCTACGATCTCGGCGGCTGGCCGGGCGACGCCGCCACCCAGGGCGCGCTGGCCAGGGTGCTGCACGACCCGATGACGCAGTCGCTGCTGGAATCGCGCGACGATGCGGCGGCGCTGTTCGCGGTGCCCGCGCGTGGCGGGCTCGAACGCATTGCGCTGGCTGACCTGGAGACCGCCAATATCCGTCTTGGCCTGGCCCTGGCCGACGACGAGATCGCCTACCTGCGCGAGCGCTACGCGGCGCTTGGCCGTGAGCCGGCCGACGTCGAACTGATGATGTTCGCGCAGGCCAACTCCGAGCACTGCCGCCACAAGATATTCAACGCGTCGTGGACCATCGACGGTCGCGAGCAGCTGCGCCGCGGGCCGGACGGCAGCGAACAGCCGCAGTCGCTGTTCAAGATGATCAAGCACACCCATGCGCAGACGCCAGAGAACACCCTGTCGGCGTACAGCGACAACGCCGCCGTGGTCGAGGGCTATCCGACCCGGCGTTTCCGGCCGCAGCCGGGCAGCCATGCCTATGCCGCCGAGGCGCTGTTGCCGTCGGCGTTCTGCATCAAGGTCGAGACCCACAACCACCCGACCGCGATCGCGCCATTCCCCGGCGCCAGCACCGGCAATGGCGGCGAGATCCGCGACGAGGGCGCCACCGGCCGCGGCGGCAAGCCCAAGGCCGGGCTGAGCGGCTTCAGCGTTTCGCACCTGCGCATCCCGACGCTGCCGCAGCCGTGGGAACGCGAGCGGTCGCTCAATCCGCGCATGGCGCCGGCGCTGGAGATCATGCTCGACGGCCCGATCGGCGCGGCCGCGTTCAACAACGAGTTCGGCCGCCCGAACCTGGCCGGCTATTTCCGCGCGTTCGAGCTGGCCGAGGGCGCCACCGCGAACGGCACGCTCACCCGCGCCTATGACAAGCCGATCATGCTGGCCGGCGGCCTTGGCGCGATCGATCGCGTGCAGGTCGACAAGCTCGGCCTCAAGCCGGGGTATGCGGTGATCGTGCTCGGCGGCCCGTCGATGCTGATCGGGCTCGGCGGTGGCGCGGCCAGTTCGCTGGCGTCGGGCGACAGCGCCGAGGCGCTCGACTTCGCCAGCGTGCAGCGCGACAACCCGGAGATGGAACGTCGCTGCCAGGAAGTGATCGACCGCTGCGTCGCGCGCGGCGCCGACAATCCGATCGCCAGCGCGCACGACGTCGGCGCCGGCGGCCTGTCCAATGCGATTCCCGAGCTGCTGCACGACTCGGGCCTGGGCGGGGTGATCGACCTGGCACGGGTGCCCAGCGACGACCCCTCGCTGTCGCCGATGCAGCTGTGGTGCAACGAATCGCAGGAGCGCTACGTGCTCGGCCTGCCGCCCGACCGCGTGGCCGAGTTCGCGGCGATCTGCGAGCGCGAGCGCTGTCCGTTCGCGGTGGTCGGGTTTGCGACCGCCGAGGAACGGCTGGTGGTCGGCTATGGCGCGACCGTGGAAACGGTCTACGACGTTGCCGGCCCTGCCACCCAGGCCTGGCCCATCGACCTGCCCATGGACGTGCTGTTCGGCAAGGCGCCGAAGATGCACCGCGACGCGCGCCATCCGCCCTCCGCCCCGTGGCCGGCGCTGGACTGGCACGGCCTGGACCTGCACGCCGCCGCGTTGCGCGTGCTCGCCCACCCGACCGTGGCGAGCAAGAATTTCCTCGTCACGATCGGCGACCGCAGCGTCGGCGGACTGACCTCGCGCGACCAGATGGTCGGCCCGTGGCAGCTGCCCCTGGCCGATTGCGCGATCACGCTGTCGGGCTTCGACGGTTTCGTCGGCGAGGCGATGGCGATCGGCGAGCGCACGCCGCTGGCGCTGCTCGACGCTTCAGCCGCCGCGCGCATGGCCGTCGGCGAGGCGATCACCAACCTGTGCGCCGCGCCGGTCGAGTCGCTCAACCGCATCAAGCTGTCGGCCAACTGGATGGCGGCGGCCGCACACCCGGGCGAGGACGCGTTGCTGTTCGACGCGGTCAGGGCCGTCGGACTGGCGCTGTGCCCCGCGCTCGAACTGAGCATTCCGGTCGGCAAGGACTCGCTGTCGATGCAGGCGCAATGGCATGCGCGCGGTGTCGACGGAACGGCCGATGCGCAGAAGTCGGTGTCGCCGGTATCGCTGATCGTCACCGCGTTCGCGCCGGTGTTCGACGTGCGCCAGCAACTCACGCCACTGCTGTCGCGCGAGGGCGAGACCGAGTTGTGGCTGATCGGCCTGGGCGCCGGCAAGCAGCGCCTCGGTGGTTCGGTGCTCGCGCAGTGCCATCCGGATTCCGCCGATCGCAACGGCGGCGCCGACAGCGCGCTGCCCGCGTTCGCCGGCCAGGCCACCGAGCGCGGTGACCTTGGCGTGCCCGATCTCGACGACCCGCAACGACTGCGCGATTTCTTCGAGCTGATCCGCGGCGCGCGAGAGGCCGGCCTGCTTCTCGCGTACCACGACCGTTCCGATGGCGGCGCGTTCGCGACCCTGTGCGAGATGGCGTTCTGCTCGCGCCTCGGCCTCGACATCAGCCTCGACGGCTGGGGCGAGGATCCCTTCCGCATGCTGTTCAACGAGGAGCTTGGCGCAGTCGTGCAGATCGCCGCCGAGGACCGCGCCGAGTTCGCCGACCTGGTTTCGCGGCACGGGCTGATCGACTGCGCGCAGCGCATCGCCAAGCCCACCACGGCGCCCGCGATCCGTGTGCGCGACGACGGCAGCACGCTCGCGGAATGGCGCTGGGACGAGTTGTTCGATGCATGGTGGGCGACCAGCCACGCACTGCAGGCGCTGCGCGACAACCCCGAATGCGCCGACGAGGAGCGTGCCGCGGCGCGCGACTTCAACGCGCCCGGGCTGAAGCCGAAGCTGACGTTCGATCCGGGCGACGATGTCGCGGCGATGTACATGGATGTACGAGTGCCGCGGGCGCAGGATGCGCAGGAGCGGTCGCCCTTCATCAACGTCGGGGCGAAACCGAAGGTCGCGGTCCTGCGCGAGCAGGGCGTCAATGGCCAGATCGAGATGGCGGCCGCATTCGACCGTGCCGGCTTCGAGGCCGTCGACGTGCACATGAGCGACCTGATCGGCGGTCGCGTCGCGCTGGATGCCTTCAAGGGCTTCGCCGCGTGCGGCGGCTTCAGCTATGGCGACGTGCTCGGCGCGGGCCGCGGTTGGGCCACCTCGATCCTGGAGCGCAGCGCACTGCGCGACGCGTTCGCGGCGTTCTTCGCCCGTGAGGACAGCTTCGCGCTCGGCGTGTGCAACGGCTGCCAGATGCTCAGCCAGCTCAAGGCGATCATCCCCGGCGCCGCCCATTGGCCGGTGTTCCTGCGCAACCGCAGCGAACAGTTCGAGGCGCGCCTGGGCCTGGTGGAGGTGGTCGAATCGCCGTCGCTGTTCCTGCGCGGCATGGCCGGCTCGCGCATCCCGGTCGCGGTGTCGCACGGCGAAGGCCGCGCCGAGTTCGCTAATGCCGGGGACCAGGCCGCAGCCCAGGTCGCCCTGCGCTACATCGACGGCGACGGCCGCGTGGCCACGCGCTACCCGGCCAACCCGAACGGCTCGCCCGACGCGATCACCGGCCTGACCAGCGACGACGGCCGCGTCACCATCCTGATGCCGCACCCCGAACGCACCCTGCGCACGGCCAACCTGAGCTGGGCGCCACGCGAATGGGGCGAGGATTCGCCGTGGCTGCGGATGTTCCGCAACGCGCGGGTGTGGGTGGGCTAGAAGCTCTTTCCGCTGCGTCCGGCGCCGCGCCACTCGATCGGGACTGGTTGTCGTTGTGGATGTTCGCCAACGACCGCAAACCCGTGGGTCAGCAGGAACGCCCTGAGGGGCAGCAGGTGCCGCGGCGCGCGCGAGCAAAAATGCCGGGGCATGCGCCCCGGCCTTTTCCTGTCCTACCCGTTCCGCAAGGTCGCGGCGGTAATGCTTACTGCAACAGGACCTTGATCGAGCCGTAGTTGACGTACAGGCCGCCTTCGCCGCCCTCGAGCTGCTCGACGCCGGTCCAAATGCCGTCATGGCCCTGGTTGCCCATGCATGGACTGCCGACCACCGGAACCGTGCCGGTCTCGGAGAAGCTGTCGCCGAAGCCGGTCAACTCGAAGCCATCGATCTGGTGGTGTCGGCGGACCACATGGTTGACTTCGCTGCTGACGCTCAGCCCGATGGTGTGGGGCACGTAATGGGTGGTTTGCCCTCTCCGTCCGTCGCCGGTGGTGAAGGTGCACAGCGCGGCATACGTGGTTGTCGCCTCGTAGCTGAAGCTGACGCCTGCGGCGTTGTTCTGCAGGGCCGCATTGTTCCAGCTAAAAGCGTCCTGCACGTCGCCCTTGCCGACGAAGCCGATGCCGGTGTCGGGATCGAAACTGACCGCGGCGAACGCAGTGGCGCATGCGAGTGCCAGCCCGAGACCGAGCGCGGCGCGGGCGGTGGACTTACGGATATGCATCATTGGTATTTCCCCCTGGTGGATCGGTTGTTTGGATCGGTTGTATGGGTTGGCTGTCAATTCCGTGCTTCAGGTCCCATTTAAAGTGTGACGTGGCGCAAAGTTTAAAGCAGATTTCGTGCCAACGCAGCCTGGATCGCTCCAGGTCGCCGGGTCGTCGGGGGCGACGGGCATTTGCGTGCGCTCCCGGGTCTTGAATTGACGTGAGAGGGCAGAATCCGACGTCAGGCAGTTGGCGCGCGCCGCGCTTTGAACGCACTCTGCGTGCGGCCAACCTGAGCTGGACGCCGCGCGAACGGGGCGAGGACTTGCCTGGCTGCGGATGTTCCGCGGCGCGCGGGTGTGTGGGTGGGTTGAGGCCGCTGTCGCATGAGCCGTCACGAAAAGGAAAAG
>Ga0209640_10005915_pt1 | contig 10705 bp, 9 predicted proteins | sample RifCSP10_1_FD_184018 | JGI IMG/M metagenome (GOLD analysis project Ga0209640, IMG submission 184018) | Soil microbial communities from Rifle, Colorado - Rifle CSP2_sed 10_1 (SPAdes) (version 2) | ecosystem: Environmental > Terrestrial > Deep subsurface > Rock core/Sediment | place: Rifle...
CGGGGATGAAGGCGCGCTGCCCGCAAACGGGCGACTGCGTCGCTAACGTGTCCGCGCGCCCCTGCGCTACACGCAAGGAGGGACCATGCAATCATTAGCCCGTTGTCTGATGGCCGCTGCTGCAGCCGCTGCATTCGCGTTCGCGTCGCTCTCTTGGGCCCAGACCTGGCCCGTCAGGCCGATTCGGCTGGTCGTTGGCTTCCCCCCCTGCGGCGCTACCGACGTGGTCGCCCGTGCCTTCGCGCCGCGGCTGGGCGAGGCGTTGGGCCAATCGATAGTCATCGACAACCGGCCCGGCGCGGGCGGCAACATCGGCCTCGAGATGGTGGCCAAATCCACCCCGGACGGCTACACCCTCCTCAAGTCGGCTTCCGGCGCCATCGTCATCGGCCCGCATCTGTACAAGCTCAGCGTCGATGTGGCGAGGGACTTGCTGCCGGTCGCCCCGACGATGCTCACCACACTGCTTCTGGTGGTGCGTCCGAGCTTGCCGGTGCACAGTCTCGCCGAGCTGATCGCGTACGCCCGGGCCAACCCGGGGAAACTGAGCTACGGCTCCTCGGGTATTGGCAGCGGGCTGCACATCGCCGGCGAAATGCTGGCGCACGAGGCCAAAATCAAGGCGACCCACGTGCCTTACAAGGGCGCGGCGCTGGCGATCACCGACCTGCTCGGCGACCGGGTCGACTTCATGTTCGACACGGCCCCGGTGATCCCGCATATCAAGGCCAATAAACTACGCCTGCTCGCGGTGGCGCGCGCCACACGCTCGCGGATGTTCCCGGACACGCCGACCATGGCCGAGGCGGGAGCGGACGTAACTGTGGAGTTCGTGCAGGGCGTCTACGCGCCGGCGGGGACGCCGCGCGAGATCGTCGCGCGCCTCAACCGCGAGATGGGCCGCGTCATGCAGAGCGCGGAAGTGCGCGCCGTGCTCGCCGGCATCGGGGCCGAGCCGGTCACGGCCTCGCCCGAGGAGTTCGCAGCGCTGCAGCAGCGCGAGCGCGAGCGCTTCGGCGCGATCGTCCGGAAAGCCAACATCCGCGTCCAGTGAGCTTCCGGAATCCGCGACAGCCCGTCGTATATCGTTTTGGTTCCGGCTACGCTGGCTTAGGCATCACATCCAGCCTGACGACAATTCCCTCGAGATCCTTGGAAGGCGCTGGATACCGCTGCATCACCAGCGGATCGTGCCCGGGAACGATGTGATTGGATGAATCGGCAAGACGGCGCAGCGTGTCGTAGCCCTCCAACACCTCGCCGAGATGGAACGTCGTAGGAAAGCAGCGGCCGGCTTCCATATGCTCGTAGTAGTGGCTGGCGTCGGAGGCCAGCACCACCCATCCCCGTGCGGTCGCAACGCGCACGCACTGCAAGCCGGCGGTATGCCCGCCGATGCGATGCACGCTCACCCCGGGCGCGAGTTCAGCCGGACCGTTATAGAAACTGACCCGATCCTTGAATACCAGCCGCACCATTCCCACGACATCTTCGACCTCGTAGCCGTGGTTGAAGCGATGGTGCCGCATATGACGTCCGGTCACGTAGCTCATCTCGTCGTCCTGCAGGTGAAATCTCGCCTGCGGAAAATCGTGGAACGTGCCCACGTGGTCATAGTGCAAGTGCGTCAGGATGACATCCTTCACGTCCGACGCCTGGATGCCGAGCAAAGCCAGGCCTTGCTCGGGGCTGCGCAGGAAGACACGCTTGCGCTTCGCAGCCATCTCCCGCGTGAAGCCGGTGTCGACCACGAACAGCCGCTCCTGGTTGCGGATCACCCACACGAAGTAGTCCATCGGCATCGGCGCATCGTGCGGATCGCCGCCGACGAAGTGGTCGCCGCGCCTTGCTTCGCGGGTGGCGTACTTGACGGCGTATATCTCGTAACTCGCTTGACTCATGTTGGCCTCAGGCATGTTGGCTGCTCGGCGCGTGAGCGCCGCAGGTTGTGGCATTCCGGAAACGATGCTCGACGCTTAGCGCCACCATCCATGCGTCGCGCAGACATGACAGAAAATCCCCCGGCCGATAGCAATCGCCCGCGAGCTCGTATTCAACGCCTGCCTCCTCGAGCAATGGCACGACGTCGCGGTCGGGCTCGGGACCGGTGGCGACGATCAGGCAGTCTCCGATGGCGACGCTGCGGGCACTTCCGTCCGCCGTGCGCACTTCGAGGCTCGTGCCCTGCGCTTTTTCCACCATGACGCCGATAAGAATTTCGGTGCCCCGCGCCTTCAGGCGGTCCAGCAGTTCCATTCGATTGTTGCGCGCCATGCCACCGGCGACGGTGTCGAGCGCCTCGATGATCGTGCAGCGCTTGCCCTGCAGCGTCAGCAGATCGGCAGTTTCCACGCCCACCATGCCCCCGCCGATGATCGTGACCGTCGCCGCGGATGCAATCTGCGCCGGCTCACGCAGTACCTCCCACGCGTGCACAACGCGCACTGCTGCATCGAGCCCGGAAACGTCGAACGGGCACGCACGCGGTCTTGCACCAGTCGCAACAATGACGAAGTCAGGCGCGAACCCCTTGATAGCTTTCGCGGTTACCACCGTAGAAGTATGCACCGGAACGCCGAGCGCCTTGACTTGCCCCCAGCGGTAGCTCCAGACCGGCTCGACCTCGTGTTTATCGGGAGCGGCGATCGCCAACGGCATCTGCCCCCCGGCCGTCCCTGACTTTTCCCACACCTCGACCTGATGGCCGCGGCTGGCAGCGGCGCGTGCCGCCTCGATACCCGTCACTCCGGCGCCGATCACCAGCACCCGCTTCGGATCGGCGGTCTTCAGCGCGGGAAACAATTGCGGCTCGGCGTGCTCGAGCGCCTCGAATTCCGTGCCGATCATCGGGTTGTGTACGCAGGCAACGTCCTTCTCCAGCGTGAGCCGCTCGAAACAGACATTGCACGCAATGCACTTGCGGATCGGTGCGTTCACGCGCCCGAATGCCTTGAGGCACCAGTGCGGATCGGCGTAAAGCGCGCGTCCGAGAGAAATGAAATCCGCACAGCCCTCGCGCAGCAGGGCCTCCGCATCCTCGGGATCGACGACGCGGCCCGCGACGAAAACCGGAATCGTCACTGCCTGTCTGATCGGCCTGGCATAGGGCCCGAGGCAACCGCGCTTGAACGACGGCGGCTGTATGCAGTACTTGGACAACTGCGGACTTTCGTTGCTGCCGCCCGAGAGATCGAGCGCGGCAACCGCCTCGTGTTCGAGCCTTGCGGCGAGTTCGATGATCTCGGCTTCGGTATAACTTCCTGCCACAAACTCGCTCGCGCTCAGCCGCACGATCAAGGGGAAATCGGGCAGCGCATCCCTGACTCTGCGTATGGTCTCGATCAGGAACCGCGCGCGGTTGTCGAACGAGCCGCCGTAGCAATCCGTACGCCGGTTAATTCGCGGCGTGAAAAACTGCTGAAAGAGATACCCATTCCCGGCGTGTATCTCCGCGCCATCGTAGCCGGCCTGGCGGAGCCGTCGCGCAGCCTCGACAAACAGTTTCTGAATCCCGACGATTTCGGGTATGGCGAGCGGCCTCACCTCGTCGCCGGTGTTCGGGTTTTTCCAGGGGGAAGGACCGACGGGCTCCATGTTGAGGACGGAGCGCCGCAGCAGCGCGCCGCGGTGATTCAGTTGCCCGAAGACGTGACAATCATGCGCCTTGATCGCCGCGACGATGCTGGCGAGTCCGGGGATGAACCGGTCGTGATAACAGCACAGCGAATTGTGGTGCGGGCGCGCATGCTCGGTGACGACCATCGCCTCGGTCATGATCATCGCCACGCCGCCGCGCGCGCGTTCCGCGTAATAGAGCTTGTCGCGTTCGGTCGACAGGCCGTCGGTGGTGCTGTAGTTGGTGCCCATCGGCGCCATCACCACCCGGTTCTTCAGCCGTAACGCGCCGATCCGGCCGGGTTGTTCAAGCAGCATTCTTCAGCGTGCCCGCCCGTGCGCCAGCTTGGCCTGAGCGGGATGAAACACATAGCCCTGGTCCCGGGCATCAGCCAGGCATCCTTCATACTCCTTATAAGCCGTACGCGATTCCGCGATGACCGTACGATCCACGGCAAGGTGCTGCCATCTCCACCGATGTTCTGGGTCGGTATAAAACCGCCAGATCAGGTTCATCGCTGAACCGTTCCCCGGCGCGAGTATGCGCGATGCTCACGCCAGGTCATACCGCCTTCAGGTTCCCGGCGGAGGTCTTGCCATCCTTGCCCTTGACCAGTTCGAATTGGACCTTCTGGCCTTCGTTCAGCGTGGACAGGCCGGCGCCTTGCACCGCCGACACATGCACGAACACGTCTTTCGAGCCATCATCCGGCGCAATAAACCCGAAACCCTTGGATGCGTTGAACCACTTCACTGTTCCAGTAGCCATGCCGAATCTCCTGATTAGAAATTGTCGTTGTATACCGGCCCAGCGTTCGATCCGGGCCAATAGACCGACAGTTTAATCCATCGTGCCCCATGTGGCGAGGCTCTGAGCGGCCTAAGGGTATATTATGTTGACTTATGTTGCGGGAGCATCGCGAACATGGCTGAGCACCCACGGGCGACGGGCGCACTGAAGGAGTTTATCCAGCGGGAGACGGCAAGAATCCTCGGCGCCTGCACGCGGTGTGGAAAATGCGTCGAGGCGTGCCCCATGGCCCGTTACAGCGCACCGCTCGCGGGGGCCGATCCCAAAGCGGTGGCAACCGGGATACTCGCGGTATTGCGGGAAGAACCGGGAACCGCGGAAGCTTTGGGCTGGGCTTCGGTGTGCGTGCGCAGCGGCAGCTGTGTTCCCGCCTGCCCCGAGAACGTCAACCCGATGATAATGGTTCGTATCGCCCGCATGGTTGCTTCCGGCGGTTTGGGCGGCCCCCAACAAATCGCGGTCCGCGCAGACCGGGATTTCTTCGATCGGGTCAGAGCGTTCGCCAGGCTGCAGTTGACCGAAGAAGAAATCAGGAACTGGATGTAACGCACGGGGCGAAGGAGCAGACAATGGGTGAGCGGATCACATTCTGGTACGGCTGCAACGTCTTGCGGCACGGCGACATCATACACAGTTGCGTCGACATCCTGCGTCTGCTCGGCTTCGACGTGCAGCCGGCCGGCGGTCCCGACTATTGCTGCGGCTCGTCCAAAGATGCGAATCAGACCGCGGCCGACGGCATGGCGCACCGCACCGTTACCAAGTTCAACCATCTTCGGCGCGAGCGGGTCGTGGCGTGGTGCCCGTCGTGTCACACGCACATGACGGACTTCATGGGGCAGGCCTACCCAGCCGACTTTTCGCTCACTTATTTCGTCGAACTGCTCTACGAGCATCGCGAGGCGCTGGCGCCGCTGCTGAAGCACCCCGTACCGCTGCGCGTGCTGCTGCACCAGCACGTGGGCTTCAACGACAGGGTGGAAGTCAACGCGAAAGCACCGGCCCTGCTGCGGCTCATTCCGGGCGTCGAAGTCGTCGCGGACGATTATGCCGCCCCGGGATATATGTGCGCGCAACTCGCGACGGTGCCTGCCGCGATGGCAGACATGGTCCGCAATACGCTGCGGCTGGTCGACGCGCATCGTGCCGACGCGGTGGTGACGGTTTTTCACCAGTGCTACCGCGAACTGTGCGGACTCGAAGCCGGCGGCGCGACGCAGGTGTTCAACTACGTTCAGCTACTCGCCCGCTCGCTGGGGCTCGCCTACCCCGACGAGTACAAGGAATGGAAAAAGGCCGGGCCGCACGCCGCCGCCGTGATCGGGGACGCGCGTCTGGCACAGGTCGGCGTGCAATTCTTCGAGCGTGCGATGCTCCCGGAACTCATCAAGCGCCCGGTCGGTTCGCCAGGGGAAACGTCATGATTGATATTGAAGAGATGTTCAGGATTTTCCAGCAGCATCGCGGCGACGCGATCGTGGTTCCGGGCCGGGGCGGCCGTCATTGGGGCACGACCAGTACCCGCCCGAACCGGGACGTGACGTTAGGCGATCCCGCGATGGGCGGTCACGCGTCTTTTGCCTTCGGTCTCGCGCTCGCGCAACCCGATAAGAAGGTCATCGTCTTCGATTCCGAGGGCGATTTGCTGATGAGCCTCGGGGTGCTGCCGACGATCGCGGAGCTGCGGCCAAACAACTTCTATCACTTCGTGCTCGACAACGAATGCTACGCCACGACCGGGGGGCAGCCGGTTCCGAACGCCGGCAACATTGCCTACGAGGTTTTCGCGCGCGGCGCGGGTTATCCGCATGCGTTTGCTTTTGACAATCTGGAAACCTTCGCGGTCAACATCGAGCGCACGCTGGCCCTGCCCGGACCGGTGTTTGCCGCGCTGAAGATTGTTCCTGAAATCCAGAACGAGCCGATCGGAAGACGCAGGAAATGGTCGACCCGCAGCCGCGAGCAAATTCTGCAAGACCTGCGGCAGGAGCTGGGTATCGCCGGCTGATCTCCTGCTCACTGCGCGGTCCACCCTCCGTCGATGACAAGACTGGTTCCCGTCATGAGCGACGCTGCTTCGGACGCGACAAAGACTACGGCCGCAGCCACTTCACCGAGCTGGCCCAGGCGCCCCATTGGAATTCGATCCAGCACCCACTTTGCGAATTCCGGGCGCGCGAACATCGGCTGCGTCATCGGCGTATCGAGGAACGTGGGCGCGATCGAGTTCACCCGGATGTTGTGCATCGCAAGCTCCACCGCGAGCGCTTTCGTGAATCCTTCGATGGCGTGTTTCGTCAGACAATAAACCGTCCGCCCCGGCGCACCGACGTGGCCCATCTGCGAGGTGATATTGATGATCACGCCGCCTCGCGCCTTGCGGTCTGGCGTCTGCAGCATCTTTTTCACCGCTGCCTGTGCCACCAGGAACATCGCCCTGACGTTAAGATCGAGCACGCGGTCGAAATTCGCCTCGCTCACCTCGACGAATGGCTCCGGGATGTTCATCCCCGCGTTGTTCACGAGCACATCGAGCACGGGAACCGCTGATACGACCCGCTTTACCGCGGCCGCATCGGTTACATCGCATGCGACGGCCCGCGCGCTGCCGCCCGCGGCGCGGATTTCCGCTGCTGCCTGCTCGATCTCGGCTGCGGTCCGCGCCAGCAGCCATACCTCGGCACCCGCCTGTGCGAGTGCCACCGCGGCGCTGCGACCGATGCCGCGGCCCGCTCCCGTGACGAGCGCGACGCGGCCTTCGAGCCGGAATTTTGCCGCGATGTCGCAGGACGCAGATGCCGTGGAACTCAACCCGTCGCTCCCGGCTTCGCGCCGATGCCGACGTTGCGGCCGCCATAGCGGCGCAGGCGCAAGTCGGCCTGCTCCTTGTGGCCCCAGAAACGCTCGATCGCGCACAGCCGCGAACAATAATCACCGATGGTAACGCTCGCCTCGTCCGTAATCTCCTGGTACGTGCAGGTCTTCAGGAACTTGCCCACCCACAGGCCGCCGGTGTAGCGCGCGGCACCCACAGTCGGCAGCGTGTGGTTGGTGCCGATCACCTTGTCGCCGTAGGACACGTTGGTCTGCGGCCCAAGAAACAGCGCGCCGTAGTTCTTCATGTGCTCGAGAAAATAGCGTGGACCGCGTGTGAGCACCTCGACGTGCTCGGCCGCGATGCGGTCGGCCTCGACGACCGCTTCCTCGGGCGACTCCACGAGGATGATTTCGCCGTAGTCGCGCCAGGCAACCCCCGCGACGTCCGCCGTCGGCAGCACTTTGAGCTGGCGCTCGATCTCCGCCGGCAGCGCGGCTGCAATCGCCTTCGAAGTGGTGACGCAGATCGCGGGACTCGTCGGGCCGTGCTCGGCCTGCCCCAGCAGATCGGTCGCGATCATTTCCACGTCCGAGGTCTCGTCCGCAATGACCAGGATCTCGGTCGGGCCCGCGAGGAGATCAATGCCGACGCGACCGAAGAGCTGGCGCTTGGCCTCGGCAACATACGCGTTCCCCGGTCCGACCAGCATGTCGACCGGCGCGATGGTTGCCGTGCCGAGGCCCATGGCTGCCACCGCCTGCACGCCGCCGAGGACATAGATTTCATCGGCACCCCCCAGCACCATCGCGGCAATGGTTTCCGCGTGCGGGACGCCCTGGTTCGGCGGCGTGCAGGCGATCACGCGGCGCACGCCGGCGGTGCGCGCCGTCACGATGCTCATGTGCGCTGAGGCGACCATCGGATAACGGCCGCCCGGCACGTAGCACCCGACGCTGTCGACCGGGATGTTCTTGTGGCCGAGCTTCACCCCGGGCAGGGTCTCGACCTCGATGTCCTTGAGCGCGGCACGCTGGTGTTCGGCAAAATTGCGGATCTGGGCCTGCGCGAATTCGATATCAGCGATGGTGCCCCGTGGAACCTGCGCCATGATGGCATCAATCTGCGCCGCAGACAGCCGAAAGCTGGGCGGGGACCACTGGTCGAACTTTGCAGAGAGTTCACGCACGGCCGCATCCCCGCGCTTGCCGACATCCTCCAGAATTGCCTCGACGGTCTGACGCACCTTCGTATCGAGGGCATCGGAAACCTCCCGCGCAACACGCCGTTTGAGAAAGCTGGCCATGTGAACCTCCGTAGTGGAATCAGGCATAGATTTCGTCGCCATATTCGGCCTCGAGCAGCTTCGCGCGAGCCGCGGCAAGGCGCGCGATCGGCACGCGCGGGCCCGAGCACGACACGTAATCGAGCCCGATGTGATGACAGAACCGGATCGCTTCGGGCTCCCCGCCGTGCTCGCCACAGATCCCCACTTTGAGGTCGGGCCGCGCTTTACGTCCCCAGTGCATGGCGATTTCCATCAAGCGCCCGACGCCCTTCACATCGAGAATCTCGAATGGGTTGTCGCGGATGATGCCGCGCTCGAGATAGAACGCGAGGAATTTGTTCTCGGCGTCCTCACGGCTGAACGAGAACGTCGCCTGGGTCAGGTCGTTGGTGCCGAATGAGAAGAACTCGGCGACGCTCGCCATCGGCTCAGCGCGCAGGCACGCGCGCACCACTTCCATCATGCAGCCAAACTTGTACGGCACCTTGAGACCGAAGGCGGCCTCGACCCGGGGGGCAATCTCGTCGGAGATTTTCTTCACTTCGTAGAGCTCCCGGGGCGTGGCAACCTGCGGCACCATGATCTCCGGGTGCACGTCCACGCCTTCCTTGATGCACCCGGCCGCCGCTTCGAGTATCGCGCGGATCTGCATCGCGTAAATTTCGGGATACGTGATGCCGAGACGCACGCCGCGGTGGCCGAGCATCGGGTTGACCTCGTGCAGCTGGCGCACCTTCTTCAGCATCGTTTCCTTGCGCGCGACCTGCGCCTTCTCGCGGCCGGCGTCGCGGAACTGGAGCAACGATTCCGACAGCTTTTCGAAATGCTGCACGCTGGATTTGGCGATGTCCGGGCCGACCCTCTGCAGCGTGTCGTGCAGCTCTTCCATGTTGATGACAGCGCGGTGCAGGTGATGCAGGTGCGAGAGTTCGTATTCGAGCTGCTCCGCCGACGGCAGAAACTCGTGGATCGGTGGATCGAGCAGGCGCACCGTCACCGGCAGGCCGTTCATGGCGCGAAAAATGCCGTGAAAATCCTCGCGCTGGATCGGCAGCAGCCGGTCGAGCGCAGCCTGGCGGTCCGCGCGCGTCTCGGCGAGAATCATGTCCTGCACGATCGGCAGGCGATCGACGTCGTTGAACATGCGCTCGGTGCGGCACAGCCCGATGCCGTGCGCGCCGAAGCGCCGGGCGCGCGCCGCATCGCGCGGCGTATCCGCGTTGGCCATCACCCTGAGCCGCGCGGTCTCATCGGCCCATTCCAGCAGCGTTTCCAGCTCGGCAGTGAACTCGGGCTCGACGGTAGGAATTTCGCCGGCGAACACGTGTCCCGTGGTGCCGTCGATAGTGATGGTATCGCCTTCGTGCAGCAGAGTTCCACCCACGCGGGCGACGCGTTCACGCCCATCGATAACGATCGCTTCACAACCCGACACGCACGGTTTGCCCATGCCGCGCGCCACCACCGCCGCGTGGGACGTCTTGCCGCCGCGGCTGGTAAGTATGCCGACGGCGGCAAAAAAACCATGGATGTCCTCGGGTTTGGTCTCCTCGCGCACGAGGATCACGCGTTCGCCCTTGCCGCCGCTGATTTCCACCGCATCGGCGTCGAACACGATGCGGCCCGACGCCGCCCCCGGGGAAGCCGGCAGACCCTGCGCGAGCGGCGTCACGCCGTGGCCCAGCGCCAGCGCCGGCACCAGCAGCTGTTCCAGCATCGAGGGATGAATTCGCGTCAGCGCATGCTCCCTGGCAATCAGGCCTTCATGCGTCATTTCGACCGAGGTGCGCACCATGCCCTGCGCGTTCATTTTTCCGTTGCGGGTCTGCAGGCAGTAGAGACGGGCGCGCTCGATGGTGAATTCGAAATCCTGCACCTCGCGGTAATGGCTTTCGAGCTTATCGCGCAGTTCGACCAGCTGGCGGTACAACTCGGGCATCTCCCGCGCCAGCTCGGCGATCGGTTTCGGCGTGCGAATGCCGGCCACCACGTCCTCGCCCTGCGCATTGACGAGGTATTCACCGTAGATCACGTTCTCACCAGTGCCGGGGTTGCGCGTAAAGCCGACGCCGGTGGCACTGCCGTCGCCCAGGTTGCCGAAAACCATGGCGACGATGTTCACCGCCGTGCCGTTCGCCATGTCCGGCGTGATGCGGAACTGGCGGCGGTAGTCGAC
>Ga0209640_10005916_pt1 | contig 10705 bp, 10 predicted proteins | sample RifCSP10_1_FD_184018 | JGI IMG/M metagenome (GOLD analysis project Ga0209640, IMG submission 184018) | Soil microbial communities from Rifle, Colorado - Rifle CSP2_sed 10_1 (SPAdes) (version 2) | ecosystem: Environmental > Terrestrial > Deep subsurface > Rock core/Sediment | place: Rifle...
ATCGTCGCGGATTCAAATCCTGAACACGAATATGAAGAGACCTGTAATAAGGCTCAGGCCATGATGAAGGCGATCGAACTGGCAGAGCAGGGACTGGAGTAGAAAGAGTCGAACGTTGAAAGGTCTTCACGTCCATCAAGTCTCCGGAGACTGCTTCTATACCTTGTGACCTGACGACTTTCGACCTTCAGACTGTACGACTATTATGCTACTGATGATCGACAACTATGATTCCTTCACCTATAACCTCGTGCAATACTTCGGGGAACTGGGTGAGGACGTGCAGGTGTATCGCAACAATAAGATTACGATCGACCAGATCGAGTCGCTGCAACCCAGCCGCATCGTCATTTCTCCGGGACCCTGCACACCGATGGAGGCGGGTGTGTCGGTCGAGTCGATCCGGCATTTTGGCGGCCGTCTCCCGCTTTTGGGCGTCTGCCTCGGCCATCAGTCTCTGGCTGTGGCGTTTGGCGGAGAAGTCGTTCGAGCCGAACGGTTAATGCATGGCAAAACATCGAAGATCCTGCACGATGGGAAAACGATCTTTCATCAGCTGCCCAATCCATTTGACGCCACACGCTACCATTCTCTCATCGTGAAGCGAGAGACGCTGCCTTCTTGTTTTGAGATCTCCGCCGAAACTGCCGAGGGGGAAATTATGGGATTGCGCCATCGATCGTTAGGCATCGAAGGAGTGCAGTTTCATCCTGAATCGATCCTCACCATGGCGGGGAAGGACCTCCTCCGCAACTTTCTTAAACTGTAGGCTACCCGCCTGGTCTCCGACCCATGATCAAAGACGCGATTGCCAAACTCGCCGACCGCTCCTCCCTCACCGAACAAGAAGCCGAATCGGTGATGCTCGAGATCATGGATGGTGCAGCAACTCCTGCCCAAATTGCCGCCTACTTGATGGGACTCCGTCTGAAGGGAGAAACCGTCGAGGAAATTGCCGGCTCCGTGCGAGCGATGCGTGCCAAAGCCGTCCGCATTGCTGTCGGAGATCCTCTGGTTGTAGATACTTGCGGCACGGGCGGTGACGGGGCCCACACGTTTAACATTTCCACCACAACCGCGCTCGTCGTTGCAGGTGCAGGTCTGACGGTGGCAAAGCACGGTAACCGGTCTGTGTCATCCAAGTCCGGGAGTGCAGACGTCCTCTCGGCACTCGGGGTCAAGATCGATCTGCGGACCGAACGTGTGACCGATTGTATCAATGAGGTCGGGATCGGCTTCCTCTTCGCTCCGCTCTATCATGGAGCCATGAAACATTGTGCCGGCCCAAGACAGGAGATGGGCATCAGGACCATGCTGAATCTCTTGGGCCCGCTGACCAATCCGGCAGGAGCCACCATCCAAGTGCTCGGTGTCTATGAGGGGCGATTGACCTCCCTGCTAGGGAATGTGCTTATGCATCTGGGATCGCAACATTGCTTTGTCGTACATGGAATGGATGGACTCGATGAGATTACCCTGACCGCAACAACGCAGATTTCAGAAGCCAAAGGGGGCATACTCTCGAACTATTTCCTGAACCCGGTAGAGTTCGGACTGGCGCTGGTCCCAGCCAAACAACTAGCCGGAGGGACGCCGCAAGAGAATGCCGCGATCACTCGAGACATTCTCCAAGGGCGTAAAGGACCCAGACGGGACATCGTCTGTTTGAATGCCGCTCCAGCCTTTGTCGCAGGGCGTAAGGCGACAAGCCTTCAAGATGGATTCCTCCTGGCAGGCCAGGCCATCGACTCCGGTGCTGCGGCCGAGAAACTGGCTCGCCTCATTGCATTCACGAATAAGGGATGATGCCATCGTGATTCTCTCTCGCATTCTTGAGCATAAGAAAGCGGAACTCCGGCACAAGCAAAGCCGGGGCTACCTCACCGAGCTGAAGGCGAAGATTCAAGACGCGCCAGGCCCACTCGGCTTGGCCGTGACCCTCGAAGCCACCAAAACAAGCGGCAGTCCTTCGCTGATCGCCGAAGTTAAAAAGGCCTCACCCAGTCTTGGCCTCCTCCGTCCCGAGTTCTCTGATCGGTTTGACTACCTCGAGATTGCCAAGACCTATCATGCCCATGGCGCCTCGGCTCTATCCGTTTTAACCGACAAGGATTTCTTCCAAGGGAGCCTCGACTACCTCCGAGAGATCAAACAATCAGTGCCCATACCTGTTTTGAACAAAGAGTTCATGGTCGACGAGATCCAGTTTTACGAAGCGCGGGCCTATGGCGCCGATGCCGTACTCTTGATCGTCGCGGCGATCGAACGACAGCAATTGATCGACTTTTATGCCCTCGCCAGGGGTTTAAGTTTGGATGTTCTTCTCGAGACCCATCACGAGCGCGAACTCGACACCGTATTGGAGCGCCTCCCGGAGGCGCGGCTGATCGGCATCAACAATCGAGATCTCAAGACCTTCACGACCGATCTGGCCGTCACGCTGCGCTTGGCAAAACGGATTCCGGCTGGCAAGCTGATCGTCAGCGAAAGCGGCATCCACCAGCGCGCCGATGTGGTCCGGTTGGTCGAAGCTGGCATCCATGCCATGCTCGTCGGAGAAGCACTCATTCGGGCCGATGACATCGGGGACAAGATCCGCGAGTTACGAGGAGCTCCGGCTCCGTCGCACAACTAAGATGCGCTCTACACCAAAAGTCAAAATTTGTGGTATCACCAATGCCGAAGATGCCGCAATAGCAGTCGACGCTGGGGCCGATGCCTTAGGATTCGTGTTCTATCGGAAAAGTCCCCGGTATATTGAGCCGACGCTGGCCCGGAAAATCATTATGAGCCTGCCTCCCTTGGTGATACCGGTGGGTGTGTTCGTCAACGAAGACCAACAAGTGGTTCGGAATCTGATGGACGACTGTGGACTCGCGCTTGCACAGTTGCACGGGAACGAATCGGCGATCTATTGCAAAGAGTTAGGTCGTACGGTCCTTAAAGCGCTCCGCGTGAAAGATCGGAGCACGTTTCTCGCCTTGGCGGAGTTTCGTGGGCGGGCCGGCGTTCGAGGGTTCGTACTTGACGCCTTTTCCGATCAAGCCTATGGAGGCACTGGACAGGTGATTGATTGGCAACTCGCCGCTGAAGTAGCCAAGGCTGCGAACATTCTCCTGGCCGGGGGCCTCACCCCGGACAATGTTGGGAAGGCGATCCAGGCGGTGCAACCGTATGGCGTGGATGTGAGCAGTGGCGTCGAGCGGGCACCAGGCAAGAAAGATCATGAGAAAGTTCGTGCATTCATTCGAGCCGTCAGGGTTGTCTCTCTGACATGAGCCCGTCTATACTGCGGCATTCGGCAGGATGCTGAAAACGTTCGCCAGCGCCAGAAACCGTGGCGCGTGAAGCGCGAGACGTGCGAGAAATGCGCGACGTGGACGGATTGGGTTCCCACCTCGTCTCGCCAGTCCCGCCCGTCCTGCCAACCTCGCTCGGCCATACGAACATGAGGATGGTGATGAGTTCGGTCCCCAATAAACAAGGTCGCTTCGGCGCGTACGGCGGACGTTATGTCCCCGAAACGCTCATGCCTGCTCTGCTTGAGTTGGAGCAGGAATATTCTCGTGTGAAAAAAGACCGGCGCTTCCAATCCGAACTGGCCTATTATTTAAAACACTACGTCGGTCGACCAACCTCGCTCTACTTTGCACAACGACTTACGAAGCGGTTGGGTGGAGCAAAGATCTATTTGAAGCGCGAAGACCTTTGTCATACCGGGGCTCATAAAATCAATAACGCGATCGGGCAAGGGCTTCTGGCCCAACGGATGAAGAAGCCGCGCATCATCGCTGAAACCGGAGCCGGACAGCATGGGGTGGCGACGGCGACCGTCGCGGCGATGTTCGGGCTTCAATGTGAAATTTATATGGGGACCGAAGACATGCAGCGCCAGGCGCTGAACGTCTTCCGGATGAGATTGCTCGGTGCGACCGTTACAGGTGTCGACGCCGGAAGCCGCACGCTTAAGGATGCCATTAGCGAAGCCATGCGGGATTGGACGACGAATATCCGCACGACCCATTACATTCTCGGTTCAGTGCTCGGGGCCCATCCCTACCCGATGATGATCCGAGATTTCCAAGCCATCATCGGTCGTGAAACTCGGCGACAGATCCTGGCGGCAGAAGGTCGGTTGCCGGATTGCCTCATTGCCTGTGTCGGCGGTGGCAGCAATGCTATGGGACTCTTTTATGCGTTCATCCGGGACAAGAAGGTGAAGATGGTCGGCGTCGAAGCTGGCGGCCTGGGAGTCGCGAGCGGAAAACACGCCGCGCGTTTTGCCGGGGGAAAGCCGGGCGTCTTGCAAGGCACCATGACCTATCTGCTCCAGGGTGACGACGGACAAGTTAATCTGACCCATTCGGTTTCAGCCGGGTTGGATTACGCCGCGATCGGTCCCGAACACAGTTATTTGCGGGATCAAGGTCGAGTCGAATACACCTCGGTGACCGATGACGAAGCGATGGCGGCGTTTGATCTTCTGGCCAGAGAAGAGGGGATCATGCCGGCCCTCGAAAGCGCCCATGCCGTTGCCCACACGGTGAAGGTGGCGCCCACGATGAAGAAGAACCAGCTTCTGGTTGTGAATCTATCCGGTCGTGGAGATAAGGATGTCCAGCAGATCGCCAAAATGCGAGGGATCATGCTGTGACATCGAAGCTCAACCGTACCTTTGCACAGCTTCGGCAGCGCGGTGAGAAGGCTCTCATTACCTATGTGATGGCAGGTGACCCCTCACTGCAAGAGACCGAGCAACTTGTCGTGGAGTTAGAGCAGGCCGGGGCCGATATCATTGAACTGGGTGTCCCGTTTTCCGATCCTATCGCCGATGGTCCTGTGATTCAACAGGCGGCAGAACGAGCCTTGCGCAGTGGGACATCGGTTGGAACGATCCTTTCCATGGTCACCAGCCTCAGGGCCAGGACCAAGATTCCACTGGTCTTGATGGCATACTATAATAGCATTCACGCGTTCGGTCCTGAACGGTTCTGCCAGGAGGCTGCCCAAGCCGGTGTTGACGGGCTGATTGTGCCTGACATGCCGCCGGACGAAGCAGGCCCGCTCAAAAAGCCGGCTGCCGCGGCTGGGCTTCCACTGATTTTTCTTCTTGCCCCCACGAGCACGGAGGAGCGACGAACCTTTGTGGCGCGTCAGTCACAGGGCTTCGTCTATTATGTTTCGCTGACCGGGATCACCGGAGCGAAACTGCTCAACGTGGCCGATGTGGGTAAGAACGTCGAGAAAATTAGGAAAGTCACCCATGTTCCGGTGGCGGTCGGCTTCGGGGTTGCGACGCCAGAGGACGCGGCCAACGTTGCGGCCATTGCCGATGGGGTGATCGTCGGCAGCGCGATCGTCAAGCTGATCGCCGCGCACCGACAGAAACCAGATATGGTGAAGCATGTGGCCGAATTTGTCCGCTCATTGAAGGTCGCCATGCGAGCGGTTCAGCCAAAAACACGCTAGCAGGATGCTGAAAAAGCCTGCGTGTGCGGTCTGTCTGGTCTATTCGGTCTGTCTTGTGTGTTTGGTTGAACGATACTAACCAGATAAACCAGACAGACGAGATGAACCAAATGAACAAGAGACGGGGAGGGGACTATTGTTTGGCTTGGGGAGGCATGGCACTAATCATCTCAGCTGCCAGCTCTTTTGCGACATCCTTTAAATTCGGCCGGTAGAACATATAGCTGCTTGACCGTTCATGTCGCGCCTTCCACACGGTGGTGCCGGTGGTGGCATCGACCAGTCGGAGGCTCAGGCCCACTCGACCGACATTGTCGCCTTCCTTGCGCATGTATTCCCAGGAGTTCACCCGTACGACTAAGAACGAGTCCACGTTCAGCGCCTTGCCCAATTTCACAGCGGAGTCCTTGTCGGACTGACCCGTCATTTCCAGACGTGAGAAGTAGAACACGAGCGCATCGAACGCTTCTTTCGATGCCTGGAAGATATCCGTCACATTTTCAGGAGACACTACACGCTCGACATTGGCAGTCTTGTTCAGGGCCCCTGACAAGACCTCTTGAATATCCTCACGTGCGTTGTCGTATTGGCTGGCCATAGGGGGAAGCACCGCAATGGCTTGAGGCCGGAACATTCTCGCCCCTGGTCCTTCCCACACTTCCTGTAAGCCGCCACAGCCGGCGATCAGGAGAGGAAGAAGGCAGAGGGTGAGGGCACGTCGCAAATGATGAAGCATGAACATGGGTTCAGTATACCATTAGAATGTCAAAGAGACAGAGCCTGATACCAGCGCGCCCTCTTCTCGGAAGTCATACCCGCCACCCACATCGACACGAAGTGCAAAGATCCGTAGGCCTAATCCTGCAGTAGGAGTGAATGGTGTTCCAGCATCTTTCATGTTCTTGAAGGCGCCGAGGCGGAACGACAGGAATTCGGAGAAGATGGTTTGCTCGGCTCCTACACTCAACACCTGGCTCTTGACGCCAGGAACAAACGTTCTATTCGAGGTCGCATCCACATCTGCCGTCAATGTCAGCGAGGAATAGGGGTTGACCGCGATACCGCCTCGAACCTGGGGGCCAAGTTTCAGCTCTCCTCCGCCGACATCATTGAAGGTCGGCTGATTGATGTCTTTTGCCACCAGGCCAAAGCGTAGCCATGAAGATGGGCGGTAGATGGCGCCCACGTCGATACCGAAGGCTGTCGAAATCGTGGGTTTTCCAAAATTATCCGAAATTGAAACGTCGTTTCCTCCGGTGAGTGTCGTGGTCCCACTGTAGGCGGCGCCTTGAAGAAACTTTCCCGTCACACCGATTGAAAACATTTTATCGGAAAAAGCATAGGCATAGGAGAACGCCGCCTGTCTGACCTCTAACGCGCGAAGGGCCATTGCACCGGTCAAGCTCACAGTTGAGCCGTTAAGAGTCGCCGTCGCTGGAGTGCTAACAAATCCGCCACCTGTTGCCACGTCGGAGATGTTCACACCGAAGGCATGCTCGCCCAGATGCCCCTTAAAGTAGAGTCCAGCTGACCCATTAACCGAGACTGTTGCGCCGGGGTGATTAATTCGAGCGGCGATGTCTTGGGCTTTCGCAAAATTCACAGCGGTATTCGGATCACTGGCATTAAATTTTTCGAGGTCGTGGACGGCGTCGGCGATGCCGAGACGATCGATCACTTGTCCACTTCCTTGAATCCTGATATCCACCGTCTGGGTCATGGCCAGCCCGGCAGGGTTCCAATAGGTGGCCAAGGCATCGGTCGTGACTGCCACGCCGGCCCCGCCCATGCCCATCGCGCGAGGACCCGCCGTGACGAACTCTAGGGCCAGAGCCTGTGCAGGAACCATGAGGCTCATGAAGATCACCGCGGCACGAAGAGACCGAAAATACAACATAGTAGGACAATTCCCTGCGTGTCGAGAGACTTCGCTAAGTCTATTGGATGAAATAGCTCTCGTCAAGGTTAGACGATCGATCCTAGCGTGAGTAAACGATGGGTTGGCTCGGCACGGAAAATCTCTGGCGAAAACGTCGAGATGGCATAGCAACTCTTACACAATCTGACCGTCCTGCATATGCACGATCCGGTCGGCCTGGGCCGACAGCTTATCGTTATGGGTAACGATCACGAAGGTCGTCCCACGGGCTTTGTTCAGTTCACGCATCATGGCAAAGAGCGCGTCGCCCGTATGTGTATCTAGATTTCCGGTCGGTTCATCAGCCAGCACGAGATCAGGCTTTTGCAAGAGGGCTCGTGCGACAGCCACGCGCTGCTGTTCACCGCCGGACAACTCACCAGGCTTGTGATGCAACCGAGCTCCCAGCCCGACCTCCTGCAACAACGCGATGGCTTCTGGCTCAATTTCTATTTGATGCCGTCGCTGGATCAGGGCCGGCATACAGGCATTCTCGAGTGCGGTGAACTCCGGCAGGAGGTGATGAAACTGGAAGACAAACCCGATACGCCGATTCCGAAACTCCGCCTGTTCACTCTCCGACATCTGAAACATATCCTGGCCGTCGAAGTGGACCGTTCCTGTCGTGGGACGATCAAGCGTCCCGATGATATGGAGCAGCGTGCTTTTCCCGGCTCCCGAGGCCCCGACAATCGCAATCAACTCGCCCCGTTGAATCTGTAGATTGACGCCCTTCAGCACCGTGAGGGTTTGCCCACCCATCGGGAACGATTTGTACAGATCGGTGACGGCGATCATGCCAGCGCTCCAGAATGAAATAACAATGATGGAGGGGCCGGCATGATCATTCGTAGCGCAGCGCGGCCACCGGTTCGAGTTTGGCTGCCTGGAGCGAAGGGTAAACCGTGGCGACAAAGCTAATCACAATCGCGGAGCCTGCTACCAGGAAGACATCCATCGCTTGTACATGGACGGGGATTCGCGAGATGTAATAGACCGAGGGATCGAAGGTCCAAAATGTCTGGATCAGCCAGAGAAACGCGTAGCCGAGCGGAATGCCGATGGCTGTCCCGGACAGGCCGATGATCAACCCGTTCAGCATGAAAATGCGCCGAATGCTCTTGCGCGTCGCCCCCATAGCCTTGAGGATCGCAATTTCCTTTTGTTTCTCCGTAACGATCATGGTGAGGGTGCTCACGATGTTGAAGGACGCCACGATCGTGATCAGCACCAACAACAGAAACATCATCGTCTTTTCGAGCTTGAGCGCCGAGAACAGATTACGATTCATCTGCATCCAGTCGCGGGCGCCATAGGCGAAGCCGAGCGACTGCTCCACGGAGCGGGCCGTCTCCGCTGCGCGAAAGACGTCCGTGACTTTGATCTCAATGCCCGTCACGGTGTGCCCCATGTTGAAAAACTTCTGCGCCTCCGCGAGATCGATATAGGCCAACGACGAATCGTACTCGTACATGCCGGATTGAAACAGAGCGACCAACGCGAAGGTACGGATCTTCGGCACCATTCCTATTGCACTGATCGGACCGGCCGGAGGGGACACCACATTGACCGTATCGCCGACAAAAACGCCGAGTCGCAGCGCCAATTCCTTGCCCAGGATGATGCCGGGTTTTTCTGTCTCGACCGCCGGGCCGTTCGGATCGTCGATCGGTGATTGCTTCACCTTGACCGGTCGGCTGAGGTCGGCTAACTCTCCAGTCGAGAGATTCTTGGCCAGTTCGGTCACCGTGCCCTCGCGTTGCGGATCGATGCCGCGGATCACGATGCCTTGCACCCCGGTTTGGGTCGTGAGCAAGACCTGCTTGAGTACAAACGGGGTTGCCGCAACGACACCCGGCACGGTTGTGACCTGCTTGGTGACGGGATCGTAATCGCTCATGCCATCCTTCATTCGATCCTGCACGATGATATGGGCCGTCGTCCCAAGAATCTTGGCCTGAATGTCCTCTTTAAAACCGGTCATGATGCCGACCGTTCCAATCAGGGCGGCCACACCGAGTGTAATCCCGGCAATGGAAACCACGGTGTTCAATGAAATCGTCCGATTTCGACGCTTCGCGCGCAGGTACCGCAACCCGACAAAGATTTCGTAGGGGAGGGCCACCGTTATTTCTCGGGTCTCAGTTGTGGGAAGAGGACCACGTCTCGGATCGACGCTTGGTTGGTAAAGAGCATGATCAGCCGGTCGATGCCAATGCCTTCGCCCGCGGTCGGCGGCATGCCGTACTCCAAAGCGCGCAGGAAGTCTTCGTCGACCAGATGCGCTTCTTCGTTGCCCGCCGCCCGCTGGGCCGCTTGTCCTTCGAACCGTTCCCGTTGATCCAGCGGATCGTTCAACTCTGAAAAGGCGTTCGCGATTTCCCGACCGGCAATGTAGAGCTCGAAGCGATCAGTCAATGCTGGGTTCGAATCTTTGCGTCGCGCGAGGGGGGAAATTTCAATCGGGTAGTCGGTAATGAACGTTGGCTGCTGCAGATCAGGCTCTACCGTTTCCTCAAAGATTTCATTCACGATATTGAAGAGCGGCCATTTTGGATCGACCGCGATGCCAAGTCTTTTGGCTGCCGCAATCGCTTTGTCCTGATTTTCAAGGACGGAGGGGTCGAGATTGTTTACCTCCAGAATCGCCTGATGATACGACCAGCGGCGCCACGGAGGCGTGAGCGTGATCTCCTTGCCCTGATAGTCGATGACCGTCCTGCCGAGAATCTGCTGAGCCAACGAGGAGACGAGCTCTTCCGTGAGGATGATCAAGTCCTGATAGTCGGCATAGGCAACATAGAACTCCAGCATCGTGAATTCCGGGTTATGAATCGTCGAGATGCCTTCGTTCCGGAAGCTCCGATTGATTTCAAACACGCGAGGAAAGCCGCCCACGATCAACCGCTTCAAGTAGAGTTCCGGCGCGATGCGGAGATAGAGATCGACGCCGAGCGCATTATGGTGTGTGACAAATGGTTTCGCTGCCGCGCCTCCTGGAATCGGATGCATCATCGGCGTTTCGACTTCGAGGAAGCCTCGTTCGATTAAGAAGGCACGAATGCCGGCGATGATTCTGCTGCGCATGGCAAAGATACCATGGACCTCGGGATTGGCGATCAAGTCGACATAGCGCTGCCGATAGCGGGTTTCCACATCCGTCAACCCGTGCCACTTTTCTGGAAGAGGTCTGAGGGCTTTGCTCAAGAATGTCAGCTGTGTGACCTCGACGGTGAATTCATTTGTCTTCGTGCGAAAGAGAGTGCCGGTCACGCCGATCCAATCGCCCAAGTCGAGTAGCTCGGCGATGCGATAGCC
>Ga0209640_10005917_pt1 | contig 10705 bp, 8 predicted proteins | sample RifCSP10_1_FD_184018 | JGI IMG/M metagenome (GOLD analysis project Ga0209640, IMG submission 184018) | Soil microbial communities from Rifle, Colorado - Rifle CSP2_sed 10_1 (SPAdes) (version 2) | ecosystem: Environmental > Terrestrial > Deep subsurface > Rock core/Sediment | place: Rifle...
CAGGTGATCCAGCAGGGGGAGATTGGTCAGGTCAGCGGAGGCGACTTTGAATGCTGGCACGTCCAGCTGGTCCAAAAAGTCGGCGCTCTCCGGATCAAATGCCGATGCCAGGAAGGTAATCTCTTTCTTTTTACAATAATCAACGATTTTGTAATAGGCATCGTCTGGAAGTTCGACGCGCTGCAAGATGGGCAGCAGATAACGCAGCGTTTTCTCACCGGCGTTGGCGTTGTCCAGGTATTTTTTGGCGTAAAGCATGTCCAGGTTGCGCTTCTGGAACTTGACGACGTCGGCGCCGGCAGCCACCGCTTCGTCAATCAGCTCCAGCGCTAAAGGTAAGATCCCGTTGTGATTTACGCCGATTTCAGCAATGATATAAGTGGGTTGGCCATCGCCAACCAGGCGTTCGCCAATTTTTATTAGGGGCATGTTTGGAACCTCGGGTTGCTAAGAGATAAGGGATAGGGCAATCAGGTAATCAGGTAATCAGGCAAACAGGCAATGGCGATTGAAGACAATCGCTCGGGCGATTGGGGATTAGGGAGGGGGTTGAGGGCAGAGGCAAAACCGTCGAGCCTGATGACCAGGCTCGCGCCAGATGGCGCCGAGGACGGCGCTGTGAGCGAGTCTCAACAAGGCTCCCGCCGCCACCTCACCACGCTCTAGCCGCCGTCCTCGGCGGCGTCTTCCGGCTGGATTGCGCAGGGGGGCGGGCTTGTGGGCGCGTAAGCCCCATCACGTTGGCCATGCTCTTGCTGCGGGCAAACCACGATGCCGCCGGATTGCGCCGAGGACGGCGCTGTGAGCAAAAGAGGAAGAGGCGTTGCGGACGAGGTAAGGGCGAGTGAAGAAGAGGCGCTGGGAGGGAGGGCGCGGCGCCGATTTGGCTATGCTCTCACTACCGGCAGACCGCGCTGCGAGGACGGTACGGGCACGGCGGATTAGAGATGGTCTGAGTCCTGATCAAATGCCGCCGTGCCCCTACTCCACGCGAAAACCCAGATCGTCAAAGGTGATCTCGCCGCTTTCGAGTAAACGCTCAGCGCGGCGCCAGTCGTCCAGCGAATCGATATCCACCCATTCTTCCGGGCCGATGATCAGCGGCAATATTTTCTCGCCGGTCATCGAATTTTTGTCAAGGATGGTCTTCGACCAGGCGGCATCCACATAGCCGGTCTGCCAATAGACATCGGGCAGGGCCTGGCGGGGCATATTATAAGGCTCAGGCGAACCAACATTCACCAGCGGGCGCATAAACCCATCGGCATCGATCCGCCACATCTTGAAGGGGTTTTGGAAGGGGATACACACCGTTCGGACTGCGTCGGCTTCCGGGCGCTCAAGCAACAGCTCCACCGCCCTATCGATATGCCGGACTCGCCTGAAGGGTGAAGTTGGGCGCAGCTGCACGATAACTTCGGGGAGGTATCCTTCATGTTCGGCAAGCCACTGTAAAGCATGCCTGAAAACCGGCAGGTCAGGGGTTTCATCCTGAGAATATTCCGCCGGACGCAAAAAGGGCGTTTCAGCACCGCAACGCCGGGCAATCGCGGCAATCGCTTCATCATCGGTAGATACAACCACCCGGTCGACTCTCCGGGCTGCCAAACCCGCAGCAACACTGTAAGCGATCAAGGGCCTTCCGGCAAAGCTTTCGATATTCTTGCGGGGGATGCTCTTGGACCCGCCGCGCGCCGGGATCAACGCCAGTACTTCAACCATGGCTGTAAGCCCGATTACCAGGCCGTCCAACCCCCGTCGACCACCAGATTGGCGCCGGTCATGTAGGCCGAGGCGTCAGAAGCCAGAAATAGCAGGGCTCCATTCATCTCGTCCTTCTCCGCCATGCGACCCAGGACGCTGCGAGCGGAATAAGCCTGGACAAAGCTCTCATCGTGTTCGTTAAAAACCCCACCCGGTGTGAGGGCGTTTACCCGAATATTCTTACCGGCGTAGTACGTGGCTAAATAGCGGGTCAAACCCAGCACTCCCGCTTTGGTCACCGAATAGTCAACCGGTTTGACTCCGGCCGGGCTCTCGCCGTCATCCCGCTGATAAATGCGCTGATCAGGACCAACCAGGCCATAAATTGAGCTGACGTTGATGATTACGCCGCCTTTCTGGGCAAGCATGGGCGTGACCGCCGCCTGGCAGGACAAAAACATGCCGGTAAGATTGACTTCCAACGCCTGGTTCCAGACTTCGAGAGAAAAATCCTCGAAGGCGTTGGTGTGCTCGCCAGCGTGGGCCGGATCGAACTTGGGATCGAGAGCGGCACTGTTTACCAGAATGTCCAGCCGGCCAAAGACTCCCAGGGTGGCTTCGACCAACTGGCGGACCGAATGAGGCGCGGTTACATCGGCTGCAACCCCCAAGGCGCGGGGGAGATCTTCCGCCGTTTCAGGAGCCGGCCAGCGAACGTCGATAGAATTGGCCAGGACAACCGCAGCCTGCTCATTAATGTCGGCGATCACAACGTGAGCCCCAGCTGAGGCCAGGGTGCGGCAGAATTCCGCGCCCAGGAGCCCTGCGCCGCCAGTGACCACGGCTACCCGGCCGGTTAAATCAAACAAGGATGGCAGTTCAGCCATGAGGAAAAGTCAGGCTTCACCCACCTCGGTTGGAACCGGCTCGGTCTCACGCCCATTCGAACGGTCCGCAAATCCGTCGGGCTGCAGATAGCCGCATTCCTCCAGGTATTCAACAATATTTCGTGCGTTTTCAACAGGGGGTATATCTACAGTCTTCAGAATGAGCTCGGGATCGACCGGCTCTTCATAGGGATCATCCACACCAGTGAAGCCAGTGATTTGCCCTCGCCGGGCCCTGGCGTACAATCCTTTCACATCGCGCTCCTCGCAAATTTCAATGGGAGTATCTACGTATACTTCAATGAAACGGCCATCGCCAACCATTTGGCGGACTTCGTTTCGAGTGGCGCGATAGGGGCTGATCGCGGCGCAGATTACCGTACCACCGTGGCGAGCGATCTCGCCGGCAACAAAGCCGATGCGCAGGATGTTTGTATCCCGGTCCTCGCGGCTGAAACCCAGGCCTTTCGAGAGATGCGTGCGCACTACATCACCATCGAGCAAAGTAACCTGGCGGCCGCGTTCGAGAAGCAGCGATGTGAGGATTTCGGCGGTCGTCGACTTGCCTGAACCACTCAAGCCAGTGAACCAGATGCAAACCCCTTGTTTGTGACGCGGCGGATACATTTGACCGAGGATCTCACCGGTCTCTTTACGCGTGAACCAATCCGGAAGCGGAATGCCCTTGGCCAGATAGTCGTCGCGCACCTGGCTGCCGGAGATCGAAAAAATACGGGCGTTTTCCGGCGCTTTATCGGCCTCTTCATAACAATCCTTATCAGCCAGATACACGAGCGTCTTGAACTCAACCGGTTGGACGCCAATCTCATCCGCATACTGCGTGACCATCATATGGGCTTCGTAGGGGCCATAAAAGTCCTTGCCGCTGCTGTCCTTCCCCGGACCGGCATGATCACGACCAACGACAAAATGCGTAGCGCCATAGTTCCGGCGGATGATGGCATGCCAGAGGGCCTCACGAGGACCCGCCATCCGCATGGCCAAGGGGAGAAGGCTAAGAAGCGTGCGGTTTTTATCGTAGTAATTCTCGACCAATGCCCGGTATACGCGCACGCGCGTGTAGTGGTCAACATCGCCGGGTCTGGTCATGCCCACAACCGGATGAATCATCAAGCTGCCATCAACTTCTTCGGCGGCTCGCTTGGTGAGTTCTTCGTGAATACGGTGCATGGGGTTGCGAGTCTGGAAGGCAACAACTTTATCGTAACCCATTTCCGCCAGCCGAGCTCTAACCTGTGCAGGCGTGCGGCGCAGATCGACAAAGTCGTGGTATTGAGGCAAATTAATCATTTTTATCTGGCCGGAGACATAGACCTTTCCCCAGGTGACCATCTCGGAAATCAATGGATGGCGAGAATCGGTGGTACCCAGGACCAGGCGCGCTTCGCGTTGAGGATCCCAGTGGAAAACTTCCTCCAGGTTCATTACGGCGATCGTATTGTTGCGCGCATCGCTCAGGGTTATCTGTTCCGCCCAATTCGGCAAATCGCTCTCATCGACCGGCAGGGTAACCGGGATGGGGAAGAGCATGCCGCTCGACAGGCGCATCTCCGTCAGCACGCGCTCATAATCCACCTTACCCATAAAACGGTCCAACGGTGCGAAGGCGCCGGTGGCCAGGAGTTCAAGATCACATAAAGCTCTCGGCGAAATCTGAATGGAAGGCAAGTGGTTTGAACGTTCCAATAACTCTTCACGTTCTTCGCCTTCAACCAGTAAATTAACCAGTTTGCCTCCATACGGTGAAATCAAATTGCCTTCTTTTGGCTTGTCAGTCATAAACTATCTCCTAAAATTTATTTGTAACAATAGCTCCAAGACTTGTGTATTGCCCACTCCAAAACCGCGATTATAGCACCCTTCAACCAACCATTCCTGACAATTCATTGACGATCCAGAAATCCCCAGCATGGTGTCATTGCGAGGCGTTCTCTGCCCGAGCAGCGGAGAGCGCTGCTTCGCTGCGCTCCTAAGAAACTGTCACTGCGAGCGAAGCGTGGCAGTCTCCGTCCAAGGAGGAGATTGCTTCAGTCGCTCCGCTCCTTCGCAATGACAGTTTCCCAGGGGAAGAAGAGCGCTGGCGCTGTGGAGTTACTCGCAATGACACCCTAATGAGTTCTTCTGCTCGATCCGCCAGAGATTGATATAATCGACCCCGATCACAATATCCTACTATTTCGTACTGCGTTTACCCGTTCCCCTGTCTACCGCTAAGCCGTCCATGCAATCCAACCGGACAAAACGATATCTCTTCCTGGCGATCCTCCTGGCATACGCTTTGTACGCAGGAATCTATATCTTCAAAACCAGCTTCGTCGCTGGCGGGGAGCGCTATTTCGTACTGTTCGATGATGCCATGATCTCGATGCGCTACGCTCGCAACCTGGCGAATGGCGCCGGCCTTGTCTGGAACCCCGGAGGGGAGCGCATCGAGGGCTACACCAACCCGCTTTGGGTCGTATACATGGCTCTTTTTCACCTCTTTCCCATTGCGGCATCGAAAATGAGCCTGCTTATCCAGGCCAGCGGGGCCATCTTTCTAATTGCCAACCTGTTTTTTGTCCAGAAAATTGCAGAGAGGCTGTCCGGCAGCTGGATGGTGGGCCTCCTGGCGGTCATCCTGACTGCCTTTTATGTGCCGCTGAATAATTGGGGACTCCAGGGTATGGAAGTGAGTATTCTGACCCTGATCACTGGCGTTGCCGTTTGGCTGAGCCTGCAAGTTCTACGCACCCGGCGCTTTTCACCCTGGCTTTTTGTACTGCTCGGCATTAGCACATTGATCCGGATCGATATGGTCGTGCCTTACCTGGTCATCCTGGTATTCTTGCTGATCGCCGTACCCGAGCAGCGCAGGCCAAACCTGGTATGGGGCCTGGGGCTGATGGCTGCTTTTCTACTATTTCAAACGCTCTTCCGGCTGTGGTACTACGGCGACCTTCTTCCGAACACCTATTACTTGAAGATGACCGGCTCGCCGCTGTTGCTGCGGATCGGGCGCGGTCTTTATGTCCTGTCCCAGTTTATCTTGAGTTTTAATTGGATCCTCTTTGGGCTGCCTTTAGCGATCCTGATCTTCCGCCGTGATCGCGCCATCCTGCTCCCGTTCCTTTTGATTTTAGGCCAGCTGGCTTACAGCGTTTACGTTGGCGGGGATGCCTGGGAACATAGGGGCGGCAGCAACCGCTACATCTCGATCGTCATGCCTGCTTTCTTTATCCTCTTCGTTTACGCCGCCGATCTAATCCGGAGGGCTATCAGCAGTAAATTCCAGGAAGCAGGGTCAAGCGCCAATCTTCTTACGCAAGCAGGATTCATCGCCTTTTTACTCGCCAGCATGATCAACTTCAATTTTGAAGAAAACTTTCGATCGCTGGAGCGCTGGGCGCTATTGCGACAGCCCACGTTCATCGAGGGGAATAAAGAGTACGTGCAAATTTCGCTGGCATTGGAAAAAATCACCAGGCCCGATGCGAAGATCGCCGTCGTCAGCGCCGGCGCGATCCCTTACTTTACCGACCGGTACGCCATCGATCTGCTAGGCAAGAGCGACGCCAAAATTTCCCACCTTAAGGCCCGCCGTACGGGCGGACTGCTCAATCTCAGCAACTTCCGGCCGGGACACATGAAATGGGATTATGACTACTCGATCGGCGAGCTCCAGCCGGATGTCGTCGTGCAGTTGTGGGGGAATCCCGAAGAAGCCCAGGGATATCTGGACAAATACTACGTCGTAGGGGGCGCAGAGGGCGATATACCGTTCAACTTGCGCCGCGGCTCCGAGAATATTCTATGGGAGCGGGTGCAGGTGGTTTCTGAGGAGTCTTGAATTAACGGCTAAGCGCGAAGAGCTTTTAACACGAAGGTCACGAAGTACACGAAGAAACACAAGGATATTTAAAAAAATCTTTGCGCAATTTCGGGATTTTGGCGCCTTGGCGGTTTTGCGTTAATTGGGCAGTTCGACGATCTGACGAGAGCTTTGCGACCGGTGGGCGGCGAGGGCGAGATCGAGGGCGCGGCGACCATCCTGGAGGGTACAGAGGGGCTGCTGATCGCCACGAACGACTGCCAGGAAGTGGCGCATCTCAGAGAGGAACATGTCGTTGCGGTCAAAGCCCAGCGGGGGCGGAAAAGATTCCCAGCCATCCAGTTCGCCCTGCTCAGAAGCCCGGTAGAGCGAGGCCGTTCCACCGGCATTATCCCAGCGGATGGAGCCACGGGTGCCGACAATTTCAAGATGATGCGCTGCGGGCTGCCGGTTAAAATCCAGATGCACGCTGCCAATCACGCTGTTTTCAAAGCGCAGGCCGATCTCAGCCGTATCCTCTACAGATAGCCCAAAGTCGTTTATCTGGCCGGTCAAACACCATACCTCCCGCACCTCACCCAATAGCCAGCGCAAATAATCCAGGGGATGGCACAACGTCAGGATAACGCCGCCCCCTAAATCTTCCCGAGAACTGTAACTGCGGCGATAATCTTCCCACGGATGCATGCCCGGCAGGTATTCCGCGTAGACGGCCCGGACGGAAAGGGGCCGTCCAATTTCACCTTCTTTAAGCCAGGTCAAGATCTGAAGCAGGGATGGATGGAAGCGAAATTGAAAGCCAACCAGGATACGGCTGCCGCTCCGGCTGGCGACAGATTCAAGTTCATCCAGCCGTTCGTTCGAGTGGGAGACCGGCTTTTCCAGCAAGATGTGGCAGCCGGCCTCAGCCACCGGGATGGCGACATCCAGGTGCAGGGAAGTGGGGTTCGAAATGATGACCGCATCCGGCCGGTGGGCCAGCGCCGCCTCCAGGTCCATCTCTACCGGAAACCTGTCCAACTCAGCATCCGGCAAGGTGCTTTGATGAGTGCGGTAGAGAAGGATGTCCCGCTCAGCCAGCGCCAGCAGGTTGCGCAGATGACGGCGTCCAATCGATCCGAGCCCGGCGATCAGAAACTTCATGCGACCTACCAGCTCAGACTCTGCTCAAATCCCCAGTCAATCAGCGTTTGACCGGCGATGGACTTGAAGATTTCCCGATCGCGGGAAGTAAATAGCTGGCGCCAGGAACCCTGCTTCCCCTTCTCTAAAGGCTCTACCAGCCTGCCCGCTTTTTGCCTCTGCCAATCGGCATCCGGGTTGCGCGCCAGCTCCGCTTCCAGGGCCTGAGGGAGACCAGCCAGATCGGGATCGGCGCCCAAAAAGGCCCAAACCCGCTGCATCTCTATGAGCGGCTGCGCCAACAAATGATCGTAGCGTAGAGAAAGATAGCGGTCAGCGTACAGATCGCGGGCCATGGCGTCTGTCGCAGATGCATTTTTTGCCCAGCCCTCAGCCCCCCAGCGGATCGCCTTTTCCGTGAATATGGATTTTTCTCCCCGCAAGAAAGGTTCCGGGTTGCGGATAAAGCCTTCCCGAATGTGCAGGTCTTCTGAAGACAGGTGCTGGGAAGCATCGATAAAGGTTTGAAAACGATGCGACACCACGGTATCCCGCCCATCACGGACGATATACACCAAGCTTGCGTCGGGATAAACTTTGTGCATCAAGCGGACAGCCTCGCCGTTCAGCAGACTACTAGGACTTTTGTCGCCGACGATCGTTTTGCCCTCCCGGCGAGCATCCCTCTCCAGGATAAAATCGGCCACTGCCCGCAGGACTGCGGGCGAGAGGTCTTTACCCCGGTTCCAGCGGTTGCTGCGCCGGCCCAACCAGGCGCGCACCTGGGGATCAGAAACCAGGGATTGGAGGAGGGGAGGGCGGGTGAAGAAATGCGCCTGGTAGTTGCAGTACACCTGCGGGTGGAGCCGGACCAGGCGCACCAGGAGGGTGGTGCCGGAACGGGCGTGCCCGAATATAAAGAACTTTTCCAGTGGGAAGAAATCTTTGGCTTCGGCGACCTCCTGCGGCGTGATCGCAGGGATATCGGTCTCAATTACTGAGGGCGCCTGTCCATTCACCAACACCCGGGCGGCCAGCGCCAACCGCCGGCCGAGACTAGCCAACATGATTAATCCCCAAGAGATCGAGGAAGAAACCGGCGGTCCGCTTTCCGGCGCTTCCGTCTGTGAAGGTGCACTCCTCAGCGACAAAGCGCTGCCGAGCGGCGCGGTCTGCAGCTGGATTTTCCAGGTAATAATTGAGCGCCTGGCGCAGTTCAGCCTCGTTTAGCGCTTCCCGCCCGGCGCCGGACAGGCGAAAACGAGAATGCGTCGGCCAGCCGCCGATTCTCGACAACGGCAGCGTATATTTGCCGGGCCATCCGACCGGCGAGTCAATGCAAACGCTCACCACCGGTTTGCCGTGAACGGAAGCCTCGACGACCATGGTCGAGTAAACGGTGGTGAATACATCGGAGTACGCCATCATGGAAGCTTTCTCCGGCATATCCTCGCCTGAGTAGTAGCCCAACGATCCTCCCAACGGCACCGGTTCGACGACATGCACGTGGGGGATTTCGCGCGCCAGCCGGCGAATTTGCTCGCGCTCTGCGGCGAAACGAGCCACATCCATGAAGTGATTGGGGTGCAGGCGCACAAGCAGTTGAGACGGCTCAGCCAGCGCATCCCGCGTCACCATGCGGGCCAGCGCCTCAATATTCTGGATATTGGGCGAGAAACTGACGAAACTGCAGGCATACGAAATCAGCTTTCGATCCACATCCAGGCCATGGCGCTGAAAATATTCGTCGCGGGAGACCAGCCAGTGGCTGCAGAAATACCCGTCATAAGACGGGATACCGCCGATATTCACCCGCTCCGAGGGCCAATCGGACCCCAGGACCAATTCTTCCTTTTGGATCCCCGACCAGCAGGTAATCCAATCGACCGGAGCTCCGGGCAGGCTATAGCTGCTGGAATTATCCCAGCCAACGATCACAGCCGCATTTGGCACACCGCGAGCAGCCGCTTCCCGTAAAATATAGCGATCGTAGCGCCATCCCGGTGTGCTGGCGATGACCAAATCGGGTTGGTAGCGGTCAAAAAGATCCGCGTAGAGTTCAGGGTTGAACGCATACTGCGCCTTGACAAGCGATTGGCGCACGGCGCGAGACCGGCGCATGCCAGCCACCACGCCATGCGTCAAGGGAAACAAGACCTTGCGGCGGAAGTGCGCCTCGGTCTCGACCTGGCGGATGTAGCTGTCGACGGCTTCCAGGTTGATTTGATTGGATGCCCCGGCGCGGCGCAAAAAATCTAGCCACCATTGAGTGGAGCCTCGCTCCCGCTGAAAGTAGGCCCTGGCCTGCTTCAAGCGCAAACCCTCTACCCGCAGGCCGGGTTGAGCAAAGGACCGGCTGATGTGCTCCAGCAGACCGTCATCGGTCAGCAGGATCACCTCCACACCCTTTTCCAAAAGGGCTGGAACCAGGTCGCTTTGCAAAAAGTAAACGATCGCCAGACCATGGTCTGCGCTGATAAATACACGTTTCATAAGGTAGTTTGCCAATCACCTTCCCGGTTGCTGGCGACGGAGAACGTCGCTTAAGCAACCGGGAAAGTCGCGACGGAACAACCAGACTATCCGACCACTCGGCTACCCGACAAAATTCGGGGTAGCGGAACTGGGGCGAAAAGTGATAAACTGAGAGAGGACGGGGAGAGAAAGACGGAGGACGGGAGACGGGGCAGGCCGTCACGTCCGTGGTCTCTATGGGAGGGATGTCCATGGATGAGAATCGAAAAAACTTAGAACTGATTAAGCTGCTCAACCTGGAGGAGAGCGACGTGATCGGGGAGCGGATGATGCGCTGGGCCGAGGCTTTCGAGGCCTGGATCGCGGAGCGCCGGGCACGCTTCAGCTCTGACGTGGCCACGAAGTCGATATGCACCTGGCGCGAGTTCCTGGCCTTCACCAGGAAGCCGCCCTGGGAGGCGACGACCGCCGATGTGGATGCGTACGTTGGCACACTCAAGAAAAGAAAGCTACGCCCCGGGACGATTTCACTCCACCTGAGCCGCCTCGGCATGTTCTACGAGTACTGTAAAGCCAACGCCGTCGATCTGCAGTGTGAAGCGGGCTTCAACCCGGTGGCCGGCGTGCCCCGGCCTGAGGGCGTAAAGCTGGAAAAGGCCCGTTACCTCACCCGTTCCGAAGAAGC
>Ga0209640_10005918_pt1 | contig 10705 bp, 11 predicted proteins | sample RifCSP10_1_FD_184018 | JGI IMG/M metagenome (GOLD analysis project Ga0209640, IMG submission 184018) | Soil microbial communities from Rifle, Colorado - Rifle CSP2_sed 10_1 (SPAdes) (version 2) | ecosystem: Environmental > Terrestrial > Deep subsurface > Rock core/Sediment | place: Rifle...
ACAACCTGGAACGTTTCGTACGCCGTTTCGGGATCGACCTGTTGATCATCCCGAACGCGCTGTCCCTGCCAGTCAACGTCCCGCTCGGCCTGGCGGTGACTGAGCTCATCGCCGAGACGCGTCTCCCGAGTATCGGGCACCACCACGATTTCTCGTGGGAACGCAGCCGGTTTGCCGTCCACGCCGCCGGCGACTACTTGCGGGCCGCCTTTCCGCCCAGCCTGCCGTCGCTGCGGCACGTGGTCATCAACTCCTTCGCCGCCCGGCAGCTTGCCCTGCGAGCCGGCGTCAGTTCCATCCTCATTCCCAACGTCATGGATTTTGATTCGCCGGTGCCTGCGCCGGACGAGTACAGCGCCGGACTGCGCTCGGCCCTTGGGCTGCACCCCGGCGAGAAGCTTCTCCTCCAGCCCACCCGAGTCGTGCCACGCAAGCGAATCGAGCTCGCTCTCGAGCTGATCCGGCATCTGGCCGACGACTGCGCTCTGCTCATCTCTCACGCCTCCGGCGACGAGGGCTCGGCCTACGAGGCCCATCTGCGCGGCTATGCCGAACTTATCGGTGCGCGGGTGATCTTCGCCTCAGAAATCTTTGGTCAGGTTCGGAGGGCCCTTCCCGACGGGCGCCGGGTCTACTCCCTGGCCGACGCGTACCAGGAGGCCCGGATGATCACCTATCCGTCGACGGTCGAGGGCTTCGGCAACGCCTTCATCGAGACCATCTACCACAAGCGGCCGATCGTCATGAGCACGTACGAAATCTTCCGTACCGACATCCAGCCCAAGGGATTCCGGGTCATCGGGTTTGAAGACTTCGTCAGCTCCGAGACGGTTGCCCAGGCGCGTCAAGTCCTTGACGACCCGGGCCTGGCGGCCGAGATCGCTGACCACAACTACGAGCTTGGGCGACGCTTCTACTCATTCGCCACGCTCGAGCGGCGTTTGAGCCTGCTTATTCAGGACACCCTTGGCACCGAGCCCGGGGCTGGTCTGTTCACTTCCTCCTGACCCTCGGGTGCTCTCCCCGCCGGGCTATCATCGGCCTACAGAGATCCGCGAGCCCTGTGCCAGGAGCGAACGGTAGTTATAGTTGCGAGCTGCAATGGGCGCACTTTGTGGCCTTGAGCAGAATGGCAGAGAGGCAATAGGGGCATTCCTTGGTGGCCAGCGCCGCCGGCTCGCCAGACCTGGTGGCTAGCGCGCGCTGGTATGCCCTGATAAGCAGGAACATGACCGGCGCAACAATGAGGAAGTCAACGACGGTATTGATGAAAGATCCGTAATTAAGGGTCGCGGCTCCCGCGGCCTGCGCCTCGGCGAGGGAGGGGTAGGGCGTGCCTGACAGGTTGATGTAGAGGTTGTTGAAATCGACCTTGCCAAGGATGAGCCCAAAAGGCGGCATGACGATGTCATTCACAAGTGAGGTGATGATCTTGCCAAAGGAGGCGCCGATAATGACCGCGACGCCGAGGTCGAGTACATTCCCTCGCATGATGAAAGCGTTGAAATCCTTGAGCATGGAGTTTTCTCCTTTTGACGATGCCGGTGTGGAGCGATGTCAGACTAGCTCGCCTGCCAGTGTGCGGGAGAGCAGCCAAGGGTTCCGCGTGGGCTCACCTGCTGAAATGGGAGTAGGCGACCGCCAGAACGAGGCTAGCCAGCAGGCAGGTGAGTAGCATCACCGGCAGGCCACGCCGGCTCCATAGCCTGGAGGTAATTGGCTCGCGGGTCTGATGCGAGTACTGAGCCACGACAACGTTCGCCGCAGATCCGATGATAGTAGCGTTGCCGCCGAACCCGGCACCGAAAGCCACCGCCCACCAAAAGGGGACGACGTTGACTCCCGTCGACCCGAGGTAATTAATGATGGGGATGACCGCGATCGTGACCGGAACATTGTCGATGACTGCGGAGAGCACGGCTACGAACCAGATCATCCCTACCGCGGCCAATACCGGTTCCCCCTGGAAAACCGGGACGACTGCTTCGCCCAACGCCTGAAGTACTCCAGCTCCGTTCAGTCCCCCGACGATCACGAACAAGGAGGCGAAGAATACCAGGACCGGCCACTCCACGCCTCGCAAAGTCTCGTCGACTTTTGGCCGCACCCAGGCCAGGGCTACGCCCGCCGCAGCCAGCGCAACAAACGAATTGGTCAAGTGCAGAGAGTCAGCAAAAAAGAAAAGGACGACCGCCCCGCTCAGGACAGCGGCCACTCGCCAAGCGGTCTGCGGATCTCGAAGGGCTTGGCGAGGCTCGAGGTTGGCCAGCGCCTCTGGCTCCGTCGGGCGGACGGCCAGCTCCCGCCGAAACAGAACGAGCAGCAGGGCGAGGGCGCCCGCCCAAGCCAGAGCGACCACTGGCAGAGCATGGGTGAGGAAGTCTTTGAAGGTAAATCCGGCGGTGGAGGCGATCAGAATATTTGGCGGATCGCCGATCAGTGTGCCAACTCCTCCAGTGTCGGAAAGAAGCGCCTCCGCAATCAGGAACGGCGCCGGCGAAAGAGCCAGGATCTCCGAGATGAGAATTGTCACGGGGACAATGAGAACTACAGTGGTGACATTGTCGAGCAGCATTGAGAGCAGTGTGGTCACCGCACCGAGGGAGACCAGCAACACGGCTGGGCGGCCGCGGGAGGCGCGGGCCGCCGCGAGGGCCGCCGCCTCGAAGGCCCCTGTCGGCTTCAGCAGCGAGATCAGGATCATCATTCCGAAGAGCAGGCCCAGCGTTTCGAAATCCATTGACTCAATGGCCTGCTCTTGGGAGTAGAACCCGAGCCAGGTCCCGGCCGCGGTCATTACCGCTGCACCAACCAGGGCGACGATGGTCCGATCCAGCCGGTCGGTCAGGATTAGTCCGATGGCAAGGCCGGAAATCAGGCCGGCGACGAGCTGCGGGCTCATTGGCCTGATTCCGCTCGTAGTCGATCGCGCAAAAACCCGATCCCGACATCAACCCAGGAAGCGATCCCAACCAGGCGGCCCGCCCCATCCACGACCGGCACGTCGTTGAGCTCATGCTGGCGCATGTAGGTGTAGGTCCCGATCAATCCCGCATCCTGCTCGACCGAGAGGGCGGGCTCCATCAGCTCCGACACCGGCCGATGGAGCAGGTTCTCGTCGAGCGGGGTGGTCTCCACCGCTCCTAAATCCTCCACGAAATCGAGGTCGGGCATCAGCTCGACGATGTCCGGAAGGACAATTTTCAATACCTGGCGCAAGCTCAACACGCCGACCAGTCGACCATCGGAGTCGAGGACCGGAAGAGTGCCCACCCGCTGGTCACTCAGTTTCGCAAGCGCTTCGCCAAAGGTCGCAGCTTGGGAAATCGTGATGACTTCCCGCTTCATCACGGTGCTAACCTTCATTAGGGCCTCCGGACGATCGGTCGGCGCCGTTTACCCCGACGGTTCGCGTAACAGGGACCACGAAGAGGATCCCGCTATCAGGTGCGGTGAGAGGCCCGAGTACCCGCTCGGTCGCCGCGATGAGGCCGTTCAGGTCGAAATTGTCGGGGACGACGCTGAAAACCAGGCGGCTGTTGCGTTCTGGGATGCTGAGCATGGCCCGCAGAGAAGGGAACAGGGGCAGGTCATCCCGCAGGTCTCGCTCAGCAACCTGCCGCGCCAATCCCGAGCTATCCAGCAGCGTAATCCCCCGGACACCCGCCTCCAACCAGGCATGCACGACCTCATCCGTCCGGCCTGGGTCATGTAGGATCAGATTCACCAACTGCGGCACTTCGGACCTCCTTCCTCGAAAAAGCCCACCGGAGGATTGGCGGCGTGATCAACGTGGTGCTGAGCACGACCAGCACGGCCACGCGGAAGAGATCGGGGCCCAGATGCCCTTCTTCGATTCCAATCGCGGCCACGATCAAGCCGACCTCCCCCCGCGAAATCATCCCCAACCCCAGCCGAATCGCCGATCCACGGTCGAATCCACCGAGCCAAGAGCCGAGCCCGGCTCCGATCGGCTTCGACAAGATCGCAACGCCGACGATCACCGCGGCAAATCCCCACTGATCGCCCTGCATTTCCCGAAGGTTGGATCTCAATCCGATGTCCACCAGGAAGATGGGCACGAAGAATCCATAGGCGAGGCGCGACACACCCTGCTCGATTTCATCCCTGAGGTGACTCCGGCTCAAGCCAAGCCCCGCCAGGAAAGCGCCGGTGATTGCGGCCACGCCGCCGGCAAACTCGGTGAACCAGGCCAGTAGTAGCACCCCGGCCACGGAGAGCGAGAGCAGCCCCTGGCTGACCCGCAGCCGATGGGCCCACTCGACCACCCTCGGCAGAAGCCGCAGGGAGACAAGCCCTACCAGGATGAGCACAATAACCATCTGCAGGAGGGTCAGGCCGACCGCTCCGAAGCTGCTCCCCGCTCCGGTGCTGGCAAGTATGACGGTCATGAAAGCAATTACCAACACATCGTCGACCACCGCCGCGCCCAGCATCGTGACCCCCTCTCGCGATCGCAACCTTCCCAATTCGAGCAGGGTCTGGGCCGAGATGCTCACGCTGGTAGCCCCTAGTACAATCCCGACAAAGATCGCGGGCAGCGCCGCGTGGCCGAAGGCCAGCGAGACCGCCGCCCCTCCGCCCAACGGAACTAACACACCAAGGATCCCGGCCAGCGCGGCCGGCCTCCCGGATCGCCGCAGATCATCGATGTCCACCTCCAGGCCAGCCGCAAACATCAGCAGGATGACGCCCAGCTCTCCAATGAGGTGGATCGTGACGCCTGGATCGGTGGAGCGAAGGAAGGGGAGGGATGCGAGATCGAGCAGGCTCGGCCCGAGGATCAGACCTGCGATCAGCTCACCCAGAACTGCAGGCTGGCCGAGGCGGAGAGATAAGCCTCCGAGGATCTTGGCGGAGGCGATTAGCGCTGCCAGCAAGAATAGGAGCGGTAGGAACTCCACGGCAGCCGCGGTTGTAGCGGCAATCGCATTGGGCATCCTCAGACTCCGGAGGTTCCATCCGCATATGTCAGCTTGAGAGGGTCGGACAGGGTCCGACCGGATTATAGCATCGGCCTCCCGCGCCCCTTCTTCTGGCTCACATCCTTACGTCCCGGTCGAACTCCGGCATCTCGGAACTCAACCCTGGGCTCCGAAGATGAGCCTCAAGATGGCGGGGGCGAATGAGGTCAGATCGTGCAAGTTGGCCGCAAAGGCGAGCCGTTCCTCCCGCCGACCGATCACGAGGGCCGGCACCGGGTTACGGGTGTGACCACGCCGCGAAAGATCCTCTAGATTGCCATGGTCGGAACTGATCACGATCAAGTCCCCCCGGTCGTCCCAGACCCGAACCAAGCCTCCGAGCACCTCATCCAGGTTTTCCAGCATAGCGACTGCATCGGCCATTTCGCCCCGGTGTCCGATCAAGTCGCTCAACCAGAAGTCGAACCAGGACAGATCGTACTGGCCGGCCAGGAGCGCCAGGTGATGTCCGGCTTGTTCAGAGGTGTAGGTTGGCACGTTCGGAAAGCCCGGCTGAGCGGCCCAGCCCGCGCCGGTGAAATCGGCCGCCATGGCCCGGCTTGCCCGCATGTCCTCGACGCTCATGAGATCCAGGCCCGCCGCCGTGACGGCCAGCGGGATCGAGGAATACAGCCGGTGACCGCTCTCAATGCTTTGAAAGTATCGCGGCGGGTAACCGTTTAACAGCGCGGCCGACCCCCCTCGCCCCAGCACTTGTTTGAACAGGTTGTCGGCTCGCAGGATCTCCGCGACGGGCTGGTTAGGCTTCGGACCATAATGTTCTCCGATCAAGGATGGCACATTGAGTCCGGTCAGCAGCGCGGCTTGCCCGGTCGCAGATTGGGGCGAACCTTCCACACCCAGCAGCGCGTCCACGGCCCGCAGGCTGGCGGAGGGGCCGTCCCAAGGTGCTGAGCCGGCGACGAGCCGCCTCCCCTCCAACAGCTCCGCCAGGTTCGGTAAGTTCGCGGATGAGAATGGATTGAGCTGCGGGTCATCGGCTCCCAGCCCAACCCCATCCAAGAAGAGAAACAGCACCCGGGCCAACCCAGCCGTGCCCGGCCTGGCCGGGCGGGGTGCTTGGTTTTCGGCCAGACTCACGGGTTCTCCAATAGAACCCGGACCTGGCCCGGATCGAGCGCACCTGCCCAGCGGCCGATCACCTCGCCCTGTGCATTCAGCAACACGAACGTGGGGGTGAACTGTAAGCCAAACCGGGCCGCCAGCTGCTCTCCGGCCCGATCCTGGATGTTCAGCCGGATGACTCGCAACCTCGACCCATGTTCCTGTTCAATCCCATCCACGATGGGTTTGGCTGCCATGCAGCCTGCTCAGTAGAGGCTCTGTAATTCGAGCAGGACCGGGGTGCCGGCACCGATCTCCCGCAGCACCGCTTCGGGATCGGTCTCGGTGCTCTTTCCTGGGTTGAAGAGGCTGTAGGAGAGGGTGAGCCCTAGAAGCAGTGCCCCGAGCGCCACCAAATCGGATGGCTCAATCCCATCCCGCAGCAGCGCGACGGCCAACAGGACCAGGGCCGCCCCGCCTACGATGGTGAACGAGTGCTGGTTGAGGAATTGGCCGACAGACAACGGGCGGATTGTATCATCGCGGGTTTCGTTGACATCCCCATACCCCTCTTTTACAATGCGTCACCCCCCGGCCTCGAGTCCAGCGGATGAAAGACTACCCAACTCAAGCAGTGCGCAACATCGCTCTGGTATCGCATGGCGGGGCCGGCAAGACTTCGCTGGTGGAAGCGATGCTCTACCACACCGGAGCCCTCACCCGGATGGGTACCGTGCAAGAGGGCACCACAGTCTCTGATTTCGAACAGGAGGAGGTCCGACGCCAGCAGTCGCTTTCGACCAGCGTCTTGCCGATCGAGTTCCGAGAGCACAAGATCAATCTGCTGGACACGCCGGGCTTCCTGGATTTTGTCGGCGAGGCGATCTCGGCTCTCTGGGTGGTGGAGGGCGCCGTACTGCTCGTCGACTCGGTGGCCGGGGTAGAGGTTGGGACCGAGCTGATGTGGAAGTACTGCGACGAGTTCAAACTTCCGCGCTTTGTGGTCATCAGCAAGATGGACCGCGACAACGCTGACTTCGGCAAGGTGTTATCGACGCTTCCCGCTCTTGCCGGTAGCGTGACCTTTGTTCCGGTTCAACTCCCGTGGGGCGAAAAGCAAGGCTTCCGAGGGGTGATTGATCTAGTTCGGATGACGGGCCGGCCCGCCGAAGGGAGCAAGGAAGAAGCTATTCCGCCCGAGTTCTCGGAGGCGGCTGAGGCAGGGCGTAGCGCGCTGGTTGAAGCCGCGGCCGAGGGGGACGACGCGCTGCTGGAGAAGTATCTCGAAGGCGAGCCGCTCACCGCGGATGAGGTCTCGCGAGGCTTCCGGCGGGCCGTGCTCTCAGGACGCTTCGTCCCGGTCTTCGCAACCGCTGGGACAGCCGGAGCCGGGGTCATCCCGCTGCTCGAAGCGATCGCTGCCCTCATCCCGTCACCATCCGAAGCAGCTCCCCGGACGGCCGCCGGACCCGGCGGAGAGGTCACACTGGATGGGGGAGATACGGGACCGCTCGCGGCCTATGCTCTGAAGACGACCGCCGATCCGTTTGTCGGCCGCCTGACCTACCTGAGGCTATTCTCGGGGACGATGAGCTCCGACAGTCGGGTGTGGAATCCGGCGCGGCGCGAGGAAGAGCGCCTAGGAACCTTGCACCTCATGCGGGGCAAAGAACAGCTGCCAACGGTGAACCTGCACACCGGCGACATTGGGGTGGTCGCGAAGTTGAGTGCGACCCAGACTGGCGATACCCTGTGCGACAAGACCATGCCGATCTCGATCCCCTCCCCGACGTACCCCAACGGGCTGTACTCAGTGGCGGTCCTGCCGAAGACCCAGGCGGACGCGGCCAAGATCAGCTCGGTCCTCAGTCGACTGGTCGAGGAGGATCCCACCCTCCGCTGGCACCAGGAACAGAGCACCAACGAGACGATTCTGCAAGGGATGGGTGATCAACACATCGATGCCGCGATTCGCAAAGCCGAATCGAAATTTCAGGTCGGGCTGACGACCGGGGTCCCCAGGGTCCCGTATCGGGAGACCATCACGAAAGTAGGGAACTCCATGTACCGCCACAAGAAGCAGACCGGCGGGTCCGGCCAGTTTGCCGAGGTTCACATGCGGGTGGAGCCGCTGCCCGATTCCGATTTCGAGTTCGTCAACGAGGTGTTCGGCGGGGCGATCTCTTCCAGCTACTTGCCCGCCATCGAGAAGGGAGTCCGGGGGGTGATGAAGGCCGGGGTACTTTCCGGGAATCCGGTGGAGAAGGTCAGAGTCGCGGTGACCGATGGCAAGGAGCACCCGGTCGACTCAAAGGCGGTCGCCTTTGAAATCGCCGGCCGAGAGGCGTTCAAGCTGGCCGTGCGAGATGCTCACCCGGTGATGCTGGAGCCGGTCGTGACGGTCCGGATCACGGTGCCGGAGGCCAACATGGGGGATGTGCTGGGCGACCTCAATACCCGGCGGGCCCGGGTCCAGGGAATGGAAAGCGAACGCGGCCGGAGTGTGGTCACCGCCCAAGTACCGCTGGCCGAAGTCCAGCGCTATACGACCGAGCTACGGTCCATCACCGGCGGCCGAGGGATCTTCGATATGCAGTTCAGTCACTACGAGACTGTGCCGTCTCATGTGGCCGAGGGAATCATCGCCCAAGTGAAGCACGTCGGCGAGGACGCGTAGCCGCTCCCTCATCCGGCTCACCGAGTCCATCGCGGGCCGGCTGACTCCACCTTTCAACGAATCCGGCGGCGGATTCATAGACCTGCCGATGGGCAGGTTCCACCGTCAGCACATGTCCGCTGTTTTCCAGCCATAAGAGCTGCTTCTGGGCAGATCCCAATTGTTCGTAGATCGACCGGGCGTTGGCTGGAGACACTCCACCATCGTGAATTGAGTGCATCAGCAGCACGGGAACTCGAACCTCAGCCAGCCGCGCTCGCATCACCGCCAGCAGCCGGGCCGTCTCAGTGATGGCGCGGACCGGCATGACCGGATAGGTGAGATGGTTGCGGGCGGCCTCCCGGTCTCGGTAGTCCATCGGAGGCGGCTTAGGCAGGAATGGAATCACCCGGCCGAGCAGCGCGAGCGGCTGGAGCAGGGCTTTCAGAAAACGCAGCCGGGGCTGGGGTGGTACCTCGTAGGGTGTCGACATGGCAACCACACCCACAACCGGCCGGCTGGAGGCCAGGAGCAAGCCGATGGCCCCGCCGAGTGAAAGGCCCAGCACGATGACTTGGCGCACATTGTTCTCGAGCAAATGGTAGCCGTCCTCAGCCGCCGCCAGCCAATCCTCCCAGTGGGTGTGGAGCATAGCTCGAGGCCGGGTGGCATGGGCCGGCAGGCGCAGCCCGAGAACTGTGTGACCGCGGCCGGCCAGGTACTCACCCAAGCCGCGCATCTCTTGAGGAGCGCTGGTCAGCCCATGCAGCAGCAGGCATCCAATGCCGGAATTGCCGAGGAAGAAAAACGGTTCCCCGCCGGGGAGAATGGTCCTCACCCGACGACTCGCAACTCCCGCGGAGTGCTGGTCAAGCTGCTGCCGCCCTGGGCGGTGACGACGAGGTTATCCTCCACCCGGACTCCCCCCCGGCCGGCCAGGTAGATCCCCGGTTCAACGGTAAAGGTCATCCCCGGCTCGAGCCGCGCGGTCTCGCCGTCCCGGATGAAGGGGGGCTCGTGCGCCTCGAGTCCGATCCCGTGCCCGGTCCTATGGAGGAAGAATTCCCCGTATCCGGCCGAAGCAATCACCATCCGGGCCGCCCGGTCGACCTCTCCGCAGGGCACGCCCGGACCGACGGCCTGCCGACCCGCCGCGTTGGCCTGCTCGACGACTCGATGCACCTCAGCCAGTTCCGGGTCGATCTCCCCGACCGCAAAGGTCCGGGTGAGATCCGAGATGTAGCCGGAAGCGGTTGCCCCCCAGTCGATGATCAGGAGCTCCCCGGCTGCCAGCCGCCGGTCTCCTGGAATTGCGTGCGGGTGGGCCGAGTTGGCCCCGGTGGCGACGATCGGACTGAAGGGGATCTCCGGCTCGGAACCCGCCCGCAGCAGCTGCACGGTCAGCTCAGAGGCCAGTTCCTGTTCGGTCATGCCGAGCCGGATCAGCGGGAGAGCCTGGTCCAGGGCCTGCTGGGCGATCTCGACCGCCCGGCGGATGGCCGCCAATTCGGCTGAATCCTTCGCCATTCGAAGGCTTGCCAGCAGGCTGGCTGCCGAAACGAACCGGGTCTGGGGCGAGCCGGCCTGGAGCAGACCAAGCTCATGGAACCGGGCCCGCAGCGGCTCGACTCCCACCGCCCGACCGTCGGCCGGCATCCCGCTCAACGCGGCCTGGAAGGCAGAAAGGCTTGCCCCTTCCTGCTCGCCGTAGGGGAAGAGCTCCATGCGTACTTCCGCCGCCTCGGCCTTTGGCCGTTCGAATTCAGGAACAACGAGCCGGGGCGGTGCGCTGGCCGTAAACAAGCCGACCACCGGGCGCTCCATCAGGTGGAAGGAAAGCCCGGTGAGATAGACCAGGTTTGGCCCGGGGAGCACGGCCAGTGCTTCGAGCCCCTCGGCCCGCAAGAGCTTGGATAGCCGCTCGATCCGTTTCTGGTGGTCCATAGGGGATTTGCGGTATTATAAGCGGGGGCCTGTAGCGCAGTTGGGAGCGCGCATC
>Ga0209640_10005919_pt1 | contig 10704 bp, 11 predicted proteins | sample RifCSP10_1_FD_184018 | JGI IMG/M metagenome (GOLD analysis project Ga0209640, IMG submission 184018) | Soil microbial communities from Rifle, Colorado - Rifle CSP2_sed 10_1 (SPAdes) (version 2) | ecosystem: Environmental > Terrestrial > Deep subsurface > Rock core/Sediment | place: Rifle...
CGACTGTTAAGCAGCCCGCGCGCACTTATAAGGAATGAAAGTCACGCAGGCAGGCCTGCAGCCGCCGGCGGCGCGGCGCGGCGGCATCCGCCATGCCTCATCGTCGGCGTTTGCGTCCGAACTGGCGTCCGAGAGCACCACGCGCGCCCATGGCGCCGCGCCGACCGGGCTCGTCGATGCCCTGCTGGCGGCCCAGGAGATGCCTGATGCGCTGGCCGAGCGCCGCAAGGCCCGCGCGCGCGGCGAGACGATCCTGCAACGGCTCGACGCGATACGGCTCGGGCTGTTGGCCGGAACCATCCCGGCCGGCCAGCTCAACGAGCTTGCCCGCGTCGTCCGCGACCATCGCGAGCAGGTGATGGATCCGCAGCTTCGCGAAATCCTCGACGAGATCGAATTGCGCGCCGAGGTTGAACTCGCCAAATTGGGCATGCACGCCGAAGCTTGAGCTTGCAGCCGCGCTGCGCGTTCAGATAGTTTCCGCCCCGCACAAACTATCTGCGCTCCGTGTAATGTCATTGAAGCTCCCGCCGACCTACCGCGCGTCCGAAGCCGAACCGTTCATGAACCCGCGCATGCGGGAATATTTCCGCCGGAAGCTCTTGCGCTGGCGGGAGGAAATCCTGCGCGAGGCGGACCAGACGATCGCCGCCTTGCAGTCGGAGTCGCTCTCCGTGCCGGATCTTGCCGACCGCGCCGCCGCCGAGACCGACCGCTCGATCGAGCTGCGCGCGGGACCGTCAGCGCAAGCTCCTGGGCAAGATCGATGCCGCGTTGCGGCGCATCGCCGACGGCGCCTATGGCTACTGCGAGGAAACCGACGAGCCGATCGAGCTCAAGCGGCTCGATGCGCGGCCGATCGCAACCCTGTCCATCGACGCGCAAGAGCGACATGAGCGCGAGGAGCGCAACCTTAGCGAGGATTGACCGCCGCGCCGTCGCTAGAAGGGCAGCAGGATGTCCATCACCTGCGAGCCCAGGCGCGGCTGCTGCACGTCGGTGATCAGACCGCGTCCGCCGTATGCAACGCGCGCTTCGGCGATCTTGTCGAACGTGATGATGTTGTCCGAGCCGATATCCTCCGGCCGGATCACGCCGGAGATCTGCAGCTCACGCACCTCGTGATTCACCCGAACCTCCTGGCGGCCATGGATCACCATGTTGCCGTTCGGCAGGAGTTGGGTGACGATTCCCGCGATCTTCATCTCGATCGTCTCGTCGCGCGCGATGGAGCCGGTGCCGGTCGAATCCATCTGGGCGCTGGAATCGATCAGGTTCGACGGGTTGATCGCGTTCGGCAGGATCCGGTTGAAGCTCGCTTCGTAGCCCAGGAACGCGCTCACCCCCAGGTTCTCGGTGTTGTTGCGCGAGCGCTTGGTCTCGTTGTTCACCTTCGCCTTGTCGTTGATGGTGATGGTGATGGTGATGATGTCGCCGACATCCGCCGCGCGCTGGTCGCGGAAGAACGCGCGCGCACCCGGGCGCCACAGCGCATTCGCCTCGCGGATCGCGGGCCTGGGCATCGGCATCGGCATCGAAACCGGCCGGTAGGTCGGCGCGTGGGTCGGATTCTGGATGTTGGTGAGCGGCGGCGTCTCGCCGATCTCGCTCAGCCGTGTGAAGATGTTGCACGCGCCAAGGCTCGCGGCTGCGACGATGACGCCGACGATACGGAAACTGGTGAGCACTGTGCGGCCCCGCATAAGCTTTCTCACCGCACCACGGCGCCGGAGGCGGAGACCCGCGCCGCGCCGGCGGCGGTCACCACCGCCTCGACGGTGCGGTTGCTTTGGGTGTTCATGATGCGGATGGTTTCGCCCTTGGCGCCGTCTTCGAGCGCCTGGCCCTTGGCGGTCAGGAGAAGCCCCGGCGATTCCAGCACCATGGTCACGGCGGCGCCTTTGGTCACCAGGACCGGCGCGCGCACGTCCGACATCAGGATCGGCTGACGTTCGCGCAACGGACGGCGCGGCGTCTGCCCGACCAGGGCGCGCGCGTCCAGCACCGCCTCCTGGCTCACCTGGTTGGCGGCGATCGGAATCGTGGTCACGTCGCCGGGCTTGATCACCTCGCCCGGCAGCACGCGCCGGACCAGCACCGGCACCGCGGTCAGGGAGACGACGCGCCCATTGATCTGCACGGTCGTGCTCGACGCCTCGCCGGTAGCCAGCGCCAGAATGGCAGTGAAATAGCCGCTGCGCGCATCCTGGGTGATGCCGCGAACGGCGATCGGATCCTGGATCGCGGTCGCCGCGTACAGCTTGAGTGCGCGGTTGGCGAGCTCGACCTTGTGCGCGTCGGGATCGCTGCCGAGCGCGGCGAGGATTTTCTCCTCGATCTCCCGGGCGTCGATCGGCCGGCCGGTGCGTTCCACGACCGCGCGGTCGTAGCGGCCGGAGGGCGTCCATGGCACGTCGTGAGCGCGCGCGATCGCACGCAGCCGGTCGATATCGTATACCTCGCGCCGGCCGGGAAGCGGCGCGCGCCCCACGACCGCTTGAGCCTCGGGCCCGGTCACATCGAACACGTCGCCCAGCCGGACGACCTCGCCCTCGACCATCGCCGGATCGCGCGGCATCGCGGCGCAGGCGTCGCCGGCGACGATGACGAAACAGGCGACAAGGAACGGCAGCACGCGCATCATGGTCAGCTCATCCGGGTGAGGGCGGCCATCATCTGATCCGAGGTCTCGATCACGCGTGCGAGCATTTCGTAGGCGCGCTGCGCCGTGATCAGGCTCGTGATCTCTTCGACGGCATTGACATTGGCGGTCTCGACATAGCCTTGCAGCAGCGTGCCGAAGCCGATGGCGCCGGGTCTGCCGGTGTTTGCCGAACCGGATGACGCCGTCTCCAGGTACAGGTTGTTGCCGATCGCCTCCAGCCCGCCTTCGTTGGGGAACAGCGCGAGGTCCATCTGGCCCACCGTGGTCTGGGCGACCTGGCCGTCGATCTTGGCAAGCACCTGGCCGCTGGCATTGATGGTCACGCCGATCGCGTTTTGCGGGATGGTGAGCCCCGGCTCCACGACATAACCGTCCGCCGAGACGATCTGGCCTTCCGGACTCAGCTGGAAGTTGCCGGCCCGGGTATAGGCGGTCTGGCCGTTCGGCAGTCGGATGCGGAAATAGCCCTTGCCCTGGATCGCGAGGTCGTAGGTGTTGTTGGTCGACACCAGGTTGCCCTGCTCGGTGATGCGATAGACCGACCCAAGCCGTACGCCGACGCCGAGCTGGATGCCGGACGGCACGATGGTGCCGGCATCGCTCGAGCTCGTGCCGGCGCGCAGGAAGTCCTGATACAGCAGGTCCTGGAATTCGGCGCGCTGCCGCTTGAACGCGGTGGTGTTCATGTTGGCGAGGTTGTTCGAGATCAGCTCGACATTGAGCTGCTGCGCCAACATGCCGGTTGCGGCGATGTTCAAAGCACTCATGACGGTTCCTAGCTTGACTTGGTGAGCAGTTCGATCGCCCTACGCTGGCGATCGTGCTCGGTGTCGATCAGCCGCTGCGCGCCCTGATAGATGCGCATGGCGGCGATCATGCTGGTGATCTCGAGGATCGGCTTCACGTTGGAATCTTCCAACATGCCCTGCGCGACGTCGAACTTCTTGGCCGGGGTCGATGTCGCGTTGGAATCGGCGGCATACAGGGTATCGCCGATGTTCTTGAGCTGCTGCGGATTGCTGAAATCGACCATGCGGAGCTTGCCGCGCGGCTGTCCGGCCGAAAGCACGGTTCCGTCGGACGCGAATGTGATCTCGGTGTCCGACGGCAGGAAACTGATGGGGCCGCCGTCGCCCATTACCGCGTGGCCTCGCTCGGTCACCATCCGGCCCAGCGCATCCATCCTGAAGTGGCCGTTGCGGGTGTAGCGCTCGCCCTGCGGGGTATCGACCACGAACCAGGCCTCGCCGTGAATCGCAAGGTCGAGCGGGTTATCGGTCCGGGTGAACCCGCCTTCCTCCATGTCGCGGACCGAGGCCACGTCGCGCACGAACGACAGCGGCGTCTGGCGCGGACTGCGTGCCAGATGCTCGGCGAACATCATGCCCTCGCCCTTGTATGCAGGCGTCGACGCGTTGGCCAGGTTGTGGGCGATCGTCTCCATCTGACGATCGACCACGGTCTGGCGCGAGAGCGCGATGTAGAGCGAATTCTCCATGGCGTCGGGCAGACACTCATCGTGGGTCCGAGGCCGACCGTGCGGTCTGCCCCATCCAGCGTCATGCAGGATTCGTGCCAACCAGCGGGGCCTGCAAACTCAATGGGTTACGCAAGGCTGCCCAGGTCCGCATAGGCATAAAGCGCGCTGACCGACCGCACCGGGCCGGCAATTCCTGCCGCGCCCGCCACAAGGTCAACGAGTTCTTAACCGCCGCAAGCATAGGGTTCTGAGACGCCGGCATTCACCGGTGCGACCGCAGAAAATCACAAAGGTCCAACGCCGTGGCGGAAAAGCCGAAGAACGACGCGCCCCCGGAGGAGGAGATCGAGGGTGAAATCGCGGGCGAGGCCGAAGGCGACGGCGAGCCCAAGAAAGGTCGCAAGCTTCCATCGAAGAAGCTGATCATCATGGTCGCCGCCCCGCTGCTGCTTCTGTTGTTGGGCGGCGCCGGCGCGTACCTGATGGGTTTCATCGGCGCCGGCGGCGAAAGCGCTGCAACCGACGAGGACCAGCCGCCCAAGAAGCCGGAGAAGACCGTCTTCTATGACCTGCCTGAGCTCCTGGTAAATCTCAACAGCGCCGGGCGGCGGACCAATTTCCTGAAGCTCTCGGTCAGTCTCGAAGTCGCGAGTGAATCCGACATCCCGAAGCTCGAGGCGGTGAAGCCGCGCATCATCGACAGCTTCCAAGTCTACCTGCGCGAGTTGCGGCTGGACGATCTGCGCGGCTCGGCCGGCGTGTATCGGCTGCGCGAAGAGCTGTTGGCGCGGGTGACCGCCTCGGCGCAGAGCGCGCAGGTGAAGGACGTTCTGTTCAAAGAAATGTTGGTGCAATAACGTGGCCGAACCGACCAGCGATAAGCCCGAATCCGCCGCCGCCGCGCCGCCTCAATCGACGGAGGCGGCTCCCGCGGCGGGAGATGCGGCGGCCAACCCGCCCAACGCAAATGGCGATGGCAGCTCCAATCGCATTCTCAATCAGGAGGAGATCGACAGCCTGCTTGGGTTCAAGGACGGCCGGGACGGCGATTCCGGCCGCGCCGGCGTGCAGGCGATCATCAATTCGACGCTCGTTTCCTACGAGCGCCTGCCGATGCTCGAGATCGTGTTCGACCGGCTGGTGCGGCTGCTTTCAACCTCGCTGCGCAACTTCACCTCCGACAATGTCGAAGTCTCGCTCGACAAGATCACGGCGCTGCGTTTTGGCGACTATCTGAACTCGATCCCGCTTCCGGCCATGCTCGGCGTGTTCAAGGCCGAGGAGTGGGACAATTTTGGGCTGATGACCGTCGAATCGTCGCTGATCTATTCGATCGTCGACGTTCTGTTGGGCGGGCGCCGCGGCCAGTCGCAGCTCCGCATCGAAGGCCGGCCCTACACCACGATCGAGCGCGGCCTGATCGAGCGCATGATCCACGTCATCCTCAACGACCTCTCGGCGGCGTTCGATCCGCTCGCCTCGGTCACGTTCCGGTTCGACCGGCTGGAGACCAATCCCCGGTTCGCATCGATCGCGCGCCAGGCCAATGCGGTGATCCTCGGCAAGTTCCGCGTCGACATGGAAGACCGCGGCGGCAAGATGGAGTTGTGCCTGCCCTACGCCACGCTCGAGCCGGTGCGCGAGCTGCTGTTGCAGATGTTCATGGGCGAAAAATTCGGCCGCGACTCGATCTGGGAAACCCATCTCGCGAACGAGCTGTGGCAGACCGACGTCGAGATCGAGGCCGTGCTCGACCAGGTCCAGATGTCGCTCAATGACGTTCTCAAACTGCAGGTGGGAAGCCGCATCCTGCTCAACGCACATGCCGAGTCGCCGGTCGAGCTGCGCTGCGGCGAAGCCTCGCTGTTCGTCGGCAAGATGGGTCGTCGCGACGGCAATATCGCGATCCAGGTCGAGAACAAGGCGGCCAAACGCAAGAAATCGCTATGAGTCCAACTTTGGTGCTGATCGGCGATCTGCTGGTCGCCCCGCTGCTGGTCGCGGTGGTCTATTACACGGTGCGGCTGCATCGCCGGCTCGAGACGCTGCGCGCGGAGCAGAAACAGCTGGGCGAGCTGATCGGGCAGTTTACTTCGGCCGCCGACCGCGCCGATGCGGCGAGCGCGCACCTCAAGACGACCGGCCTCGATACCGACAAGTCGGTCCGTGCATTGATCGCGCGCGCCGAATCGATGCGTGACGAGCTGGCGTTTCTGATCGATCGCGCCGACCATGCCTCGGCCAGGATCGGCGAGGCGCGCCCGCCGGCGACGCAGCCCAAGCGCGTACCGACGCCGCCGCCCGAGACGGAGCAATCGCCGCCGCCGGCGGTGCGCTCGGAAGCCGAGCGCGAGTTGATCCATGCGATGAGGCGGGCCAATGGCGCACGCTGAACCCCGCTGGCGCTTCCGGCTGCTGCCGACGATCGCCTGCGTTGCGTCGGTGCTGCTGGTAACGCGGCTGGTCGATCTGTGGGACGGCGTGGTGGTCGCTGCGGAGCCGCCCGCAGCCGCGGCGCAGCCCAAGGACGCCAAGCCCGCGACGCCGGAGAAAAAGCCCGACGCGAAGCCGGAGGCCGAGAAAAAGCCGGAGCCGCCGAAGGCCAATGCCGATGCCGGCGGACCGCGGTCGTTCGATCCCGCGGCGGCGACCGAGGCCGAGATCGATGTGCTGCAGCGTCTCGGCGCGCGCCGCGAGGAGCTTGAGCGCCGCGCGCGCGATCTCGATGCCCGCGATGCGCTGCTCAAGGCCGCCGAGCAGCGGATCGACCTCAAGATCGGCGAAATGCGCAAGATCGAGGAAACCGTCAACGCCTTGCTCAAGAAGCACGAGGGAGAGCAGGACACGCGGCTGCGCAGCCTGGTGAAGATCTACGAGAACATGAAGCCCAAGGAGGCGGCGCGCATTTTCGAGCAGCTCGACATGCCGATCCTGCTGGATCTGGTCGAGCGCATGCGCGAGGCAAAGGTGGCCCAGGTGATCGCGAATCTCGAACCCGAGCGCGCGAAAGCGGTGACGGCATCTCTCGCCAAGCGTCGCCAACTGCCGGACATGCCAACAGTCAACTAAGGCAATGAGGCAAACGATGCAGATAAAGCGGCGGAGCGACCCCGTGCTGATTTTCGCAATCGGCTTTTATGCGCTGGTGCTGTCGTGCCTGCTGGGTCTCGGGCTTCGCGCCGAAACCGATCTCGGCAACGCCGAGTCGGACAACCCGTCCGGCGACATCCGGCCGATCGTGCCCGCGAAATTCAGCCTCGAATGATCAAAGCGGTCGTCGTCTGGGCCGGGCTGGTTCTGGCGGCGCTGGATGCCACGGCGGCCGGTCCGGAGACCTTGGCGGTCCGCATCGTCCGGTCCCCGGAAGCCGCGCGGCTGGTCTTCGAATGGACGCAGCCGGTGGAGTATCGCCTGGCACGCGACGGCGACTCGCTGACGATAACCTTCGCGCGCGGCGCGCGGTTCGACGCAGACAAGCTCGCGCGGCAATTGCCGCCCCAGATTACGCGATTGCGTGCCGATGCGGCCGATGGCGGGTTGCGCGTCACGATCGGAACAGCGCCCGGCGCGTTCGTGCACGACAGCCGCAACGGCGCCAAGGTCATCCTCGACGTCGCTTCGGCGCCGCCGGGGCAGGACGCGCGCAAGGCCACACGCGCCGATACCGCTCCGATCAGGCTGATGCCACCGGCCGAGGCCGGCCTGCGCCGCGAAGAGCGCACTGCTTTGCTGACCGCGCCGGCGGCTGGAACGCCGCAAAAAGCCGCGCCGAGCGAGCGGCCGATCCCGCTGTCGCCGCGCGTCGTTGGGCCGTCTGCCGCGCCGACCGTCGAACCCGCCGCGTCGACTGCCGCATCCACGGCGGCGTTGCCGCTGATCGGCGTCGACGCCTGGCGCGCCGGCGAGCGGATCGTGCTGCGGTTCAACTGGCGCAGCGAAGTCGCGGCCGCAGTCTTCGTCCGTGGCGGCGCGGTATGGATCGCATTCGACGAGCCCGCCCGCATCGACGCGGGCGGCATTCAGGCGGTGGGACGCAGCGCCCTAGGCGCCGTACGCCAGCTTCCGGTCGATGGCGCAACGGTGATCCACGCCCCGGTCGAAGGGCCGTGGGGCGGCGAAGTCAAACGCGAGGGCACGGCCTGGATCGTCGAACTCACACCGGACATGAAGGCGGCTGCCGACACCATCGATGTTCGGGTGAAGCCCGGCCAAAAAGGGTTGGAGGCGGTGATGACGCCGGGGCCCGCGGGCCGACCGCTCCGGCTGATCGATCCGGACGGCAACGACGCGATCAATGTCGTGCCGCTGCGCGTCGCGTCCGGTGCGATCATGCAGCGCTCGTTCATCGACTTCGAGATTCTGTCCAGCCTGCAGGGCGTCGCGATCAGGCCGAATGTGGACAAGGTGTCGCTGCGGATCGCCAGCAACGAGATCACGGTTTCGCGCGAGGGCGGGCTGCGGCTGACCCAACCGGGCGCGGTCGCAGCACATCGGGCGGCGCCGAACAACGTGCGGCCGCGCTTGCTGAATTTCGCAGCCTGGGGCGTAGCGGACGAGCCCTATAACGCCCAGCGCGTGAAGATGCAGCTTGCGGTGGTCAATGCGATCGGTGGCGACAAGGCTGCCGCGCGCCTTGCCTTGGCGCGGTTCTTCCTGGCGCACGGCCGCGCGGCGGAGGCGCTTGGCGTCATCGGCGAGATCGTGCGGCTCAAGCCGGAAATCGAGACGACGGCGGAACTGCTGGCGTTGCGCGGCGCTGCGCACCTGATTCAAGGCGAATACGCCGATGCGCTGGCGGATTTGTCCAATCCGCGGCTCAAGGAGACGCCCGAGCTCGATCCGTGGCGCGCGATGCTGGCCGCGGCGCGCGGCGCCTGGCAAGACGCCTATGCTCGGTTCGACGAATCCGATGGGCTGTTCGCGCAATATCCCGCATGGCTCGCCGGGCGCTTCGGCCTGGTCGCGACCGAAGCGGCGCTGGTCGCCAGCGATGTGGACACCGCACGAATCCGCCTTGCGGCGCCGGCGATCGCGGCGCTGACCGGCGCCGACCGGCATTATGCCGACGTGCTGCGCGGGCATCTGCTGAAGAATTCCGGCGACATCGAGGGGGCGAAGAAAATCTGGCAGAAGGTCGCGCGCGGTGGCGATCGCCTGAGCCGGGCCAAGGCGCGATTCGCCGAGACCGACGCGCTGTATGTCCAAGGTGCGATCGACATTCATGGCGCGATCGAGCGGCTGGAGAAGCTGGCCTTCGGCTGGCGCGGCGATGCGTTCGAATTCGATCTCCTGAACCGGCTGGCTACGCTCAAGACCATCGCGCAGGATTACCGCGGCGCATTGGCCGCCTTGCGCAGCGCCGTGACCTATTTCGAGTCGGTGCATGGCGCGCAGGCGTCCGCGGCCGACATGAACGACCAGTTCCGCGGCCTGTTCCTCGGCAGCAACGCCGATGCGATGTCGCCGGTGGTGGCGCTCGGCCTGTTCGAAGAGTTCCGCGAGCTGATCCCGGCCGGAAAGGACGGCGATGAGATGAACCGCAAGCTTGCCGAGCGGCTGGTGCGCGTCGATCTGCTCGATGAGGCGGCAAGCCTCCTGGAGCGCCAGATGAGCATCCGGCTTGCCGGCGTGCAGAAGGCGGAGGTCGGCGCGCGGCTTGCCACGATACGGCTTGCAGCGAACCGGCCGGAGGAAGTCGTCGGCGCGCTTGCCGGGAGCGCCGAACCCAACCTGCCCGACGATCTGGTGCGACAGCGCACTTTGCTGCGGGCGCGCGCCGAGGGCCGGCTTGGCCGCACTGACGTGGCGCTCAACCTGCTTGCCGCCGATCCTTCGCGCGAGGCCGACGGCGTTCGGCTCGAAATATACTGGCGCCAATCGATGTGGCGCGACGTTGCGGCCGTGTTTGCCCGCTGGATGACAGACACCGATCCCGCGCGGCTCGATGACCAAAAGGCGCGCCTGGTGCTGAACTGGGCGGTCGCGCTCGCCCTGTCGGGCGATCAGCCCGGGGTGGATGCGCTACGCCGCCGGTTTGCCGCGCGGTTCGCCGCCGGTACCTATGGCCAGCTGTTCAAGGCGATCGTCGGCGAAGACGGTGCGCCGCCGCCCGATTACCGCGCGCTCGCCAAGCAGGTGGCCGATCTGGATACGCTGAACGGTTTCATGGCCGGCTATCGCAGTACCTCCGGCAAGCCGGTCTTGAGCGCGGTGCAGTAGCGCGGCACCGTGCCCACGCTTGGGTCCTTGCCTTGCGGGACGATATGGTGAATTTCCGTTCGCCCTGAGTAGGTCCGGCGCGTTAGCGACGGGCCGTATCGAAGGGCATGCGGCCTTGGATCGCGTTGCGATCCAACCTTCGATACGCGGCCTGCGGCCGCTACTCAGGACGAACGGGACGAGAGCAAGACGGGCCCGATTGATCGCTCTGGCCGCCAGCGATGCCGCAGAGCAGAGCCTGTTCAGCCGCCGCCGTAGCTTTGCACCAGCGAGCCCGCGACCAGATACCAGCCGTCGACCAGCACGAAGAAGATCAGCTTGAACGGCAGCGAGATCATCA
>Ga0209640_10005920_pt1 | contig 10703 bp, 10 predicted proteins | sample RifCSP10_1_FD_184018 | JGI IMG/M metagenome (GOLD analysis project Ga0209640, IMG submission 184018) | Soil microbial communities from Rifle, Colorado - Rifle CSP2_sed 10_1 (SPAdes) (version 2) | ecosystem: Environmental > Terrestrial > Deep subsurface > Rock core/Sediment | place: Rifle...
GCATACTGGTCTTCCTTATTTTTAGTTTTGATCGTCTACCTTCTTCATCTTCTTCCGGAATCGCGCCTATGGCGTGACACTACCGGAAGAATCGAAAGGTATGTTTATTTTGAACTGATACAACCCTCTCGGCCCTACATCTCCCGTTCACTACCGCTTGGAGAACTGGAATCTCTTGCGTGCCTTCTTCTGTCCGTACTTCTTCCGCTCAACCATTCGGGGGTCACGCGTCATCATCCCCGCGGTTCGGAGGAGCACCCGATTATCCTCACTCATTTCAACCAGTGCCCGCGCAATACTCAAGCGAATGGCTCCTGCTTGACCGGTTGATCCGCCTCCTTCCACATTGACACGAACATCATATTTACCACCGGTCTGAGTGACCTCAAACGGTTTCACTACATCCGCTCTAAGGGTCTCGAGAGGAAAATACTGCTCGAGCGGTTTCTTGTTGATGGTGATCTTGCCAGATCCAGGAGAGAGGATGACTCGCGCTACAGAGGTCTTCCTTCTCCCGACAGCCTGTGTATTGTGTGCGTGCATTCTTGCTTCAAGCTCCTACGTTCTTAGTTCTTGGCGGGGTACATTTCGGGACGTTGAGCCGAATGTGGATGATCCGCGCCGGCATACACTTTCATTTTCTTGATGATCTGCCGACCAAGCCTGTTGTGTGGCAACATCCCCTTCACCGCATGCTCGAACACACGCTCGGGGTGCTTTCGGATAAGATCCTGGAAGCGCTCGAATGTTGCCCCACCGGGATAGCCCGTGTAGTGGAAATATTCTTTCAGCTCGGTCCGCTTTCCTGTTAGCTTTACCTTGGCCGCATTAACAACAACGACAAAATCGCCCATGTCTGAGTTGGGGGTAAAAACTGGCTTGTGTTTGCCCCTCAGAAGGCGGGCTGCGGTCGAGGCAATTCTGCCAAGGGTTTTCCCTTCGGCATCAATCAAATGCCATTTCTGGGGAAAATCGGTCGTTCTGAAGAAATGTGTGGGCTTATCCACGATAGCTACTCCTAAGGTAATACAGTGAGAAACTTCCGGTAAGAAAAGTTGGTAAATTTAAGCAATTTCCACTCAAGAGTCAACGGATTTTTCATCATACCTGCTTCTCGGCATGATACGAGCTTCGAACCAGTGGCCCGGATTCGACATGTGCGAAGCCAATCTCCATACCCTTCTGCTTGAGCATTCGGAATTCGTCCGGATGTACAAAACGATCCACAGGAAGGTGATCTTTCGTGGGCTGAAGGTACTGTCCCAGAGTGAGGATATCACAGCCATGTGCGTGGAGGTCCGTCATCACCTCAAGAACCTCCTCCACTTCCTCGCCCAGTCCAAGCATCAGGCCGCTCTTCGTCAGCATCCCCGCATTCTTTGCGCGACGTAACAGTTCTATTGATCGGTCGTACTTCCCTTGTGGCCGAACGGGTTGGTAAAGCCGAGGAACGGTCTCAGTGTTGTGATTGAGAATATCCGGCTTCGCATCAATCACGATATCAAGAGCCCTCCACACACCACGGAAATCGGGGATGAGGACCTCAATCCTCACGTTCGGATTGACAATGCGCGCCTGGCGAATCGTCTCGGCAAAGATCGCCGCCCCGCCATCGGCAAGCTCATCACGGTTCACGGACGTGATAACTGCGTGTCGCACGCCCATGATCCGGATGGCCTCGGCAACGCGATATGGCTCTTCTAAATCAAGTGTCTCAGGTCGGCCGGTTTTCACAGCACAGAAACCACACGACCGTGTGCAGATATCGCCGAGAATCATAAACGTCGCTGTGCCCGAATTCCAGCACTCTCCCATGTTCGGACAGCGGGCTTCCTCACACACCGTGTGGAGTTTATGCGTATCGATCATCGCCTTCAGCCGAGCGTAGTTCTCGCCCGACGGGATCTTCACCTTAAGCCAGTCCGGACGAACATTTCGCGGGACCTCCGCTGTCGGCATTTCTTGAATGACAAAGTCCATGGTATGTGCCTAGAATTTCATCGTCATGTCAAAGTTCTGGAGATTCTGTACGACCTCTTCCAGGAACATCCCTCCGAGGGCACCGTCAACAATCCGGTGATCGAAAGACATTGTGAAGTATACTATGGAGCGGATCGCAATTGCATCATCAATGACCGCCACGCGCTTCTTGATCGCACCAGTCCCCAGAATTGCCACCTGCGGTTGGTTGATAATGGGCGTTCCGATCATCGTACCGAAGACGCCGTAGTTGGAAATTGTAAACGTCCCTCCTTGAATGTCATCCGGCATCAGCTTCTTGTTGCGCGTGCGCAGGGCAAGATCGTTCACTGCGCGAGCCAGCCCGATAAAATTCTTTTCTTCCGCATGCTTGATCACGGGAACAATCAACCCGTTATCTGAAGCAACAGCGATGCCGAGGTTGACGAAGTTCTTCTTTATGATCTTGTCACCTTCAATAGAAGTATTGATCAACGGATATTTCTTGATTGCCTTGACCACAGCATCAACGATATAGGGTGTGAAGGTAAGCTTGAAGCCTTCTTTCTTCTCAAACTCTGCTGAATGCGCGCCCCGGTGCTTCACAACATTCGTCATGTCCACTTCGTGGATGGCAGCAACGTGAGGCGAGGTTTGTACACTCTTCACCATGTGCTCGGCCATCTTTTGCAGAACATTGCTCATCTGCAGAATATCATGCTGGGGCGCGGGGTACTTTGCTCGTAGTTCCGGGACTTCAACTGGTTTGGCAACAATCCCGATCGGCGCTACCTTCGTGGTCGACATGAACACCGGGGCCGCCGCGGACGAGACAGCCGATCCCCCTGCTGCCGGAGGTGCCATCGTACCGCTCTTTCGCGCTGCGACATAGGCGAGAATGTCCTTCTTGCTGACACGCCCTTCCTCCCCAGTCCCTGGCACCATCTCGAGTTCGCTCATCGAGATTCCTTCGGTACGGGCAATGTTCAGGACAAGTGGTGAGTAGAATCGGCCACTTGCAGGGGCAGCTAGTGGCTGTATCGCGGGAATGGGCATCGGAACAGGTGACGGTGCAACAGTTTTAGGAGCCTCAAGCGTTGGCGCGGCAGGGGCAGAGGTCGCAACTGCACCTCCTTCAGTGTCGAGGTAGGCAATTACCGTGCGGACAGCCACCGTTTTCTGCTCCGGGACTACGATCTCGGCAAGCACGCCGGCGGATGGCGATGGAATCTCTGAATCCACCTTGTCCGTACTTATCTCCAATAGGGTTTCATCCTTTTTCACTTTGTCGCCGACCTTCTTGTGCCACTTCACAATTGTCCCTTCGGCAATGCTCTCGCCCATTTGGGGCATCACAACTTCTACACGTGCCATGTCATCATCCTTTATGCTGAAAGTATGTAATCCACACTCAATAGCGCGCCAGGTCCCGCAGGGCTTTCACAATCTTTGGGGTGTCAGGGAGAAAGTACTCCTCAAGAGGTGGCGCAAACGGTACCGGCGTGTCGAGCGAGCCGACTCGCTTGATTGGCGCATCGAGAGCACTGAATGCACTCTCGCAAATAAATGCCGCAATCTCTCCTCCAATCCCGCCCGTCACTGTGTCTTCGTGTACGATAAGTACCTTGCCGGTCTCGCGAACCGAACTCAGAATCAGGTCCTTGTCCAAAGGCATCAGCGTGCGAAGGTCCACCACGCGAACTTCAACACCATCCTCCTTTGAGAGAACCTCGGCAGCCTCGAGGCAGAGATGGACCGTAGAACCATAGGTGAAGATAACCGTGTCGTCGCCGCCACGCTTCACTTTCCCCTTCCCCAACTCCACAACATAATCACCGTCCGGAACGTCCCCTTTGATCCTTCGATACAGGTACTTGTACTCAAAGAAAAGAACTGGATTGTTGTCACGGATCGCCGCCTTCATCAACCCCTTCGCATCATAAGGGGTCGAAGGCGCGACAATCTTCAATCCGGGCACATGAAAGAACCATGCCTCGGTGCTGGCCGAATGGTAAGGCCCACCATGTATGTAGCCGCCGGTTGGCAACCGGACTACCATGGGAACGGGGAGATGCCACCGATAATGCATCTTCGCGGCGTTAACAACTAGTTGATTGAACCCACAGGTTACGAAGTCTGCAAATTGCATCTCGGCAATTGGTCGCATCCCGACCACCGCCGCGCCTGTTGCAGCACCTATGATCGCCGCTTCCGACAGTGTAGAATCTATCACACGATCAGGACCGAACTGCTTGAGAAATCCCTTGGTCGCCTTGAATGCCCCACCGTATTCACCAATGTCCTCCCCAATCAGGAACACCGAAGAATCCCGTTCCATTTCTTCCCACATCCCTTTTGAGATCGCCTCAATGTACGTCATTACTCCCATCAGGGTGCGTACACTCCTTCTGCGGCATCCTCGCCAGGGGCATAAGGACTTTCAAGCGCAAACTGAATTGCCCTCTCTATCTCACCTGCAATTTTTTCTTCCATCTGCTTTTTGCTTGCCTCGTTCAAGATCCGATCATTCATCAAGACCTTTTCTAATCTCTCAAGAGGGTCTTTCTTCTTCCACTCCTCAATCATCCCCTTGGGAACATACGATGCGTCATCGGAAGCTGAGTGGCCGTGCATCCTCATGGTGATTGTCTCAATAAGAGTTGGACCGTCCCCCGCCCTAGCGCGGTCCACTGCAACGCGGCAACTCTCATACACCTTCAGCACGTCAGTGCCATCGATCGTGAAGCCGGGAATGCCATAGCCAATGGCTCTGTCGGACAGCTTTTGCGCTGCATGCTGCTTGGAGGTCGGGGTTGAATAGGCAAACTGGTTGTTCTCAATGATCAAAACAAATGGAAGATTCATCACAGCTGCCATATTCAGCCCCTCGTGGAAGTCACCCACGTTGCATCCCCCGTCGCCGATGTAGTTCATGACCACAGCATGCTCCTTGCGGAGTTTTGAGGCCAGCGCCACGCCAACGGCCATTGGAATCATGGCAGCAAGATGACTGACGTTCCCGTAGATTCGGAGCGTCGGATCGGCATAGTGCCCGGTTCCATCACGCCCGCGTGTGAGACTATTCGCCCGCGCAAGCTGTTGGAGAAAAATATTCTTGAGCGACTGCCCTTTCACCAGGTGAGAACCAAGATCCCGATGCATAGGGAAAAGATAGTCATGGTCCTCAAGTGCATACGCGCTTCCAACTGCTGTCGCTTCATTCCCGTATCCGGTGTATGCGCCGCCAACCATCTTGCCCTGCTTGTAGAGGCGAAGGATGGCATTGTCGCACTCTCGCGCAAGACGCAGGTAATAGAACAACTCCAGCCTCTCCTGGTTGGACAGAGTGGAACGTATTCCCACCGGAGAGTGCGTTCGATCTGTGGCAACAGACATCGTGGTCGTGCTGTGTTTAAGTGTACTAGTATTTGGCAAGCAGCCTAAGTGCTGCAAGAACGTCCGACTCCTGGGGGAGCATAGCAGCCTCAAGACCGGGCCCGTACGGTACAGGCGTGTCCCTTGCGGCAACGCGCTGTACCGGCGCGTCAAGCATCTCGAATGCTTCGGAGGCAATGATGGCTGCGATCTCAGCCCCAAAACCACCCGTCAATGTGTCTTCATGGACGATCAACACTTTCCCCGTTTTTCTGACCGACGTGAGGATGGTCTCCTTGTCAAGAGGATTGAGTGTCCGGAGATCAATCACTTCGACACTCACGCCATGATTGTCTTCCGCTTTTGCCGCCGCATCCAAGGAGCGCTGAACGAGCATTCCCCATGTGATAATCGTGATGTCTTCTCCAGACCTCTTCACCTTCGCAATACCAAACGGGAGCGCATAGTTCTCGTCAGGCTCCGGCGATGAGGCAAATCCCTGGCGGTACAACCCCTTGTGCTCGCAGAAGAGCACGGGATCTTCCTCGCGGCAGGCGGTTTTTAAGAGCCCCTTCGCATCCGCGGCGTTCGACGGGAAGACCACCCGCAGGCCAGGAATGTGAGTGAAGAAACCCTCAATGGACTGACTATGATAAAGTCCGCCGTGAATGTAGCCTCCCACTGCGACACGGATTACCATCGGACAGGCCCACTCGTTGCACGAACGAAAGCGGAGCGTTGCCACCTCGTCCCTGATCTGCATGAACGCAGGCCAGATATAGTCCCCGAACTGGATTTCAACCACCGGCTTGTAGTCTTCGCGGACAGCCAACCCAAACGCCGTCCCGACAATACTTGCTTCTGCGAGGGGGGAATTGAACACACGATCAGCCCCGAACTTTGCAGTCAGACCCTTGGTTGCAGTGAAGACCCCACCTTTATTTCCGGCAACATCCTGACCATAGATCAACATTTTCGGGTTCCGATCCATCTCCTCAGCGAGGGCGTGGTTGATCGCATCGACCATGACAATGCTTGTCCCCTTATGGTCAGGCTCAGAGAACCCTTTTACGGGGACCATCACCTTCGGAGAATATACATACTTCTCCAGCTCATAAACCTCCGGCATTGGCTGTTCTTCTGCCCATTCCGCAGCGCGGTCAATCCGGTTCTTGATCTCCTCCTTCAATGTCATTATTTCAGACGCCTTAAGAATCCCACGTGTAGTAAGAAACGTCTCGAACTTGGGGATGGGGTCCTTCTTCAGGTCTTCCTCAAGATCTTTTGAATCCCGATATTTCCTTTGATCGTCTGATGAAGAATGAGGAAGCAGCCGGACGGTATCTGCTTCAATCACGCTCGGGCCATCGCCCCGCCGCGCTTTAGCCACTGCGTCGGCAGCCACGTCGTACATCGCGCTGAAGTCACAACCGTCCACTCGATACCGATTCAGACCCTCATATCCCTTCACCAGTCCGAACACCGATTCACCGGCCATCTGATCGTTGATCGGTACCGAGATTGCGTATTTATTATTTTGAATGAGAAAGATGACCGGGAACCGTTCACGGGCTGCCCAATTGACCGCTTCATGAAATTCACCCTCACTCGTTGCCCCTTCACCGGAGGAGACGTAGACCACCTCGTCCTTTCCATCCTTCACTGCACCCATTGCAGTTCCCACAGCCTGCAGATACTGCGTGCCGGTCGGACTCGACTGCGCGATGATTCTCCACTTCTTGTGTCCATAATGAAATGGCATAGCAAACCCATTGCTGCTTGGTCCGCCTTTACGATGCAGTGCCTCCAACATGATCTCTTCAATCGTGTAACCGAACTGAAGTGAGAACCCAAGATCACGATAGTACGGATAGGCCCAATCATACCCCGGTTTCATTGCCAAGGCTGTCGCCGTCTGCGCAATCTCGTGCCCCGATCCGCCAATGTGGAAGAAGCACTTCCCCTGCTTGAGAAGGATGAGGATTTTCTGATCAATGAGACGAGCGGCGACGCTGTTTTTGTAAGCGGAGAGAACCTGATCCTTCGCCAATTGAGCTGCACTGATGACTGCCCGACCTCTCCCGGATTCTCCGTTCGACCCTTTTGTTTGAGCGATGGGCTTCGAAGATTTCGCTTGAGCCAACTCGTTATCCTTTGCTCTGTGAAGATTCGTACTCGCGGACGACTGTAAGAACTTCCGAACCAACTTCATCACTCAGTTTGCGCCTGCCGAGATCATGAGCGTATGCCTGGAATACCAAGGAAAATTGCTCGACGACCCGTGCGGCGACATCAGAGAGATCGATCTTACGCCCCAAAATCTGCTGCAGCGACGTTACCCCCTTCTCGAAAATTCCACATGGAATGATTCGCCCAAAATAAGAAAGATCCGTGTTCACGTTGAACGCAAATCCATGCATCGTAATCCACCGGCTCGTCTTGACACCGATTGCGCAGATCTTGTCATTTCCCACCCACACGCCTGTATAGTCGGCATTTCTTGATGCGCTGACACCGTAGCCTGCTAATGTACGGATGATTACCTCTTCGAGGTCTCTTAGATAGCGATGAAGATCGAGGTAGTAGTTGTTGAGGTCGAGAATTGGATAACCAACCAACTGTCCCGGACCGTGGAATGTAATATCGCCGCCACGGTCATTGTGGTAAACGGTGACACCATTCGACCTTAGCTCCTCATCGTTGGCAAGTAGGTGGTTCTTGTCACCACCCTTGCCGATTGTGTATACGTGATCGTGTTCGGTGAGAAGAAGAAGATCACCGACCTCACCAGCACTCCGCTGATCGAACAGGCGTTGCTGCAGATCCCAGCATCCTTTATAATCCGTTCGACCAAGATTGATGACACCAACCGATCTCACGTACCTACCTAGATATTGATTGCTTCTCCGTATGCGGCGGCGGCCGCTTCCATCACGGCTTCACTCAACGTCGGGTGTGCGTGGATGGTATGGAACAGATCTTTCCCTGTTGTCTCGAGCTTCTTCGCAACCACAAGTTCGGCAATCATCTCTGTTGCCTCCGACCCCATAATGTGGGCGCCGAGCAATTCACCATACTTTGCATCGAAGATCAACTTTACCATTCCTTCCGTCTCACCAATCGCCATCGCCTTCCCAAGTGGCCTGAATGGAAATCGGCCGATCTTCAGCTCGTATCCCTCTTCCTTTGCCTTCTCCTCGGTTAAGCCAACGCTGGCAATCTGAGGCTGGCAATACGTACAGCCAGGAATGGTGGAATAGTCAATCGCCGGCGGATTCTTCCCGGCAATGGCTTCGATGCAATGGATTCCTTCTGCCGAAGCAACATGGGCAAGCCACGGAGGACCAATCACGTCTCCTATGGCATAGACGCCAGGGACATTTGTTCGGTAATCCTTATCCACTTTGATATTCGCACGGTCCACCACCACACCGACCTTGTCCAATCCAAATCCCTCCACATTGCCCTGCACGCCGATTGCCATGAGCGCGACATCGCCCTTGAGCTCCTGCTTTCCTTCCGGTGTTGCCACCACAACCGTAACATCGTTGGCGCCTGCTTTCACGCTTTCGACTTTGGTTTCGGTCAAGATGTCAATCCCTTGTTTTCTGAAGCTTGTATGCATCAGCTTCGTCAGTTCGCGGTCTTCGACCGGCAGGATCCCAGGCATCATCTCAACAACGGTAACCTTGGTGCCGATGGCATTGTAGAAGTATGCAAATTCCATCCCGATTGCCCCCGCACCAACGATTACCATGGACTTGGGCTGTTCCGGAAGATTCATCGCTTCCGTGCTTGTGATAATGCGTTTCCGATCGATAGCCACTCCCGGAATCGAGCGGGCCCTCGCGCCCGTGGCAATAATGATGTGCTTCGCCTTCACTTTTTCTGCGGCCTTTCCTTCAGCCTTCACTTCGATAACACCGTTACCGAGTAGAGTACCATAGCCGGGCATGTAATCGATCTTGTTTTTCTTCATCAGGAACTCGACACCCCTGGAGATCTTGTCGGAGACGCTGCGGCTTCTTTTGATGATCTTGCTGAAGTCAAACTTCAGGTTGTCGTAAGTAATGCCCCACTCGTCAGATTTCTTGAACGCTTGGAGCAGCTCCGCGTTTTTCAGGAGCGCTTTTGTGGGGATACATCCCCAGTTCAGACAGACTCCTCCGAGCTTGTCCCGCTCAATAATCCCGGTCGACATACCAAGCTGGGTGGCTCTAATGGCGGCAGTATATCCCCCCGGGCCACCACCAACAACAACTACGTCAAATGACTTTTCTGGCATGCATTCCTCAAGAATAGCAACAAAAAAAGGGAAATCGCTTCCCTCACTGAGGGTCGTTGACCCTGCTTCGCTAGTCTAGTAATGTAACACTTTAGTGTCGCCCAAATTTGTCTGACCGACTGTACAGATCGACCTCGCGGAGTTCACGCCCGTACAACTGAGCAATAGTGTGTCGTCAGGTTCGAAATCGGTGACGTCTAATTGGTGGTCGATGCAAGTGCGGACTAAAGTGGGAAAAATATACTCAAAGGTCGTCTGAAAGTCAACCAACCCTTTAGACGGAGGAATGTGTGATTTGGTATTGGAACACGAAAATGAAATTGATTTTGCCGGACAATTTCGGTATACTATGCACAAAAATTTTGACCACACGAGATGGCAGATCAGGATGCGGCAGGTGAGCACCTCGTCACTACCAATCGCAAGGCCCGGCATGACTACGCCATACTCGACACCTACGAGGCCGGCATTGTCCTCAAGGGCACAGAAGTCAAGTCTCTCCGGCAAGGCAACGCCAATCTCTCTGACGGCTACGCACTGATCAAGAGCGGCGAGGTATGGCTCGTCGGCATGCACATCAATCCGTACAAGGAGGGGAGTTATGCGAATGTTGATCCCATCCGGACACGGAAGCTGCTCTTGCACAAGAAGGAGATACGGAAGATTGCCGGCCGACTTGTGGACAAGGGATTGACGCTGGTTCCGCTGAAAGTATACTTCAAGAACTCTGTCGCAAAAGTCTTGCTCGGAGTTGCAAAAGGCAAGAAAGAATACGACAAGAGACAGGATATCGCAAAACGCGATACCGAACGACGAATCAGACAACGGTATGCGAGGTAAGTGAGCGCATTGTTTCCCTCCCTCAACGAGCAAATGGACGTCATCAAGCGAGGTGTCGCTGAGATCGTTCCTGAAGAAGACCTCGTCCGAAAGCTCGAGAAATCCATCAAGACTCAAAAACCTCTGAACGTTAAGTTGGGGTGCGACCCGAGCCGCCCGGACCTTCATCTCGGACACTCTGTGGTCCTGCGCAAGTTGCGACAGTTCCAGGACCTCGGTCACCAGGCTACGCTTATCGTTGGGG
>Ga0209640_10005921_pt1 | contig 10703 bp, 9 predicted proteins | sample RifCSP10_1_FD_184018 | JGI IMG/M metagenome (GOLD analysis project Ga0209640, IMG submission 184018) | Soil microbial communities from Rifle, Colorado - Rifle CSP2_sed 10_1 (SPAdes) (version 2) | ecosystem: Environmental > Terrestrial > Deep subsurface > Rock core/Sediment | place: Rifle...
AGCATCCGGATCTCTTCCGGCGAATGGAGCCGCTCGTGCTCGCCGGGCGGGTCGATGTGCAGCAGCCGGAGCAGCCGGTTGGCCGTATTGTTGAGCAGGGCGATGGGCAGGGCCATCACCCAGCTGAAGCCGATGAGCGGGCCGGCCACCCAGCCGCTCACCGTCTCCGGGTAGAGCAGCGCCGTCAGGCCATCGAGTATCCCGAGAACTCCGCCAAGCAGCAGCCCGATCACGAGCTTGTTCATTCTAAATCCTCCTTCACCCTTCTATTACACGTTCGCGCGCGGTTCTTTAACGCCCCGCGAAGAAGGCTACCAAAATCCTCATCAACAAGTAGACGAGTATCAGAACGACCAGGAAGCGGTTCCGGTTCAGCACGCGGGCGGATTTCTCGAGGAGGCTCTCGCGGTGCGCCGACACGGGCAGCCCGTCGAGGAAGCGAGCGACGTCGGCGGACATCTCCTCGGCGCTTCGGTAGCGGTCGCGTGCGTCTTTTGAGAGGGCCTTCAGGCAGACCGACTCGATCGCGCGCGGAATCTTCCGATCAAGCCTTCGCGGCCCGATCGGCGTCTGGGTTAGGAACCGCTGCCGGATGTCGGCAATCGTCGCGGAAGCGTACGGCGGCCGCCCGGTCAGGATGTAATAGAGTATCGCGCCAAGCGAGTAGACGTCGGTGCGCTCGTCCAGTGCGGCAACCTCGCCGAGCGCTTGCTCGGGCGACATGTAAGCCGGAGTTCCAATCACCGTTCCGTGCGCGGTATCTAGCGCCGGGCCGACCGACAGTCTCTGCGAGAGAGTCTCGCCGTGCTCAAGCCCGTCAGCGTGCGCGGAAGGTGCAGCTTCCTGTTCGCGGATTTCTGAGGAGTCGGCACGCGGGAGAGACAACACCTTGGCGATGCCCCAATCCATCACGAGCACCTCGCCGTAAGCTCCGATCATTAGGTTTTCCGGTTTCAGGTCCCGGTGTATTACGCCGCTCGCGTGCGCGAAGGCCACCGCGTCGCACGCGCGTTGAAAGACTCGCAGCCGGTCCGAAAGCGGCGCTTCGTAGTTGTCGAGCCGGCGCCCCTGCACCAGCTTCATCGCATAGTAGACCCGTCCGTCGGCGAGCGTCCCCACGTCGTGAACCGGAACGATGCCCGGATGCTCGAGCTGCGCGATGATGCGCGCCTCGCGGGTCATTCGCGCCGCAAGCTCTCCAGATTCATCGGGCGCGCTCAGCACCTTAACCGCGACCCTCCGGCCCAGTTTGAGATCGTCGGCAAGATAAACGGTGCTCATTCCGCCCGAACCGATCTTGCGTACGAGTTGGTAGGCAGTGCCGTCGAGGTCCGGCAGGTCGACATCGGCGCGCAGGCGAGCCATGGACTGATCCGATAGCGGCCTCACTTCGCGTCCACTCCAAGCAGCGTGCGCGCCTCGCGGCGGAATTCCTCCTCGGTCGCCGTCAGCGCACGCAGCTTCTCCAGAACTATGCGGCGGAAATCCCGCCGCGCCGCAGCAAGATAGTTGGTCACGTTGCTCGTCGAGAGTTTGAACTCGGCGGCGAGTTGCTGATACGAAACGTCCGCGTCGGCTTCGTCGATGTAGTACCGCTCGAAGAGTTGAAAATGAGTGGTCCGGCCGTTCGAGCGCGACTGGTCGCGAAGGGATTCAATCGCGAGAGTGAAGAGGCTTCGAATCCACTCCTTCTCGAAGAAATCGTCAGGCGACTCGGCCGACGGGAGATCGGAGGCGGTCAGCTCTCCCTCGGCGTCTTCAAAATCGAGCGGCAGCAGCGTGACTTCACCGCCGCGCTTGATTCGCCCCGCAGCCTTCTCTTCGTTGGCGATAAAACCATCGAGGCAGACGCGAAGGAATGTCCGGAAGCGAGCTTTGTCGTGATCGTAGCCGTCGAAGAAGCCCTTTTCGATCGCGCGCGCGAAGAACCCCTGCGTCAGGTCCTTCGCATCTTCGTTCGATTTACGCCACTTGATTCGAATGTACTTGTATACCGGCCTCCAGTAGGCGGTAACGATCAGGTCGAAGGCGCGGGCGCGCTCGGTGGGATCGTCGCTGCGCGCGGCAAGGATCGCCGAGCGGTGAGTAATCGGGAACCGGCCGCCCTCTCCCCCAAGGCCGGAGTCATCGGTCGCGGTCATGGATCAATTACCTTCAGCCGTCCGCACGCTGCTGACTATTCTCCTCAACAACTCCGGAAGCTTTCCGTTGTCCACCCACCTGACGACGACGACCAGATCGTGCTCGGGATCAACGAAGCAGATGTTCGTCCCCGCTCCAAGCGCGGTGAAGCTCGCGGCTGGAACGCCCGGATACATCTTCTGCTCGGTGTTCAACCACCACATGTACCCATAGTCGGGCTTCAATGGACATGGCGTGGTTGCCATCGCGATCCACTTCTCGGAGATCAACTGCCGGCCGTTCCACTTGCCGCCGCGGAGAAAGAGATAGCCGAACCGCGCGAGGTCGCGCGAGCTGATCCATATACCGCCGCCCCAATGCCCGCCTCCGCTCACCGACTTCACCTGCTTGCCGCCGATCATCACGTCGGAGTTTCGGTAGCCGTTCCAGACCCACGTATCCGTAGCGCCGATCGGGTCCATGATTCTTTCCTTGAGCACCGCCGGCAGGGCCCGCTTCCAAACTCGCAGCGACGACAGCGCGACGCGATTGACCCGCACGTCGTTGTACTCCCAGAACGCGCCGGGATCTTGCAACTGGCGGTCACGGCCGCGGCGGCGGTCGAACGTGTCGGGCTTGTCCCACAGCGTACCCTCCCACTCGCTGGTCTGTTGAAGAGACTGGCGCCAGGTGATCTTCGCGTTGTGGGCGCTCGCGTAGCCGCCGTCTTTCACGTAGTTGGCAACCGGTTCGTCCATGCTCTGGATCAAGCCGCGATCATAAGCCAGGCCTACCGTGGTCGAAACGAAACTCTTCGCGACGCTGAAAGACATATCGGCGCGCGTGGTGTCGCCGAACTCCGCGACGATGTAGCCGCGCCTGAGAACAACAACATTGATTGGCGCGCGTTCTTTCGTGGGGCCGATGATCTCGCCTGAACGCTCGGAGGCCGCGCGCTTCACCAGGCTCTCGAGCGGGTCTTTTGAGAACGCCTGAGTCTCGATTGTCTTCGCGAAGTTCATCGCGTCTTCGAGCTTCGCGCCGTCCATGCCGACGTCTTCGGGCCGCCGGCGCTCCCAGTTGTCACCGCGCGGAGGATAGTAAACAGACGGGGGCTTTGATTGCTGTCGAGCTTGCGGCTCCGCGTCTTTGCGGCTTTGCGCTGGAATCTCAACCGCGAGCAGTCGTTTCGGCTCGTGGCCTACGGGAATCGTCGCGACGACTTTTTTCGTTCGAGTATCGATAGCCGAGACGGTGTCGTCGAGTTGATTGCTCACGAACACGAAGCGACCGTCGGGACTCACCGTTATCCAGTTCGGGAACCTGCCGACGTCGATCTTCGCCAGTTGATTCAGCTCGGGCACGCTGAAGACGTAGATCGCCTTGCCAGCCATGCTGGTGACGTACAACTCGCGTTCGTCGGGCGTGAGCGCAAGCCCGTGAGTCAGCGTCTCGTAGGGCGGAATCTGAGTGCCTGACGGGAGCGCGGGCATCTCAACCCGCCGTATGACTTCCCGCTTCTTCAAGTCGACGACGGCGAACCCGTGCAGAGCCGAAAGCGCGACGTAGGCGAGGGACTCGTCGCGTCGAAGCGCGATCGGGCGGACCCAGTTGCCGGGCGCGATCTCGGCGACGAGCTTGCGTGTCGACGTGTCGAATATCGAGATGCGCGAGCCGGCCATCGAGCCCAGATATAAGTGCCGCCCGTCGGCCGACGTGTAGGTGTTGTGCGGCATCTGGGGGACCTTGATGCGATCGACAACTTTCTTCGCCGCCGTGTCGACGACGTCGATTGTTGCGTCGTTGCGGCACGGCACAAAGACAAATCGGCCGTCGCTGGTGATCGAGACTTCATTCGGGGCCCGTCCGACGTGCGTGCGCCATAGGATATTGTTGGTCGCCGTATCCAGCGCTATGAGCTCGTCCGTGCCTTCGACGCTGACGTAGAGGGTGCGCTTGTCGGGCGAAGCGATGACCCCGTGCGGATTTTCGCCGACCTTGATCGTGGAGACGACCTTCATCGACGCGACGTCGATCACGGTGACGTCATCGCCCTTCGAGTTGGTGACGTAAACGAGGGTGGTGCTTTTCAGGCGGTCATCGGCCCCGGAGGTCGCGGCGGCGGCGAAGAGTAGAACGAGGGCAAGCGGGGCTTTGAGTCGGTTCATAGTTCCGTCATCATACATGAAAAGCGGCGGGGAGTAGAATACGGATGATGAACGGGCCTGTGGGGAACGGGCGTTGGGAATGAGCTGCTCGATCAGTATCAGTTGGGCACTCTCTGCCGAGCAGAAGTGTATGGGCTGCGGTCTTGAGGTCGTTCTCTGCCTTGAGCACCCATTCCCGGACGACGGTGAGCACGTCTTCACGTTCGGGCATAGAGCAGCTTTCCCTCCGTTGCGGCCGGGTATTCGATGGTTCCGACTACATCCTTGCGCCACTCAAAGTCCTCTGGCGTCGTGACGATAACATCCTTGGGCAGACGCACGTCGTGTAGGGCCGTTCGCAGCTCTAGCTGAATCTTTCGTTTCGATCCGGCGACTGGCATTACGATCAAGAGGTCGACGTCGCTATCAGGGCGCGCGGTTCCCTTCGCGTGTGAACCGAATAGAATGATCTTCTCCGGATCGAATCGCTTGACGATTCGCCGCACCATCTTATCGATCAGTCGTTCTACGGATTGTGTTGCCATTCCGTCACCTTACAACCTCATCCCCAACCGGATGGCCTCTCCCGGTTTTCGGCCATCAAAAATCCGAGCCCCATTCCGCCAGCGCCTGCGAATAACTCAACGAGGTTTAGGACCTTTGATCCGCTAGTCAGCAGGCCCCGACCGAAGCTCGGTTCCGCCTCAGCTCCTTCAGTCGAACCATAAGATTGATCCTGCACTCTTGCAAGGGCAATGTTCGAGCGATACTGAAGGGCTAACCCACAGCGATGCACCGACCGATCTGACCCATCTCGCGGAAGTGGATGAATACATTCGCAACCAGGACGCCGAAGCCGACGGGCTCATTCAGAAGATCGAGTCCGATCCGAAGCAGCGGAGGAGGACGGCCGAGTTGCGCGAACGCCTCCTATCCACCGCCAGGCCGCTGATCAAAACCATCTCCGAGTAGCGGAGATGTTGCGGCTCTTCATCGACCATGAACCATTGATGCCCCCATGTGATGCCCGCATGCCTCTCGACGTGACCGTCGGAGCGATGTGCTATCATCCTCCTTCCGCCATGTACATCGACTCCCACGCGCACATCGAGATGGACGACTTCGACGCGGACCGCGAACAGGCGATCCAGCGCGCGTTCGATGCGGGCGTCGAGATCATCGTCAATGTAGGCGACGGGGACCTGGCTCACGACTCGCACTCGGCCGCCCTGCGCATCGCCGATCAGCACCCGTTCATCTACACGACCGTCGGAGTCCACCCGCACGAGTCGCGTTTGTTCGACGAGGATGTGTCGGCCGTGCTCAAGGACCTCTCGCAAGAGCCCAAGGTAATCGCATGGGGCGAGATTGGGCTCGACTATCACTACGACAACTCGCCGCGTGACGTGCAGCGCGACGCGTTCAGGAAACAACTCGAACTCGCGCGCGAGCGCAAGCTGCCCGTCGTCATTCATACCCGTGAGGCCGAAGACGACACCCTCGCGATACTGCGCGACGAGTGGAAAGGATCGGGTCTGCCCGGAATCGTCCACTGCTTCACTGGCACGCGAGCCTTCGCGGATGAGGCGATCAAGCTTGGCTTTTGTATTTCATTCTCCGGCGTCGTCACCTTCAAGTCGGCCGCCGCCCTGCGCGAGACGGCCCAACATCTGCCGATAGAAAAACTGCTGATCGAAACCGACAGCCCATTCCTCGCGCCGGTCCCCTATCGCGGGCGCCGGAATGAGCCCGCCTACGTCGTCGAGGTTGCGCGCACGATCGCCGAGCTTCGGAATCTCTCCGCCGAAGACGTCGGACGCATCACCTCGGTCAACTTCAAGCGTTTGTTCCGGCTCGGCGAGTGGAAGGCGTCCGCCGTCGAGAAGCAGCGCACGATCGTCTATCAGATTCGCGATACGCTGTATGTCAATCTGACGAATCGGTGCACAAGCCTCTGCGCGTTCTGCACTCGAGTCGATGATCCGGTTGCGTCGGGCTACTACCTGGGGATGACCGCTGAGCAGGAGCCAACGGCGGCCGAGGTAATCGAAGCGATCGGAGACCCAACCCGCTACCAGGAGATTGTCTTCTGCGGCTATGGCGAGCCGACGATCAAGCTCGACGAATTGAAAGACGTCTCGCGCTACGTCAAATCACGGGGCGCCCGCACCCGGCTCGACACGATAGGCCACGGGAGCCTGCTCCACGGCCGCGACATTGCGCCTGAGCTCGCCGGGCTGATAGACGAAATCTCTATGAGCCTGAACGCGCCGACTCGTGAGCAGTACGAGAAGATCGTGCGAAGCGATTGGCCCGACCGCGCCTACGACGCAGCGCTCCAGTTCGCGCGCTCCGCCGCCACCAGCGGGATCAAAGTGACGTTGTCGGTCGTACGCATTCCGAATCTTGACGTCGAAGCCTGCCGAAAGATCGCTGAAGACGCCGGCGCCGAGTTCCGCATTCGGGAGCTGGTCGGGATGACCGGCACCGAATTCAATCAGAGGTGATCGCTGAAACCTTTAATCGCCATTCGTCACTAACCCGCCGTGACTCGTTTGCGAGAAACCTTGAAGGGAGTTTTCAGACTATGATGAAGGCGTTTATTCGCTCGTTTGTGAGCGCGGTTTGTTTCGTCGCTGCTCTTGCGGGGACGGCCGCCGCGCAGGATTTCCAAAAGGACTACCGTATTCCGGCGGACGGGCATATTCGAATCGGTAACGTGTCGGGTGACATCAACGTGAACGGCTACGACGGCGACGCGGTGGTCGTACGCGGCTTCAAGGAGGGCCGAAACCGCGACGACGTGGAGATCGAGGACCGCAGCACGCCGAACAGTGTGGAGGTAAAGGTCCGCTACCCGAAGCATGGCCGTACCGACGCGAGCGTGAGATTCGAGGTCCAGGTCCCGCGAGGAATGTCTTTCAACTTTGACAACGTGTCGTCGGTGAGCGGGGACGTGACGTTGCACGGCGTGAGCGGATTAGTCCGAGCATCGACCGTCAGCGGCTCCGTGCGCGTCGAGGACATGAAGGGCCGCATCAACGCATCGTCGGTCAGCGGCAACCTGGAGGTGGAGATCGAGCGCCTCGAGGGGACCTCCGACATGCGGTTCTCAACCGTGAGCGGCAACATCACGGTGAAGATGCCGTCCAACCTGGAGGCCGACATCGAAATGTCGACCCTCAGCGGCCTGCTCAAGAGCGACTTCCCAATCGAGGTTCGGGAAAAGCAATACGGGCCCGGCAGGTCCGCGCGCGGCCGCATCGGGGATGCCACTAAGAACCTGCGCCTCAGCTCGGTATCGGGAAACGTGATTCTACAGAAGTCATGAATCAGGCGGGGGTCGTGAACACTCGTCGCCGCGCCGCCTGGTCTGCTCGGCGGATGCCGTGAGCGTATCCGTTGAGCCTCTCGCTGCGTCAATACTGTGATCTTTTTTCGAGGGGGCCGAACTGGTCCCGCGTCGGCTCCGCTCAGCAGAACCAGGCTTCGGTCAGCCGCGGTGGTCGAACTCTGAGAGGCGAGAGGCTCAAGGCGCGGGCTCGCGACTCGCCGCCGCGCGCTGCGTATGCGAGGTCGCGAATCCGATAGAAGGTCGCAACGGCGTCTTCTTTACTTGCAACCGCATTCTCGACCAACTCGGTCACTTCACGGTGCAGCTCGTCCATTCGAGGGTCTGGGTGAGCCCATTTGTAGGTGAACGTCTCCTGCACGAGTGGCCCGATCCAACGCCGGGTGTCGGCGCGCGACAGAAGGACCGAGCCCGGCGGCACCAACAACCGTATCGCGAACTGAACCGGGTCAACGTGATCGATCAGTCCCTCTGCTTCTACAAACTCAAGTACGTCGATGTAATCGTCCAGCGTCGTCCACGGCGTGAACGAAACGAACGATGGCCGAAGCACGATCCGCGCCGACCGCAGCAATCGAAGCGCTTCGACGACATCGGCCCGCGTGTGGCCTTTTTCAAGATGCGAGAGCACGACGTCGCTAAGCGACTCCACCGCCGAGATAGTGAATATGCACCCCAACCGGGAGAACTCCGGCAGGAGCGCTCTGTTCTTGAGCACGTGCTCGATCTTAGCGGTGAAGTCATAGGTCAGATGAGGAAACTCGTCGTGCAATGCCTGAACGATGCGGAGGGAATGTCCCGGCCCGTTCAGAAAATCCGGATCGCCAAAAGTGATGTGGCGCGCCCCCGCCGCCACGAGCCTTCGAACGTCTTCCAGCACGACATCGGCGGGAACCACAAAGAATCGGCCGTTGTAGACGGGCGGGATCGGGCAGTGGGTGCAGTGATGCAAGCAGCCGCGGCTGGCTTCGACATAGCCGGCTAGACGCTGCTCACCCTGAATATCCAGCATCGCGTAGCGATCGAGCGGCGGAAGGGCGCTTCGATCAGGGATCGCAAACGGCAGGCGAGCGAGGACCGGCGCCGCGCGGCGGCGCCTGGTGCTGACGCCTTCAATAGAAGCGATGTCCGTTCTCTCCGCTAGCGCTTTGATCAGTGCAACCAGCGGCGCCTCGAACTCTCCTCCAATGATGGAATCGGCTACCGTATCCAGCAGGTAGCCGGCATTCAGCGACGCATACAAACCGTAGAAGCAAATGTGCGCCGCGGGGTTGATTGTTTGGGCCTCGCGGCCGACGCGCACGCCGAGTCGCAACGCGGTATGCATCGGAACGGAGATGCCAATGAAACCGGCGCGCTCTACTTTCGCGGGATCGAATCCTTCCACCGAGACATCCAGTGCCTCGGCTTCATAGCCTTCGCGCCGGAGGAATCCGGCGGGCATAGCGATCCCGGCGGGCTGGTGACCAAGCTCGTAGCACGAGACCAAGAGCAGAGACCTCTGATTCGTATCGCGACTCTCCATAAGACCGGAAGAATCCTAGCGGCGGGCTTGCACTGCGGTCAAACCAGACGGGAGCCGAGTCCGCGAGCTGGAAAGCCTCCTGGACGAACCGGCGGCCCGGCAATAAGATTGGTGCATTACTCCGGTCTCATTTTCCGTCATATAGGTCAGAAGGAAGTCTGCTGCGCCAACCGCCCACGCCAGGGGCAACACAAGCTGTAGCTGGCGAGCCGAAAGCAGTCAGAAGGGCAGACTCGATGATCATTCAGCAGGGTGCGCCTATCGGATGCGCCGCAAGCGCCGATCCGGCGCCGCACGAATGGAGGATTGAGATGAGTGGTTCTCCCAACATAGCCCGAACCCCTGACCCGCGTGCACCGGTGGAGGAGCTTCGCGCGGTGACGGGTGACAAGCCCGATCCGCCGTTCAAAGCGATCGCCGGCCTGCTCAAGAGCGGCAAGGTCGTTCCGTTCCTGGGCGCGGGCGCCAACTTCGCGATGCGGGAATTGCCCGGGTCTGAATGGCACGAAGATGCTCCGTTTCTTCCGAGCGGCGCCGAACTCTCGTCATACCTGGCGACCGAGAGCAGCTTCCCCTTCCAGGATGAGCGTGAACGTGAGGACCTGGCGAAGGTTTCTTCATACTACGCGGAGGCGGTCGGCCGCGATCTGCTGCGCGAGTGCCTCTACCGCGTCTTCGCTCGAGACTACGCTCCGGGCATCATTCACGACTATCTCGCCTCGATAGAAAAGCCGCTGCTGATAGTCACCACGAACTACGACGATCTGACTGAGAAGGCATTCGCGAAGGCGGGGCGTCCGTACTACCTGGTGAGTCACCTGACCGATCGCGAAGATTGGGCCGAAGCCGTCCTGTGGTGGAAACACGATCCTGACAATCCCGAGGCCGCCTCCCCCGCGCCCGTCCATCCGAGCGACCTAAACAAGTACGTCGATCTGGACACGACGACGGTCATCTACAAAATGCACGGCACGGTCGACGCAATCAAGAACGAATGGAACAGCTACGTCATCACCGAGGATGATTACGTCGACTTTCTCGCGCGGATGACGGAAAAGACCGCAGTGCCGCCGATGTTCATGAAGCACTGCGACGAGAACCGCCAGTTTCTCTTCCTCGGGTACGGGCTGAAGGACTGGAACTTTCGCGTGGTGCTGCGGGACTTGATGAAGAGGAAGCGCGGCAGGCGCTCGTGGGCCATTCAGGTCAGGCCGACGCGGCTTGAAGCAAGATTGTGGGACAACCGCGGCGTTGACATATACGACATGGATATCAACACGCTGGTCGAGCGGCTCAGCATGGCTTAGGAGACAGTTATGAACACGCAACCGGCGCGCGCTCCCGACTTTTGCCCGTTCAAAGGGCTGGAGCCTTATACCGAGGACTATCGCGACTATTTCTTCGGCCGCGAGCCCGACGAGAAGACGATCATCTCGAATCTGCACGCGACGCCGCTGACGGTGCTCTATGGTACGAGCGGTGTGGGGAAGAGCTCGGTGCTGATGGCGGGAGTCGTGCCGCAGCTCAGGCAATCGGAGCGGCTGGCGGTCGTCGTCTT
>Ga0209640_10005922_pt1 | contig 10700 bp, 15 predicted proteins | sample RifCSP10_1_FD_184018 | JGI IMG/M metagenome (GOLD analysis project Ga0209640, IMG submission 184018) | Soil microbial communities from Rifle, Colorado - Rifle CSP2_sed 10_1 (SPAdes) (version 2) | ecosystem: Environmental > Terrestrial > Deep subsurface > Rock core/Sediment | place: Rifle...
GTGAAGCTGGCGGCCGCCATGGGCGCCGAGGTCACCGTCTTCACCACCTCGCGATCCAAGGAGCGGGACGCCCGCCGTCTGGGCGCGCACCAGGTCGTCGTGACGACCGAGCCGGGTGCTCTTGACCCGCTCGCCAACCGGTTTCACATGATCCTCGACACCGTCTCCGCGCCGCACGACATCAACGCCTATCTCAACCTGCTCCGCCGCGACGGCACGCTGGCGCTCGTGGGGGCCCCGCCCCAGCCGCTGGCCGTCCAGCCCTTTCAGCTGATCATGAAACGACGCGCCCTGGCCGGCTCGCTCATCGGGGGCATGCGCCAGACCCAGGAGATGCTGGATTTTTGCTCGGCAAAAAACATCACGGCCGACGTGGAGGTCATTCCCATGCAGCAGGTCGACACGGCCTACGAGCGGACGATCAAGGGCGACGTGCGCTACCGCTTCGTCATCGACATGAATACGTTATGACGGGACGGACTCGCCAAGCCGCCGCCGTCAGTTGCGGGGGCATGGCTCTCGTGCTGCTGCTCATGGCCCTGGCCGGATGCGCGCAACCAGCGCCCCTCCCCCCGGCACCGCCTCCCCCGACCACGGCCGGGATCGCGTCCGTGGACTATTGGAAAGACGTGCAGCCGATCTTCGAACGGCGCTGTGCCGTCTGCCACGGCTGTTACGACGCACCCTGCCAGCTCAACCTGACCGCCTACGAAGGCGTGGCGCGGGGGGCGAACAAGAAGCTCGTCTACGACAGCGCGCGGCTCCGGTCCGCGGAGCCGACCCGCCTGTTCGAGGATGCCCGGTCGGTCGAGGAGTGGCGCAAAAAAAACTTCTTCCCCGTCCTGAGCGAACAGGCGAACCAGACCGTGGAGGCGCGCCGGGCCGGCGTGCTGGCGCGCATGCTGGCGCTCAAGCGGGCCCATCCCCTGCCCGTGGAGACGGTCCTGCCCGAGACCTTCGACCTGTCCTTGTACCGCAACCAGCAATGTCCCACGGAATCCCAGTTCGACTCCTTTGCCGGCAAGAACCCGCTCTGGGGCATGCCCTACGGCCTGCCGGGAGTGACCGAATCCGAACACGAGACCCTGATCCGGTGGATCGAGCAGGGCGCCCCCTACCGGGAACCGGACCCTGCGCCGCCCGCCTACGGCGAGCGCATCCGGGAATGGGAGGCGTTCTTCAACGGCGAGTCGCCCAAGCACCGGCTGATGAGCCGCTACCTCTACGAGCACCTGCACCTCACCCATCTCTATTTTGACGAGCTCCCAGACCGGCAATGGTTCCGCCTCGTGCGCTCCCGCACGGCGCCGGGCCAACCGATAGACCTGATCGCCACGCGCCGGCCCTATGACGACCCGGGCGTCTCCCGCGTCTACTATCGCCTCGAGCCGGTGCGCGCCAGCCTCCTGGCCAAGACCCACATCGCCTATGCGCTCGGCCCCGCGCGCAAGCAACGCCTGACCGAGCTGTTCCTCGACGCGCCCTACGAAGTCCGAGACCTGCCCTCCTACGATCCGGACGTCGCCTCCAACCCCTTCGTGGCTTTCCGCAGCCTGCCGGTCCGCTCGCGCTACAAGTTTCTGCTCGACGACGCCCATGCCTTCGTCATGCAGTTCGTGAAGGGGCCCGTCTGCCGCGGGACGGTCGCGCTGGACGTGATCGAAGAGCGGTTCTGGATCTTCTTCGTGAACCCGGACAGCCCCGCCCTCGACCGGAGCGAGGAATATGAGGCGCAAACGAGCCAGCATCTCTATCTGCCGACCGCGGAAGGGGCGACCCGGCTGGGGCTCCTGTCCTGGATGAAGTACTCCCGCATGCAGAACGAGTACCTTCAGGCCAAACAGGCCCATCTCGAAGCCCTGCACTTGAAAGACGAAACCGCCGACCTGAGCTTCTTCTGGAACGGAGGGGGGCAGAACCCTAACGCAGCCCTCACCATCTTCCGCCATGCCGACAGCGCCTCCGTCGCGCAGGGCTTCGTCGGCGAGAACCCGAAAACCGCCTGGCTGGTGGGCTACAATCTGTTGGAGCGGGTCTACTACCTGCTGGTCGCCGGCTTCGACGTCTACGGCTTCGCGGGGCACCAGCTCGATACGCGCCTCTACATGGATTTCCTGCGCATGGAGGGGGAATTCAATTTCCTGGTGCTGCTCCCCAAGCAGCTGCGGGAAAAGGAGCGGGACTTCTGGTACCGGGACGCGCACCAGTCGGTCAAAGAGTATGTCTACGGCAGCCGCATTCAATATAATCAGGAAAGCGGCATCCCCTACAAGACGGACAATCCCAAAAAAGAGCTCTTCGACCTGCTGCGCCGGCGGCTCGCCGGGGCGCTGAACCACGCCTACGATCTCCAGGGCGAACCGGACGCGGAGCTGCGCGCACAGCTGTCCGAACTGGCAAAGCTCAAGGGGAAGGCCCTGCAATGGCTTCCCGAAGCCACGGTGCTGACCATCACTGATGGGGCGGGAGCGGAGGTGCGCCAGGACCGCATCTACACGCTGGTGCACGAGCTCGGGTACAGCAATATCGCTTCGCTCCTCAACCCGGAGGCCCGCCGTCTGCCGGATGAAGACGCCCTCACCGTCGCGCGGGGTTTCATCGGCGCCTACCCCAACGCCTTCTACCGGGTGGCTCGGGCACAGCTGCCCGAGTTCATCGCGGCCGTCTCCGGCCTCGCAGGCGAAGCGGACTACCGAAAGCTGGCGGATCGTTTCGCCATACGCCGCACCAGCCGGGACTTCTGGTCGCACAGCGACAAGCTCCACAAGGCCTACCGCGAGAGCGCCCCGATTGAATCAGGGCTCTTCGACTACAACCGGCTGGAGAATCGCTAGGGAAGGGGACAGGCTCCGCCGTATTTGGGGACTGGCTCCGTTGACTGCCCCTCGATTGGACTCGGCGTCCTGAGCCTGTCGAAGGACAGCGGTGCCTGTCCCCGTTCACCTGTTCCGGTATTTTTAGAGAGGAAGGCGCGGCAGGCTTTTTACTTTTTACTTCCCGTAGGGGCTGCTCAGCGGCCGGAACGGCGTGTCGGGATTGTAGCGGTTGATGGGATTCAGCGGTCTGTTCTAGCCCCGTTTTGCTCCCTGGCTAAACACCTCTTCGAGCACTTCGAGAATTTTTCTCTCAACCAGATCGGTCGTGATTTCAGAGAGCGCGTAACTGCCTCGCGATCCCGCAAAGTCGCTCTTGTGCTGGGACGGCGTGCTCGCTTGAATCGAAACGGTCGTGTGCCCCGTGTGGCAGAAGGACACCAATGCCGTGTTTTCGGGGACGTAGGCGGAACTGGGCACGCCCCCGATCGTGACGCGCAGGGTGATTTTGGCATCCCGCTTGCTGCGCTCGTCGCCGACTTCGGAGATTTCAACCGCATGGCCCTTGGCCTTCAGCTGGTTGCCGATATCCTCCAACGCCGGACGAATGATCTCCGTCCGGACGCGCTTGAACTCCAGGTAGAAGGCTTCCGCCTCGGTTTGCTGCCGGTCTCTGGCATCCCTGGATTTCGCCAGCTTCTGTTCAAAGTTCTGCATCAGGGCTTGCAGCTGTGAGCCGTTTTCTTCTTTCATGGGGCATCTCCTTCAGTCGTGCGTGGCGCTAGCGGTCCGGCGGGCGGTTCAGCGGCCGGAACGGCGTGTCGGGATTGTAGCGGTTGATGGGATTCGTCGGATTGTCGGGATTGAACTGATTGATCGAATTGAACGGATTGTTGGGATTGTAGCGGTTGATCGGATTCGCCGGGTTGCCGGGGTCGAACTTATTGACCGGATTGAACGGGTTGTCGGGCGCGTAGGCCTGCGCCGGGTTCAACGGATTGTCCGGCCGGTACTGGTTGATCGGGTTGAAGATGTTGTAGTCCCGCTCGTACTTCTGGTCGAAACCGGACTCAGCCCACGCAGCGGATGCCGTCATCAGCGCCACACACACGACCAGTGTCCATCGCATGGCCGACCTACGGGTGTGTTGGTTGTTGGGCATGTTCCCTTGCGTTCATTGTACTGCATCCCTTCCACCCCTGCACGGGTCGGCCCGGGGATGGACGGTGGCGGGCGCGGAGCGTCAGGAAGACTCCATGGAGCCTGTCTTCCGGACGCCCCTCATCCCTCGATCAACGCAAGAACCCTAGCCTACCTTGATCTCGATGGATTTCGGTTTCGATTTCTGGGATTTCGGAAGATGCACCTGGAGCATCCCGTCTTTGTAGTCAGCAAACACCTTGCTCCCATCCGCATCCTCTGGCAGCGAGAAGCTGCGCACGAAGCTTCCGGAGGCGCGTTCGATCCGATGATATTTTTTCCCTTTTTCTTCCTTGTCGAATTTCCGTTCACCGGAAATCACCAGGACATCGTTCTCCACCGTGAGTCGCACGTCCTCTTTCTTCATTTCCGGCAACTCGGCCTTGATGAGATATTCCGTCTCATCCTCCGCAATGTCCACCAGCGGCGACCACTGGACCACCGTCAGGGCTTCCTTTCCCCCGTCACCCGTCGCCTCCCGAATTCCAAACATCGTCGCCAACCGGCTTTCCAGTTCATCCCGGTCGTTGAAAGGATTCCACCGGGTTTTGAAGGGGTCCCATCGTACCAGTGTGTTCATGGCTTCATCTCCTTGTCGATATAGCAGTTAACGTTCAGCACCCTCATGGTTCGTTTCACATCGATCTGCCGGCGCCGACCAGTTGCTGTTCCGCCTGCAACCAGTCCTCCAAGGCCCGGCCATCCTGCCGTCCCCGTTGCTCATACAGTTCGTAGGCGCGTTGCGATATGCGGTCTGGATGTGCCTCAGCACGCCATGCGGGCTGCGCAGCGGGGCCTGTCTGCGCACGGCCAGGACCGGCCTGAGACGCGGCGGCCGGCGTGGCTCGCCTGACGGTGGTTTTCTTGCTCATCATACTCTCCTTATTGAAACCCTATGCTCTGTCGTCCGTCGACACCACGTAGAGTGAATATCGACGGACGAAGAGTTTGTGTGTCCTGCGAGTAAGACCTTAGGCCTTCTCCTTCACCGTGAGATCGTTCGTCACGGACTTCACACCGGGGACCTGCCAGACGATCCACGACGCCTGGGCGCTGGTCATGAGGTCCTGCACCTCGCCGCTCAGCGAGACCACGCCCGCATTCGTCTGCGCACGAATACCGGCTTTCTTCAGATCGGCGTTGTTCGCAATCTGCGCATTGACCCGCGTCGTAATCGCAGCGTCCTTGTCATCGGTCGCCTCGCGCTTGGCCGGGGGCACCACCTGCAAGTCGTTCTTCACACTCTTGACCCCGTCGATCCCCTTGGCAATCCCTTCCGCCGCCAGCTTCGCGTCGCTGGAATCAACCTTGCCGCGGATCGTCACCTGGCCCTGTGCGCTCTCGACCGTGATCTCGCTCCCCTTGATTCGCGCATCAGAAAACAGCGCAATCTGGGCCTTCGCCGTCAGATACGCGTCATTGATCGGCGTCTTCTCATCGGCCTTGCCCATCGCGTGCATCGAGCCCGCGATAAGAACTCCACCGATTACCAGAGCCGCGCAGAATGTCAGTACAGTACGTGTCGTCATGTGTGTGTCTCCTTAACCGAGTGAACCGAAATGTGAAACTGTGTCGTCAAACGTTGCTCGCGGATCGCGCCCCTTACGGAGTCTTTTCCACCGCGACTGCCGGCGCCGGCTTCTCATGCCACCGGTCCGCCCACTTCAGGAGTTCGTCCTTCTTCTCGCCGTACAGTTCCTGGACCTTGCCGATAAACTTGTCGTAATTCCCTTCGATCTGCAGCAGATCGGCATCGGTAAACTTGCCCCACTGCTGTTTCAGTTCGCCTTTGAACTGCGTCCATTGCCCCTTGAGTTGTTCAGCATTCATCGGATCTTCCTCCTCATGTTAAGTATCGAAACCCCGTCATCACGTTGGCGTCAGGTCATCACGCCGGAAACCGTCGGACAACCCGACTTCTCCCGTCACGCAACTTTCACCGTGCGCCCCGTGACCAGATGGATCGCGACCAGGATCACCCCGATCAGGAACAGGATCCAGGAAATCTGGACCGCCACCGCGGATACCCCGGCGAGATTCAGGGCGCCGGCAATCAAGCCGACCACCAGAAACACCAGTGCATAGTAGAGCATGGTTCACTCCTCTCTATGGAATGCGAGTATGAGTTGAACAGTCCCCTGGAGCAGGGCTGAAGTCCAGGCCGCTTCCATCAGCAGACCATGACACCAGACAGGCACGAGTCAGAGAAACCTGGCGCACAAGCGGCGGAGACTGGGGAATCGGTCACGCTGGGAAGGATCGGGAAGCGCGAGGATAGGACAGTCGGCGGAGCTTCACACCTGACGGACACACACTGGGCGCAATGGGTCTATAAGTCAATCACTATAAATTGGGGCCTGGATAGTTCAACGATTCAAGCACGTTGCAACGCGCAAGGGAGGAGCTTTTCACTTTCTGCGAGGAGCGGAGGTCAACTAGGCGTCAAGCGGCTCCAGGCAGCGAGGACTGTCGTTTCGGGGGCTGTTGACCGCCTTGCTGACAGCGTAAGCCTCCATGTCTTGATCCGGATAAGGCTTCTGCAAGACCTGAAGAGCATCGGCCGGCCTGGTGGCAGGGTCCAGCCAGAGGCTGTAATCCTGGAGAGTCAGGATCACCGGCATCCGGTTATGGATGGGCTTCATCAGCTCATTGGCCTCCGTCGTGATAATGGTGCACGATTCGATCGGCTCCCCGTCCTTCGGCTCCCACCGGTCCCACAGCCCGGCGAAGGCAAAGGGGCGGCGATCTCGCAGGCGAATGTACATCGGCTGCTTCTGCCTGCCCTCCTGCTGCCATTCGTAAAATCCGCTGGCTGGAATCAAGCACCGTCGCGTACGAAATGCCGAGCGAAAGGCGGGCTTCTCCGCCACGGTCTCGGCCTTGGCGTTGATGGTCGAGTAGACAATCTTGGGATCCTTGGCCCAGGACGGAATCAGGCCCCAGCGCAGCCGGACCAACTCGCGCTGCGCGCTGTCCGGCTTGAGTCGCACCACGGCGACATCCTGCGAGGGAGCGATGTTGTAGCGGGGCTTGAACAGGGATGGATCTAAAAACTCGGCATGAAACTGCCTGACAAGTTCTTCGAGCGTGGCTTGCAGCGTGTAGCGCCCGCACATGGCGGCAAACTAGGCCGACCGTGGGAAGGAGTCAAGAGATGCACGGAGGCGGCGCTACTGGAACTCGAGGCACAGTTTCATCCAATCCGATTCGCCGCTTTCCACCTTCTCGACCTTGAGCCCGAGCCGGTGCCCCTTGCTCTTTTTCTGGAGGTCCACCAATCGGATTCGCAGCACGATCGTTTCAAGAGATTCGTCCGCAGGTTGACGGGTGGGAGGAATATGGATACGGGTTTCGCCCTTGATGAGGTCGCCCGCCTCTGGCAGGAGGACGGCAATGCCGCTTTTGGACGCATCGATGACTTTGCCGCTCGCCAGGCGATCTCCACACTCGATCTGGCAGGATGTGTAGATCTTCCGCCTCTGAACTATCCGTCGTTCTTCAGCCATGTTGGCAACCCCCACCCAGTCCCCGATTGTTTGTCCCTGCCGGGAATTACTGTATCGCAGTTGATACGATTACACCAGACCGGATGAGAAACCAATGCAAGCGGGGATGAAGGTGTCAGGAACCTTTTTCCTCGATATCAAAGAATGGTTCCTGACACCTTGCTCAGTTCGACACCTGTTTCATTACCCTTGGTACTTGAACGAGACTTTCACTTTGGCGCGGTAGGTTTCCACCTTGCCGTCCTTCAGATGCATATCCAACTGGACGACCTCGGCAATCCGGAGATCGCGCAGATGCTGTCCCGCGCGCTCGACGGCCGCCGCCGCCGCCTTCTCCCACGACACCGTGCTCGTGCCCACCAACTCGATTATTTTATAGACGCTATCCGGCATGATGCCCCCTTGGTCAAATGTGGATTGGATAATCTCGTCGCACGCAAGAATCTGACGTGACGCAAAGACTAGGCCGACCACAGGGAGAGAGTCAAGAGCGGGGACTGGCTCCGCCGTCCGCCCCTCGATTGGACTCGGGGTCCTGAGCCTGTCGAAGGACGGCGGTGCCTGTCCCCGTGCTCTTACGGAAATCGAGATTGTCCCCATTTTATTCTTCACGTTGGAAGCGCGGCGAAAGAGCGAGGGGCCTTATTGTCTTCGCCGGATACGACCATGACGCAGCACAATATAATCACCAGCCAGCCGTGCTCATTTTTCTGCGATTAAATTCAGAACAGCCTTTGGAAGAGTGCCGCGAGCGTTCGCGGGGAACCGGGCAAGAATAACGCCGCCGGATGGTTGTTTGTTGGCATAGACGAGCTGACCGAAATCCTTGTCCTCGGTCAGCAGCACGCGATTCTCTCTCGTCGCAAGAGCCAACACGTTATCGTCGTCTGAGCGTGGAGCGACCTCAGCAATGGCCAGCACATCATGGCCGGCGGCACGAAGGGCCCGCACGACTGCAAAATCGCAGCTTTCGTCCGCAAGAAACCGCACCGGTCAGCGCGTGGCCCGTTTCCTGGCAGGAGAAGGTCCCACGAGAACCGTTTCCTCGTGAGCCACAGTGTCGGCGGCGTAACCAATGGCAGCCTGGATGTCCGCACGGGTAAGGCGCGGGTAGGCGTCAAGCAGGTCGTCCTCGGTGGCTCCCTCGCTCAGCTTGCGCAGAATCAGCTCGACGGGAATGCGTGTCCCTCGGATGATGGGCTTGCCCATCATGACTTTGGCGTTGATTTCGATTCGATCCGTGATCGTCATGCCAAAATCATAAGCCGGGCCATCGGCATTGTCCAGTCCGGAGCCGCTTCTCAGTCGGAAATGGAGGACGGCCCCGCGTGATCTCCCCTCCTGCCTATGCAGCCGTTTGCTTGACCCGAATATCGACGGTCACGCCTGCCTGGCTCAGCATCGCGATGAGCGTATCCACGCTGAACAACCCGATCTTGCCCCGGACGAGATCGCTGATTCGGGGTTGCGTCACGCCGAATCGCTCCGCCGCCTGCCGCTGCGTGAGGCGCTGCGCACGGATGTATTTCTCCAGCTCGACCATGAGCATCGCCCGCATCTTGAGATTGGCGGCCTCCTCACGGCCAAACCCGAGGTCGCGAAACACATTGCCTGTACCCCTTTTGAGCTTCATAAGACATGTCTTCTCTATAAACGAAAGCATATACAAGAACTTATATGCGCGTTAAGTCGGCAGGTGAGGTGGTGGAAGGAAGGCGGTCTGAAAAGCGGATGGAGGGAATGAAAGCACATGAAATTGTTCTCTGACCCCAATTTCTCGCTCCAGCATTATCGTGTTGATCCCATATTGGGATCATGCTACAGTAACCCGTGCGCATTCTTGCCAAACGGGCCCTCCGCGAGTTCTGGAAACGGCATCCGACAGCGAAAGGTCCCTTGGAAGCCTGGCATCAAGAGGTGGCACGAGCCGACTGGGCCACACCCTCGACCGTGAAGCTCCAGTTTCGGTCGGCGAGCGTGCTGCCGGACAATAGGGTGGTGTTCAATATTGCGGGCAACCGGTATCGATTAGTGGCGAAGATCAATTACCCGTACCGCGTGGTATATATTCGTTTCATCGGAACCCATGCAGCCTATGACTCCGTCGATGCCACGACGATCTAACGATACGGAGGCATTATGACGATTGCTCCAATCAAGACAGCCAGAGATTATGGTCGCGCCTTGCGCCGCATCGAGCAACTCATGGATGCGAAGCGGGGCACGAAGGCGGGCGATGAGCTGGACGTGCTCACCACGCTCGTTGAAGCCTATGAGGCCAAACATCACGCCATCTGTCCTCCGGCTCCCATCGAGGCGATTAAATTTCGCATGGACCAACTGGGCATGACCCGAAAAGACCTTGCGGCGATGCTCGGCGGGCGTGGACGTGTGTCTGAAATCCTGACCGGGAAACGGAGCCTCTCCCTCGAAATGATCCGACGGCTTCATCGGAAACTCCATATCCCCCTGGAAAGCCTCATCGGCACAGCGGCGTAACTAGTTCTCCCGGTCAGCGGCCGACGAAGGAAGAACTGCAAACGCTTCGCCACGTTCAGCGGGATACGCCGACGGTGTTCGCCCTACCGTCCTTCTCGGGAAAAGAAATTGTTCTCGGACCCCAACTCCTCTTGTATAATGTCGTCACGAAGGACAGAACGATGAACGGCAAGCCTCTCATTGCAACGAATCCCCACCTGAAAGCTCCGGCGAAATACCGGAAAGCGCTGACCGTCAACGTCGCCAGCTCCACCGCGATAGAGACCGGCGCATCTGTCGAATCCATCGCCCGCATCCTGGCTCAACCGAAGAAGTCGGCACGAACTAAGAAGTCCCGCGGCTCTGCTCGATAACCTCGGCAACCAGTCTCTCCATGGGCGCATAGCGCTTCTCGAGGCCTGCCTGAATTTCTAAAAATGGCGCATGGCCATATGCATATGCGCGATGGGTTAGCGTCTGGGGAAAAGAGAGCAGTGCGGCTCTTGCAGGCCGAATTGAGGGAATGTGGGAAAGGTGGCCCACGGGCGACCCACCAGGGTGTCAGCGCGGCGGGAGGGAGAAGGGCCTGTTGCTTTCCCCATTATGTGATTGCAAGAGCTGACCCCAATTTTACTTTTCTTGCGACTATCGTTAAGACTCCCGACCTCTTTTCGATCTCCTCGGAGTAAGAGGCGAGCTGGCG
>Ga0209640_10005923_pt1 | contig 10700 bp, 11 predicted proteins | sample RifCSP10_1_FD_184018 | JGI IMG/M metagenome (GOLD analysis project Ga0209640, IMG submission 184018) | Soil microbial communities from Rifle, Colorado - Rifle CSP2_sed 10_1 (SPAdes) (version 2) | ecosystem: Environmental > Terrestrial > Deep subsurface > Rock core/Sediment | place: Rifle...
ACGCAGCAACTGCCGCAGTACGCGCTGGACCTCGCCCATCGAGACGATCTTCGGCACCAGCTCCTCGACCAGCTTGGGCGACGACTGCGCCACCTGGTCGAGCATCTCCTTGACCTGCTGACGACTCAGGAGGTCCGGCAGGAACGAGCGAATCGTCTCCGACAGGTGCGTCGAGAGCGCCGTGGTCGCATCGACGACCGTGTAGCCGGCCGTCGTCGCCGCGTCACGCTGCCCCGCAGGAATCCAGGTGGCCGGCAGGCCAAACGCCGGCTCCTGCGTCTGCGCGCCCTCGAGACGCTCGGTGGCGGAGCCCGGGTTGATCGCGAGCAGGCGCTCCGCATAGAGCTCACCGCGCGCGACTTCAACGCCCTTGATCAGAATGCTGTACCCGCGCGGACCGAGCTGCAGGTTGTCGGCGATGCGCACGGCCGCTACGACGACGCCGGTCTCGGTGGCAATCTGCCGGCGAATCGCGCGCACGCGCGTCAGGAGCGTGCCTCCCTGCTTTTCGTCCACGAGACCGACCAGCGCGTAGCCCACTTCGACGCTGAGCGTGTCGACCGCGGTCAGCGCGTCGGGGACGTCGGACGCGGGCGCGTCAGCCGGCGCCTCCGATCCCTCGACCGCCACGCTTCGCACCGAGTACGCCGCGGCAGCCAGGATCGCCGCCACGCTCAGGAACGCGACCTTCGGAAGACCGGGAATCAGGGCCAGGAACGTGAGCACGCCGGCGGCGGCGGCCAGCGGCTTCGCCCGCGCGAAGAGCTGCGTCGCGACTTCCTCGCCGAGGTGCGACTCGGCGGCCGCCCGCGTCGTGATCAGACCGCCGGCCATCGAGACCAGCAGCGCCGGGATTGCCGTGACGAGCCCTTCGCCGACCGTCAGCACCGTGTAGGTCTCCGCGGCGGTGGCGAGATCGAGGCCGTGCTGCATCACGCCGATGATGAGACCCGCGACGATGTTGACGCCGGTGATGAGGACGGCGGCCAGCGCATCGCGCTGCGTGAATCGGATCGCGCCGTCCATCGAGCCGTAGAAGTCCGCCTCGCGGCGCACCCGCTCGCGGCGATCGCGCGCCTCCTTGTCGGTGATGACGCCGGCGTTGAGGTCCGCGTCGATGGCCATCTGCCGCCCCGGCAGCGCGTCGAGCGTGAACCGCGCCGTGACTTCCGAGATGCGGACCGCACCGTGGTTGATGACGAGGAACTGGATGGCGACCAGGACGAGGAAGATCACGAGGCCGACGACGAAGTTGCCGCCGACGACGAACTGGCCGAAGGCCATGATGACGTGCCCGGCCGCTTCGACGCCGTCCTGCCCGTGCATCAGCACCAGCCGCGTGGACGCCACGTTCAGCGACAGGCGGATGAGCGTGAGCAGCAGGAGCAGCGACGGGAAGACCGAGAACTCCACGGGCGACTTCACGTAAATCGCGCTGAGCAGCAGGACCACCGCCAGGCCGATGTCGACCGACAGCAGCAGGTCGAGCAGCAGCGGCGGCAGCGGGACGATCATCAGGACGACGACCGCCATCACCGCGCCGGGCGCGAGCAGATGACTGGCTTTGATGGGTGTGCTCATAGATGTCCTGGCGTCACAGCACCAGCTGTTTCAATCGAATCAACTGCGCGAGCACTTCGGCCACGGCCGTGAACAGCGGGCCCGGAATCGGCTCGCCGATCTCAGCGGTGGCGTAGAGCCCCTGCGCGAGCGGCTTGTTCTCGACGATGGGAATGCCGTGCTGGCGTGCCTTCTCGCGAATCTTCAGCGCGAGGTTGTCGGCGCCCTTGGCGAGGACGACCGGCGCGGCCATCCCGCCGCGGCGATACTCGAGCGCGACCGCATAGTGCGTCGGGTTCGTGATGACGACCGTCGCGCGCGGGACGTCGGCCATCATGCGGCGGCGCGACATCTCCTTCTGCGCGCGGCGGATGCGCACCTTGACCTCGGCGTTGCCTTCCTGCTGCTTCGCCTCGTCCTTGACTTCCTGCTTGCTCATCTTGAGCTGCGACATCAGCCGGTACCGCTGCAGCCCGTAATCACCGAGCGCCAGCGCGCCGAGCGCGATGGCCACGCGCCACAGGAGCGACTCGAGATGCGCCCACGCCGCCAGCGCCGCATCCCCGGGCGCCAGCCACGACATCCGCTCCCCGTCGTCCATGGCCGCGGCGACGGCGGCCCAGCCGAGCCAGCCGATGACGGCCACCGACAGCATGGTCTTGAGCGTGTCGGCGCCGGACTGCGACAGTCCCAGGCGCTTGACGCCGTTCGCCGGGTTGAGGCGCGACCAGTTGAGCGTCAGCCCTTCCGACGCGAAGCCCCAGCCGCCCTGGAAACCGTGCACCGCGACGCCCACGACCATCGTGCACAATGCGATCGGCCCGACCAGCAGCGCGATGGCGGAGCCGCCGTCGACGACGAGGTTCGTCATCTCGCCAGCCGTGACGCTGCGCATCGGGTCGTCCGCAAAGTGCGTCAGCCCGCTCGCGAGCCGTTCGCCGAGTCCGGCGAGCAGCCGCCCGCCCAGGTGCGCGAGCGCGATGGTGGCCGCCACGGAGGCGGCCGCGACCGCGAGATCGCGGCTCCGCGCGACCTGCCCCTTCTTGCGGGCGTCGCTGAGCTTCTTGGGTGTGGGTTTTTCCGTGCGCTCGGACGACATGGCGCTACCGGAATGCCTGCGCCATCGCCGCGCCGGCCAGCAGCACGTTTTCGATGAGCGAGTTGGTCACCGCGGGAATGGTGGGGATGAGCGCCGCCAGCAGCGCGAGCCCCGCGAGCAGCCGCAGCGGATAGCCGATGACCATGAAGCCGAGCGACGGCGCCGAGCGGGAGATGAGTCCGACCACCAGCTCCAGGACCAGCAGCACGACGATCACGGGCGCGGCAAGCCTGAAGGCGACAACGAAGACCAGGCCGAGGATGTCGCGCACCGACCCGACAATCGACGCGTCGAGGCTGCCGCTCCCCATGGGCAGCGCCGCGTAGGACTCGGCCAGCGCCCGCAGCACCATGTGGTGGCCGTTGATGGCGAGGAAGCCGAGCGTCGCGAGCAGCCCGTAGAGCGTCGACAGCATGTTGTTGCGGACGCCGCTCTGCGGATCGATGGTCGCGCCGTAGGAGAAGCCAATCTGCTGGCCGCTCAGATGGCCGGCGAACTCCGCGCCCGCCATCAGCGCCCGCACGGCGAACGCGAGCGAGAGGCCGATCGCCACCTCGCGCGCGACAACCACCGCCATCGCGAGGTCGGGGATCGCGCGCGGCATTCCCACCGACGGCAGCAGCCCGACGCCAATCAGCGCGACCAGCCCGATCTTCACGGGCGCCGGCACGTGCAGGCCGCCGAGGCCGGGCGTCAGGGCGATGACCATGCCGGGGCGCACCAGCAGCAGCCCGAACCGTTCGACGACGGCGAGGTCCATTACCGGATGAACTCCGGGAGGCGGCGAATCAGATCCGCCGAGAAGCCCGTGAGCACGCGCAGGATCCAGGGAAACGTCAGCGCGAACACCGCGAAGATCGCGGCGGCGCGCGGGATGAACGCCAGCACGTTGTCCTGGATGGAGGTGACGGTCTGGAACATGCTGACGAGCACGCCGGCCACGAGGCCGGCCACGAGCATCGGCATGCTGACCGCAATCGCGGTCTCAATCGCCTGCCGCACGATCCCGACGACGAGGGCTTCAGGCACTGGCGGCACCCCCGAACACGGAACGTGGCCGTTCGCCCTTCTCGGCTTCCGGTTCTCGGTTCGCGTCGTGCATCACGAAAAACTCCTGACAATCGACCCCACGAGCAGGTTCCAGCCGTCGATCATCACGAAGAGCAGCACCTTGAACGGCAGCGACACCATCGCCGGCGGCAGCTGCAGCATGCCCATCGAGAGGAGCGTCGTCGAGACGACCAGGTCGATCAGGAGAAACGGGACGAAGAGGAAGAACCCCATCTGGAAGCCGGTCTTCAGCTCCGAGATGACGTAGGCCGGCACGACGACCGTCATCGGCAGGTCGGTGGACGTCTCGGGCTTCGGCACGCGGCCCAGCTCGATGAAGAGCGCGAGATCCGCTTCGCGGGTCTGCTTGAGCATGAACTCGCGCAGCGGCGGCGTCCCGCGCGAGATCGCTTCCGTGACGGTGACCCTCCCGGCCAGCGCCGGCTCCACCGCGAGCTGGTTGATGCGCGCCCCGACGGGCGCCATGATGAACATCGTCAGGAAGAGCGCCAGCCCGATGAGGATCTGGTTCGACGGCATTTCCTGCGTGCCGAGCGCCTGCCGCAGAAAGTGAAAGACGATGGCGATCCGCGTGAACGAGGTCATCGTCACGAGGATGGCGGGCAGAAACGAGATGAGCGTGAGGAGCAGGACGATCTGCAGCGGCGCCGATACCGCGCCGATGCCGTCGACCTGGATGTTCATGTTCGGGTTCATCGTGTTCGGTCGTTCAGGTGCGTCTCGAACCCGCCGTCGCCAAGAGGCTTCGGCGGGGCAGGCGCGAGTTCAGCGACCATCGAAATCTGGCCCGGGGTCATCCCGAGCAGGAGCCGGCGGCCCTCGACGGACACGATCACCAGCGAGCGGCGCTCGCCGAGCGGGACCGCCGTTTCCACCAGCACGGTCCGCGCTCCCTTGCGAATCGCGTTGAACGCGCCGCGGCGGGCCAGCCACGCGAGCGCCCCGACGAGGCCGAGCACGATGAGCACCGCCAGCAGGCTCTGGGGACCCAGACCCGTCATGACGCCGCCTCGCTGCTGGGCGGCGCGAGGATGTCGGTGATGCGCACGGCGGTGGTGTTCTCGATGATCACCACTTCGCCTTCGGCGATCGCGACCCCGTTGACCACCACCTGCATGTCGTTGCCGGCGGATTCGGCGAGCCGGAGGATCGAGTTGCACGACAGGTTCAGGCAGTCGCGCACGGACATCGACGCGGAGCCGAGGACCACGTCCACGCGGCACGTCACGTCATGAAGGGCCGCGAGCGCGTCGACCGGCTGCACCGGCGCCGCCAGCTCGACGCGGTCCGAGACGACGGTGTTGAGATCAGAACTGGACAATGAATTCGGCGAAGAGGACATCGGCCACCTCGAGTTCATGGGCGGCATGCGTGGCGCCCTCTGCGATCGACGTCTTGAGCGCCGCCTTGCCCTCGGGCGTCACCAGCTCGCTCGCCTGCGTCTGCGAGAGGAGGTCGATGATGGCGGACCGGATCCGCAGCAGCGCGACTTCGTCTTCATGGAGCTCCTTGGCGATGGCCTCGTCGGCGACGACCAGGGCGAGGGTGACGCGCAGAAAACGGGACACGCCCGGATCGGCGAGGTTCACGACGAACGGTTCGAGGGGCACGACGCCCGTCGCCGGCGGCGCTTCGGGTTCGTGTTCCGCTTCGGCGGCCTCCGCCGGCGTGCCGCGCAGCAGGAACCAGTACGCGGCCCCGCCGCCGCCCGCGAGGACGACGATGAGCAGCGCGAGGACGATCAGGAGCCCCCGGCGGGACTTCTTGGGTGCGGCCGGAGCAGCGGACGGAGCGGCGTGAGGTTCAGTAGACATGTCGTGAGGCAACCTTTAGAAGTTGCCTCACGATTGAGCAATTGAAGTGCCCGTGGGAATCGCCGATTACCGTGTGATTTACGCGGGAATCGGGACTGCCGAATTCCCGACAGCGCCGGAGTTCCGACACGCGTCCGGCCGCCCGGACGTCACACGACGATTTCGAACCGCTGGCCGTTCTGCGGCGGACGCCGCGGCTGGCGCCGGCGGGCCTCCTGCTGCTGGGAATCGCGCCGCGCCTGCTGGCCGTCGCGCTGGACGACGAAGCGATCGAGCTGCAGGCCGTGCTCAGCCAGCCCCGATCGGACGGCCTGTTCCTGCGACTCGAGCCACTGTCTCACCCCCGCCGATTCCGCATGGACCGACGCGGTGACGGTGTTGCCCTCGACCCGCATCGCAATCGTGACCTCGCCGAAATGTTCCGGCTTGAGGCGCACCGTGGCCTCCCATGCCCCGGTGCGCATCCCGACCCGCATGGTCTGGATCAGGCGTCCGACGTTCTCGGCGTCGGGCGGCGCATCCGGAGCCGCCAGGGGTGCGGCCGGTGCAGCGGCGGCGACCGCGGCGGTGGCGGGCGCGGCGGACGTCGCCGCCACGCTGAAGACGGGTGCCGTCGTGTGGGCATCATCCTGCGGAGGCGCCACCTGAGACAGCACAGCCGCAAACCGCAGGAATTGGGGCGAAGGACGCCCCTCGCTGTCCGGGGTCTGCCCCTCGGCGTTGGCGGACGGGGTCAGCGCCTGATCACCATTCTGCGGTGCAGTCTCGATCGGCGCCGGACCGGGCTCGATCGCGATTGGCGGCGCGATCGGGGGCTGCGCCCCCGGGATCACCGGCGTTCGTCCTTCGATGATGTGCACCGGCCCCAGCGGCCGATCCACCACCGGCGATGACGCGACGGGCGCGACGGGCACGGCCATCGAAGACACCCGCCGGTCGAGCGCGGGCGCCGCGGTTGTCACGGGATCGCTCGCCTTGGCGGCCGGCGCAGGCGCGTCCGGCAGAGCGGCCGGAATCGACGCCTGATCGACGGCCGGCATTGACGGTGCCGCCGGCGCTCCCGGCAACGGCGACGGGGCGTCAAGGCCCGCCCTACGCTCGAGAGACGCTGCGGCCGCCGGAACCTCCGGCACCATCGGCGCCGCTGTCCGATCGATCACGGGCGTCGCGGGCCGATCGATCGCGGGCGTCGCGGGCCGATCGATCGCGGGCGCCGCGGCAATCGCGGGAACGGGCGCTATCCCAGGCGCCGCGGGCCGCTCGGTCTGACGCTCGGCGGCCGGCTGCTGCGCCGCTGCGATTGGCGCCTGCGGCTTATCCCACGTCTTCACCGGCGGTGGCGAAGATGGCTTCGCAGATTCCGTGTCGTTGGCAATCGCCGGCGGCGTCTCCACGACTACGGGCACCGATGGCACTGTTCGGTCGAGCACGATCGCCGGCTCGAGGATCACCGGCGACGCGATGACGAGATCGACGACCGCGGTCGTTTCGTCGATCGGCGCGTCCTCGTCCAGCTCGCCTGTCGTGGCGTCGTGCTTCGCCGGCCGCGCTGCGGCCAGCTCGATGGCCGCGGCCAGGTCGATGTCGGCCACCCACTCGGGGATGGCCGGCGTGACCGGCGCGCGCCGGGCGGCCACGTCTCCATCCGCCGGCGCTTTTGCGAAGGCGGAGGGCACCAGGCTGGCCGCGATGTCGAGCAGCGCGAGCGTTTCCGCGAGCGCGGCGTCGAACGCTTTCGAGTCGAACGCCGGCATACCGCCGGAGGGGGCGCCGGCCGCAGCCGCCGCGCTCTCCGGCGCGAACAGCCCCTCGAAGGGATTGGGGGCTGTGATGATGAACCCTGGCAGCATCGACGATTACCGCTTCAGGGCGAGCGTATCGACCAGGAGCTCGTCGGACACGGTGATGGTTTTGGAGTTCGCCTGATACCCGCGCTGCGCGAGGATCATCTGCGTGAACTCCTGGGCGATGTCGACGTTCGACCCCTCGAGCGCCGATCCGATCAGGCTGCCGCGTCCGCCGCTGCCGGCGATGCCGACGTTCGGGATGCCCGCCGCCTGGCTTTCGCCGAACCGGCTCGACCCGAGCTTCACGAGCCCCTTGGGGTTGTTGAAGCTGGCGAGCGCGAGCTGCGCGACGGCGACCGTCTGGCCCGCGCCAAAGGTCGCCACGATCGTGCCGTCGGACGACACGCTGATGTTGTCGATCATGCCAGGCGCCGATCCGTTCTGGCTGATCGACGAGGTCGCCGACGTCGCGTTGTAACCGGTCAGCGACGGCTGGTTGTTGGCGTCCACGAGGTCCCACTGCAGCGAGCTGGCCGCCGCGCCGTTCTGCCACGTCGGCGTCGTGATCGTCACGTCCGCCGGGGCGGCCGCGTTGACCGTGCTCAGCACGCCGGAGGCGTTGAACACGACGCTGCCGGTCCCGACCGAGAACGGCGTGCCCGCCGTGCCGCCGGTGATTTCCGCGCCCGGCACGGTGACCGCATAGTTCCACGTGCCCGCCGCCGCCTGCTTCGTGTAGGTGACGGTGGCGACGTGCGGGTTGCCGAGCGAGTCGTACATCTGCACCGAGGTCGTGAACGTATCGCCCGCCGCCGCGGCGGCGCTCAGGTTCGTCTGGGTGCGGAACTGCGTCGTCGCCACGGGCGCGCGCAGCACGCCGGGCGGCACGGTGATGTCGCTCAGCTGTCCCGTGGTGATGATGGCGCCGGTCGTGGCGTCGGTGCCGGTGTAGCCCTGCACGAACTGGCCGTCGGGCGTCACGAGCTTGCCGTCGCTGTTGAAGGTGAAGTTGCCCGCGCGCGTGTAGGAGTTGCCCGTCGCGCCGCGGACGACGAAGAACCCACCGCCCTGGATCGCGACGTTGGTCGCCTCGCGGGTGTTCTCGATGGCGCCCTGGCTGAACACCGGCGAAATCGCGCCGGTCGTGACGCCGAGGCCCACCTGCATCGGGTTGGCGCTCGAGCCGCCGACCGTCTGGCTGACGAGATCCTGGAACGTCACGGAGCTCGACTTGAAGCCGACCGTATTGATGTTCGCGAGGTTGTTGCCGATCACACTCAGGTAGACGCCGTTCGCATTGAGGCCCGAGAGCCCCGCGGAAAATGAACCAACAGCCATGAAAGCTCCTGTGATTGTCGAATTGACGAATCTACGAATTGACGGATATGAATTGACGCAATTCGTCAATTCGTAAATTCGTCAATCCCGCAATGCCGCTCATTCCTTCACGCCGAGCGCGGTGCCGATCTTCTCGAGCGTCTTCTGCATCGACGTGAGCTGCTCGAGCGAGCTGAACTGGGCGAGCTGCGCGATGAATTCGCCGTCTTCCTGCGGCTTGGTGGGGTCCTGGTGCTGAAGCTGCGTCACCAGCAGCTTGAGAAACGCGTCTCGACCCATGCTGTCGCCGCGCGTGAGCGCCGGTGTGGTATCGGTGGTCGTCGTCGTGGCGACGCCGTTGACGTTCATGCAATGCTCCTTTGGGAGGGATTCGGGATTCGGGATTCGGGATCCGCGTGTCCCTGATCCCTGATCCCGAATCCCTGATTCCTGTTCCGACTGAATCGCCGCGTTGCCAATTCGTCGATCGTCTTCGTTTCCGCCGACTGCTGCGCCGCCGCGTGCGTGCGGTGCGCCTTCTCCCTGAACCGTTCGAGCGACTCCCGGCGCTGCTGCGCGCGCAGGCAGGCCGCAGCCGCGCGGGCCACATCCTGGTCGCGCGCGGCCAGCGTGGACGCGTACGCCGTGCGCTCGTGGGTGAGCCGGATCATCCAAACCCGGTACCACTCGAGCCGCGAGGCGTCGCCGGGCGATCGCTGCGCCTCGGACGCCTCCTCCCGCGCGCGCGCCACGGCCTCGTCGGCGTCGGCCACGCGGCGCCGTGCGGCGTCGCGAACGTCCTGTACCCGTGCGAGTTCCCGCTGCGCGTCCTCGAGCTGCCGCGTGCGCAGATCGAGCGCGGCCTGGGCGCGAAACCGGAACGCCCTCACAGCGCCGCCATCTCCGTGACGGCATCGGCGAAGCCGCACAGCGTGTCGGACGGCTGACGAAGAAAGCCGTCGATCCGGTCGCGCCGGCTGCGCGCCTCGTCGATGCGCGGGTTGCTGCCCGCGACGTACGCCCCCACGCTGACCAGATCCTCGCTGTCGCGGATCGCCGCCATCCACTCGCGCACCTGCCCGGCGCGCTGGCGGTGCGGCGCCTCGGTCACCTCGGGCATCGTCCGGCTCACGCTCTGCAGGATGTCGATGGGCGGATAGTGGTGGCGCGACGCCAGATCGCGCGACAGCACGAAGTGGCCGTCGAGAATCGACCGCACGGCGTCGGCAATCGGCTCGTTGTGATCGTCGCCGTCCACCAGGACGGTGTACATCGCGGTGATGCTGCCCCGCCCGCGGATGGCGCCCGCGCGCTCGAGCAGCGTCGGCAGGAGCGCGAAGACGGACGGCGGATAGCCTTTCGTCGTCGGCGGCTCGCCGGCGGCGAGTCCCACCTCGCGCTGCGCCATCGCGAAGCGCGTGACCGAGTCCATCAGCAGCAGGACGTTGAGCCCCTGGTCGCGGAAGTACTCGGCGATCGACGTGGCCGTGTAGGCCGCGCGCAGCCGCAGCAGCGGCGGGTTGTCGGAGGTCGAGACCACGACGACCGAGCGGCGCATGCCCTCCGGCCCGAGATCGCGCTCGATGAAGCCGCGTACCTCGCGGCCGCGCTCGCCGACGAGGCCGACCACGACGATGTCCGCCGCGGTGCCGCGTGTCAGCATGCCCAGCAGGGTGCTCTTGCCGACGCCGGAACCGCCAAAGAGCCCGACGCGCTGTCCGCGGCCACAGGTGAGCATGCCGTCAATCGCCCGCACGCCGGTCGGCAGCGGCTCGCTGATTTCCTCGCGCGCCATCGGGTTGAGCGGCGGCGGGTACAGCGGATACTCGCACTCCGCGTGGAGCGGGAGCCCGTCGTCGAGCGGGCGTCCGAGCGCGTCGACTACCCGCCCGAGCAGCGAGGGGCCCACACCGACGGCCAGCGCGCCGGCGCGGGCCACGATGCGGGCGCCGGCCCGCACGCCGACGGTATCGCCGAGCGGCACGCTCAGCACGATCGAGTCGCGGAAGCCCACGACCTGCACCGGCAGCGGCTCGGCGCCGTCGTCGCCGA
>Ga0209640_10005924_pt1 | contig 10699 bp, 7 predicted proteins | sample RifCSP10_1_FD_184018 | JGI IMG/M metagenome (GOLD analysis project Ga0209640, IMG submission 184018) | Soil microbial communities from Rifle, Colorado - Rifle CSP2_sed 10_1 (SPAdes) (version 2) | ecosystem: Environmental > Terrestrial > Deep subsurface > Rock core/Sediment | place: Rifle...
CCCTTCGTTTGACACCCTCGCACAAAACGCTTCAGCCATCTGGACGGTTCGATCCGTGCTGCCCCCGTCAGCCACGACGATTTCGGCGACGTCCAAGGTCGATGTGCACGCGAGCGTATGTGCGAGGGTCTTTTCTTCGTTCAATGTCGGGATGATGACGGAGATCGTCATCGAGGAATCACGCCGTAGGTTTCTTCGGTTCGTTGAACATGAAATACATGACGATGATGACGGTGGACCAGAAGACGACCTGCTTGTGCCAGAACAGCACTTCGCCGTAGTGAAAGAATCCCAGGGCCAAGGCGATGGCCGCGGTCATGACCCCATAGCGGAGGACGGGAGCCTCGATGACCGCATTGGCCCACACGGCAAGGCCTCCGAAGTAGATCAGGAACGGCACGACGTTGATTTCGAAGCCCCCGCTGATGGAAAGAAACACGTTGAGAAAGCCGATAAACATCAGCACCGTGCCGACCATCAGACCGACGACACGCATCTGGTGGTCGCTTCCGTTTTCCTGCCCCTCCGTTCTGGTCGGCTGGGTTGGAGAGCGTTGCGCCGGGTCATGGGGAGGAGGAAGATCGGGAGGAACCATCAGTTATGCCTTAAAATGTTTGCTGAGAGTCAGCGCCTGTCGCTGATACGATGAGCCAAGAACTGATCCGTAGAGTTGGATCGGTATCTCCATCATCTTGTCATAGACGACCTTAAAAAATGTTTGTCCGTCGTGGATCAGGAAGGGCACGTCGTGTGGCCGGACTTCCAGCACCACCTGGGTCCCTTTGATTTCTCCCTCCGATCCATAGCCGAATCCGGGGTCGAAGAATCCGGCGTAGTGGGTGCGCAGCTCTCCGCAGGCCGCTTCATAGGCGACCATTTCAGCGGCATAGCCGGCGGGTACTCGAATGCGTTCTTTCGACGCGAGGATGTAAAACTCTTCCGGTTCCAACAACAAGCTATCGTGCCGATGCCGATAGAGCGGCTCCCAAAAATCCGCCGCAGCGTAATGGCCGACCTTGGCGAGGTCGATCACATGGCTGTTCTTTTTCGCGCGGTAGCCGATGATGCAGGAGTCAGTCCGATCCTCTCCAATGAGATCGATGCGGAGGAAGAGGCCCCGTTCGGCTCGAAAGTCCCGGCTGCCGACGACCTTCTTGGACGGGCCGTTGTGATAGAGCAGCGGCGTTTTCTGATGGAGCTTGTGGAGCGCCTGGTCGGAAACGGTAGCTTCTCCGCGAACGAATCGGATTTGGTTCAGCGACTGCCCTGTGCGAACCTTGATGGTAAACGAGCGGGGGACGACTTCCAAGAAGAGCGGGCCATGATAGCCGGCACGGATTTCATCGAAGCCCGCGTTGAGATCCGTCACCACGCGGGTGAAGACATCCAGTCGGCCAGTTGTGCTTTTCGGATTGGCTCGCGCCCGGAGGGCCTTGGGTAGTTCCAGATTTTCCAACAACGGAACCAGATAGACGTGGCCTTTTTCCAGGATGGCCCCGTCGATCAAGTCCATCTCATACATCACGAGGTCGGACTGGTAGAAATCGAGCACGTTGAGGCGCGAAGAGATAGCCGATAACTCCGGCAAGAAGCTGCTGATAAGCCGATAGGCCTTGCGTCCCAGTCGAAGGTCGAGGCTGGCCGGCTGGATCTGCCTGTCCTCAATCGTCGGAGACGCGCCGATAACTCGGCCTGCGATCAGCCGCTTGATGTCTTGATAGGGGAGAATGCCGGCGTGGCGCGAGGGAGTTGTCACAGGTCGTCCGCATCCCCGCCGCAGCTGTTTCCCCAGGCTGCATAGCCGTCTCGGTCGGGGTAACTGTCACCACAAGCCGCATACGCTTCGGCTGAGCCCTCGTGCGATGACCGTGCGCCGACCATCGGGAGTTCCCGCCCGCTTCCGGTTCTTGGCTGTGGGTAGTGGAAGGTCTTGTTCTCGTAATTCTTCAGGATTGCCCCTTCTTCATCCATATGCACCAAGTAGTCGTCTGGCAGCAGGGGAATCTTGCCGCCGCCGCCGGGCGCATCGATCACGAAATGGGGTACCGCCATTCCGCTCGTGTGGCCTTGGAGTGCCTTGATGATCGTCAGCCCCGTTTCAACAGTGGTTCGGAAATGGTTCGTCCCCTTGGTCAGGTCCGCTTGATAGAGGTAATAGGGTTTCACCCGAGCGAGCAAGAGCTGGTGTACGAGACGCTTCATGATCTCCGGATCGTCGTTCACGCCTTTGAGCAGGACGGTTTGCGCTCCCAGCGGGACACCAGCGTCGGCGAGCATGCCGCAGGCGGTTATGACTTCCGGTGTGAGTTCGTCCGGATGGTTAAAATGCAAGTTCATATAGATCGGATGATACTTCTTCACCATTTCGCAGAGCTTCGGCGTGATCCGTTGCGGCAAGGTGCCGGGGACCCGTGACCCGATGCGGATGAGTTCCAAGTGAGGAATTGTCCGAAGGGCCTTAAACACGCGTTCGAGGAGATAGTCGGGGAGGAGCAAGGGATCGCCGCCCGACAGAATTACATCGCGTACTTCCCTGTGTTCACGGAGGTAGGTGATGGCTCGATTCAGTTCGCCTTTCTTGAGGAAGCCCGGCTTGCCGACCAACCGTTTTCGGGTGCAGAACCGGCAGTAGATCGGGCATTGATTGGTCACCATGAGCAGCACTCGATCCGGATAACGGTGGACCAGATGGGGCACCGGGCTCATGAGATCTTCTTCGAGCGGATCGTCTTCGGCGTCGATGTCGGCCAACTCCGCTATTTCAGGGACGACCTGTTTCCAGATCGCGTCGCCCTTTTCTTTGATCGTTCCGAGCACGGTCGGGGTGATCCGCATGGGATACGGGCCGACGATCGCTTCGATGTCTTTCTCGTCGACGCCAAACCGTTCGGCGAGGTCCTGCGGCTTGACGATGCTCTGAGCAAGTATGCGTCTCCATTCTTCCACAGGCGTCACGGCCTCCTTGTCAGAGAGTGGACCCATTGATGGCAGAGAGACCGGTCACCAGTCCTTGACGTTCCGCCGGCATAGGGTCTGGTCAGGCGCTTAAGACGGTGTCTTAGCATAGTGCGTATCAAGGTGGGCAAGAATCTCGTATGTCTTGCTCAAGACAGTGTCGCCGTCCTTTATGACCGGCACGTAGTATTGACCGGAAATCTCGTAGACTTGTTTTCGCATCGGCCTTATATCGGGGACGATGATGTCCTCGAACGTCACCCCCAAGTCGGCCAGCTTTTGACGGACCACCTCACAGTCAGGACACCAGTCGACATGGTAGAGCGTAATTGCCATCGCGATTTTCAATGCTCAACGTTTAGTATTGAATGGGGACTCAGATAGTCAGTCCTCACCGTTTGAACTCAACATTAAACATACATCATTCAACATTGCCTCGTGCGACAGCGCAAGGGACCATCACGGCGTCCTTCATGCCGTGGATTACCTTTTTGTCAGCCGGACAAATCGTTGCCAGGATACCAGCCAGTTCCACCTTTTCGCTAGTGACGAAGTAGTACGGCGAGAGTCGAGCCCGTCCTGCCATGCGCACCATCGTCTGCGTTCCTTCGTCCATATAGTCTATCTCGAACAGCCGGCCTTTATGAAACTCTTGCAGGATATAAGGTGTGGTGGGGAAGGAGGCGAGGGCTTTCTGGAGTGCGCCGGCCCATTCCGTCTGCGGCATGTCGTGCCCGATCGAGACGCCTCGGCTGCCCCAAGCCAGTTCGGAAAATCCTGACGGCTTGATGACAAAATGACGTTCCTTCTGGGTGGCCGTTGCCAGATCGGCCCAGTTCGAAACCGCGCGTTCCCCGATGTGCAGGCCTGGGATCGTGGCTGTGGCAGGAATCGGCGCAGGATCGAGCAGCCAGGTCCTCGGCATAATCGTGGTGAGATGCAGAAAGCAGTCCGCGCCGAGTTCCTCTTCCCAATAGGGTCGCAGCACGGGGTGATGGAGCAGGGCGAAGGCAGATTTTTCCTCCAACGCCGGCTTATAGGGCGGCGTGACCGCGACCCAGCCTTTCTTCGCGGCATATTGAACGAGTTCGGCTTTTGGAATGTTCAGCAGGTCGAACAGTTCGTAGAAACGGTAGATCAATCCGATGGCCTGTTCGCCGCTGTCGGTGCGCAGCCTGAGCCCTTCCTCTGTGAATCGAATCTCGCGCGGTTCGATGCACCAGGCGGAAACTCCTCGTTCATGGAGTTGAGTAGCCAACCAAGACATCTCGGGACGATAGTCTTTGGCTTCTTCAGAGACAAGAATGGCCACGCATCCGGCGTGTTGTTCTTGGGCAGATTTTAGCATCGCGGCAAAACCTCGCACCATGCCGTCCCGTTCCCCTACGAACTGCAAGTGGCCGTCATTCAGATCGTGATAAACGCGAGAGAGGCATGCCGTGAGTCCGATGCCGCCCGGAACCGAATCGAGCTCGGTGATGACCATGCCGTCTTGCGTGGAAATCACGTCCGGTCGAATGACGGCCGGCAACGCCTCGCGAAACCGCTTCATCCGATTGTAATTCACTAAGACTTCGGGCTTGCCTTGATCCAGGTAGCCTGCGACCCAGGCCGGCTGCGCGCCTTTGACGCTCTCGTTGTACAACCTATTCAGTGCTCGATAGAACGAGAGCAGTTGCGGCCCCAGTGTGGTGAAGAACTCCAGTTGGTCACGGGACAAGAGCAGCGGGCATGGGCTGATGCGCCAGGATGTGGCCGCTTGTAAGACTGGGGCGTTGCCTTCACGAGACAGAGCGGATGGGTCTGCAAACAGGTTTGCGGTACGCAGTTGCGTACGGATGGTCGCGCAACGACTGAGTGCCGTCTCAGTTCGGAGCGAGGGGCAGAGCGGTTCACTCTGTGCCAACGAGAGAATCCTTTGCCGTCGTCACGTTGGGGCTGAAATCGCCGCGCGCGAACAGGTGCGAGGTCAGCCGAATGCTACCACGTGGCTCAGGACCCGACAAGGGGTGTGGGGCTCACCGGGTTTGCCATGCGCACGCAGTTCTTGCCGGCTCGTTTGGCGGCGTACACGGCGGCATCGGCGGCGGAAACTAAACCTGACGCACTCGAGGCGTGTAGGGGGAAACTGGCCACGCCGATACTGCAGGTCAGGGAAAGGGGTGGATTTGCCAAGATTGCCAATTCGGGCAACAGCGGCAACGTCGTCACACGGTGACGCACCCGTTCTGCCGCGCTCAATGCGCCGTTCATCGAAGTATCCGGAAGAATCAGCGCGAATTCCTCGCCTCCATAACGGGCGGGGACGTCACTGGCGCGGGCGAGGCTGCGGCCCGGCGACTGTTGGCTATCGAGCAGCCATCCCATTTCTTTCAGCACTTGGTCACCGGCGATGTGGCCATACGTGTCGTTGATGCTCTTAAAATTATCGAGGTCGATGAACAGGAGCGAAAGGGGGTTCAGAGAGCGGGTCGATTGGGCGCACATGTGGACGAGAGTCTGCTGAAAATGGGAATGGTTGAAGAGTTTGGTGAGGCCGTCTCGTGAAGACTGGTCCCGCAACTGATCATTGGTGTGGAGGAGTTCACGATTGGCGTCGGAGAGTCGCTTGACGAGTTGCTCGCTCCGGACCTGCTGTTGCTTCAAGGCGGTAATATCGGTGATGGTCTCCACCACATGGACCGCTCCGCTGCTTGTGGTGACGGGAGCCCATTGGAAGAGGAGACACTCTTCGCTGTAGGGCAGCAACACTTCGCTGGCCGTCGGCATGTTGTGTTTCACGGCCTCCGGCATTTTGCAGAACTTACAGGGCGCGGGACAGCCAGCAACCTTCTCATGGCAGAATTGGCTGGAGATGTCACCGAATTTGGTCAGTGATTTGCTGTTTTGAAAGACGGCTTTGTGGGTGACAGGGTCAATGACGGTGATGATCACTGGTTGGGAGTTGAGCAGGGACTGGGGGTCGTACGCGTCAAGACCAGAACGGGAATCGGCCATAGAGAGGGAATCCTTTCACCCGCCTACGCAGGAAGACACAGCTGTCCGTTCTCCGCAGTAGGCTGCTACGGTGGATGGGTAAAGCCGTGGGGCTCCACCCAGTGAACACATGCAGTATCCCAGCAGGGAAGGACACGGTCAAGAAATTGACTAGATTTGCTCGGGCGAATCCGGCGTGGTCGATGACGCGTCAGATGTCTTGGTTCCGAGCGCGAGACAGAAGACCCTTGATGCGAAGTGAACCTTGCTTGCCACGTTCTGACATGCATCGTATGATGGGAACCCGATGGACCTGCTTGTGCCGGAGTCCGAACTATCTGTGGCCGTGCCGAAGACGCTACCCCAACTGGTGCCTAGTTCCGCCTGTTTCCGCTGCGACGTATGCTGCCGTTTCCCAGAAGCCGAAAGTTTCCTCCGCCCCTACTTTACCTCACGGGAAATTGCCGCTGCAGTGGCGCATGGCGTGTCCGCTGCGTCCTTTCCCGATGCGTCAGGCTCTCGAATTAATCTGGTCCAGAATCCCACGGGAGAGGGGTACTTATGCCCGGCCTTTGATCCGGCGACCAGCCGGTGCGGGATCTATGAGGCCCGCCCGGTGGATTGCCGGCTCTATCCGCTGGCCTTGATGTGGGACGCAGCCCGGGAACAGGTGCTGCTCGGTTGGGATACCAAGTGCCCCTTCATGCGTGATGCGGTCCCCCGCGCGATCGCTGCGCACGCAGAACGGGTCTCCAGCCTGCTGGCGACCGAGGCGATGATCGAGATGATCGTCGCCAATCCTCGCGTGATCGGGCGCTTCCAGGACGATGTCGTGGTCTTGAAGACTCTCCCGCAACTCACGGCGCGCTTCTTGTTGCACCGAGTTGATCCCCGACTCCATCCCCTGACATTGTCGGACGCGCCGCGCTTCGCACGCGCGCTGGAACAGGCGCATGTCCTCAGCCCCGACGCGCCGGCTGCCTATGCTTTTCCCTATCATTACGTTTGGACGTCGCTGTTGCCCTACTGGTGTATGGAATCCCACGAGACGTTTTTTCTCTTTGCGCAGTCTCCGGATGGATGGTTCATGCCGCTGCTTCCGCTCGGGCCGAGGCCGCTGGATCAAACAGTGGGTGAGGCCTTCATGCTGATGCAGCAGTGGAACGGGCCGTCACCGGTGAGCCGGATCGAAAACGTGATGGGGACGCAGAAGCAAGCGTTGGAACGAGCCGGGATTCGATGCCAGCAGAAGGATGGAGACTACCTCTATAAGGCCGAGGCCCTTGCGGCATTGGCGGGGGATTACTATAAATCCCAGCGGGCACTCTGCAATCGCGCTGAACGGGAACAGGTCATCGTGATTGAGCCGTACCGTGAGAGTCACTGGGCGGGTTGTCTCGCGTTGCATGAGCTGTGGGAGACACAGAAACAGCAAGATGGGAATCTCGATTCGATGGGGAAGCTTCTCCTTGAGGATGCCAAGGCTGCACATGGCCGTGTCCTTGCAGAGCATGAGCGGATCGGTCTTTCTGGGACGGTGGTTAAAGTGGAAGACAAAATTGTGGCTTATACGTTTGGCTACTGGTTGACGCCGCATACGTGGTGCGTCTTGCTGGAAGTCGCGGATCGATCCATTACAGGGTTGGCCCAGTGGCTCTTCCGAGAGACCTGCCGTGCTGCGTTCAACCGAGAGGCAACATACATCAATACCATGGATGATGCGGGTCTCCCAGGCTTACGCGAGGCCAAGCTGGCCTACCGTCCTACGGCGGCAATCGATAATTGGGTGATAACGGGTTTCTGAGGATGACATTCCCGGCGATATCACAATCTGCGTCAGCGTCCCGCCGCTATGGCTGGCTGACGTTTCTAATCGTATTGATGACGGTGCTCACGCTGGGCATCGGAACCTTTCTGCTCGGCTATGTTGAACGCCGCCTCGTCGCCGCGTCCGGAGAAGAGCTCAAGTTGGCGGCCGAAGAAGTCTCGGACAAGCTGGATCGGCTTCTGTTCGAACGCTACGGCGATGCGCAGATGATGGCCCAGGCCTTTGCCCTCCGTTCCTCCGACCGCGCCTACTTGACCAGCTATCTCAAGTGGATGAAAACGACCTATGCGCCGGTCTATTTCTGGTTAGGCGTGACGAACCAGCAGGGGGTCATGATTGCATCGACCGAGGACTCTCTTATCGGACAGGATTTTGGCCAGAGTCAGTGGTTTCAGTCGGCTCGTGTCCGGCGCAAGATCGTGGCCGACGATGTGGGAGGTCATCAGACAGACAATGGTATCAAAATAGTGGCCTTTACGGCGCCGATCATCGACTCGCCAGGGAACTTTTTGGGCGTGATTACTACCCGCATTGCGATTCTGACGGTCGAAGAGGTCACGACCCGGACCATTCGATCCTTGGAGAATCGCGCGGGGTTCGTCGGGTTGATTGAGTATCAGATGCTGACGCGGCAAGGCGACGTGTTTGTGGATTCTGGTCTGGCGCACAAGGGAAATCTGAATTTGAGGACAATGGGATTGCCATCCGCCGTGGCGAGCCAGGATGGTAGACCTGGATTTCTTGAAGAAGACCATCTGAGACGCCATGTGCGGATCGTGACGGGGTACGCCTCGACCAAGGGGTTCGGGGAGTTCCCCGGTTTCAATTGGACGGTGCTGATGCGGAGGGATCGTGACGATGTCCTCCAGCCGATCCGATCCGTTCTGTGGAAAGTCGGGGCGGCCGGAGCTGTCGTCTGGTTTCCGTTGTTGGTCCTCTTACTTTGGTCGACGGCTCGATTGCGGGCGGAATATCGCCAGGCCCAGCAGGAAAGCGCCTGGGCGCGGGCCGCCGAGGCGGCATTGCTGCAAAGCCAGGAGCGCAACCGGGCGATCGTCGATACCGCACTCGACGGAGTGATTACCATCGACGCTGCGGGGATCGTCACGGATTGGAACGCCCAGGCCACGGCCATTTTCGGCTGGACCCGCGAAGAGGCGCTGGGGCGGTTGCTCTCAGAGATGATCATTCCCGCACGCGATCGGGAGGCGCATGCTCGTGGCATTCGAGAGTATCTCAAGACCGGAGTCGGCCCGGTCCTGAATCGCCGCATCGAGATAGCCGCACGGCACAAGGACGGCCGGGAGTTTCCGGTCGAACTGTCGGTGTCACCGGCGCGTATCGGCGAGGCCTATATCTTCAGCGCCTTCGTCCGCGACATCACGGATCGTCGCAGGACCGAACGGCGCCTTGCCTCGCAATATGCGGTGACGCGCGTCCTAGCCGAGGCCGTGACGCTCGAAGAAGCCGTACCCAAGATCATTCAGGCGGTCGGCGAAAGTCTGGAATGGGAACTGGGTGTGTTTTGGCGGCTGGATAAACCGTCAGGAGTGTTACGCTGTCTCGATCAGTGGAAAGCGGCGACGATCGACGCCGATGAGTTCGTCATGGTGACACGGCAGCAGTCCTTCAAGCCAGGCACTGGGTTACCTGGCCGGATCTGGGAGCGTGGACAGCCGGTCTGGATCAGCGACATCACGATCGATGCCGATTTCATCCGAGCAGAGGTGGCTGCCAAGGTTGGTCTTCATGGAGCCTTTGGGTTTCCGATTCGCGTCGGCGGTGAGATCGAGGGCGTGATCGAGTTCTTCAGCCGCCAGGTGCGGGAGCCGGATGATGAGTTGATCAACATGGTCGCCGACGTTGGGCTCAAGATCGGGCAATTCGGCGAACGCGCCAGAGCCGAAGATGCGTTGCATCAGACCGAAGCGCAGCTACGGCAATCGCAGAAAATGGAAGCGGTCGGACGGCTCGCCGGCGGCGTCGCCCATGACTTTAATAATCTTCTCACGGTCATTCGTGGGTACAGCGAGCTGATTCTCAGCCGCCTTACGTCGGGAGATCCCTCGCACCGCGAAATGGAAGAAGTGAAGAAAGCGGCCGATCGAGCCGCCGGTCTCACGAGACAACTCCTGGCGTTCAGTCGGCGCCAATTTGTGGCCGCAAAGGTCGTCGATCTGAACGCCGTCGTCATGAACATGGACGGCATGCTTCGGCGACTGTTGGGCGAAGACATCATTGAACTCTGCACGGACCTTGAACAGCAATTGGGATCGATCAAGGCTGACCCTGGACAGGTTGAACAAGTCATCATGAACCTAGCCGTGAATGCGCGGGATGCCATGCCTACCGGCGGACGGCTGACGATCGAGACCCGGAACGTCATGATCGGAAAGGGGCCACGGCGGGAAACGATGATGCTGGAGGAAGGCCCGTACGTAATGCTGGCTCTACAAGATACCGGCCATGGCATGAGCGAGGAGACCCAATCCCATTTGTTCGAGCCGTTTTTCACCACGAAGGAAAAGGGGAAGGGGACGGGTCTCGGCCTCTCGACGGTGTATGGCATCGTGAAGCAAAGCGGCGGCACGATCGGCATAGAGAGCAAGCCTGGGCGTGGGACGACCTGTAAGATCTTCTTTCCGAGAGTAGACGAGGATGCGCAAGGATCCCACGTCGCCGGCGAGGCGGCAGGCCGGGCCCGTGGGCGGGAAACCATTTTGCTGGTCGAAGATGACCCGGCGGTTCGCGGGCTCGTGCATGAGGCGCTGCGTATGAATGGGTATCACGTGTTGGTGGCACGCCACGGGATCGAAGCATTGTTGTCCGGCGCCAAGCACATGGGACCGATTCATCTGCTGCTCACCGATGTAGTCATGCCGCAGATGAGCGGGCCGGAGGTGGCGGAAAAGTTGACGGTCCTGCGGCCTGAGATCAAAG
>Ga0209640_10005925_pt1 | contig 10699 bp, 7 predicted proteins | sample RifCSP10_1_FD_184018 | JGI IMG/M metagenome (GOLD analysis project Ga0209640, IMG submission 184018) | Soil microbial communities from Rifle, Colorado - Rifle CSP2_sed 10_1 (SPAdes) (version 2) | ecosystem: Environmental > Terrestrial > Deep subsurface > Rock core/Sediment | place: Rifle...
CGAACATCCACCATGCCGCGAGCCGCTCGCGCGCGCCCAATCGGAGCGGCGCGAGTTGTGCCAGCGCGGGATATAGAAACAACAACCAGTACGGGATCATGCGTGCGCCATCGCGGCATGATGCTCGAGCCACGCCTGGAACATGAGCACTGACCACAACCGGTAGCCGTTCGGTTGGCCAGCCAAATGTGCTCCCCACGCGTCGCGGACCGGCCGCGGATCAAAGTATCCCTCGCGCCGGAGCCGCGTTTCGTCGAGCAAGTTTTCCGCCCATTCACGCAGGGAGCCCCTGAGCCACGCATCTAGTGGTATGCCGAAGCCCATTTTCGGCCGCACGATGAGCACTCTCGGAACGTAGCGGTACAGGACCTGTCGCAGCGGCCACTTGGTCACTCCGCTCCGGATCTTCTTCGACACAGGGATGCGGGCCGCAAATTCCACCACGCGATGATCGAGGTAAGGTGCGCGCGTTTCGAGAGAAACGTGCATCGCCGCGCGGTCCACTTTGACCAGGATATCATCAGGGAGGTAAGTCAATGCGTCCAACGCAACCATGCGGGCGATCGGCTCGCGGACTGCGGGCCAACGCGCTCGGTCCTCGATCAACGAGCGCGGATTACTCCCAAAATCAACGAGCGGCACGCGTGTCCACTCGGTGACAAGAGATTGGTAAAAGTCGTCTAGATCGCGCGCCTCGATTAGCCGCCGGCCGAGCTTGTGCAGCTTGAGGCCAAGCTCTGGCGGCCGGCGGAACGGCGTAATCCAGCGGGTGGCTGCATCCCATCCGGCGGGCGAAGCCGCGAGAAGCGCACGGCCGACGATTCGACGTGCCGCAAAAGGTATTACGCCGAACGCACGCCACGCCCGTAAAGCGAGTAGGTAGCGGTTGTAGCCTCCAAACAGCTCATCTCCGCCATCACCCGACAGGGCAACGGTTACGTGGCGCCGGGCGAACTCCGCAACCAAGAATGTAGGAATCTGGGAAGAATCGGCGAAGGGCTCGTCGTAGATCCGGGGCAATCGGGGAATGACGTCGAGTGCGTCTTGCGCCGTCACATAAAGTTCGGTGTGTTCGGTACCGAGGTGTCGGGCAACCGCGGCCGCGTAGCCTGCTTCGTTATAATCTGGTTCTCGAAAGCCGACGGTGAAGGTCCTGACCGGTCTCGACGATTGGCTTTGCATTAAGGCCGCCACGGTGGACGAGTCCACGCCACCGGAGAGCAGCACTCCAAGCGGCACGTCGGACAACATCTGTCCCCGCACGCTCTGCGCCAGCAGTGCTTCCAGAGCCCCCACGACCTCCTCATCGGAGCCCGAGTGGGGATTCCGGTCGGCCTGTTCGCAAATTTCGGGTAGCGACCAGTAAGACTCCGGTACGTCATTCCTTGTCCCCGCTCGCACCCGGAGCAAATGCGCGGGAGGCATTTTCCGCATGCCGTGGCAGATGCTGTACGGCGTCGGGATGTAGTTGTAACGCAGAAGGAGCGCCAGCGCCGCGCGGTCCACTTCCGTACGGAAAGCCGGATGCGCTTTCAGCGCGTTCAGCTCCGAGGCGAACAGAAATACTCCGTTCCGCCAGCCGTAGTAGAGGGGTTTCTCACCCATACGGTCGCGGGCGAGCCAGAGCTCACGCCGAAAAGAATCCCATACGGCCAGCGCGAACATGCCCACCGACCGTTGAAGGGTGCCGGTAACGCTCCAGTACTCGATCGCCGCAAGCAGTGTTTCCGTATCCGAATGTCCGCGCCACGCAGGTTCGGCTTTCGACGCTTCCAACGACTGTCGCAGCTCCAAATGGTTATAGATCTCCCCATTGAAAACGATCACGTAGCGCCCCGAGGCCGATACCATCGGCTGGCGGCCGGCGGACGACAAATCGAGAACGGCAAGGCGGCGGTTTGCCAGCGCAACGCCCGTCGCTTTCTCCACCCACACGCCAACGTCGTCAGGACCGCGATGTACCAGCGCATCCGCCATGCGGCGCGCAATGTGCGCCGCCTCGTCTTCCGCGAAGCCGCCGGTAGACAAGAAGCCGGCTATACCGCACATCAGTTTTCAACCACGGAGAGCAGCATTTCCCAGAGCCATGGAGCCTGCGCTTGGAGAGAATAGGTTTCTTCCACAGTCCTCCGTCCAGCCAAGCCAAGGGTCGCGCGAAGTGCGGGGTCGAGAATCAGTCGGTTGAGATATTGGTGCCACTTCTCTACCGTCCCGGGCAGGATCCCATTGACACCGTGCTGAACGATTTGGCTGTTACACAACGCTCTTCGTGAACCGCCCGCCGTCACGCCCCTCAATTGAAGACATATCCAATAGATGAAAAGACGGAATCCCACGCGGCAAGCACCATTGATTCGCCGAAATTCGCCTCTGCATACGCCTTTCCGCGCATCCCAGCTTCTCTCCGAAGATCCTCATCTACCATAAGCTTTTTCAGCGTCCGCAGCCAGTCCACAGCATCGGTACATGTCAAATTCACCCCTGCATTGCGCATTGAGCACCGGTAGGCGGGTGTTGCCGACGTGACGACCGGCATACCCATTCGCCACAACAGAAGCAGTTTATTCTCCGATTTGCCAGCAACAAAAGGATCCGTAAGGTCTATTGGTATTACCGCGAGATCACTTTCGCAAATTACCTTGGCGCAAGTGTCCTCGTGCCACGCGTGGACTGTCGAATTGCGATAGATCCTTCGAACGACGTCCACTGTTGCGACCCGACCGAATTGTGCGAAATAACGTGGCATTTCGACGTCCGTTACCACATCGAGCTGCAGCTGGTGGCGGCTGCCGAGCTCTCGAAGCACACCGCCGATTTCCCGGAGCTGCACAACATTGACCGGTAACCCTTCCCATGCGATTCGGAATATTTCTCCCCTCTTGTAGTCCTGCTTCGTCGATCTGACTACCGATGAGTGACCATCCAGCACGATATGGACATTGCCGCAATAAGCCGTAATCTGCCTTTTCTGCTCTTCCGTAGTGCACACCACAGCGTCGGCACGCTGGCACATAGACACGCCCGCCCCTTTGAAATCCATCACCGGGTACCGGTACGCGCCTGTCGCATACTTGAATAGGCCTCGGAACAATTGCTTGAAATTAGTCCTTGGGACAGCGAGATAAGAATCGATCAGTTCGAAGACGACCTTTCCGTGCGGATAATCGGGCCACACGCTGAAGTCAGCCAGTGCGCTCAAGACAACCAGGTCATACTTTTCCTCGGGGCGGGCCAATTCAAAGGGAAGGCCGCGCGCACGGGCATAAGCGACGAAACGCCGCCGATCGCCCGGTGCGGTTAGCGAGCTGCTGTAAGGAAAATACCCGATGCGTGGAAGGGTGGTCTTCATCAACAACGCTACCGCATTAACTTTAGCCAAGCTTCAAACATCGCTAAAGACCAAAAGTATTATTGCCAATTGCGCCTCCCCGACAGGTGCTCTTCCCATCTTATTGCGGCGAGTGCTCCGTCAGGCGGGCTTCCCTCCGCGTCCGAAAGCCCTGCGAGTCCGCACATTATTATGGATACGCGCGACGCTCAAATAGAAAATGGATCATGCTAATTTCGACATAGCACTCTTATTGCCGACGCCATGCGTCGTGAGCACGAATTAACGTTGGAACATCCCTCCACAGCATTAGGTAAGCTCGCACGGTTTCAACTATGGTGCTCATAGAAAGTATAATGATTCCGTGGATTAATCGGGTTGCGAACTCGATGCTTACAGTCGCAGCCAATACTCCAAGGAATCCCATTCTAGAAAAATGCTTCTCTGCATATTGGATACGGCTGCGAAGGGAGTAAAAGAGCCGCTCAGCCCTGACCTTTCCAGACGACCCTCCGCCCTTGTGGTAGGCACGTGCATCCGCAAGGTAAAAGCTCTTCCATCCGGCTTTGCTCGCTCGCAAAGAGAAGTCCACCTCCTCAAAGTAAACAAAAAATCGTTCGTCAAATCCCCCAAGTAATCTAAACAGGCACCCCCGAACGAGAAAGAAAGCACCTATGATCTGATCGACGTGCTTGTTCTCAGCATGACTCCACTCGGTCATCCGCGGACCCCTGAAAACAGCTGGAAATACCCTATCTAGCCCAAGTACGGTGATGAGAAATATTCTTGGAGTTGGAAAGCGTGCGCAACTCCGACTTACATTCCCATTGTCGTCAACCAACTGAACCCCGCAGATACCGATCGACTGATGCTCAGCTCGTTGCATAAGGTCGATTGGTCCACTTATAGAATTCTTGGACAGCCGCGTATCGGGATTCAAGAACAGTAAATAGTCTGCCTCACTGTTCTTTGCGCCTTGATTACACGCGGCGGCAAATCCTAGGTTCGACGTATTACGTATCGTGTCGAACTGGGAACCAATCTTACTCAATGATTCAAGCGACCCATCTGTTGAGCCATTATCGACCACAACGACCCGCATAAGACGATACCCGGTCATTTCCGCGTCAGCAATCGAGTTCAAGCAATTGGTCAACAGATGCCCAGCATTCCAGTTGACCACGACCACGTCCAACGTCGGAGCTGTACTCATAGCCCTAGCGGGATGCAGCAGAATTAAGCGGTTTCCTAGAGGCTAGAAACACTAATATCATTTGAAGCCAGAAAATAATTTTGAACGGCAAAGTAATCTCTGCACCCTGAAACGGCGGTTTGATAAAGATTCTAATGGTTCAATAACACGCGCCGGGTAGTGACGCTTGTTATTCTATGCAGAAATGCCTAATCGCCTGAGCAGGTGAATCGTGCCCAGACCAAGTATCGAAAGATAGAGACACAATCCGAGCTAAGCGTCTATACGGTGTAATGGGGAGGATTGAAAATAGCAGGCAGCGCCGGTTTCACAGGAGATGAGGGTATCAAGAACTTAATCATGGGCAATTACACAATAAGTACGTCAAATAAACTGAGCTACTCAAAGTCACGCAGATGACTCGACGAACGCAGCCCGCTTACTTTATCAAATGTGCGTCGAGTTCACATTGCTGAGTGTCTGATGTCATTGATAGTGCTCACCGATGAGATCGGCGTAACCCAACTGTGTCACGCTCCGTGCGTGCACCGCGTACGCCTAAGCGGTTTCGGTAGACGCGCCTCGCAGAAAGGTCCCTGGCCTCTGCGGTAAACGACACAGGCTAATTACGCTCATCTTGTCGCAGTACACCCGCACCCGTACGCAAGACCGATTATTGCGCGAAGTAGGCCAGCATCTGTTTGGCAGTTGTTGCCCAATCGTATTGTCGAATGTCCTTAAGTGCGCGTTCCCGTTTCACCAATGCGAAATCCGGATTCTCAATCAGCAGTTTGACCGCTAAAACAATAGCGGAAACGTCGTGGGCTGGAACAACAATTGAATTTTGGGAATTTGCAGGCAAGTGGCCAGTTGTAATCACAGGTATTCCACATGCCATTGCCTCCATTACCGGATAGTGAGGCGCGCCAAACTGATCGGTAACAGGCGCAATTAAGATATCCAGGGATCGGTAGTACTCTCCAAGCTCAATATCATTGCGCGGCATTACAACGGAAATGCCTGGAATATCCTCTGTCCCAGCAGGCAAATGTCCGAATGCGACACGTAGAGCCACCGGAGCTTGTTGTCTTACACATTCTTGGTACGCGGCGATTACGTATTTAGTGCCCTTCTCAGGTTCTACTCGACCAATGCACCCCATCACAACTGGCCGATGTGATTTCGCGCAAGGAATTCTGTCATACCCTTGATAGAATTTACTGAAATCGATACCAGGCGGAACGAACTTATCTGCCCGAATATTCTTGTAGCCAAAGTACACCGGCGAGTTGACTATCCTTGTCAATGGAAAGTGATAGGTCGCGTAAGACAGAAGTCTAAGGACTTGGTGCTTAAGTCCACCGGACGCATTGTAGTAATCTGGCTCATAAGCTTGTATGTAGTAGAAACGCCTTGCCGCGCTCTTGGCCATTTGCACTGGCCAAGCAGTAAGGGAGTGATTGGCGAGCACGACATCGTAATTCACATGGGACGAGACAAGGGCTCGGTAGAGTGATCTAAGATTACGAAAAACGTTCATAGAGCCCGATCTAGTGGCTCCGCGACAGTCACCTACCCGGCGGCCATCATCATCGATCCATATGATATCTGCGGCGGTGGGATAGTACGGCGACCCTGAATTCTCGTTAACAAGGATGGACACCTGGTGTCCCAGACTTATCAAGTTATTGGCAAGTTCCGAGATAACCCTGTTTCCGCCAGCTCGGCCAAAGCCGAGTATTGGAATTAGTATTCGCATACGTCCAATATGCGGCAATCGAGGTTCAGCGAATCTCGCCGCTGTTAAGCTCGTACCTCGCGTAAAGGAGCATCACCATCAGGTAAATAGCGTAGTTGGCTGCATGGGCCATAGTGCTTCCAATCAATCCGTAGGAATTGACCAACACGATGGTAAGCGCAACAAATAGTACCGAAAAAGTGATTTCAGACATTATGTAGATCACTGTTCGTGCCTTAGCAAGCATCAGAAACGCCAGAAGCCACGCAGATACCTTCAGAACATCACCCATTAGCTGATATACGAACAAATCCCGCATTTCTGAGAAGTCGGTTGTGAAAAGCACTTGGATAATCAAGTCTCGTGACAGGAAAATTATCACAGACGAAAAGATAGCCGCAGGAATGACATACTTAGCCGCTTGAATGATCTCATGCAGTAAATGTGTCTTGTCGTCAATCTCTGACAATCTCGGCAAGTAATAGACACTTAGTGCTGAAGTAATAAAAAGAAGATAGGCTTCCGAGATGCGCCACATGCCGTGCCAGTAACCGGCCGCCTGTATTGATACGTTTAACGCCAGAGAATCCCTGATTGCGATGTGGCTGACGGGAACGACGATTGCAGTTGTTAGTGCCATGGCTGAAAACCGAATTAGCCGTACCGCAGAAGCCCTATTCGCTGAGCGCAAGATATCTGACACTGCGAAACGCAGTGAAGGCGGTATTAGAAGAAAAATGACTATGAGACATAAGACCTGCGCTACCACCAAGGCGATCATTCCGCCCAGAACTCCATGAATCGGGACGAGCGCAACTACTAGAATGAGGGAAAGCAACCCAAGGATAATTTGCACGGAAAAAAATCGCGCGTTAAGTTTCAAGCCGTTCAAGGTTGCAGTCAACGTGGCATTGATCGACGTGACGACCAATCCTGCCGCAACCACAAGAATTGCTAGCTCATAGCCCTGTTGACCGAACAGAGCGGGCGCAATTAAGTCAGCACCCAATACAAGCAGTGCAGTGAGGAGGCCTGATAGCGAGAGGCCGATAACTAATGCTGTGCAAAATATGCGCATTCGCTGGTCGCGGTCCTCGTGATACTGAGCGAGGTATTTCACGACGCCATTACCAGTTCCACCACTGGCTATTGCGCCGACCGCAGACAAAAAGCTTTGAAACTGCCCAAACAAAGCCATTCCGGTCGGTCCAACGTACACAGCAATAATCTTGGTGATGCCAAGGCCAATTGCCATCCTTGCGACGGCAACGGAACCCGCCATGACTGATGTCCTAATCAAGGTCATTGCGAGAATCAACGCCGTGGGGCACTACCTATGAGCACGAGTCAGCCAGTGAACTTACTGCGGCAGACTTTGATTATGCGATACAGCAAGAGTTATTTGACGGAAAGCGCTAGGGACTCGCGTATCGCCACCAGCACTTGCTCCTGCTGGTCTGCCTCAAGGTGAGGACCTATCGGCAAACTTAATTCTTCTTGGTGGATGAGTTCTGATATGGGGAAATCATTTTGACCGAATCCAAGGTCGCTATATGCGCCCTGGAGGTGCGGGGGAGTAGGATAGTGGACGATGGTTTGCACACCCCGTTTCTCGAGTTCCCGCTGCAACTGATCGCGGCGTCGCGAGCGGATGGCAAAGATGTGCCAGACGGGATCGGCCCAAGCCGGCACATGCGGCAGGACGATCGGCAGACTCGCGAGCTCCTGGAAGTATTTCTGAGCAATGCGCTTCCGCCGTCCGTTCCATTCGTCCAACATCGCAAGTTTGACCCGTAGGAACGCGGCCTGGAGTTCATCCAGACGCGAATTCATGCCGCGGACCTCGCTCTCATATTTCCTTCGTGAGCCATAATTGCGCAGGACTCGCACTCGGTCCGCGAGCCCATCATCATCGGTCGTGATCGCACCCCCATCGCCGATCGCGCCCAGGTTCTTGGTCGGGTAAAAGCTGAAACCCGCTGCGTCCCCCAAGGCCCCTACCCGGCGGCCTTTGTAGCAGGCTCCGTGTGCTTGGGCTGCGTCCTCGATTACGGCCAGATTGCATTGCCGCGCGATCTGTCGTATCGGATCCATGTCGCATGCTTGCCCGTAAAGATGGACGACAAGAATCGCCCGGGCGCGGGCAGTGATCGACAATTCCACCTGCTCCGGATCCATATTGTAGGTACGCAGGTCAGGTTCTACGGGGATTGGCCTTGCACCGACATTGGAAACTGCAAGCCACGTGGCGACGTAGGTATTGGACGGCACGAGAACCTCATCTCCCGGCCCGATTGCCAGCGCCCGCAGGATAAGCTCCAGCGCTTCGAGCCCATTCGCCACGCCGATGCAATGCCTGACCCCACAGTACTGCGCAAACTCAGCCTCAAAGGCCGACACCTCCTGGCCCAGGATGTACGTTCCGGACGACATGACCCGTTCAAAGGCAGCGGCCAGCTCATCGCGAATTTCAAAATGAAGACTTCGCAAGTCCAGAAATGGAACCTTCTTCATTGTTGCATCGCTTCGCAGAGCGATTCTTGTCGTTTGAGACCCACAATAACCTGTCTCGACGGCCTTGCCCCTGGCTGTTTTCTTACGAGGTTGAACCATGCAGTCGAACGGCCTTAGCCTCGGCCCGTGACATACCTGATGAACTCATCATAACTACGAATGTAGTCATCGGCATCATAGGGGCCCGAAGCAAGAACCGCCAACAAAGCATCCGCAGAATACTTGTACTGTGTGCCCCAAACCCGAGGAGGGATGTACAGCCCAATGTTGGGGCGATCGAGACATACCTCTGCGCGCCGGAGGCCATCGTCGACCACTACGTATACACTTCCACGCAAGCAGACAAGAAACTGCTCGAGCACTTTGTGGGCGTGCTCCCCCCTGACTTCCCTGCTGGGCACGTCGAACACCACAAACATTCGTTTGGGAGGGAATGGCAAGTTCGTTCCAAGCTCGGCAACTGTCAGACTTCCGCGCATATCACGGACAAGTGGCAACTCATGAAGGCGTGCCCCACCGACGCCGAGATCCCCGTTCATGGGCTTAGACGACAGACTGCGGACCACCGGATCCGCCTTGTCGGCAGAAACGTAGCCCACTATCGTTGCAGGGTTGCCGGCAACGATCGCATTTGGCGGGACGCTTCTCGTAACCACAGCTCCGGCACCAACCATGGCGTTGCGCTCAATCGTCAGCCCTGGAAGAATTGTGGCATTCGCGCCAATGCTTGCACCGGCGCGCACGGTCGTAGTCGCATACTTGTCTGGCTGCTGTTTGCTTCTCGGGAAATGGTCGTTCGTAAAGGTCGCATTGGGGCCGACAAAGACATCATCTTCGAGGCGAACGCCGTCCCACAGTTGAACGCCGGATTTTATGGTTACACGATCTCCAACGACGACATCACCCTCAATAAACACATGATCACAGATGTTGCAGTCTTTGCCGATATGCGCACCGGGTAGGACGTGGGCAAACGCCCAAATCCGGGTGCCTTTCCCGACTATGGCCCCTTCCTCAACCAAGGCATTGGGATGGTATTTTAATGTCATGGATGTCTCCGCACCCCTTCTAACAGCCGTTCATCGGGGTTGGAATTTCTTGAAGTGGATGAAAGTGTTTTCCGTGACGAGAAGCTACAGCCTCAACGTGCGGGCGCGAGATCAGACCATTCGTTGGCAAGCAGGAAACGACCCCAATACGACGGACGTCGCCCGAGTACGTCCCTGTCGTATTCCGATTGCTTGCCTTACTTCCAACGCAAATAGCTTTGCAGGGCCGTGAGTCGAGAGACTTGGTCAGGGTCCTGCCGGGCCCTTTCACCAGCCTCTCTCATGAATGCCCAGATAACAGCCAGGAAACCTGCCACGAGTGTCGTCAAGATTACTATCAGCGCCCGCTTCGGCTTGGATTTTCTCTCCGGCTCCACCGCTTTATCGAGAACCTGAATCAGTGACGCATCGCGCGCCTCGTCTATTCTGGCGATTTCATACTGCTTTGCTAACAGCTCGAATATGGTTTCGAAATACTTTACATCACGCAGCAGGCGCAGGTTTTCCATGCCATCAGCTTTTCCAACGCTGCCGGCGTTGTCCCGCCCGCTCGAAGTACCCTCCATCTTGGCCAGTTCCTGCTTCATGGCGTCCAATTCATGCTGGGCTTGCTTGAGGTCCGGGTTTTGCCCCGTGGCGAATGCGCGCATCGCGCTGATCTGGATCTCCTTGACCGCAATTTGCCCGCGCAGTCGCGCAGTAGTTTCGACCATGCCCCGACCCTGGGCGTCTATGACAACCAGGCCGCCCTTCTCAAGGCCTTGTCGCGCCGCGGTTTCAGCGTTAGCCAGGTTTTTCCGCGTCTGGTCAAGTTGACGCTCGAAAAACAGGCGTCGTTGCGATGCCTCGGTTACCGCAAGCGTCTGCGTTAACTTGTA
>Ga0209640_10005926_pt1 | contig 10699 bp, 18 predicted proteins | sample RifCSP10_1_FD_184018 | JGI IMG/M metagenome (GOLD analysis project Ga0209640, IMG submission 184018) | Soil microbial communities from Rifle, Colorado - Rifle CSP2_sed 10_1 (SPAdes) (version 2) | ecosystem: Environmental > Terrestrial > Deep subsurface > Rock core/Sediment | place: Rifle...
TCCCCGGGTCCAACGGTCATAGAAAACATTTGGCGCAAATTAACGCAGAATTGGGCTCAGAATTGACTACACCGAGCCTATTCATTTGGGATTCGTCCTATCTTCCGCGGGAAGAACAGCCTTCTTTGGCCGGCCCCCCTTTAAACCGTTCTTCCGAACAGCTTGAGCTTTGGTCTCGGATTTAACCAAACCGCCTTTGCGTCCTATCTTGGATAGGTAGCGCCGGATTCCAGGCTTCACTTCAAAGTTCATGGTAAATTTTGGGTTTGCCTTTTCTAACAACAAATTCAGCTCTTTTAAATGAATTCCATTGCTTAAGGGGAAAACATAAAACCCTACGATCTAACCGGCATTTTTTGTTTGTGCAATAGATCCTAAAAAATTGACTGTTATTAACCTGGAAAATGTTTGGATTTCTCCGTAAACAAAATGGACATGGCTTAGCATTCATACATAAGTTTTCGCCTTTTCAAGTGCCCTATTTGCCATTTCCGCTAGGTAATGAAGCGAAGAAACGGTAGAACCATCTAATGCTATTGGATTACTTAAAAAATTAGCAACAGCTGCGCAAACGTTCCATAAATCCGTGTGCGAATTCAGACTACAAACGATTTCTTTACTCATCGCTTTTATATTTTCTTCAAAAAGAGACGGTTCAAATTTCCAGGCTTCGCCCCTATAATGACAAAACAGTGATCGTGCAAATTGTTCTACGATATGGTCATTTTTAATCTCAGGAATTGGAAATTTATCTTGCATTTAACCCACCTAGCACATTTCGCCTAGCCATTAAATCGCAATAATCCATAATATGAGAGCAACCATTTATGTTCAACAGTTCAGCCATCTGATCAAGTGTAAGATTTTGCATTTCTTTATAGATACGTTCTCTTTCATGGTTAAATTTTACAGCCAATTTTTTCCAGTGATTCGCCCTCAATGCGTCAGTATTCATAATCGCCTCCCTTTGTTTAACTTCCCAACCGGTTTAACCTAAGCTAGTTAGCTTGTCAAGGGTTATTTTCTTGGGTTGGCTGACCGTCAAACATCCCTCCTACGTCAAAAAGGTTCCTGCTTTTTTGATAATTTGGACGAATGATTGACAGATATATCCGTTTCTTGGATAAATTTACCTGCGTTGAATCCCATGTATTGGCCAATCGCGACCGCGTGTTCAAGGATGAAAATGATGTCGGAATCCGTTAGACCCCTACACTTGCCCATCTTCCAGACCCCTTCTTTATTCTTCCAGAAATCCCGGCGTTCCAGTTTTACGGGTGTCACTTTTCCATCCACGATCCAATTCAGAATCCGTAATTCCGATTTGACCGACTCATCATCTGACTGGTTTTGACGCAACACCTTAATGATTTTTTCTTCGATATCCGCCTTTTCTCTAGATTGATAATTTTTAGCCATTTACCGACAACTCCTTTTCTTTCTCATTCAATCCTAAAAGCGATTCAGGGCATTCCCATTCATAAATATTTTCTTCTCTCTCCTGTTCGGCGGGAATAATTATTTCCGGTGTGGCCGGAATTATTCTCGTCTCTTTTAAAATCCGTTTACATGTAAGATTTTTTAATATATAAACTTCGAATTCGATACCGCCTGGAAATTTTTTAATACAACGCACATGGACATCATCTATCTTTTTATCAAATGATCCTAGTTTTTTAAGTTGTTCGGTAAAATCAGCGACACTGTTCCAGCCCGACAAAACACGAAAAGGATTTATCGGGAAATCCGTCCTTTCCACGAAATCAGCCAGTTCTCTCAATCCCTTAACTATTTCATTGTTCATACGTCCCTCCCTATTTTTTTCTCCCATTGACATTCTATGTTTCATGATCTTGAATCCAAAATCCTTCTATATCTCTAAAAGAAGAAAGTAAATTTCTCATTTTAAATTCGCGCCGCAACTTTTCTCTTTTTTTTTTAATTGAACGCCTGGAATATTAAAACTTTCCTTAAATTATGATATTTTTATCTAAAGCAAATAATCAACTTTGTTCCATTTTCTTCCACATCGTTCACACGTATAATCTATTCTTTGCGTTGAGAATGTGTGCGAAATTAATTTCGTTTTTTTCCCGTGAAATAACCCACATCTGGAATTATCAAAGAATTCTTTTTTAAAAAATCCACTGAAATAACAAATCATTAATAAAACGATGACAGCTGGAATTACTCCTAATGTAATAATCATGAGTTTTCCCATGCCTTTAGATTTTCATCCGAATAATCGCCTGTTCCATCCGCTGTTATTCCACATTCTGCACACACATCCGCATCTCTGTTTTCCATTGTTTTTTAAACTTCATTAATTTTTCCCTCACAGCAACCATTTGTAACTATCTTAAAAGAATGATCAACAATCGCTATCTTGCGATGTAATAACCAAGACATCTTTCGAACAATTGCAGGGCTTGGAATATGCCGACCATTGATCCATATGACTATAAAAATTTGTTGAATAAGACCCGTCCACATCTGGTTGCCCAGTTGGAATAGTTTCTTTGCAATGGTCACATTTAAACGCATAGTAACAAGAAATGTTCGGATCACCCATCACCCTTACATGATGTTCCTTGGCGTCATTTCCGCAACGTCCGCATTTTATTGTATTTTCAGTCTTCGTATTTTCCATGTCACTTGGTTCTATATGCGAACCGCCACTTTCCGTTCCTTTTTTAATTTTACCCCAGGAATATTGAAAGAATCTTTTAATGCGCGAGCGTGTTGATTTAGGAAAAGAAGATTTGCGTTTATAGCCTGGATCGGGACCGTTCCATCGGCGACGGCCTTGATCAAAGCCATGGAATCAATAAGTTCGGCGGAATAGGACCAGGAAAATGAAAGACCATCAGCCTTCGTTTTTTCCAGCTCGATGGAAATTGGATTAACCGGAGTTTCCAAAATCGCTTTCGCTTCGTCCCTATCACCCATTTTCTCGGCTTCGACAGCCAAATTCAAACGGGTTTCCTCTTCTTGTTTTCGCATTTCATTTTCAATTCGTTTTTGTTCGGCAGCCCGTCGATGTTCATCTTCGATTTCGAATTTAGCTATCGATGGTTTAAGAATTTCTCTCTCTGCTCGATCAAGCGGTTCCGTCAATTCATCCATAAGATCCCGTAACGATTGCCAAGGGCGTTTGGCTTCATCAATAATGGGCCGTAGTTTGGATTCGATTGTTTTTTTACGTCGTTTGAGTTCTTTAAGATATTCGCTGGCCTGAACAAGCGACCGTTGATCTCGAATCGCATTGGCGAGCTGTTTTGCGTTCTCGACATCGGAATGGATAAGCGGTTGATATTCGGAACGCAGGATTTCAATATCAGTGGCCATTATTTTTCCTCCAGTTACAACAAGTTAATGCGGCAATAAAAACCCGGATATCCCGCGCATCCTTGTAAGGATAGGTCTTATAAGTTCCGTCTTCTCTGAGATGCAAACCAAGCCGACCGATATCATAGGGGGATTTTGATTCGGACAATTCTTTTATAGTACAAGCTTGGCCAGCCGTTTGAATCGCCGTCGCGGATGGAGGAATACCCGTTTTAAATTCTACGACATGAATTTGTCCTTCTAGCTCGACCAATAAATCGATGCGGCAGGCAAACTTCAGATCGGGATCATAAGCCATCACTTCAGAATGAAGAATTTTCGCTTTCGATTCCAGAAGCCACGCCTCGTAGGCCGCCAAATATGGTTGGTGTTCTTCTTCCACACTGCTGAAATCAAGAGTTCCCTTGTTCGCCAATCGAATAGCCTCATGGACAATCGTCCCACGCATTCTGTGGAGTTCACTTGAATAGGTCATATTCCCGAGAATTCCGGCACTCTTAAGGATATCGGTTAATCCTGGGACGAGTTTTCCTTGCCAGAAATAAAGATGCGGTCCTGGATCAAAGGTAAGGTCGATAGGATTAATCATTTTTCCCTTTCCCATTTTTCCAAAGCTTCTATTTTTGATTGATTTATACGTCTCAGGAATTCGGTAAGATATAATTCAAGACGTTCAGAACCAGGGACTAAATCTGCCCAATTCTCCCAAATCATTTTTTCATGATTAAAATAAAGGCGCAGTAAAGCGATAATCTCAAGATGGCTAAACTCATTCAAGTTTTTCATTTTTTTCTCTATTTTTTTTCGTTCCCTAACTTTTCCAATAGGGAAATAAGTTTTGCCAGTTTTTCATGACAATAGGGAGTATTGTAATTTGGGTCAAAAACAGATGCAAAAAATCCCCGTTTTTCATGAACACAACCATAAGAATATTCTTCATGAGAATCGCTACATCCACACCAAGGACAATACCATTCACCCTTTTCATTTTTCATCATTGTTTCCCCTTATTTTGAACGTCGATCATTGGGGGTGTTCCTGAATCCACGGTAATTCAACCGGTGAAACAATATAACCAACACTGTATGGGTTCAGCCGAATAACAAAGACATTTTTCTCATTCCCTGGTAATTCATTAATCCAAATTTCAATTGATGAAGTTGATAGATCAGTTTCGGGAAAAACTTCCTTAAATCGAAGGAGAGCCATAGCAAATTTACCAATAGATAAAGCAGGATCATATCCTTCTTTTATGCGATCATTTATATCTTGCCATTGTTCTAAAGAACATTCGCCTACTGTGTAGACATACCAACCATCTAATGTTTTTTTCATTTTTATTTCTCCTGAGGAATCCCTATATTTTTCTTTGATTCAAATTTCCCGTCAGTTATATGAAACTCGCCGTCTTTGAGTCCACGGTAAAGACCTTGTAAATGAATCAAGAGATTGCTGTCATCTTCAATCGCATCCCAATTAAGTTGGATATATTCCTCAAGATATTCGGGCGTGATCTTGAATTCTTTGATCAAAACTTTCTTCCCATCCGTGATGCGTTCCTGAATTGATTTTGTTCGCTCACCGGCCTTCGGGCGGATCACCAATTCTTTGGCATAGGAAAAAAAATCTTCACGATAGTAATCTGGTAGCGAATGGATAATCGCATTCCTTCGAATTTTACTTTGTGTTGCCATTTCCAAATTCCGTCGCGCCGTTGGGTCCAAAAGCAAAATTCTGTTTGAGTCTCGTGGCTTGTAAAATTTCCAGGCCCGTGCTTGTAGAATCGTCAAAATATTATTTTCCGCGTCGAAACAAAGGCCATCGATATAAATATAATCATCTTCTTCTTTATTGAATCTCGATAATGCCACCATGTTTTTATAGTGACGCAGAAGACATTCGATACCCCAGATAGAAATTCCTTCCACCCTTGTTTCATTTTGACGACCCGCATTATACGGAATTGAGTAGTATGAACGCCCCGCCAACCCGGGCACAATTTCTATTTCTTTTTTTGCTTTTCCAATTGATTCCTCCACGTTGCGTGGGAAGCGATGGGCGAATTCAACAATGGCCGAGAAATCGGATGGCAAGGATAAATCAGTTTGACTTTGTCTGGGCTCTATTTCATTTTCCATAAACACTCCTTTTTATTTTTTAGAAATTTGGGATAGGGTGGATTTCTTTCGCCCTATCCTTTTGGCACATACATAACCCGATGCCAAAGCCACTTCACATCTCGGCGTCATCTCATCGCATCACATTACGCAACCAAACACACCACGTCACGCCACATCTCAAATTCATCGACATTTCTTTTTTCTCTCGGCGATCTTTTTCTGTGCCCATCCCATTTGACGGCATTCAAGAGAACAATATTGACCCCAGCTTCTGGCGGACATGAACTTTTCTCCGCACGATTCGCATATCTTTGGAATAACTTGTTTTTCTTTCCGGTTTTTGAATTTCATTTTATTTGAGTATAGTGATACTATACTAATCTAGACCGCGCGTCAATCAATAAAATTGGGGGCGACAAATAGGTCAAAAATGAATATCGATTGATAATCAATGGCTTTTGTCAAATAGGATAGGGGAAGGCCTAAAATTGAAACGCGAGCATTCTAGGCCCCTAGGGTACCATTCTTAGGCGTCTTCTTGAATCTGTAGGCGGCGATTCGAACAAGCATTTTTGCTTTTTGTTCTGGACTTGGAATTCTTCTCGTTCTGGCTTTTATAATTTTGGCTGCAATATCCAAGTTCTCATTTGGAGTCTTAAATACAACAGGATCATCAGCATCTTGTAAAACTAGCCATTTTTGTTCTCTCCTAGTTCTCTCGGCCACAATCCTCGCTTTTACTTGAACGCCGAGATCGCGTTCGTTGTATGGATAAATCATCCCATAACGCCCTCTTATTTCTCTCCATCGCCATTGTTCTTTTGATTTCCCTGGTTCTGTTTCGTGGTCATAAGACTCATCCAGTGTAACCCTATATTTCGTCGTTTTTAGATCCATCATCTTCTCCTTTTTCGATCTGGGTATCCACGGCTGGATCCTGATCCCTATCCTGTTCCTCGTCATCCTCATCCTTCGGCAAAATCACATCCTTGAGCGGCACGAACGCCCTAGGCTTAAAGAATTTGAATCGTTTTTTAGGATTGTTTTTCATTTTCCGTCAAATCATAAATCCATTTACGGGCGATTTCGCAGAGGGCGACAAAAACGGAATCTTTGTCACGTTCAAGTTGCCCAAGTTGTGAATATGGAACGATATCTGGATGTGTTTTTGTTTCATGATTATATTTCTCACCGTAAGTCCATCCCATAGCATGATAAGCCTGCATCCATGAACCATGTAACTCCTCTGGCGAATCCGATCGGTGTTCTCCACATTGCCGATCAATTATTTCTATGAATTGTTTTTTAAAAGGCTCTTCTCTCATTTTCCAAGATACTGGAACAATTGGAGCCTCGGATGCTTCAGCGGCAAAACGAGCCGCCTCATAAACAAATTTTGCGCGTCGTTCCATTAATGTCATTTCTATTCTCCACTCCTCATGATTAATGTAGATATGAGTTAGTTTTCATAGGTTTTCGCTTTTTCAATTATTCTATTTGCCATTCCCGCCAAATAACGAAGCGAAGCAATAGTAGGGTCGTCTAAGGCTATTGGATCATTTAAAAAATTAGCAATACCCGCGCAAACATTCCACAAATCATCATGACAATTTGCTGCCATAACGATAAATTTAGCGTTATTTAAATGTGCGTCGACATAACGCCCCTCGTTGATGTCAATTCTTGCAACGGGAAAAGCATTTGGTTCTTCATCCGAAAAGATAAAAACACATTCGCGCTCCGTATCTTTTATTAGCTGCCAGGGGAGTTTGGTTTTGTTCATATTGGTAAAAATTTCATTGTTTTACTCCACAACGAAAACATCTATTTTCCCCCGTCTATAGAACCGGTAAGGATTTGAGAATAGCTTATAATCACGTTGATGATCGCTACAGGCTTGCATTCGCAATGATTCGAGTATAGACCGCATAGGCTCAGGTGGGATAAACATAATTTCACTTTTCTTGATTTTAATTGACCTTCCATATTCTTTCCAGTTTCTATTCATCCCAATTCACATTTTCGTTTATTGGCGAATTTTTCCCAAGCGAAAGTAGATCGCCATACACGCGACTTAGCTTCCCCTAGCGGATCATCCACGCATTCCTGGCCTAAGATGAAATATTGGCAACTCTTTAAATTATCGGGATGATTTTTTCGATAATTGCCGCAGCGCGCGCAGAGATCGATGGATTGATTTGGCCTCATCGTTTAACCCGATAATTCGGATACCTTTTCTTGAAGATTTCCAGTTCTTTTTGATCCTTACCCGATCCATGGCAAATATGGCAAGCCCGCAAACGGAAGAAAGCGTCGTGGGCCTCCTTCTTCAATTCCCGTTCCCTGCGCATCTTTTCAAGAATGGATGTGTCGCCGAATTGTAATTGCGGTTGGTTATCATCAGAATTCATTGATCCCCCTGTGATGACCATCCCCTTAACGTTCGTTTTCTTACTGATTTTTTCATACCACGAAACGCCGCCAATACATCTCCTTCTCCAGAAGCCGGATCTCTGCGGATACTAAATTTCCGGCTATTCCATTCCAATGTTGTTCCGCATTCATAGCAACGTAATTCTGTCGTGAAATTTTGATCTACCGTCGTTGATCCGCATCGAACACAAAAAACAATGGCCCTTGTTTGAGCATAAGTTTCCCGATGTCTTTTTAATTTTACTTCATCATCCAGGAACTGTTTTCTGATATCCCCGTGAATGAAAAATGAATCATCATCAATTTCGTCATTCATCTAGAAATCCTCCCTTATCAATCTTCTAACTGCATCTGGAAAAGAATATCCTTCTATCCGCATAAGCCAGCCTATTGAATCAACGGAGGCCTGACAGGAAAAGCAATAACCAAATCCGTTTTTGACCCACATGGATGGATGTTTATCTTCATGGAAAGGGCAAACGATTTTATTTCCTTTCGTGATCTCAATTCCGAATTCGTCCAGTAATCTTTCCAGTGGATAGAATGATGCTTTCCTGATCTGATCATCCGACAGAAGATTTTTTTTTCTTCCCGTGTCATTAAAATTCAATTTCGCTTTTGTCATCCGCATAAGATGCTCGATATGGGAAACCTTCTTATCAATTCGAATCGCCTCATTTACGTCGCGTCCGCACTTCATAAAATAAATCCTCCGCCAATGAGAATATTTCCATGTCAGAATAAACAGTTTTTCCTGATTATCCGAAGCGGACCAGACATCGAGATCGAATTCCTTATCTATTTCCTGTTCCCATTTTTCGATCTCTCTGGTCGGATTATAATCCTTGTACTCATCATCCAGCTTTTCGAGATACCCGATTTCACTATCGGTATAGTCAGCCGATTTGCACCAAGCTAGCCATCCGGGGGCTTGTCGAACAGTAAAATAAATATCGGTTAAAGTTTTTTTTATCTCAACAGAAATCATATTTTTGATAAAATGAATGTTGCGCTAAATAGAAAACATTTTTCTACCATGAAAAGCATTGATAATACAATGCGAATAGGTCCTTAAGTAGAAGATAGAAATACCCTATAAGCAACGGATTTAAAAAACAACTATCCTTATAATAAGTATCTCCCTATATCCCCTTCCCCTCTTATGTATCTCCTCTTCCCCTTACTGTCTTTTTTATATATACATATAGGGGGAGACAAGGGGACGTGGGGACCAAAAATCTTCTATTTTCTATTTAAGGGCTAAAATTAATGATTATCAATTATTAATCCAGGGGATGGCTGATTCTCTACTTTCAATTCAGCACTAAATAGAACTAAATAGATCTACGTAGATTCTATTTAAGGTCACGATAATATCCATCCCTCCGCTCCCGATTTTGGCTTGTAAACCTTTCCCCCGCGAGGCCCATTTTCAACCAAAATCAAATCCATATCTTTTAAAGATCGAATAACCTGATCCATAATATGGCTTGATACCTTTGTATGTTGCTGGACAAAATTATGTGGGCATCCCGTTAAGTTTGTCGCTCTTTTTATTATTATTTGGAGTGTTTTTTTCATATGAAGATTAAATCTCCCTTCTCCGATTTGAATTGTTTCTAGGCTGGCAATTGATTTTTCACCTAATTGTGTAGCTCCTTCAACATCTTGATCATTCGCATAATAAATTCCAGGTTTCATTTCTGGCAGTTGTTTTGCCTGATATCTCATAACGCAATTGAGCATTGCCAATTTCCTTATGATGATAGCCATCCGATGATAATTAGCGTCCCACATACCACCCTGATGATTAGAATAGAAAGTTTTATACCATTCTTCCCATTTATGTTCGGCGTTTGAGAAATCAATGATGCGCCCAACTGTGTCATCCGAAATATTCTGAAGCATTCCAATCAATTTACTCCGCTTGTCTTCATTTGCAAATTTTGGCCAGGCCGCCGGATTGGTTATCAAATCATTGCTTACCACCCAAATAAATCGAGCTAAAAAACCGCCGGATATATCAGAAGATTGGATTGCTTTTGTAAGCCAATCAAATGAGCAGGAAGACGTTATATTTAAAAATGGGTCAGAAATGTCATAGTACTCAACTTTATCAATTCCCTTTCTCCGTCTAATTGGATCGCTATCATAGAGGCTGCTGAGATCCTGAATAAAACCGGAAAAATAAGAATTGTTTTTCATTCGATCCATAAATCCCTTAAATTCGTCAATTTTCAAGATGCCCGTTTGAAAAGGAATTCGATTCTGGTCGGCCATTTCAGCGATAAAAGATTCGCGGGAGGAACAGTCTGGAATCATGATATCCTTGTGGATTCTTTTAATTAATTGAATGGCCATGTTTTGTGACCATGATTTTCGATGAATGCTAGATGGGGCAATGAGGAGAAGATAGAGATTTGGATAAAGGATTTTATATCCGAATTTCGTATGAATATTTTTCCCTATGACGCTTGAAAGAATAAAATAAGCGAGATATTCATGGAAAATTCGTGGAGCGTCCGTTTGCTCCGTTGCATATTGAAGATAAAGATCGAGAAACGTTTCCGATTTTTTGGCTGAATCCAAATTCAATTTCTCCATCTAAAAAAATGCCCCGCCCCAGTTCGCGAAAAGTTGGCACCCATCAGGAACCGGAAACGGGGAGAAATTTGACGTGAATTTAATGGGCGCCATGATGGATAAATCGTAAGAAACACGAGGGGCGGAGTCAAGTGAAACGTGATTATTATTAAATTCCTGTTCGTCAATATTGGATTTTCTCGGATACGATCCGA
>Ga0209640_10005927_pt1 | contig 10699 bp, 5 predicted proteins | sample RifCSP10_1_FD_184018 | JGI IMG/M metagenome (GOLD analysis project Ga0209640, IMG submission 184018) | Soil microbial communities from Rifle, Colorado - Rifle CSP2_sed 10_1 (SPAdes) (version 2) | ecosystem: Environmental > Terrestrial > Deep subsurface > Rock core/Sediment | place: Rifle...
AGTGGACTCAAGGTGTGTTTGTCTTTCAGACTTGCCCGGATATCGACGTCGCCCAGTTCGGCCAAATCCATTTTTGACGTAATGCGCACACCCTGCTCCGTGTGGGTGATATCCGCCTGCAACCGCCGGTAGGTTAGGTTTTGCGGGTCGTCAGCCGCCAACCCGTAAACCACTTCACCGTTCTCGCTGATCAGCCGCGCTTGAAACTGCCTGATAACATTCTTCTGAAAATGATAACTTGCCGAACCACTGACCGCGCCTTTTGCCGAAATTACTTGCGGCGGATAATATTTTCTAAACGTCGCAACGGGAAGGTTTTTGATGTTAATCGCACCCTTCCAGTCATCTAGCAGAGCGGATTGGATTTCCAGGCAAACCTGCGCATCGGCGTCAAGCGGCGTGAGGCAATAGCGGCCCACGTTCAACTGCGCCAAGGAAACGGACACATCGCTCGGCTGCTGCTGCTTCCATTGGCCAAATTCCGCGGTGTCAATTCTGGTGGCAACCAGCATTCCATTCCATAACTCATTGGCATAACCACCGCGCGCGGTGAGTTGCAGGGAACGCCGGGCATCCAGCGCCGAACTTAAAGCCAGTTGGTGATTGCCCGTTGTACCCTGTCCCTGGAGTGACAGCTGTTGTATTTCATTTTTGCCAGACGCCAGGCCATCGAGTTTCAGATCAATCAACAGCGCGCTGTTAATGGACGGATCCAGATTAACCGTGCCGTTGATGGCGCCGATCCGGTAGTCCTTGTAAACCAAATCTTGCGCCTGAATTGAAGTGGATACTTGCAATGACGCCAATTCGCCCCGCATTTTGCCCTGACTAATAATGGCGCCTTTCACATCCGGCAGCAACTGAGCCAGGTTTTTGGCGTTGATATTCCAGTTGGCAATGACATAGGGTTTGGTATCGGCCGCCAGCTTTACTTCGGCCGCGCCCCGCAGCTGATTCTGGCGTGATTTAAACGACAGGTTTTTAACGCTATACCGGCCTTCGGTTGCTTCAAAGCCCAGGGACGCTTGATCAATGGCCACACCCGCCAGCTTGCCGCCAAGCTGCTTGATCTCACCCGCTACCTGCCAGCCGCCCGCTTTATGCTGGCCCTTGATATTCGCCGCGCCATTCAGACTGGCGGGCCATTGCGGCCAATGGATTGACGGATCCAATCCTTGCACGGTGATGGCGGCATCCCATAAAAACGCATCCGCCCATTCCAGACGGCCTTTGCCCTGCCATGAACCCGCCAAATAGACAGCACTGAAATCCGCTAGCGAGAGGTTTTTGCTGTTACCATGACCGTTGGCATTCAGTTGCGTGACCGCCTGATGGTTGACAATCAAATCGGTATCGGCGAGCTGAACCTGGTAGTCATTGATTGAACCGGTGATTTCCAGTTGCCCTGCTTTGCTGACTAACGTTGGCGTGTCCGCCAATGGCCATTGCAGGTTTTTCCATGACGCGGCGATTTTAAATGGTCCCTGGCTGGCAATATCAAAATGCTCCAATGTGGTTCCCGTCACAGCGAGCGTGGCGGAGGAGTCCAGCGCTGCCAGATTCAGCGCAGTCAATTCGATGTGCGATGCACTGATGTGCGCATTCAGGCTGGCGGACCATTTGCCCAGCTCCGCATCCCACAATTCACTCTGCCCTTGGACACTGAACTTGCTAAGATCACCATTGGCATTCAATTCATAACGATGCAATTCGGTATCAATATCAGAACGGAACAACGACAGCGGCAAGACGTTACCCGTGATGTTTGCTTGCCAGGCCAGACCTGAAAACGGCCGGTCTATTTCACCCCGTACGGCAAATGCCACCGGCGCGTCCAATTGGCCATCGACAGTCAACTGCTGGTAAGTGCCCTTGAACGACGCGGCGCCGCGGGCTGCGGGAATCTGTTCCGTGGCTTTGGTTTGCCAGGCGGCCGTTAACTCAACCGCTGCCGACGCTGAAAATCCCACCGCCCCGCTTGCGGTTACCGAGCCGGCGCCGGTTGCAAAAGCCAAATCCTGAAATGCGAATTTATCCCTGATTTTTGCCTTGCGTAATACCACATCGGAAAAGCGAGCGATGGTTTTCTCTTCATTGGCGATCCGCAGGGTTTTTATTGCAACATCGCGTAATAAAAATACCAGCGCCAAGCCACCATCGCCGGGTTCATCGGTTGGTAAACCATCTTGTGGAGAAACCTCTGGCGCATCGCTCAGCTGCAATACTTCCACATCCAGGGCCCGCACATTGTCAAACGCCAGCCTGCCACTTAACAGTGTTGCCAGGGAAAATCCTGTTGCAAATTGTTCGATACTCACCCGCACTTTGCTGGTTTTGTATTGTGCACGATCGGCTTTTATCGCCGTCAGAATACTTCCCTGAAGATTGTGATAAGTCAACGGCAAAGGAATGGACGTTACCAGCGACTGCATAACAAACTGCAAACCAGACGATGTCGCCACCAACCAATAACCGGCGCCGCCCGCAGCCAGCGCACTGAATAGCAACCCGCCTGCCAACCAACGTTTCATCATCCTGTCACCGGTTACCAGTCCGCACTGAAAATAAGATGGGCACGCCAGTCATTGTCCGATGTGCTCAAAGCATTGGCGCCGTATGCGCGCACGATGCCAAAAGGCAGTTTATAGCCGATCCCTGCCCCGGCGCCCTGCTCCGGCTCAAACGCGTCTTTATCATAAGCGTTGCCGGTATCGTAAAATACCGCGAAATCCCAATTGCGCAGAAAAGTGTATTGCAATTCGACGCTGCCGACCAGCAGATGTGTTCCGCCAACCACTTCGCCGTTCTCGTCCCTGGGCCCAAGGCTTTTATAGCCGTATCCTCTGATACTGTAATCACCACCGGCAAAAAACCGCTGTGACACCGGCAAATTGGAAAACTCGCCGACCTCGCTGGCACCAATGTCACCGCGCGCCACCAGCGCGAATTTGCGGGCAAACTGATAGCGCAATTCGGCGAATATTTTACCCTGTAGAAAAGTCACATCCGACGCCAGATCGGTATGTGAGCCTTTGACGATGACATCAAAATGCCATCGCAGACGATGCAACTCCGGCCGGCGTTCTTTCTCCGGATCAAACGAAAAACTGATGGACGGAATTAACAGGTTGGATTTATTGGCCTCGCTGCCCACTGCATAATTTTCCTTGAGAAACGTAGTGGACAGGGTGCGCAACCATGACTTCAATCCGTAAGTGTTACTCGCCGCCACGGCGTTGGATTCACTATAAGACGTATCTGTATCTTCTATCTTGTGTTCGCCGGTAAAAAGCAGGTAATCAGTCGCTGGCTTTTTCATCGGGATCCGGTAGTTTGCCGTAACGGTGCGAATAACATTAGATAAAAACAGTTCCGCGTCGGCCCGATGGCCGGTATCCGTAATCTGCCAGCGTTCCACACCGGCGCGGCCGCGGAAGCCGGTATCGGTGCCATAACCGGCGCCGATTTTGTAACGCAAGGGCTTTTTGGGCGTCAGATTGACGCGGATCGGCACCCTATTATCGATAGCGCTTTCGGGTAACGGTATCACTTCAATTTTTCTGAATTCGCCACTGACCGCCAGGTTTTTCTGCAGTTCGGATAAATCCTCGGCGAGAAAAATATCGCCCTTTGCAAACGGAATAAAACGCCGCAGATAGCCTGTATCGAAAGTTTCCTGGACGAAAGTCACATCGCCGAATTTGAACCTCGGTCCGGTGTCAACCTGGATGACAATATTGCCACTGTGCTGTTTAAGGTTTACTTGGATCTCATGCTGCGTGAGCCGGGAATTAAAGTACCCTCGTTCAGCCAGCAAATTCCGCAATTCTTTTTTGGCTTCTTCGTAATGCTGGTGATTCAGGCGGTCACCGGGGTGAATGGGGAATTTCGCCCGCCACGTCGCGAGTTCGCTGTCGGTCTCTCCTTCACCGCGGACCTGCAGGTCAACATTGCTTACGCTAATTGGCGCTCCCGCAGTGACGTTGTACTGAATTATCCACACGTCATCATCCTTTTCCAGGCTGGACTCCACACTGGCTTCATAAAAACCAAACACCTGCAGGGTGGTGATAATCTCCTGCTTGCCATTGACATAGAGGCGCATAACATAATCATCTGACAACAGGGGCGAGCTCCGCTGCCGGTACAAACTGATGTTATCAAGCACTGTCTGCCGTTGCGCGGCGGCCAATTCGGGAATATCCAATTCTATGGAGTACGTCCTGGCATCGGCCATAACTGGGGCCAGCAGGCCAATACCAACACAAACAACCGTCAAATATTTTTTTAACACGCGTGGAACCCGTTATTAGCTGATCGGGAGTATACCATCTGCAACACACTATACGGCGCGGGGCAGGTCAAAAAATGGCGCTATCTTGGGGGAAATGACCCGGCGGTTTTCGCTGGCGGCAGGGGGCTTGATGCGATTTGTGGGTTGCAAGTTGTAAGTTGCCGGGAGTAGGACTTCTGTCAATGAATAGGCTTATACTTTTTCATCAATTTTCTGGCTGAGGTTTGCCGACAACTGATTGTACGACGCTCTGATATCCGCAAGATTAGCCACGGCATTTCGACGCACTGTATTGATTACGGTTTCAACTATCAGTTCGGAAATATTTTCGTGTGTGCTTGTCATTTTTGCGGCTATCTCGCTCAGTGCACGCATGCTTTCTTGAAAACCTTTAAATCCCGCGTCAGTGGAATTTACTAGCGTAAGCCTGATCGGAGATTGATAGATGGCACTAAACAGCGTCGAGAGCTGCTCACTGCTGGCTGCCGCGATACACACAGGGTCCAGCAAGATCAGGTTTGGCGTCAGCTTACTGATTAACGCCGTGGCGTCCCGTATGTCGCGCGCCATATTTAATGACTTTTCCAGCGCAATTTCCTCCTTGAGCAGCACGATACCCCGCTGCTGGGTATGTTCATAAAGGTTGACCAAATTCAACAAGGGCATATTGGGGAAGTATTCGTGATAACACAACACGCCGCCGTTGTTTCCAGAATCATCGATGCTTTCGAGAATAACGGGGGTACTGGCATATTGATAATCACAATACTGTTTGTAGAGTTCCCGGATGGCATCCTTTTCGAACGCGGTATTGCGGATCATGACATCCGGCGAGGCAATGGCGGACAATTCCACCCCGATTTTATCAAATGCGGCGCCGTTAACTTCAAAACCTTTCTCAATCAGCATGACCTGCAATGTATCGCGCAGCACCGAGTCGGATTCGAGCACAAATACACTGGAAGACCGGTTGCGCCGCTGGCCAAAGTTGCGAAGGTTTTGAGCGTAACGGGTGGATTGCCGCACTTCCCTGGGCAGATATAAAGTAAACATGCTGCCTTTACCCACCTCACTTTGCACCGTGATATCGCCACCCAATAACTTGCTGAACTGCTTGCTGATGGACAGCCCCAATCCCGTGCCGCCGAATTTCCGCGTGGTACTGGGATCCGCCTGGGCGAAAGCATCGAAAATCCGCCGGGTATTTTCCGGTGACATCCCAATACCGGTGTCTTTAACAACAAACTGAATCCAACCTTGTTTGTGCATCTCAACACTGGATACTGTTAAGGTCACAGTGCCGTTGAACGTGAACTTACAGGCATTGCCCAGAATATTAATCAGTATTTGTTTTAATTTAATGCCATCGGATTCCATGACGCCGATTTTATTGGAGCAATGAATCACCAATTGATTGTTGTTTTTGGCGGCCAATGGCCGGGCAATTTGTTCCACAACCTCGATAACTTCCTGCACATGAAAAATATCAATCTGCGCGTCCAGGCGCCCCGCCTCCAGTTTTACAATATCGAGAATATTATTGATAATCGACAGCAAATGGCGTCCCGCGTTTTCGATTTTTTTTATATCCTGATTCGCCAATTTGTTTTCCGGCGCCCACGGATGTTCCTGGAGCAGTTCACTGTAACCGATGATCGCGTGCAACGGTGTGCGCAGCTCATGGCTCATGTTTGCCAGAAATGTGGATTTGCTGGCGCTGGCGGCGAGTGCTGTGTCGCGCGCAAAGACCACTTCCTTCTCCATTTCCTGGCGGCGCCGGATTTCACGTTGCAGGTCAAGATGGGTCTGCAATTCGCTGAGCCGCATTCGCTCGAAGAACTCCCGCACAACTCCGCAAATAATGACGGTTGCCACAATAAAAAACGACGCAATCGCGAGCCCTTCGTGGCTCCTTGCTTCACTGAAAATCAGGTTGAGTTGAATGACATAGTAAGGCCCGAAAATAGCCAGGACAACCAAGGCAAAGTAGCGTTGCGTCCAGGGTATACAGATAAGAGCGCCGATGGCGATCAGGTTGAGTCCCGCATAGTAGGGCGTGGAAACATCATTGATAACATAGATCATGATATTAATGATCGATGCAAGGCCGAACACATAGAATAAGGCGACGGCGTTGGCCAGCCTCAGATCACCCACCCGGGTGATCATGTAGTGCGTCAACAATGCAAAGGGTATTACCAGTGAGCGCAGCGCGAGAAATTCCCACGCATACTGCGGTACGTACACAAGATCACAAATCCAGAACAGGAAATACAACGGGAGCACGAGCCGGCTGGTAATGGCCGCGACGATGCTGCGGATCTCTTCCAGCTTGCCGTGTTCACGTAATGCTACCAGTGAAAGTTGGTCCATATTGGTTTTATCATTGCCCAAAACAAGTTATGCACGGAGGTTCAGATTTTATAAGAATAGTCCTTTCCAGGTTTTTGAAAAGGTTAAAGTACATTATCTTGTAAAACACCGGTGAGCCCTTAGTGCCGTGTACGGGTATAAGTGCCGTGTATAACTACCGTGCAATAACTACCGTGCAATAACTACCGTGCAATAAGTACCGTGCATACTTCATGACCAGCTCATGGGGATCGCCGGCAGTGAAATACGCACCAAAAAGTCCACCCGCTATCGCAAGTAATAAATCCAATCGATAAGCCAACAATCCTCGGAAGTCCTTCCGCCGGTTCGCAAATGCGGAAAATAGTCTAATTCCGTTACTGGTTTTTGCTGTATATTTATAAATTTTAAAGCGCATGATTCGATTAAACTCGCACAACGGATCATAGTCCTTAACACTCAATGCCCGCCTGAAAAGCAGCACACTGAATTAATATGAACGCAGACCAGAACAACCAGGCGAAACACAACATCACCGCGGTCATTCTTGCGGGCGGCCGCGCGCAACGAATGGGGGGACAGGACAAGGGATTGTTACTGGTAAACGGCAAACCGATTATTGAATTTATCATTAATGCGCTTCGCCCCCAGGTGGAACACATTCTCATAAACGCCAACCGCAATCATGAACGCTACCGGCAATACGGGTATCCCGTGATAGCGGATATCATGGACGGTTATTTAGGTCCGCTGGCCGGCATGGCCAGCGGTATCCAGGCGGCAAGCACCGACTATATCGTGACGGTACCCTGCGACTCGCCGCTCATACCGGAAAATCTGGTAAACGAATTATACGCCCGCTTGCAGCAGGCTCAGGCAAAACTTTGCGTGGCGCATGACGGCCAACGCCTGCAGCCGGTGTATGCCTTGTTGCACCGCAGCCTGTTACCCGGCCTGCTTGCCTATCTCGAGTTGGGGGAACGCAAGGTTGAAAGCTGGTGTGCATTGCAAAAACCGGCCGTGGCGGATTTCTCACTTGCGCCACAAATATTCTTAAACATTAATAGTCCGGAGGATCTGGAAACAGTGGCACGCTACCTGCGCGAACCAGGTAACGGTTAACGGGATATTTCGACGGCGGATTATTCGCGAGCGAAAGAACAGGGTAGCCTATAATTGTAATAGAGTAATACCATTTATTTTATTGCGTTCACAAAACAAATCAGGGATTTGCCATGGCGCTCAATCTCAGACACCGCAACTTTCTCACGCTGCTGGATTTCACCCCGCAGGAAATCCGTTTTTTGCTGGATCTCGCCACAGAACTCAAAGCCGCCAAATACGCCGGTACTGAACAACAACGGCTGAAGGGGAAAAATATCGCGCTGATTTTTGAGAAAACTTCCACCCGCACGCGTTGCGCCTTCGAGGTGGCGGCCTATGACCAGGGCGCTAACGTCACCTATTTGGGTCCAACCGGAACGCAGATCGGGATCAAGGAGTCCATGAAGGATACCGCGCGGGTGCTGGCCAGACTGTACGACGGCATCGAGTACCGGGGTTTTGATCAGAAGACCGCGGAGGAACTCGGGCAACACGGTGTGCCGGTATGGAATGGACTGACTAATGAATATCATCCCACCCAGGTTCTGGCCGATCTGCTTACCATGCTGGAACATGCAAGCAAACCACTCACTGAGATTGCTTGCTGCTACCTCGGCAATGGCCACAGTAATATGGGCGACTCACTCATGATCGGGGCGGCGAAAATGGGCATGGATTTCCGCATGGCGGCGCCTATGGCGTTACGCCCCGACGCGGCATTGACAGCGCAGTGTGAAGCGATTGCCAAAACCAGCGGCGCCCGGCTGCGCATGACTGAGGATATCGCCGGCGCGGTTCACGGCGTGGATTTCCTCTACACGGATGTATGGGTGTCCATGGGCGAAGCCGACACCGTGTGGGAAGAACGTATTAAACAACTTGCACCTTACCAGGTGAACCAGCGGGTGTTACAAATGACGGGCAATCCCGGCGTGAAGTTCCTGCATTGCCTGCCCGCGTTTCATAACCGCGATACCAAAATCGGCCAGGAGATTTATCAAAAATACGGCCTGGAGGCCATGGAAGTGACGGACGATGTTTTCGAATCGGACGCCTGCATCGTGTTTGATCAGGCGGAGAATCGCATGCATACCATCAAAGCCATCCTGGTGGCGACCCTGGGCGATTAACGGATGCGTATCGTGATCGCCCTCGGTGGCAACGCCCTGCTGCGCCGCGGTGAGCCGCTAACGGCGGATAACCAGCGCCACAATGTAAAAGCCGCCGCGCTGGCGCTGGCGCCGCTTGCGCGTGACAACGAATTGATAATTTCCCACGGCAACGGCCCCCAAGTCGGCCTGTTAGCCTTGCAGGGCTTGGCGTATAAGCCTGGCGAAAGTTATCCGCTGGATATCCTCGATGCTGAAACCGAAGGCATGATCGGTTACCTGATCGAACAGGAACTCACCAACTTGTTGCCGCCTGAAAAGCGCTGCGCGACCCTGTTAACCCAGATCGAGGTTGATCCGAACGATCCGGCATTCAAACAGCCGGCTAAACCGATCGGCCCCCTGTATAGCGAAGCCGACGCGCGCAAGCTGGCGCAGGAGCGGAATTGGACCGTGGCGCCCGATACCTCCGGTTATCGAAGAGTCGTCGCGTCGCCGCGCCCGCAACGTATTTTGGAACTGAGCGTGATTGAGCTGTTGGTCAACCACCGCGTCGTGGTGATTTGCGCGGGCGGCGGCGGCATCCCGGTTATTCGCCGGAGCGATGGCGGCCTGGTTGGCATTGAAGCGGTTATCGACAAGGATTTCGCCAGCGCATTGCTCGCAAAATCATTACATGCGGATGCACTATTAATGCTAACCGATGTTAACGCGGTTTATCAGCACTGGAATGCACCTGGCGCGCGCGCCCTACGGCGCATCACGCCGCAAGCGCTTACCGGGTTTTCGTTTGCCGCGGGCTCCATGCGGCCCAAGGTACAGGCGGGTATAGAGTTTGTGGCGCAAACCGGCGGTATCGCGGGCATCGGAAAACTGGAAGATGCGCAAGCGATATTACGCGGCGAAGCCGGCACCGTGATTGCGCAGGATACCCGGCCAATCCTGTGGTGGGATAAATGAATCCGCCGATAAAATTCCACTTGCTCCATATCAATGACACATTGGCGGAATCAACTCAAAATAGCGCTATCGTTCTCATACCGGGAGTTTGAAAACAAGCATGCGTGATCCGATCCGGGTGTTGATCCTCGGTACTGGCCAGATGGGCGCCGGTATTGCCCGTTTGGTGTTGCAAAAAGCCGGGCTGGAGTTGGCCGGCGCCTACGCCCGGCGCGCCCACCGCGCGGGCATGGATCTGGGCCAGGCGATTGGCCTTGGCAAGGTGCTGCGCATGCCGATCGGCGTTGACCTCGAAAGACTCATTGCCGAGACCAACCCCGAGATCGCCATTCAGGCCACTTGTTCCACCGCCGCGGATGCCATGGTGGAAATTGCCACGCTGTTGCGCCACGGTGTCAATGTCATTTCCATTGCCGAAGAAATGGCGTATCCGAAGTACCGCTCGCCCGCGATCGCGGAAGAACTGCATTGGCTCGCCGTCAAGCAGGGGGTGTCCGTGCTCGGCACCGGGATCAATCCCGGCTTTGTGCTAGACCTGCTGGTAATTACATTGACGGCTGTGTGCGCGGATATTCAAAGCATAACCGCCCGGCGCATCAATGATCTTTCGCCCTACGGCCCCTCCGTGCTCAGGAGCCAGGGCGTTGGTCTTTCTCCGCAGGACTTCGAGACCGGACTGCAAAATGGCACGGTGGTGGGGCATATTGGGTTCACGGAATCCGTGCACATGATCGCGAAAGCCGTTGGCTGGGAGATTGATGACCTGCAGGAAACGCGGCAGCCGATTATTTCCCGGGTGCGGCGGCAAACCGCGTTTGTGACCGTCGAACCGGGACAAGCCGCCGGCTGCAACCACACGGCGGTAGCCTATGCCGCAGGC